>Ga0224512_10004901_pt1 | contig 11168 bp, 9 predicted proteins | sample SF_May12_sed_USG_4_FD_169103 | JGI IMG/M metagenome (GOLD analysis project Ga0224512, IMG submission 169103) | Sediment microbial communities from San Francisco Bay, California, United States - SF_May12_sed_USGS_13 | ecosystem: Environmental > Aquatic > Marine > Sediment | place: USA: California...
TGGAGCTCGGATACCACGAGCGCGTGCCCGCCGGGCACACCGTGAGCCGCCTTACGAGTGATATCGAGGCTCTCACCCAGCTCGTCACCGATGGCTTCAGCTCGCTGGTCGTCAATGGCCTGACCTTCATCGGGGTCATCGTGATCCTGTTCCTCTACGACTGGCAGCTGGCCCTGCTCGCGTTGGTGGTCTTCCCGCCGTTCGTGGTCGCGACCATGCTCTTTCGCTACTACTCCACGACGGCTTACCGCCGTACGCGGGAGCGGGTGGCGGACGTACTCGCGAGCCTCCAGGAGTCGGTGAGCGGCATGCGCGTCGTGCAGGGATTCGCCCAACAGGACGCTCGCGCGAAGTACTTCCTGGAGGTCAACGAGCGCTACCGCTCGGCCAACGTGGCGACGATTCGACTCTCGGCGCTCTACTTCCCGAGTGTGGAGATGCTGGCGGGTATCGGCACCGCGGTGATTCTGTTCTTCGGCAGCCAGCGCGTGCTCGACGGCGATCTCACCCTCGGCGTGATGATCGCCTTCATCGGCTACCTCGCGAGCTTCTTCGACCCGGTGCAGCAGTTGAGCCAGCTGTACAACACCTTCCAGGCGGCGATGGCGGCCCTGGACAAGATCTTCGGCGTGCTCGACACGGGGCCGAGGCTGCAGGACTCCCCCAGCGCCACACCACTCGAGACCATGCGCGGCGAGATCGCCGTGGATCACGTCACGTTCGCCTACGGCGCGGATCCGGTCCTCCACGACGTCACGCTCGACATCGCCGCCGGCCAGACCGTCGCGCTGGTCGGGGCGACGGGAGCCGGAAAGTCGACCCTCGCGAAACTCATGGTGCGCTTCTACGATCCGAGCGAGGGCAGCATCCGCATCGACCGCCGAGACCTCCGCGACATCACCAGCGACTCGCTGCGGGCTCAGATCGCCATCGTCCCCCAGGAGGGGTACTTGTTCGCGGGCACCGTCGCCGACAACCTCCGCTTCGGCGACCCGCTCGCCACCGACGACGACCTGGAGCGCGCGCTAGACGCCGTCGGCGCGAGCGCCTTCGTGGCGGCCCTGCCGAACGGCATCCACACCGAACTGCGCGAGCGGGGCAGTTCACTTTCCGTGGGGCAGCGCCAGTTGCTTGCGTTTGCGAGAGCACTTGCCTCCGACCCGAGGCTGCTCGTCCTGGACGAAGCGACCTCGTCGGTGGATCTGCGTACGGAGGCCCGTATCGAGGACGCGCTCGGCCGCCTTCTCGAGGGGCGCACCGCCATCGTAATCGCCCATCGCCTATCGACGATCAGACGAGCCGACCAGATCGTGGTGCTTGACTCGGGCCACATCGCCGAGCGCGGCACCCACGCCGAGTTGATCTCCGCCGGAGGCCGCTACGCCCGACTGTACGGCGATTGGGAGGCCGCGGTCTCCTAGTCGTCGATTGCCGCCTGCCGGGGATACGCGCCGGCAGGCATTACTCTTTGTTGTCTCGTTGGTAGTGGATCCTTCACGGCGGTTCACGAGGAACCGGGATACGCCGTGACCGTGCCCACTCTTCCGATCGACTCCCGCGGGGACGTGTCACTCGTCCGAGTGCTGCGCGCCCCCCGAGCCTAGACAAATCCGCGACTTTTCGATCAAGTGCGCCGGATGACGCGGCCCCCCAGCGCCAGACGACGCACCGTGGCCGGCTTCGCGGCGGTCGCGGCCATGGCGGTCGCCGCCGGCGGCTGCGAGTTCGAGAGCGCGCGCGACGAGCAGCCGCCGGAGTCGCCCGCCGAGACCTCCGGCGAGGCCCCGGGCCAGGGGGCCGAGGATCCGGACTCTCGCATCGCCCCGATCGCACCGCTCAGCATCGAGCGGGTCGAGCTCGGCGATGGCTCGAAGATTGACTACGTCGCCGTGCTCCCGAAGAGCTACACGCGAGAGAAGACCTACCCCATCGTGGTCGCCCTGCCGCCAGGCGATCAGTCCGCGGCGCTCGCCGAGAACGTCGCCGCCTCGCTGTACCTCCGTGAGGCCCGCGAGCGCGGCTGGATCGTCCTCAGCCCCATCGCCCCGCGTGGCCGCTTGTTTTTCGATGGAGTGCAGAAGCGCATCCCGCAGCTGCTGTTCGCGCTCGCGGATCGCTACCAGCCCGAGGGGGACAAATACCACTTGGTCGGCCTCAGCAACGGCGGCATCAGCGCGTTTCGCCTGGCAATCGACCAGCCAGGGCTCTTCCACTCGCTGCTTGCGTTCCCCGGCTTTCCCCGCGAGGCGGGCGACCTCGCGCGTCTGGGCAGGCTGCGGGAGATCCCGATTCGTATGATCGCCGGCCAGCACGACGTCGGCTGGGTCGAGCCGATGCGCGATGCCGACCGCCGCCTGCGACGACTCGGCGCCGACGTCACGCTGCAGGTGGAGCCGGGCGAAGAGCACATCCTCGGCACGGTCGACGGCCGCCGCATCTTCGACATTCTCGAGCCCCTGCGGCCGCCTCCCGAGTCCGGCGAGGAGCCTGTGGTAGCCTCATAAGCCGGTCCTTGGGGGATCGTCTAATGGCAGGACAGCGGGTTCTGGTCCCGTAGGTGGGGGTTCGAATCCTCCTCCCCCAGCTCCACTCCGGTGGAACCGCAGACAACTGCGGCCCGTTCGTCTAGGGGCCTAGGACGCCGCCCTCTCACGGCGGAAACAGGGGTTCGAATCCCCTACGGGCTACTTCTTCACGCTCCTGCGTCATGAGCGATATCGCTTTGAACAAAGGTAGCCGCACCACCTCGCCAACGCCAGGGGCAGTCTTCGCATCGTCTCGCGCCCGTTTCTACCTCTGACTCCGAAGGTGCGAAGCGGATTCGCGCGCGGCTGCGCGAGTGCGTCAGCCCGCGCGAGGCGGTAGTTAGGGCTGGGGGCCCGACCCAGCGCCCAACTGATGATCTCACCTCACGCCGGTCCCGCTCGTGGGGTCGGCTCAGGGCGGACTGAATGGCGTGACTTCACGCCTGGCAGCCTTCATTGCCGCAGCATTCGCTTGTCAGCGACTTTGCGCGAGACCTTGAGCTGAAGGGCATCTTCTCCGGTCGAACTGCTCGCCGACACGATGTACACGACGACCGCTCCTCGCCGTACGGAAAATGATTGCCTCTTCGACAACGCCGGTCGCGACCACGGTGCGGGCGGGAGCGACCGTGACAGGCGGCACCGAGCTCCGCAGCTGCCGCGGCGCGCGAGCGGCTCTGGTCGGGGCCGTGCCAGTGTCGCGGAGAGGTGATGGGGTTCTCACACCGGCCCCCACACGGCCGTGGCGCGTCTCGGGTAGCGTGCTCCGCCAATGACCGCGACGCACCTTCTCCGCGACCGACGTGTGCTTGCGGTACTCGTCATGATGGCCGCGATCTCGGTGCTGTCGGCCTGCGGTGGATCCGACGGCGGCAGCGCGGGAGCGACGACGGATTCCCCGCCGACCGACTCGGTGCCGGCGGCGTCGGGTCCGCGGGCCGCGGTCGAGGACGACCGTCTGCATGGAGCGCCGCTCACCGAGCTGCCGGCCCGGATCCAAATGCTTGCCGACACCGGCGCCGCGGTGACTCGAGTCGGCGTCTGGTGGCGCGACATCGCCCCGACACCGCCCGCCGATCCGGCCGATCCGGCCGATCCGGCCTATGACTTCTCGCGCTACGACCTCATCATCCGTGAGCTCGCGAGCCATGGTGTCTCCGCGCTGGTGTCCGTCTACAACGCGCCCGAGTGGGCCGCCGGGAGCTTCACGCCGGGCATCAACGATCAGGTCAACGCGCAGGCGCCCGACCCCGATGCCTTCGGGGCATTCATGGGCGCGCTCGCCACCCGCTACTCCGGCAGCTTCGAGGCGGATGGCGCCGCGCTGCCGACCGTCGACCTCTTCGAGATCTGGAACGAGGGGAACCTCGCCGGCTTCTTGTTCCCGCAGACTGAGAAGGGCGAGCGAGTCGTACTCGACACCTACGCGAACATGACGCGCGCGGCGTACGACCAGATCAAGGATGCGAATCCCGAGGCGACCGTCATCGCGGGCGTTACCGGCCCGCGGGGCAAGAGCAACGAGCGCAACACCGGCGTCGAGGACTGGATCGCGGGGCTCGCCGACCGCGACGTTCCGATGGATGCGTACTCTCAACACGTCTATCCGGTGGCCGCACCAGCGGTCGAGACCGAGGCGTTTCCCGCCTGGGCGACCATCGATCGACTCACCCGAGCTGTCGACCGCCTCGGCGGCGACCTGCCGATTTACATCACCGAAGCCGGGTACACGACGATGGTGACTCCGTTCCGCGACGCAGGCGCGACGGCGACCGAGGCGGAGCAGGCTCAGTACGTGCGGGAGATCTATTCGCTGCCGCAGTTGCAGACCGGCCGCTTCCCCCTGGTCGTCTGGTTCAACCTCCAGGACAACCCCGGCTGGCCGGCCGGTCTGATCGATATCAACGGCCGCAAGAAGCCCAGCCACGCCGCGTTTCTCGACGTCGCCAAGGGCGCAGCCGCGCCGGGCTAGCGGCTGGCGTACTTCTCCAGATCCGCCTGGAACATCGGAGCCATGCGCTCCGCCTCGGCGTCCGGCTTGACGTCGGTGATCCAGCGCAGCCTCGAGGTTCCATCGCCTTCATCGAACACCTGCATGGACGCCGCGTGGTACTCGAACGGCAAACCCTCGGTAACGGTGTAGCCGACACGCCGATTGTCGGGGTCGACCGAGAGGATCTTCTCCTTGATTTCCGCTCCGTTTGCGAGCGTGCACTTCCGGACGTCGCCGTCGGCCGAGCTCTCGGAGACGATCTCGAGCATGCCGGAGATACCGCCGACATCGGCGACCTCGGCCCAGACCTCGTCGGCCGGCCGGTTGATTGTGACTTCAGCGTAGATGGATGCCATCGCTGATCCCTTCCTCGTGTGGGTAAGCCACCGCAATTCTAAGCATCTGCTTTAGAAATATGTCAAGCAAGTGCTCCAAATCATCTACCCTCTGGGCGATGCCACCCGGACGACCGCGATCATTCGACACCGAGCTTGCGCTCGCCGACGCGCAGGACCTCTTCTGGCGTAGGGGCTATCGGGATACGACGACTCGCGATCTCGAGAGCAGGCTCGGTGTCAACCAGTCGAGCCTCTACAACGCGTTCGGCTCGAAGGCCGAGCTCCTCGACGCGGTGCTCGAGCGCTACGAGCACCAGCTCGAGGACGAGGTGATCGGACCCCTGCGCGGTGACGTTGCCGGTCTGGCCTCCCTGGAGGGGTTCGTGGAGCGTTTCGTCGACTGGCTCGTGGCGCACGGGGCGCGCGGCTGCCTCATCGCCCGGATGATGGGCGAGGGCGGAGACCTCGGGCCGGCGGTCGCCGACCGCCTTGGCTCCTACCGCGCGGAGCTCCGCTACGTGCTGCGCGATGGCCTACGTCGGGCCGCCCGGGCTGGGGAGATCGCCGGATCGAGCGTCGAACGACGGGCTGATCTGCTTCTCAGCGCCGTTCTCGGGGTGAACCTCGGTGCCCAGGGCGGCGCCGACGGGGACGCAATCCGGAGGATGGGTAGGTCGATACGCACCGAGATCTCGAGCTGGCGCATCGACCTTTCTGCGTGAGGTTTGAGCGCCCGACACCCCGGCGCTCAAACGGACTGCCGCTCTAGCCTCCCGTCGCCCTCAGGGAGGCGAGATCCTCGGCGACGGCCTGATGGTCGGCGCCCTGCCCCGCACCGTTGCCGCCGGCCGCGGCGCTCGAGCCAGAGCGCATTGCGATCTCGCGATCGATGGCCCTGCCGAGCCGGGCTGCGACGCCATCCTGATCCAACCAGAGCCGGCGCCGCGTGCCCTTCACCCTGCCGAGACGGAAGGGTGAAGGCGCATTGATTGCCTCAGCCCGCCGAGTGAGCGGGGTAAGCAGCAGACCCGCCAGCTGGGTTGGGATCGCGTCGAGGCTGTCGGCGAGCTTGGTCGAGTCGATCTCACCCTCACGGGCGAGCGAGGCGAAGAAGACCTTGGCCCGGCCGAGGACCTGGTCGCTCAGGCCCCCCGCGTACTCGGTGCACGTCTCCGGGCCGTACACCTCGCCAAGCGGCTGGCGCTCATCGGGCGTCGTGCTCGACCCTGCCGGGCGTCGTTCGGCCTGCTCGCGGGGCGGCACCGGTGGCGCTTGCGCGGACGCGGCAGGCTGTGACCGAGGCCCGTCTGCCGCGACCGGCTCCTTCCGCCCTTCGGCCTGCTCGCCCTCGTTCACGTCGATCTGGGCTTCCCGATACTTGAGCGTGCGGGTCTCCGGCGAGTCGGCTGCCGAGGCCTCCGTCCCAGCGGGCGCCTGCGGTGCGGCGGCTGCCGAATCCTCTGCCTGTGCCCGCGACGAACGGCGGCGTAGAAGGTCCGGGCCGAAGAGGAACAGCAGCCCGGCGACGATCAGCAACAGGCCGACCAGCGCCAGCGGGCCGAAGGCCGTGCTCAGGGCGGGGCCGGCCGCAAGGGCGTGAGCCGGAACGGCCATGGCGAAGAGCGCAGCAGCGATCATCACTCGCCGCAGGCGGGGCCCCCGAGAGCGTGAATACGTCAGCGGGCCGACCCGCCTTGCTGAACCAGCCATCTTTCCTCCAGATTCGCCCCGATACAGCCCGTGGCGCCGCAGCGGATCCATGTGTGAAGCTTCTGTTCGGAGTGTCCCCGTATTGAGGGTTTTGGCGGAACTGACCGGTTGGCGTGTCGGTGCCGGGCTATCCAACTCACCGAACGTCTAGGTCGTCTCATAGTGTGCGCCATAGTCGGTGGAATCTTCGCGCAGAGCGAGGCTTTTCGGGTGCCCCGACGAGCGCGCAGCCGCATCTCGGGCGAGCGGCTCGACAGCCTGCTCTGTCGCAAGACACGCCAGGAGGGGGCGCACGACCGGGGCATCGCTCCGAATCGGCGCCGTTTCGCGGGAACCGCTCCCGACTCTAGATTCCGGGAAGTTAGGCCGCTGCTCCCGGGCTACCGGCCGTCGCTTGAGTTTCAACCCCCGTCCCATTCGAGGCCCCGTGAGGTCGCTGATCACTCTGGCCGCCAGCGCGGCACTCTTGTCCGCCGCCGCGCTGGCGGCCGATGATGCGGGCGCTGCCATTCGCGTGGTGCGCGACGACGAGGGACGGCAGATCCGTCTGGATCTGCGCGCCGCGATCAACGTCGAGGGCTACCGCCGGATCATCGCAGGGACGGTTCACGGCGACGAGGTCGAGGACGTGACGTTTCGAGTCGTCCCGGAGGGCCGCGTGGGAATCGCGTGCCTCAGCGAGGATGCCCTCGCCTGCTACGCGGCCGACCCCGGCGTGCGCCCGGTAATCGTGATTCCGGGCCGAGCCCCGAGCAGGGTGAGGAACGTACTCGTGCACGAGTACGGCCACCACATCGACCGGAGCTACGACCATCGCTTGGCGCCCCCGGACTTCGATGGCACCGCCCGCTGGTGGTCCCGGCGTCAGATGGGTCAACGACTCTCGTCCCGGAATGTGGCCTGGGACTACAGCCGGGGCTGGGGGCGATCGATCGCGGAGATCTTCGCCGAGGACTACGCCGTGCTGAACACGCCGCGTGGGCCGTTCGACATCTTCTGGCTGGACCGGCCCAGCCAGGCCACGCGTGAGGCCATGCGCCAGGACATCCTTGCCCCGATGGGACTGTCGCGCCAGCGCCTCGGCCCGGCGTGGGTCAACCGCGCCGCTGGGCGCACCATCACGTTCACCGTCGCCACCGCGAAGCGCCGGCTCGTGGTAGTGACGCGCGTGCGCAACAAGCGCGGCTCCCGGGCGGTCCGCACCACAGTGAGCTGCGCGGGAGGACGCTTCGTGCGGAACTCGCTCGCGGGCCGCAACCGCGTCGGCACGATTCGCATCTCAGGCGCGCCTTCGGGCAGGTGCGAGTTGATGATCGCGGCAGGACGCAACCCGGTGCTCTACGAGACCACGGTCCTCCACAAGCGCTAGCCCGCGCGGCTCTCGCAGGCCGCTCTAGCGCACCAGAACAGGGGTCCCCGGCGGCGCGAGGCGCGCCAGCCGGAGGATGTGCGTGTTGTTGACCCTGACACAGCCAAGTGAGGCGCGTGTGCCGAGCAGATCGGGCCGGTTGGTGCCGTGGATCGCAACCCGGCCCTTCCCTCCGCGGAAGAAGTTGATCGTCTCGGAGTGCGCGGTCAGGGCGAGCACCCGGGGGCCCAGGAACGAGCTCGGTGCGTTGGTGTTGATGTTCTCCGCGATGGCGTGCAGGCCCTTGGGCGTCGGCGTGCCCGGGCGGCCGAGAACCACGGTCGTCGCAAGGATGCGCTTGCGACCCCGGAAGAGGGTCAGCCGGTGGCTATTACGATTGATCACCACCCTGGTGCGACGACGCACCAGGCGCACCGAGTCCCCCTTCACCCAGCCCTGTTTACCGTTCGGGCGCTCCGGAAGCAGAAGCCTCACCCACTGCACGCCCTTGGTCTTCTTCGCTCCTGTAACAAGCATGGCGGTGCCGTCGCCGCCGATCGGACCGACCGGACTCAGCCGGGCGATGCGCTTGGCCTTGTTCTTCGGTGCCGCCCGGACGACGGTCGGCGCCACGAGCTCGCCGGCCCATGCACCTTTGACGTTTGGGCCATGCAGCTTCTTGGCAGCGAGCGCGTCAGAAGCGGCGAAGCCGACAACGGCTGCCGCGAGCGCCACGGGGAGGAAGTATCTCGGCATCTCGACGGACGCTATCGGCAATTCGGCCCGAGACCTTAGGCTCCTCACGAGTTCTTCCGCTTTCCGAACGAAATGGGGCTCTGTGTGAACAGCCCGGCATCCGACCTCATTTCGCGCGTGAGCTCCGCCTCCATCAGCGATGCGATGGCGCGGCGGTTCTCGCATCGCTGGCACATACTCGACCTGGTCTCCCCCACACCCGGCGCCGTTCTCCACGGCTGGGCCGCAACCGTCCGCTTCCTGCCCCGCCGCGACGACCTCAGGAATGCCGATGTCCACGACTTCATGCCGGCCACTCTGGCGGCCGCGGGTGAGGACCCTTCAGGCCGGGTCCTGGTCGTTACCACCGGCTCGTACCGACACGCAGCCGTTGCGGGCGGGAAGAAGCTCACCCTCGTCGACGCGCTGGGCTTCAGCGGGCTGCTCACGGATGGCCGCCTGCGCGACTTCGACGAGGCGCGGCAACTCTCGGGCGTCTTCTATTGCGGTGGCGAGGCGGTGCTCGCCGATCGCTCCGACCTGATGGCGTTCGAGGCTAACGCCGCCGTCGAGCTGGCTGCTGCGCTCATCACACCCGGCGACTGGATCTACGCCGACGCCGCCGGCGCCGTGATCGTGCCGGGCGATCACGTGCAGGGCGTACTGGAGGCCGCCGCAGAGCGAGAGCGCGCCGACGCGGCGGAGTCGGAACGAATCCGCCGGACGTATCGCCGCACGCCCTGAGCTCGCGCCGTTACCAGTGCGTTGACATCATCCCCCTTGGCCCCGCCGCGAACTCGGCCTCACTAGGGTGCGCTCTGTGCGTGTCGGAATCCTCACCGGGGGCGGCGACTGCCTCGACCTGAATGCGGTCAGCCGCGCATGCGACTCGAGCGGTTGGGTGACTGGCTTCACGAGCATGGTCGGAGGTACCTGTTCGAACTGCTCGTTCCGACGTCCGAAGCCCAGCTGGCGCTCGTCGGTGGCGACACGGAGACGTACGACACCGAGGGTTCGGCCCTTCGCCAGGCTGCAGGCGATCGACGAGATCTTGTCGGCGGGAGTCGAGCCCGCTATCTGGAATATCGAAGGGCTCGATCGCCCCCGCTCGCGCGAACTGCTCAGGCGGCTGACCGGAGGTGATGGCGGGACGAGGTGGTGGCGGTCGCTCTCGGGAGGGGCGCGGATGATGCCAAGGTCGATCAGTGGCTGCGACAGGCGTGCTCCGGTCGAGGGGTGTGCGGGATTCGCGATCGGCCGGCCGGTGTGGCGTGTAGGCGGACGCCCGGCGAGAGGCCGACACGAGCCGCGAAGCCGCTGTCGAGGGCATCGCCGAGAGCTTCAAGAAGTTCATCGATGTGCACGAACACGCGTCGGCCCAGCTGATAGGAGGCGACAATGCGCATAGGAATCCTGACCGGCGGTGGAGACGTACCGGGTCTGAATGCCTGCATCAAGGCAGTAGTCAACCGAGTCGTCCACGAAGGCCACACGGTGGTGGGCGTCAGGAACGGGTGGGGCGGGCTGCTGCAGGCGAATCCGGACGATCCCGAACAGGCCTCGGGGCACTTCGAGCAACTCGACGAGGCTCGGGTCCGAACCGTCGACCGGTCGGGCGGCACCTTCCTGCACACCGCGAGGACCAATCCAGGCAACGTGCGACCGAAAGAAGTGCCGGATTTCCTCTCGGATGAGGCCGTCGGTGACGGGCCGTTCGACTTCACCCCGCATGCCCTGCGCGTGCTCGAGAGTCAGAAGATCGATGTCCTCATCCCGATCGGTGGTGACGACACCCTGTCCTACGCCCTTCGGATGCACCAGGAAGGGGTTCCGGTGATCGCGATTCCCAAGACCATGGACAACGACGTCCATGGCACCGACTACTGCATCGGGTTCTCGACGGCGGTCACACGTGGCGTCGAGTTCATCCACAATCTCCGAACGAGCACTGGCTCACACGAACGCATCGCGGTGGTGGAGCTCTTCGGGCGCTACAGCGGTGAGACCTCGCTGATCACGGCCTACTTGGCCGGCGTCGACCGGGCCGTGATCTCCGAGGTACCGGTCGACATCGATCGGTTGGCCGAACTACTGATGTCGGACAAGGCGAGGAACCCGAGCAACTACGCCATGATGACCATCTCGGAGGGGGCTGTCGTCGAAGGAGGCGATCTCCATTTGTCCGGCGAGGCCGACGCGTATGGTCACCGAAAGCTCGGCGGCGTTGGTGCCTACACGGGCAAGCTGCTCGAGGAACGCACGGGCCAGGGAATCATCTTCCAGCAGATTGCCTACCTCATGCGGTCGGGGAGTCCGGACTCGCTAGATCTCATGGTCGCCACCAACTACGCGGTGATGGCCGCTGATCTTGCGATCGAGGGCTCATCCGGCCGGATGGTGGCGCTGCGGGGCGGCACGTATACGAACGTCCCGATCGGCGTCACCAAAGACGGCGTGAAGCGAGTGGACGTCGACGAGCTCTACGACTCCGAGAAGTACCGTCCCAAGGTTCGCCACGT
>Ga0224512_10004902_pt1 | contig 11167 bp, 12 predicted proteins | sample SF_May12_sed_USG_4_FD_169103 | JGI IMG/M metagenome (GOLD analysis project Ga0224512, IMG submission 169103) | Sediment microbial communities from San Francisco Bay, California, United States - SF_May12_sed_USGS_13 | ecosystem: Environmental > Aquatic > Marine > Sediment | place: USA...
GATCGGGCGGCCGTAACCGTCCATGATCCGCCGCAGGATGTTGTCGAGCCACGTCGTGCCTTCACGGCAGGGGGTGCACTGTCCGCAGGATTCGTGGGCAAAGAACCGGACGAGGCGCTCGGCGGCCGCGACCATGTCGGTCGTGTCATCCATGACGATCACCGCGCCGGAACCGACCATCGAGCCGAGTGAGTCGATGACGGCCTTGGTGCACTCAGTATCGAGGTGTTCGCTTGGGACGAACCACGGCGCCGACGCGCCGCCCGGCACCCACGCCTTGAGCTCGTTGCCGTCGCGGATGCCGCCGGCGATATCGTAAATCAGCTCACGCCAGGTGATGCCTTCAACGATCTCGTAGTTGCCCGGTTTGTTGACGTGCCCTGAGACCGAGCACATCCTGCGCCCTGGCGAGTCCTCAGGACCGATCGCTGCGTAGGCAAGGCCCCCGTGTTCAATGATCCACGGCACGTTCGAGAGCGTCTCTACGTTGTTGACGATGGTGGGCAGCATGTACAGGCCCTTGGCCGCAGGAAAGTACGGTGGCTTCAGTCGGGGTTCGCCCCTGAGGCCTTCGAGGCTGTTCAGAAGCGCGGTCTCCTCACCGCAGATATAGGCGCCGCCGCCGAGGTGCACGGTCAATTCGAGGTCGTAGTCCGTGCCGAAAATGCCCTTGCCGAGGTAGCCGGCCTCGTATGCCTCGTCGACGGCCGCCTGTAACCGGCGAGCCGGTTTGGGGTATTCGCCGCGGATGTAGACGAACGCATCGTGAACATCGCTTGCCTTCGACGAGATGATGATGCCTTCGATGAGCTGATGCGGATCACGCTCGAGCAACTGCCGGTCTTTGAACGTACCGGGCTCGGACTCGTCGCCGTTCACGACGAGATACGCGGGCTTCGCCGGAGCGAGGAATCCCCACTTGACGCCGGCCAGGAAGCCTGCGCCCCCGCGACCACGCAGATTCGCGGCCTTCACCTCATCGGTGATCGCGGCCGGCTCCATCTCGAGCATGGCCTTGCGAGCCGAGACATACCCGCCCGTCGCGCGGTAGGTATCGAGCGTGTGGGAGTCCTGGGGATGCGCGTCCATCCGCGTGGTGAGGATCATCGGGGCGGAGGAACCCATCACGAGTCGCTTCCGACACTTCCGACGTTTCCGTACGCTTGGAATGCAGGGTACGGCCCCGTGGCGCCATCTGTCTCTGGGATGCCCCAGTCGAATGACTTGCGTCCCCCGAACAGCGTCTGGAGCTCATCGGTGTTGATCACATCGGGACGCGCCTTGCGCAGCCACTCGATCAGGTCTCTGGCCTTCTCAGGGGTGAGGCCCTCCACCATCTCGTAGTTCACCTGTGCGGCTGGCGCTCCGCCGCAGGCGCCGATGCACTCGACGTGCTCGACCGTGATCAGACCCTCGGCGTCGACCGCGCCGGCCGGTGCGCCTACTTCGTCTTCGGCTGCATGCAACACGTCATCGCCACCGAGCAGCCAGCAAGAGATGGACGTACACACTGACACGAGGTACTCACCAGGAGACTGTCGCTTGTACATGGTGTAGAAGCTGGCGACCGCCTGGACCTGGGCAGGTGTGGTATCGGTCAGCTCGGCGACCCGGCGCATGCCGTCTTCTGTCAGGTACCCGTTCTCGCGCATGGCGATGTAGAGCAGCGGCATGGTCGCTGAGCGTTTCCTCGGATAGCGGGAGATCACCTCGCGGGCGAGTCGCTCAGCTTCGGCTGACCACGTCACGAGAGGCCTCGATCGAAGTGAATCCTCTGCCGTTCCAGGGCCGGTGTCGCCGTTGGCGTTCGGGGCGACAGCGGATCGCGGATCGCGGATTGCACCGGCCTCATCTATCTACGTCTCCCATGACCGGATCCAGGGACGCAATGGTGGCAACCGTGTCCGCGATGAGCGAATCGGCCATCATGATCGGGAGCGCCTGAAGGTTGGCAAAGGACGGCGCGCGGATGTGGAGCCGCAGCGGTTTGGGTCCGCCGTCCGATACGAGGTAACAACCGAGCTCACCGCGAGGAGACTCGACCGCGACATAGACCTCTCCCTCTGGGACCTTGAATCCCTCGGTGTAGATCTTGAAGTGGTGGATCAGAGCCTCCATGGACTCGTCGATTCGTTTACGGGGCGGGGGTGTCACCTTGCGGTCGTCCGTCTTGTAGTCGCCAGCCGGCATCGAGTTGATGACTTGGCTGACGATGCGCAGCGACTGCGTGATCTCCAGGATTCGCATGCGATACCGGTCGTACACGTCACCCTTGCTGCCGGTCGGTACATCGAACTCGAACTGATCGATACCTGAGTACGGCTGCGTCTTGCGGAGGTCCCACTCGTAACCCGTGGAACGAAGAGTGGGACCGGTGATCCCGTATGCGAGACACTCCTCGGTGGTGATCACGCCAACACCCCGCGTACGTCCCTCCCAGATCGGATTGTGCTCGAGCAGATCGTCGTACTCGACGAGTGCTGCCGGCATCACGTCAAGGATCTGGGCGACGTCGTCCTCCCAGCCGTCCGGTAGATCGGCCGCCACGCCGCCCGGTCGGATGTAGTTGTGGTTCATCCGCAGGCCGGTGGTCTTCTCGAAGAAGTTGAGAATCATCTCGCGTTCGCGGAGCCCGTAGATCATCATCGACAGAGCACCGATGTCCATGCCGTTGGTGGCAGTTGCGACGAGGTGGCTCGAGATGCGATTCAGTTCGGTCATCAAGACTCGAATCGCGTCAGCTCTCGGTGGCAACTCGATCCCGAGCAGCTTCTCGACAGCCAGCGAGAACACCAGTTCGTTGTTCATCGGCGAGAGGTAATCCATCCTGGTCACGTTCGTGGGCCCCTGCAGGTACGTGAGCTGTTCACCGGTCTTCTCCATACCGGTATGCAGATACCCGATGATCGGCTTGACCCGCCGGACGATCTCGCCCTCCAATTCGAGATTGAGCCGGAGGACGCCGTGCGTCGAGGGGTGCTGCGGGCCCATGTTGACGATCATCCGTTCGTCAACGTTCGTGTCGTCGTCGATGACGTAGTCGTCGGTGATCCGGGTTCCGACCTGTTCAATCGAGCGCCCGACCGATTCGGTGTGGGCCATCTCCTGGGAGCCCTCATCGGTCCCGGCGACCACCCAGTCCGGCTCCTCGGTTCCGGACACCCAGATATCTCGAGTCTGTGTCTCGTCGGTCATCAGGAAACCTTGTGCGAATCTTTGAATTGCACCGGGACCTCGCCGGTCGCAAAGTCTTTGCGAAGCGGGTGGCCGACCCATTCGTCAGGCATCAAGATCCGGGTGAGGTCCGGGTGCCCTTCGAATTCGACGCCGAACATGTCGTACGTCTCACGTTCAAAGAAGCTCGTCCCGGGGTACACCGGCACGAGCGACGGCACAATCAGGGCGTCGGCTGCAAGCGGGACGCGGAGCCGAATACGAAGGTTGTGCTGGTGCGAGAGCAACGACGCGACCACCTCAAATCGAATCCGGCGAGCACGGTGGTAATCGACGGCGGTCACATCGGTGCAGACCTCGAACCCGGCTGCCTTGGCCGCCTCTGCGAATGCGCGGAAGTCCGACGCAACCACCGTGGCTGTGTCTTGGCCGCGTGACTGGCCCCACACCGCGGTTTCGAATTGTTCGAACAGCGTACGCAAGACGGGCTGGTCGGGGAGCGTCCGCGCTGGTGCGTCGGTGGCGACCTCGCCGGCTGCTGCGTCCTCGGGCAGGTCGGTCCCCTGAGTGTCAGCCATCAGCGTGCCAGCTCGCCGGTCATGATCTTGTCCTGAAGGGTGAGGATCCCGTGCATCAGTGACTGGGGACCCGGCGGGCACCCGGGCACGTAAACGTCGACCGGCACCACCTGATCCACGCCTTGCACGAGTGCGTAGTTGTTGAACATACCGCCTGTCGATGCGCATGCGCCCATCGAGATCACCCACTTCGGATCGGCCATCTGGTCATACACCTGGCGGAGCACCGGGGCCATCTTCTGGCTGACCCTCCCGGCGACGACCATCAAATCCGCCTGGCGGGGGGAGGCGCGAAAGACCTCCATGCCAAATCGCGCGAGATCGTTGTGGGCGGCACCAGTGACGATCATCTCGATGGCGCAGCACGCGAGCCCAAAGGTGGCCGGCCACATCGACTGCGTCTGCGCCCATCGCATCGCTGTACCCAACGTTGTGGTGAGCAGCTGGGGAGGTGTCGCCAGCCGCGACATCAGGCAGCTTCCTCGTGAACCGGCGCATCGTGGCGGTAACGGGCACGGCGCGGCACGTTCCAATCAAGCGCGCCCCGCTTCCACACGTAGCCGAGAGTCTCGATGATCAGCAGTGTGAAGACGCCGACCGAGGCAACCCCGAGCCAGCCGAGCTCCTGGAACTGTGACGCCCAGGCGAACAAGAAGATGATTTCCACGTCGAAGATCACGAACAGGATCGCGACGAGATAGAACTTGACGGGGAACCGGCTCACCGCCTCTTCTTCGGTCACGATGCCGCACTCGTACGGTGCCAGCTTCTCGGGCGTGGGCCGCCTGTACGAGATGAGGTTCGAGACAAGCAACGACACTCCCGCGAAGAGCGCTGCCAGAACGAACATCACCAGCACCGGCAGATAGTCAGCAAGCTCCAAGCACGCTCCCTTCTCGGGCCGCAGAATAGGAAGCTCGGTTCCTCAGTGACAAAACGCCCCCAGCGATCGGCCGGTCCACGCTAATCGGCCGCCCGCAAGCCGGTGGACCACACGACGAGATTGAACATGCGAGGCATTCCCCCGCGCGAGTCGACTGATCTTGCACATCCCGAGAGTGACTTCAGGAAATGCGGAGTGTCCTGTTCGTGACGTTCCCCGTCTTGCGACGCCACCAGCGATGGGCAACAGTGGGCCCGATGTGATCTCCCCGCTGAAACTGCCCGGCAGATTCGGGCGCTCACGAGCGCACTATCCTCACTCGTCCTGTGAAGAGCTCGTCGGGAATCCCCAAGGCAACGGTCGAACGTCTCCCGCGTTATCTGCGCTGCCTCGAGGCACTGTCGCCGCTTCGCGCCACGATCTCTTCGACCGATCTCGCAAAACTCAGCAACATGAACGCCGCCAAGGTACGCAAGGATCTGTCTCACCTCGGCACCTACGGCGTCCGGGGTGTCGGCTACGACGCCGAGCTGCTGCGGTTTCAGATCAAGCGAGAGCTCGGCCTCACCCGCGAATGGGACGTCATCATCATCGGTGTCGGGAACCTCGGGTCGGCTCTGGCGAACTACGGGGGCTTCGTGAATCGCGGCTTCTCCATCGTTGGGCTCTACGACGCCGACATGACCAAGGTCGGCATGCGAATGGACGGGCGGATCATACGCCACATCAGCGCGCTGGAGTCGGACGCCGGGCGGGATGGAATCTCGATCGGTGTCATCACGACGCCCGCAGAGGTTGCACAAGACGTCGCTACGTTGCTCGTGGACTGCGGCGTTCGCTCGATCCTCAACTTCGCGCCGGCGGAGCTGGACGTGCCCGATACGGTGCACGTGCGTCAGGTGGATCTCGCCACCGAGCTTCAGATCCTGTCGTTCTACATGAGCGGCGGGACGCCCGAGGCAATCGACGCGTAGGCCGGTTCCGTCGGACGCGTCCGGCATCCCCCGGGATCCGGGGTCATCGGCCAAACCGGGTCGGGTCGCCTGTCATTCGGCTGATGCCACGACGCCACCCGCGACGTGACGGTGTCCAATGAGCAGTCCAGATCAGCCGCTCAGCTGTTCCTGCTCGGTCTCGTACCGGTGGAGCGCCACGAGGAACATCGTCATGAGGATCGCGGAGCCGATCATGAACGCGCCCGGGATGATCCGAATCTCGAACGCGTTGAGACCTTCGATGTTGACCGGGCGAGGACCGCGCGGCGCGTAGAGCACAAACAGGATCGATCCGATCGTCGTCCAGGCGAAGGTTCCTGCGCCGGTGACGAGGAAGCCGAGCCGCTTGCCCAGATTGGTGTAGTTGAGCAAGTAGACCGTTCCGTAGAACACGAGGACTGCGGCCACTGTGAGAACGATGCCCGTGAAGAGCAGGTTGGCCGACAGGATGCTCCTGAACAGTTCACGCACCGGGTGCCTCCTCTACGAATTCCACACCGTCCAGCGTCGGTCCGCGCAGATACTTGGCGATCAGATCGAGGTCCTCGGCTGACAACACGGCGCCCCATCCAGGCATTCGCCCCGATCCGACGCCGTTGACACCGTAGCCAATGCCGTTCTCGGATCCCTTGATCAGGAAATCGACGAGGTCCATCTCCGTGAGGAACTGAGTGCCGGCGCGACCGTCTCGGAGACTCGGACCAATCGCACCCGATGCCTGCTCCTGCTGGAACGTCGGACCTGCCGAATAGCCGGCGGTGTGGCACCGGGCACAGTACGCGTTGAACAAACCTACCGCGCGCTGGGCCTCGTCGACATTGCCGGCGAAAGTGGCATCAGCAACGGCCTGGAAGTCCACGGTCCACCGGCGCTCAGCAGCTGCCTCCTCGATGAATGCGAGGCCGAAGCTCGCCTGCTCGAGCAACACGTCTTGGGTGTCGACCGTCACGGCAAGCGAGCTTGCCTGCGCTTCGAGTTCGGACACGATCGTTTCGGCGGCCTTCGCGTCGGACGTGCCGAGCGTGGTCTCGGCGTTCACCGGGTCGAGCGATATCGCGGCCTCGAGTACTCCCGCGTCGGTTGCCTGCGCCGACAGATCGCTGAGCTGCCGCTCGGCCCGATCCGCGACGCCGTCACCGTCGGTGTCCAGCCCGTCACCAGCACCTTCGAGGATCCCCGACGCCTCCTCCGCAATAGACGCCGCGAGCGGCGCCAGCGTTTCAGCGGCTTCGATCGCATCGATGAGCGCCAGCTGTGACGCTTCTTGCGTGGCCACCGCATCCGCGGAGGCATCGAGCCGGGCGAGAGCGGCCTCCACCTTCGGTTCTATTTGAACGAGCGCATCGTCCTGGGGGATCTGGATAGACGCGAGATAGGCGATTAGGTCATCGATCTGTTGGGAGTTCAGTGGTCCGCCACCTTCGAGCCCCCACGGCGGCATGGGCGAGTTGGGGCGGCCATAAACCAGCCAGAACCGGACCTCATCCGGCTCGTAGCGGTACAACACGTCGTTGACGGACGGCGCCTCCCACGCAGTGATGTTCACGCGCGATCGAGCTTCGAGGAACGCCGCGGAACCCCCGACACCTTCGGGGCCGTGGCAGCCCGCACAGCCGAACTCTTCCCAGATCTCGAGCCCATGTTCGACATCGGTGTGCGCAAACTCTTCGACGAAACCTTCCTGACGATCGGCCTCGCCCAGGTAGTAGATGGGCAACGCCACCGCCATGAACGCCGAGCTGATGACCGCGGCGGCGAGGGTGCGGTCGAGGCGCCTGGTTTCAAGCTCGTCGTCCGTTGCGCCCGTCGAGAGGTTTGCCGGCACCTGGTCCCGGGTGCGCGAACGGCTCCGGGTGTTCGCGAGGAATGCGAACCAAGCCACGGCACCCAGGCCCACCAGGGTGATGATCACACTGTTCAAACCCACCGGCCGCTACCCCCCACCAGCGTCGAGCGCGATGCAGGATGGGCCCTGCGGGTATGCAACGGAGTCAACTGGGGCCCGCGCGGTCTGGATGATCGAGCCGGTCTTGATGATGAGATTGCCGGTTTCACCGTCCACGACGAAACGGTCGAGATTACGCGGCGCCGGACCAGCCTGATACTCACCAACGGCGTTGTACTTCGATCCGTGACATGGACACTCGAATCCTTGTGAGGTGGCACACCACGGCACCCGGCATCCGAGGTGCACGCACCGCTGGAAGAGCGCCGTCAGCCCCGCGGCGACCACGGCCTTGCCCTCGAACTGTGATTGGCCGATGACGGATTCATCGAAGGGGACGATATACGCCCTTGCCTCGGGGAAAAACAGCGGGATGATCGATCCATCAGCCTGAACGATGCGAGAACGCATTTCCTCGATGGGGCCGGCATCGATGTCGGAGCCGAAACCGCCCGAGAGCCTCGGCCATATGAACGCCAGTGACGTGAGCCCGAACAACCCCAGGTAGGCGCCGAATGTAGCGAGGAGGGCTCGCGTGAAGAACTGGCGGCGAGTGACTCCGGCCTCTTCGGTTGAGACCTGCTCGAGGCGCTGGACTTGCCGGACCACCGGCACGACTACCGGTTCCGGCGCCGCCTCTGGCGCCGACGGAACCTCGGTGACCGCATCCGGTGGTGGAGCTTCGGCCGCCTCCGTCGTGACCGCCCCGACCGCCACCGGCACCCGGAGCTCGGATTGGTCGGCCCTGGCTGCTTCGCGCGGCACGCGGCGTCGCCACGGCTCGGCCTTCCCGGATGATCTGCGATAGGCGATGGCGAACGCTCCGGCGACGGCAAGCACCACCAACGCGACGAGCGAGATGACGAGAATCTGTGTGGCCGTCATTCGAACTCCACCCAATCCTTGAGGTCGTCGAACCAGATGCCATCAGCCCACGGGTAGGTGAAGTTGAAACCGGGGCCGCGGAAGAGCGTTCCGAGAACCGTCAACGTCGCCGAGCCGGCGAGGAAGATCGTGAACAGCAAGATGGCGAACTTCCGATCAGACGGTTTCGTCGATGGGTTGCGGTCGACATAGGGGACCGCCATGAAGCCGATCAGACCGGTGATGGTCGGAATCATCACGCCGGCGATCTGGGGGTCGTAGTACGACAACAACTCCTGCAGACCGAGGAAGTACCACGGGGCCTTCGACGGGTTCGGGGTGGCGTTGAAGTTGGCGAGTTCGAGAATCGGCGCTTGCAGAATCACCGACAGGATCACGAGAAACGCAGTCATGACCATGAGCGCTGTGAACTCGGCGATCATGAGGTGTGGCCAGGTGTTGACCTTGTCGCTCGGGGTTGGCTTGACCTGTTGGATTGCCCTCGCCTTGACGACTGTCAGCAGGCGCTGGGTCCTGACACCCTCGGGGACGGCTTCGGGCTGGGCTACCGGACGGGGGGCAACCGCGGTTGCCACCCGCTCTGCGCCCACGGCGGCCGCGGGGGGCGGCGGTGTCTCGACCTCTGCGGCTGGCGCAGGCTCTGGCGACGCAGCCGGGAGTTCGGTGACCTCGGCCTCCGTCTCGAGCACCGGCTCCGCTGCGGCCGGCTCCGCTGCGGCCGGCGCCTCCGGGGCCGTGGCTTCCTCGGACGCCGCCTCGGGTTCTTCCTCAGATTCGACCTCGGGTGTTGATGCGGCGGGTTCCGCCGGCGTCTCCGCAACGGGCGAAGGCGTCTCGAGCACCGGCTCAGCTGCTTCCGGCGTCGCTTCGCCCCGCATCTCGGCGAGGACCTGCTCGACAGGGACGCCCAGCGCTTTCGCTTTGGCTTCTGCCGACCGGCGTAACAGGTGTTCTGGAATCTCAGGCATACGTCGTCTCTACAGCGGCCCTGAAATGCCGCCATCCTTTCGGACTCGCCAGAAATGCACTGCCATGAAAATCACGATAATGAAGGGGAAGAACAGAACATGCAGCACGTAGAAGCGCAGCAGGGTGGCGCCGGTGACCTCGACGCCGCCCAGCAGCGCGAACTTGACCTGGTTGCCGAAGACAGGCACGAAGCCGGCCATGTTCGTCCCGACGGTCACGGCCCATAGGGCCAGTTGGTCCCACGGGAGCAAATAGCCCGTGAACGAGAGCAACAGTGTGAGAAGGAGCAGGACAACTCCGATGACCCAGTTGAACTCACGAGGCGGCTTGTATGCGCCGTGGTAGAACACCCGCGACATGTGTAGGAACACGGTGAGCACCATGAGATGCGCGCCCCAGCGATGCATGTTCCGCACGAGTGAGCCGAAGGCAACAGAGGTCGACAGCGCCTCGGTATCGATGTATGCCTGCGGGGCAGCCGGTGTGTAATAGAACATCAGGAAGATGCCGGTGATCGTCAGCAGGATGAACAGGAAGAAGCTGAGGCCGCCGAGGCAGAGAGTGTAGGACAGCCGGACCCCGTGGCGCTTCACCTTCACTGGGTGAAGGTGATAGAGCACGTTGTTCATGATCACGTACGACCGGTTGCGTGGACTGTCCGAGTAGCCCTTCTTGAACGGTGAGCCGGGCCGGAACATGCTCTCCCAGAACGCGGACCCGCGCAGGCGCTCGCCGAGATCGCCCACCCGTTCTTTCAGTTGTAGTCCGCCGTTTCCGTTCGCCATTCAAATCCTCCGTCAGAACCGCATGCCGTATGCGTACCCGTTCTTGTGGTCACGAGCGCCGGTGTCCAACTCCCACGGCGCCTGCTCCAGCAGACCCATGTCCACGGCCTGCGCGGCCAATGAGCCTTCGAACTTGCCGAGCGTGATCACATTGGTCGGGCACCGATCAACACACAGTGCACATCGCGTGCACTCATTCTCGTCGACCACAAAAAACCCGAAGTTGTCAGCCTGCTCGCCGGGATTCGAAACGTTGACCGCATCGTCGATCGCATCCATCGACAAGTAGTGGATACACTTCCACGGGCAGATGTCGACACATCCTTCGCAGAGGATGCACTCAGCCTGATTGATGTGCAAGAACTGCTTCGGCTTGACTTGCGACTGCACATAGTCGGTGTCAACCGCGGCGAGCTGATAGTCATCACGAAACGGTGGTGTCTCGAACCACACCTCGGAGCGTGCCATCAGCTGGTGCCCTTCACGAGTGGCCGGCCGTACGGTGAAAGAGCCGCCGGTTCCTCAGTCTCGTCCGGAAGGGGCTTTCCCCAATCCTGGATCTTGTACGCAAAGAGGATGATGGCGGCGAGCGCGGCCATGTTGTAGTTGATCGACACGAAGTCCTTGACGAACGCCAAGCTGATCGTGATGTCGTTGTTCAGAATGAGCCACGGCGGGATCGTGAAGAACGGGGTTTGCTCGGTCCACTCGAGCGGTCCCTGGGTGAGGTTGAGCCACTCGGACGGCACGGTGCCGAGGTAGAGGATGAGCTGCAGGAACACTATGAACGCCGCGAACCCTGCTCGGGCCCACGTCATTTTGCGATCGAGAATGAAGCCGATGGCCACGCCGACGATCATGATCTGGCTGGCCCCGAACGCAATGATCTGGCCGATGGTCGTTGGGAACCACCCACGCGGAATCCAGCCGAAGTAGTCGATCGACTCGCCTTC
>Ga0224512_10004903_pt1 | contig 11163 bp, 10 predicted proteins | sample SF_May12_sed_USG_4_FD_169103 | JGI IMG/M metagenome (GOLD analysis project Ga0224512, IMG submission 169103) | Sediment microbial communities from San Francisco Bay, California, United States - SF_May12_sed_USGS_13 | ecosystem: Environmental > Aquatic > Marine > Sediment | place: USA...
GGAATGAAGATAGCCAGGTCATAGGCGTCGCGAAGTACGCTGCCGGCATGACGCGAAATATTGCCTATGAGCCGCAACAGGTACGCGAACGTTCTCAAGAACACGGCTGCGCCAAGGCCAAGGACGGTGCGCGTCGCGTGGACGAACGACTCCAGCGGAATCGCCACGAACACCAGCGCGAACGGCAGGATGAAGCCCAGACACATCTGCGCTGCCGTGGTGATCCAGGAGAAGTCAAGGACAACGCTTCCTATGGCGTCACCCCGCAGGATAGCGCTGGTGGCGAGCTCATCCTCGAGCAGCATTTCACGCATGAAGGCAAGTCCCGCCTCGACGCTGGCGAGGATGAACAGAATGGAGAAAGTGATCCACACCATGCGCATGCGCACGACGTCCTTCAGCGCGCCGATGACCGGGAAAAGGCGGGTGATGCGCATAGACTCCATGAGAAACAACCCCATGGAGATCTCCACCAGGATGATCACCAGCGCCGCCACGTCGGCCATCTCAAAGCCGGCAACCATCGTCTGACCACCGACCATTTCGGCCATTGGTCTGGCGATGAGGCTGAAGTTAATCATCGCACCACCGACCGCCACCGCCAGCACGAAAGCCGAGATGAAAAATTGGTTGAGGGCCGAAGAGGACAAAATGCGAGCCGCACGGTCGCTCTTCGCCAGGATGTCTTTGTAGTCCTCGATGTGCTTGGCGATGATCTCGGAGCGTTCGAGAAGACTGTTGATGTGCTTATCCACTTCATCCAGACGCCGCTTGATGCCTCGCCAATAAGGGATGCCATTCTTCAGCAGGTTGTGTCGCTCAGCACTAGCTTTGCGGTACTCGATGAGGGCCTTATCGTGCGCCTTGACCAGGGACTTGTGGATGTCCTCGAGGATCTCTACCACCATGGGATCGCTCTTTGAAGGCAGCTTGGCCACCGCCTGGACCGCCTGGGTCCAGGCCAGGGGCGAAGGCGGAATCTCACCGCTTTCCTTGTAATCCTCGTCGATCTTTGCAAGCGCCTCGCTGATCTTTCGGTGCAGCGAGGGGTATTCGGCCAGATCCCGCCGGACCGTCGCATCCATTCGCTCGATCTCGCGTTCAATAATGCGTTCGGCCGCGTCCCGCCCGGCGCTCAGCAAAACCTCTCGGTTTCTTTCTCCCAGTTTGCGCTCCGCGTGCAATACGGAAACAGCTGTAAGTCGAAACGCGTTGTGGAGTACGCGCGTCGACGACTTGATTGCCTTGTGCATCGGCGTGCGGGCGAGGTATAGGCCCACGGTCAGTGCCAGGAACCAAATCAGCCCCGAAACCACCGGGTCCGGCGTAATCATGAAAACGTCGTAGAGAGACATCTTTGCATCCCCTTTTTTTCGGGTTGCTTCCGGCAACCCAATGGCTGGCTATTTAGGATCATTTCGCCCGCGCGCGCCCGTGATCCCCCCCGTGCCGGGCAGGATCGCGCGGGTACCATCATTTAAATGTAGAAGGTGATCCGGCGGGGAACTGAGAATTGGCTAACAAAATGGGAACAAAACTCAGGGCAGGTCGAAACAATGCCGGCGGATTAAGGGTTTAGGCGGACCAGGGCACGACGGTAAAAAAACTGTCGTTGAAAACTTTAATTACTAGCCTTCCGGAGCAACGCTCACTCGAAGGCCCAGCGGAGCCTCGCGCCGATCAAACCCATTTCGGTGGCGTAGTCCCCCATGATGTCGTTGCCGATTCCGCTTGGCCTGTCGAAAGATGTCTCATTCACCAACAAGTGCTCGTAGCCTATGTCCACGGACAAGTGTTCCGAGTGGTCGTACCTGGCGCCCAGGGAAAGGTAGATATGGTCCTTCAACGGCGCACCCGGCTTCCTCGGTGACGGGTCCACCAACGTGGCGTAATCATCGGACATGTTGATTCGCATCGAAAAGCCACTGTCGAACTCCTCCCGGGATTCGGGCAGGAGGCGCTTGGTGGTCTCCAGGTCGAGGGGACTGGCATAGTCCGAATCCTCGATGGACTGGAAAGTAACGTTAAGACCAAAAGTAGATGTCCTTTCCAAATCGAAGTAAGTAGCGTCCGCCAGCCTGGCGACGGTCTCCAAAATTCTGTTATAGAGATTGGCAAAGTGGAAAGACAGAGTCGAAGGCCCCGCTTCTTCGCTGGGCAACTGTCGCAGATCGCCGAGGGTGATGGGGTCACGGTAAGATGGAAATGTATTGTCGTCACTGGCCGCGCGCGCCGGCCCGGCCGCGACAAGCGTTGCGCCCGCGATGGTGGCAAACAACACTGACAATATGCGCTTTTTCATAGCTTTCACTGTCGAAGTCGATCCGTTGGTCCTGAGAGAACTGGGTCGCCCCGTCTTGCCTCGGAAAGTCGGACTCACTGACGGCCTGGACAGGAAGGTTATCGGCAGCAAGCGCTGGAAGTTGCGTCCGCGGTCTCAAAACTTCGAAAGAAAAATGTTTGTTTACGATTTCTGAGAAACAGAAAACGCTCGGGGGCTCGCGAACGCGATTCTGGACCACTACAGCCCGACAGATCGTTGCTTGTTGAACCTTAAGTGGTGGATGAAGTATTTGGTCCAGAGTGGGAAAATTACCCGAAATTAAAATTCACCCCCGGGCAAAGATCTGCTTCGGGATTTTTTCCTGATAATTTGCGCAGCAAAAGAGAATCCAATGACCGCTATCCATATCCAGTTCACTCGTTTCTCCGCTTTCTATAGTCCGCTGATCTCCACCATGTCCGGAGGATTTCTCAAGCAAGAAGGCCTCGATCCCAGTCACTCCATTGCAGCGCCGGGCAAGTCGGCCATCGACGCACTGTTAGACGGCAGCGCGCAGGTGGTGCAGTCGGCGTTGTCCCAGGGACTGTCGTCACTGGAAAAAGGCGAGACGCCGGCAGCCGTACATTTCGCCCAGATCAACGAAAAGGACGGCTTTTTTCTCACCGGCCGCGAGCCGGATCCGGACTTCCGCTGGGAAAAGCTTCGTGGCAAGAAGGTATTGGTAGACCACGGCGGCCAGCCGCTCGCCATGTTCAAGTTCGCTTGCCACAAAGCGGGTATCGATTACGATGCCATAGAAAGTATCGACGCCGGCAACGGCGTTGCCATGGATAAAGCATTCCGCAACGGTCAGGGTGATTACATTCACCAGCAGGGTCCGGCGCCGCAGACGCTCGAGCACGACGGCGTCGGTCACGTGGTGGCTTCCGTCGGCGAGATGATCGGTCCCTGCGGGTTCTCCAGCCTGGCAGCGACAAGGGAATGGCTGCAAACCGATATGGCCAGGGCCTTCATGCGCGCCTACCGGAACACGCGAAAATACATCAACGAGACTTCAGCCGAAGAGATCGCAAAAGCCGAGGCAGGCTTTTTCCCTGATACACCTTTTGAAGTGTTGACCCAAACTATTGCCGCATACCAAAAGCTTGGCTGCTGGACGCCGCACGTGGAGATCACGAATGCCGCGTACGAAGTAACCCTCGATGTATTCGAGCACGTTGGGCGCTTGAAGTCGCGTCATCCTTACGAAAAGGTGTGCGCAATGCCCCCCGGCGACTGATTGATGCGCGGACGCGCGCGCCGGATCGCTCACCTTTTCAGTTCTTTTGTCTAGAGTCGTACATATTACTCAAAGAAAAGGTGGGCTCATTGACCGCCGTTCGGGTTTTTGTCATTTTTTTCTTTTTGGTGCCTGCTAACGCCGCCGCGGAGGACGAATGCGCGTTGCGCTACCAAGAGCTTTCTGTAGAGATCGAATCCCGGGACGCGACGCTCGAAGCGATCCTGCAGTACTGTGGGGGCAAGCGCCACTTCAAGGAACTCAGCGGAAGTGAGAATCCAGTCCCAGGCGTGCCGAAGAGGTTTCGAGCGCTGCCAATACCCAGGGAAACGATCATCCACGCAGACGTCATCGCCTGTGACCAGCAGGCACGTTATCTGAGCGAGTTCGAGGCGTACGCTCTGGAATTCAATCAGAAAATGGCTTCCTGCCTGGAGGACGGCGAGAAATGTTGCCCCGGAAAGCCACGCGCCGAATCTTGCACCGAGACCGTGGCTGCGGTGGACAAGGAGGCGGAAGTAATCACCGATTCCGAGATCCGGAAATTTCTGAATACGTTCCGACATCCAGGCTGCAGAAGCGTCGAATACTCGGAGTGGGCAAACAAGATGGTGTTTGCGCTGATGGCTAAGGTTCCTGAGAAATTCTTCCGCGCACTGAAAAGCGCCGATTCATCCGTGGAAGACGCTATATCCGAAGATGTTCTCGACCACCCCATTCACGATCTAATCAACTACCCGAAGATAATGACCGCAATCGAGACTGAAATCGCCGATTTGGATACCCGGCGTTATGCCGATGATTTGTTCAGACCCTATTACGATGAGCACATCCTTTACCGTGACTCGTGGGAAAAGGAAAACGACCAGAAATGGAAATACCAGCAGTAGCTCACCCGCCAGTCCCGTAGTCAGGTTAAATTCTCTCCATAACTGAGTCGCTTCATTAAAATAGCGGACCCAGATTTACCGGGGGTGCCGCTTCTTCTCAGCACACCGGATTTGCTTTCTACGGGTTCAAGTAGCATCCGTTTTGACTGATCAGTAATCTCTGGGCTCATCCTTCCCGGACGGGGAAATCGATGCCGGTCCTGTGGCCGCTGCTGGGCATGATGCTGGTCCAGGCGATGACCATGCTTGCCGTGGTCACGGTGCCGGTGCTGGCGCCGGTGTTGTCTTCGGATCTCGGCATCGAATCCAGCCTGGTCGGTATATATCAGTCCACGGTATTCGCCGGGGCAACGCTGCTGACGCTTTTCAGCGGCTCGCTGGTGCGGCGTCACGGTGGTGTTCGGGTCAATCAGATGAGCCTGGTCATCGCCGTCGTCGCTCTGCTGCTGGCGCTGGACGGACAGCCGACGACTTTGCTCGCCTGCGCGCTTGGCGTGGGTATGGGCTACGGTCTTGCAACGCCCGGTGCCAGCCATGTTCTCGCTCGGGTCTCTCCAGCGGCCCGCCGGGGCCTGGTATTTTCGCTGAAGCAGAGCGCGGTGCCGGTGGGCGGGCTGATTGCAGGGCTGCTTATTCCATCCGTGGCTAAAAATTACGGCTGGCGCGCCGCGCTGGTCACGGTTGCAGTCATCATCTCCCTGGCCATCGTTTGCGTGCATCCACTTCGCGCCCGGCTCGACGACGATCGAAACCCGGAGTTCAAGATAACCGTAAGTGCGCCTTGGCAATCCGTGCTGCTGGTGCTGCGCACGCCAGCGCTTCGTCCCATCGCCGTGGTGGCTTTCACCTTCGGCGCCATTCAGCTTTGTCTGTTCGCGTTCCTCGTGACTTTTCTGGTGGAGCGGTTGGCTCTGACGCTGGTGGTGGCGGGGACCGTGTTTTCGGTGATGCAGGGCGCAGGCGTGGTTGCCAGGATCCTCTGGGGATGGTTGAGCGACCACCTGGCAACCTCGCGCACGCTGCTGGCCATCATTGGCGTCGGCATCGTGGTGAGCACCATGACGGCCAACGAAATGACGCCTCAATGGCCGCTTTTTGCCATCATGCTCGTGGCCGCGGTGATGGGGGCCACTGCCGTTGGATGGAATGGAATTTATCTTGCCGAGGTTGCCCGCGTCGTTTCCCGGGAACAGGTGGGCGCCGCCACCGGCGGCGTTCTCATGTTCACCTTTATAGGCATCGTCGCCGGGCCGTCGACCTTCGGCATGCTGGTTAAGCATACTGGCCAGTACACCGCCGGGTTCGCGCTCATGAATGTGCTGGTCGCCGTTGCCGTGGTCATGCTGATATTCGGAAAAGCGCGGAGCTCAACCCAGAGCCTCTGAGGGAAAACGAAGAGCTGATTCAATGACGCTCAACGCGCAGTGAAAATTGTTTGGGAATTGGAGTTCGTGGTCACCCATGAAGATTAAAAATATCGAATCAATACGCGTCGCCGTACCCTTCGAGACGGGAGGCGTGCGACAAGGTATGCGCCCGGGTCTCACACCGTGGCTGAAGATGGAATCTTTTATGGTACGGGTCGAGGCCGAGGACGGGCTCGTCGGCTGGGGCGAGGGATTCGGTCACTTCGTCAATCCCTCCACGGAAGCGGCCCTGCAGACACAAGTCGGGCCGTGGTTTCTCCACCAGGAACCGGATGACGTGACAACGCTGATGGATCAGGCTCACCGGTCGTTCTTCGGCTTCGGCCGCCAGGGTCCGGTAATGTACGCCCTCGCCGCCGTTGACATCGCGCTATGGGACCTCGCCGCAAAGCGTGCGCGCCAACCGCTTTTTCGAATGCTCGGCGGAACGAAGCCTGAAATTTCGTGCTACGCGAGCTTGATGCGGTACGGCGGCGACGCCGACGCTATCGCCAAAAACTGCGTCAAAGCCCGCGACGCGGGGTACGGTATGATCAAGTTGCACGAACGGGAAATCCCGGCGTTCATGGCGGCCCGCGAGAGCGTGGGGGCAGGAATTCAGATCACCCTGGACGTTAACTGTCCCTGGTCGGTGGACGAAGCGCGAAAGGTCGCGCGGACGATCCGGGATCATGGCTTCCACTGGCTGGAAGAACCGGTGTGGCCGCCGGACGATTTTGAAGGCTTGGCGAAGGTGCGCAAAGAAGGCGTGGCCATTGCCGCCGGGGAGAATGTCCACACCGTGCACGAATTTCGGCGTTGTCTCGAGGCGGGCGCCGTAGATGTTGCCCAGCCGAGCGTGGCCAAAGCTGGCGGCCTCACGCCCATGCGCCGGATGCTGGAGCTGGCGGAATCATTTCCCGTCCGAGTGGTGCCGCACAGCTTCTACTGGGGGCCAGGATATCTCGCCACTGCCCATATCATTGCGGCGATGCCGGCGCCCGCGCTGCTGGAGACGATCTTTGTGACCTTCGAGACGCTGCCGCATCCGCTCATCGACCCGACCCAACCCAGCCTTACTTTGCCCGAAACGCCCGGGCTCGGTTTTGAACCCAACTGGGCGGAATTGGAGCCCTACGTCGTCAGTAGGCGGCAAGTGACGCCGGTTTCGTGACATACCAATAACCAACGGTGCACGTTCGAGATTCCCGAGTCTCTCGGCAGAAAAATATTAAGGAGCAATCGTAGTGTTTAACCTGGAATTAGAGGGCAAAGTCGCCGTCATCACCGGCGGCAGTGACGGGCTGGGGCGTGCGGCGGCGGAGCGGCTTGCTGCCGAAGGCGCGAAGGTGGCCATATGCGCGAGGCGCAAAGATCGCCTGGAGGAAACAACGCGGGACATCGAGACACGCACCGGTGGGGAAGTGTTCGCTCAAGCGGCGGATGTCACCAAATCTGCCGACGTCGATGCCTTTATCGATGCCGTGGTTGGGCGATTCGGCGGCGTGGATATCCTGCTCAACAATGCTGGCACCTCCGCTGCCGCGTCGTTCGAAGATGTGGACGACGATCTGTGGCAAGCGGACATCGAACTCAAGCTGATGGCGGCGGTGCGCATGTGTCGGCGTGTGATTCCGCTGATGCGCGAGCGCGGCGGCGGTCGCATCGTTAACATCACCACTGTCGGCGGCAAAGCGCCGGAGCCCAAGCGGCTTCCGACCAGCGTCACCCGGGCAGCGGGGATCAATCTCACCAAATCCCTTGCCGGAGAATATGCGCCGGACAATATTCTGGTGAACACGATTTGTATCGGCAAAGTGAAAAGCGCGCAATGGGAGCGTCGGGCGGTGGACGGCGACATTGACGCCGTTTACGCGAACATGAGCAAGAATATTCCGTTGGGGCGCATGGGTGAGTCCAATGAGTTCGCCGATCTGGTCGCGTTTTTAGTTTCGGCCCGCTCGGGATACATTACTGGTACCGCCATCAACTTCGACGGCGGCTTGTCGGCAGTGGTTTGAGCAATTATTGTCTGAAGCTTCTGGCTTCATAACCGTAAGATTCATCCCTTTCTTTAAGGAGCGAGCGATGTCGGAACACTTTGCCACCATCTCATGGCAACGAAACGACCAAAACTTTGCCGACGGCAAATACAGCCGCGGCCATATTTGGAGGTTTGACGGCGGCGCGGAGATTTCGGCGTCACCGTCACCCCATGTCGTACCGGTTCCGATGTCCATCGAGGAATACGTCGATCCGGAAGAAGCTTTCGTCGCATCGCTTTCCAGCTGTCACATGTTGTTTTTTCTGCACCTCGCGTCCAAGGCCAAATTCGTCGTGGATGAATATGTCGACGAAGCCGTCGGCATCATCGGGAAGAACGAAGAGGGCAAAATGGCGATGACCAAAGTCACGCTGCGACCGAGGATCCTGTTCTCGGGGGAAACAGAGCCAAGCCGCGAGCAGCTGGAAAAGCTGAACCATCAGGCCCATGAGCTCTGCTTCATTGCGAATTCGGTGAAAACGAAAGTTACGGTCGAAATGTCCTAATCGACCGGAGCCCCGCACGAAGCACCAGGGATCTCGAGCGTCGCAATTCAGCGCGGCCGTGCTTTACGGGCGGCTCGCGTACGTTTTGCCGGCAGGGCGCCGCGCACGATCTGGGAAAGCTCCCTTGAGATAATGTCCAGGGCCCTGGTGTCACGCTGGCTGCGAGACATGAGCAGGGCGCCTTCCAGGGACGCGATGATGAGCGTGGCGAGTGTCTTTGCCCGCTCAGCCGTGGCGCCCGCTTCACGAAGTCCGTCCGTCAGCACGCCGTGCCACTGTTTAAAAGCGCTGCGGCAGGCCTCCCACAAGGGGGATTCGCTCTCCGGCGAGTCCAGGATCACCGGCGCCACCGGACAGCCGAAGGTGAAGTTGGAGTCACGCATGAGGCGGGCGGCGGCGTCGATGTAAGCACACACTCCATCCACCGGGTCGGCGGCACTTTTGAGACTCGCCTCCAGGTCACGGGTGGCCCACTCGATGCCGTAGCGCACAGCCTCCAGCGCAAGCTGCTCCTTGCCCCCCGGAAAGTGGAAGTAGAGGGAACCCCGCGGGGCGCCGCTCTCGGAGAGGATCAGGTTGAGCCCGGTGCCGTGATAGCCGTGGGCCTGGAGCAGTCGCAAGGTGGTCTGGACGAGGCGGCTTCGGGTGTTGATGGCCATAGGGAGTTCTGCTTAACAGGATTGACGGAATATGATGACCGGTCTATTGTATATGACGACTGGTCTATATAACACTAACGGAGGATAGAACAATGAACACAGTCGTCATACCCGCAGGCTGGCAGCTCGACGCGTCCGGTCCAAAGGCCTACGAGCGGTACCTGGTGCCGCGGCTATTCTCCCCCTGGGCGGAGCATCTCATTGATTTCACCGGGCTCGCCTCTGGCGAGCGAGTGCTCGACGTGGCCTGTGGTACCGGCATCGTCGCCCGGCGGGCTGCCGCGCGGCTCGACGGCTGCGGCTCAGCGGCGGGAATAGATCTCAACGAAAACATGCTGGCGGTGGCGCGGGAAGCCTCGCCAGATCTGGCTATCGAGTGGCGCTGGGCCGACGCCGTTGCGCTTCCGTACTCCGATAGCGTCTTCGACGTCGTGTTCTGTCAGCAGGCATTTCAGTTCTTGCCGGATCGCCCTGCGGCGATCGGCGAAATGGCCCGGGTGCTGGTCCCGGGCGGGCGTTTGGGCCTCGGCATTCTGCGCCCCCTTGAGCGCAACCCCGGCTGGGAAGTGCTCGCTGCGGCGATGGAGCGTCATGCCGGGGAGCAGGCCGGCGCCATGATGCGCTCACCCTTCGCAGGAATTACGCCGGGCGAAATCGGTTCTTTGCTGGGGGTCGCGGGTTTTGAAGACGTGAGGATTCGAATGGACATTCTGCCGGTGCGCTATCGGTCGCCCCGAGAATTTTTCCGTGAAGAGGCGGCAAGCTCACCCATGGCCGATTCGCTCATGGCGCTGCCCCCCGCGGTCGTTGCGGCCATCGAAAATGAGCTAACGAATACGCTGCGAACATACAGCGACGATGACGGCATCGTGTTTCCCAGCGAGACCTACATGGTCAGCGCGCGGTGCGCCAAGGCAGTGCGGTAAAGGCCGCGCAAGTTCGGGCCTAAGGCGTCACAGGCGAGATCGCGGCACTCCGGGCCAATCAGGATTCTTCCCGGGTGGCGAAGTCGGCAGGAGAAACGATCTCCAGCACCTCGAAGTCCGCGGAGTGCTCGATCTCGCGGTGGCGAACATGGGGCGGCTGAAGCACGCAGTCGCCCGGGCGGATTACGTGCACACCGTGGCCGTCGTACTCGAACTTTGCCCAGCCGTTGAGCACGAAAATCATCTGAAACGCGCACTCATGCCGATGCCATACGCCGGTGGCGTTGTGTCCTTCCCGGGCGCGAATAACGTGCGCGACAAAATCTCCCTTGGTTGCGCCCTCGATGCCGAGATCACGGTATTCGAAATACTTTCTCAATCCGTCGGAAACGAACTCCGCCTTGTGTGCTTCGTCGTGGGTGAATTCGTAGGTTTTTCCCATGCCTTTCTCCTTAACCTTGGACGCACGGCCGCCATGGGTTCAGCATGACGCAAGGATCCGGTCAACGGCGACATTGATGTCGGTGACAACTTTCGCCCCGGGGTGGGTGATCTTGGATTCGTCACCTTGCTGATATTTGCCCGTTCTGACCAGGATGCCTTTTATACCTGAGGCCAGGGCGCCGTCGACGTCCGCCAGCGCGTCGTCCCCTACCATCACCGTCTCGCCTGGACTGCAGCCTAAATCTTCCACTGCGGCCTCGAAAAAATCTTTGGATGGCTTGCCGAGGATCGTTGCCCTTATGCCTGAAGCGTACTCCAGCGCGGCGACAAACGGACCGATGTCGAGACTCAAGCCGCCGTCCTCACGAAAATAATGATTGTTTCCCATGGCGAGGAAGGCCGCGCCCTCGATGAGCAAGCGGAAGGCGCGGTTCAGGTTTGGGTAGTTGAAATCATCTCCCGCGTCACCAAGAAGCACGGCATTCGGCGACCCCCGGACGAGATCAGCGAATTCGGGTTTTAGAGCCGGGTGGATAAGTAGATAAGGAGAAAGCTCATGTCTTAACAAGTAGGCCCGGGCGGCGCGAGGGGCCGTAATGAGCTCGTCGTCGGCAATGTCAAAGCCCATATTCGCGAGCTTGTTGAGAATTTTTTTGGCGGGAAGACGGGTGACATTGGTGACAAAGCGTATCGGGATACCTCTTTCACGAAGGGTCTGGATTGAG
>Ga0224512_10004904_pt1 | contig 11161 bp, 10 predicted proteins | sample SF_May12_sed_USG_4_FD_169103 | JGI IMG/M metagenome (GOLD analysis project Ga0224512, IMG submission 169103) | Sediment microbial communities from San Francisco Bay, California, United States - SF_May12_sed_USGS_13 | ecosystem: Environmental > Aquatic > Marine > Sediment | place: USA...
TTCCATCACCGCGTAGGAGCGATCGATGGTTTCCTGAGTTACCCGAAAACTGGGCGGCGACCACCCATCGAACTGCTCAGAGTATCGGCGGACGGCCGCCACCCCGTCCTTCTCTACATCGGCGATGATCCGGCCGACCGTCTCCCGGATCTCGCTGGTGATCTCCTCGCTTTGTTCCTGGGGACGCTTGAGATACAGCACCGGACTCCTTCCCTGCCGGCATCCTATTGGATCAGGAGAGCGGACGTAGAGTCACGTAGGATCAACTCTCGCGATCGAAGAGCTACTGGGTCGGAGGAACCCGTCTCTCCCGATCGCAGCTGATCTCGAACAAAGGAGACTCCACACATGAGCAGGGCGAGCGTTGCCGACGTCGACCTCTATTTCGAGGAGCACGGCCGGGGATCGCCCGTGGTGCTCATCCACGGCCTGGCCGGTGACGCCAGCGCCTGGAAGGCCCAAATCGCAAGACTGGAGAAGGGGTACCGGGTCATCGCATTGGACAACCGAGGTGCCGGTCGCAGCTCCGCTCCCGATTACCCCTACACAATCAGGCACTTCGCGGACGACACCGTTGGGTTGCTCGACGTGCTGGGTATCACCGAACCTGCCCACATCATCGGCCGCTCGATGGGGGGCGCGGTCGCCCAGGAGATCGCTTTGGCCTATCCGGAGAGAGTGCGGAGCATGATCATCACCGCCTCCTTCGGCAAGCTCGACCGGTACGGCTATCGGATCCTCGACAGCATCAACGAGGTCGTCAAGGCGCAAGGCTACGGGCCGGCCGCCAAGATCCAGTCGTTGTTCTTCTTTCCTCCGGCCTACTTCAACGAGCACAAAGACCAAATGGACGTCTTCGAAACCGCCCTGGCGAACACCGACCGACCGATTCACGGCTACACGAACTCCACCCACGCCTGCCTCACCCACGACGCGCTCGACCGCTTGTCTCAGGTGAACTGCCCCACCCTCGTACTGGCCGGTGGGCAGGATGTGCTTTGTGCGGTTGGCGCCTCACAGCAGATCGCCCACCGGGTACCCGGGTGCGAGCTGAAGATCTATGAAGAGGCCAGCCACTTCTTCCTGATCCAGTGTTTCGAGGAATCGATGAGAGATATCGAGGAGTTCTTGGCAGCCCACTGAGCATGAGGTTGATGCATCTCAGTGCGCGGGCCGCGTAGGCCCGGCAGGGCACCGGTACAATCCGAGCCCGCACAAGAGAGGCAGCCCATGATTGTCGAAACCACTGCCGGGACCATGGGAGCCGAGCAGTTTGGCAAAGGATCCGACCTGCTTTTGCTGCACTCACTGCTGACCGACCGCCGAGTTTACGACCGGATCCTGCCCGCGCTGTCGAGGGGGCGGCGCATCACCATCGTCGACCTGCCCGGTTACGGAGCCTCTGCTGCTGTGGAGCCCCGCCTGAGCAGCTATGCCGAGGCGGTGGGTGGGCTCTGCGAAGCGCTCGCATTGAGCCCGGACCTGGCGATAGTTGGCAACGGCCTTGGCGCCTTTGTAGCTCTGGCCATGGCGGTGCAGCGGCAGGAACGAATCGGACGAATGGTGCTGGCGGGAGTAGCCGCCCGGTTCCCGGAGGACGCCAAAGGGGCTTTCGACCAGATGGCCGATCGGGCCCTGGCCGAGGGGATGAGTGCCGTGGCCGAGATCGGCCTAAGCCGCATCTTCACCGAGGAATACATGGCAAATCACCCCGACATGGTGGAGGAACGCAGACGGGCGCTGCTGCGCATGGATCCCGCCGGCTTTGCCGCCGGATGTCGTGCCATTCGAGACCTGGACTTCACCGGGACGCTGGGCGGGATCGAGGTGCCAACGCTGGTGGTGGTCGGGTCGGACGATCAGGCCACCCCACCCCAATACGGCCGGGCAGTGGCGGACGGGATCCCCGGTGGTCTCTACACCGAGCTTCCCGATGTGGCCCACGGCCCCCAGCTCCAGGCCCCCGCGGAGTTCTTCGCAGCCATCGCACCCTTCCTGGGCATCACGTGAGCCCTCACAAGATTCCTTCATGATGGCCCGACGGTCGGCACGCCCGAGACGATCCGAACAGCTCGCCATCATCATCTCACTGGGAGCGTTTGGGAGCCTCGGGTTTGGGCTCACCTCACCGATCCTCCCCGATCTGGCCGTCGCGCTGCAGGTGCCGGAGAGCGCCATCGGGCTCGTGCAGGGCAGTGTTGCTTTGCCTGGGATTGTCTTTGCGATGGTCATCGGCTACTTGGCCGACCGGCTGGGTCGAGGGAGGGTGGTGGTCGTCTCGACGCTGATCTTCAGCACGTTTGGGGTGGCCGGTTTCTGGGCATCTTCCTTCTGGATGCTGGTGGGGTTCCGCCTCCTGCAGGGAATCGGCATCTCCGGGATGTTGGGTCTCGGCATCGCGTTGATCGGCGACCTGTTCGATGGCGCCGATCGCACACGGGCAGTCGGCTATAACCTGGCAGGGATCCAGCTCCTAGGGATGGCCGGACCGATCGTCTCCGGCTTCATCGCCACCGGAGGCATCTTCCGACCCTTTCTCGTATTCGGTCTTGGTTTTCCGCTTGCCCTGTGGGCCGCCCGCCTCGCCATCCCCCGTCACCCGTCCGCTCCCACGTCACCACTCCGTCACATTCGGGGCACGGTCGCCGACCTACGCGCCAGGAACACATTGGCGGACTACGCCGGCGTCTTGGCCGCCGCTCTCCTTTCGGTGTCGATCTTCAGTGGCGTGATCTTCACGGCAACTCCGCTGTTTCTCCGATCTGAATTAGGCGTCGCAGTCGAGGGTCGGGGAGCGATTCTCGCCGTTTTTCAAGCCGGCGTGTTAGTCGCCGCTCTCGCCTTCACCCGTCTCGGCAACCGCCTCGGGAGCCGCGCGGCCACCCTCGGATTCTCCCTGATGACCCTCGGACTGGTGTTGATTGTGACGGCTCCCTTCCTCCCCCAAACCGTGCTCGGTTTAGTCATCACCGGTCTCGGGTTCGGTTCCTTCATGTCCCTGGGCCAGGAGTTTGCGGCCGGCGCTGCCTCCGGGGCCTTCCGGGGGCTCGCCGTGTCGATGATGGTGGCAACTATGCGGCTCGCCCAAACCGTGAGCCCCCCAATTGCTTCTTTGGTTACCGATCGGGTTTCGTCGCGAGCCGCCTTCATCGGAGCGGCCGTCTTGGTTGCATTGCTCACCGTGACCTGGCGGCCTACCCGGGCCGCGGTGAGGTCCCGCCCGGCTCCTTGACGGCTGAGCCGGCCGGTTCGAAGCGTAGGCCCCTCAGCCGGACCCACCTGAAATCACGGCCCGGATTCGACGGGTGGCAGCGTCTCGTCGTCGAAGTTGGGAGGACTCGACGATCCGATCTCCGCATGTGGGGCATATTCGTCTTCAAGCACGGCCAGATACTGAGGTACCTTGCGGTCGATCACCAGCGTGAAAATGTCCGGGCGGTTGTAGTGCCCCGAGTAGTCATGGACGAGCTTCGCGTCCACCACCTCGGCGAGGTCGATGTCGGCAACGAGCAGGCCTTCCTGGTCGCCGGACAGCGGACCGGCTATGACCTTGGCGTCTGCGCCGATAATGCAAGAACCACCTGAGTTGGCCGGATTCTCCAGAAAGAGCCGGTCTTCCTCACTTTGGGCCAACACCTCGAGCATCTCCGGGGAGACGGTAGAGCAGGCATTGAGGACGAAGCAGTTTGCCTTGTAAGCAAGGGAACGGCCGGCCAGCGTGACGACGTCGGACATGGGGTGTTCGTTCTTGGAGAAGTGATTTGGCCAGCTTCCGACATGGATCTCCGTGCCTTGCGCGGCCAGGGCGAAGATCGCCAGCGGATTCGAGTTCTCGCCGCAGATCAGTCCACTCACGCGGCCCACATCGAATTCAAAGGCCCTCATAGTGTCACCCCAGCCCCCAGTGTGGACCAGCTTCTCGCCGACCGTCGGCATGATCTTCTGATGCTTGCCGGCTATGTGGCCCGTCCGGTCGATGAAGATCTGGGTGTTGTACATGGTGCCGCTTGTGCGGGGACGACGCTCGCAGACACCCATCACGACATTCACGTCGCTTTCAGCGGCCGCGCGACACAGTCTCTCCGTAACCGACCCCGGAATCTCTACCGAGTTCCTGAACAGTCGGGCGGCCATGGCGAGGCTCTCCCGGCTCGTCACCGGATGGAAGTGATACCAGACCGGGTGACCGGGGATGAATCCCTCCGGAAAGGCAAGGAGATCGATACGCTGGCTACCGGCTTCCTCGATGAGCTCGACGGCCCGCTCCGTCGATGCCTCTCGATCTAAGAAGACCGGCGCTGCCTGGGCTACTGCAACCTTGATGCTCCGCTCGCCGTCTCCCACAGCCCGTCCTCTCCTCGCGATTACACCAGTGTAAAGAACGGATTGCCCGACAGGCCCGCTCCACCAACGGACCACCCAACGACGCTCCAGCTCAAGTGAGGAGCATGCGGGCCGCAGCTGCGAGGGCGGCGCCGATCACGACCCAACGAATCTATCCCGCTCCCTTCCGGATCGCCAAGCGAGATGCTGTCAACGCGCCCGTCATGCTCCCGACCCCAAGCGCCGAACCGGCCGCCCAATCGACCTGGCCGGCGCGGGCGAACAGGAAGAGCGAGAGAGGGGTATAAGCAAGAATGAGTACCACCTTCGCCGCGTTGCCTCGTATCAACCCAAGACCCTCGACCAGCACCAGGCCGGCCAGCAAAAGAAAGCCGACCCCAGCCTGGACGAACCCGCCGTAGAAACCGATCCCGAAGAACAGCAGGGCGCGCCAGGGCTCGCGAAGCCTCGCTTCGCCTTCCTGCATCCATCGACTGGGCCGGACGAGCATCGAGAGTGCCACGAGCACGATCACTAATCCGAACACCCGCTTCATCGTTTCGGCAGGGAGCCGCGTCGCCACCCACGCCCCGGCGGCCGCGCCCCCCCACGATTGGGATCAGTAGCGGGGCTACAAAGCGCCACGGGACCTTCTTGCCACGATGAAACGAAGCCGAGGCAACCGTATTCTCCATCAGGATGGCAACCCGGTTGGTCCCGTTGGCCACACTGGCCCCCACCATCTCGACGAGCACGGGAAGCGCGATCACGGACCCTCCGCCGGCGACCGTGTTCACGAAACCGGCGGCAATACCGGTGGAGAGCAACAGGATGATGTTGTCGGTCGACACCGGGGTGATGCCAGGAGTCCTCCACCCCGGGCTCCACCTTGCCTCAGCCCGGGCAGGAACTATCTCCCGGCTCAGCGTCCGGCCAGCACCACAAGAGCGGACCCCACCAGCATGGTCACGGCACCACCGACCAGGCGCATGGTGACCCGTTCGATCGGCTCGCGGAACACGAAGGGAACGAGGCCGACTACTACCAGGACGGCCAGTTGCTGCACGGTGATCGCGATCGCCACTGAGGTGAGATCGAAGGAGATCCACTGGGCACTGACGGCCAGGGCGCCGGCCAGCCCTCCAAGCGCCATCCATTTGAGAGCTGCGGCAGGTACCGGCCCTCTTCGCCATGCTCTGGCCACCGTGAGGGTGAGCGCGTGCAAGGGGACGGTGAAGGCCAATCCAACGGTCAGACCGAGCATCGGAGAATCAAGGCCTTGCAACCCGAGCCGAATCAGCTGAGGGCTGATCCCCCACAGCAGGGCCACCACCAGTGCGTACCAGGGCTTCGACCACGGGATTTCTCTGACATCTCTGGTAACGGCGCTCATCGAGACCAGCCACACCCCACCCACTGCGATCAGCACACCCGCCGCGATGGGGATCGTGAGCGCTTCGCCAAGCACCGGCGCAGCCAGAACTGCCCCCACCAGCGGAGCCGCCCCTACCAGCGCCTGCGTCCGGGCCACCCCAATCCGTTGCTGACTCAACGCCATCAGTGTCCAGCCCCCGACGAAGTGGACGAACGTAGCGGCAACGAAGTAGAGCAGCGACGAGACCGGGGCGCCTGCCAGAAGCGTGAGCTCGCCGGTCATAACCACCCTGGCGATCAGGATCACCTCGACCGTTGCAAGCAGCCCGAAAGCCGTTCGAAACGCATCTATGAGCTGGTTGGACTTCCGGTTCATGATCTGGGTGATACCGAAGGCAATTGCGGCTACCAGGGCCCAGGCCACGCCGCTCACGATCGAATACCGGCAGGGGCCGGTACTCGGTCCCCGACTGCATCACCCGGCGGCGCGACGACCAACCTGCCTCCCTGATAGAGCGCGACGGAGCCGTCGAGATGTGATGTCGCGTTGTACACAGGATGGCGCCTCACTCGTCTCTCTTCAGTGCGTTCCCGGGATGCGCTTAGCCGTGGGCGCTAGACACCCAGATGCCGGTGGATGGCCTCGTCGTCCGCCTCGAGTTCCTCGGGGCTCCCCTGCCACACGATATCGCCGTGCTCGGCCATGATGTTGATCCGGTCGCCCAGCGCCTTCGCCAGGCCGAGGTTCTGCTCGACCAGAAGGATCGACAGCTCGGAGCCTTTGAGGCCTTCGAGACGCTCGCGAATGGCTTTGAGGACGATGGGGGCCAGACCCTCAGAAGGTTCGTCCATCAGCAGAAGCGAGGGATTGGTCATCAATCCCCGAGCGATGGCCAGCATCTGTTGCTCGCCGCCCGAGAGGTTCCGGGCGAAGCTGGACTTCCGTTCGGCCAGCCGCGGAAAGAAGTCGAAGACCCGCCCGACCGTCCACGTGTCCTCCCCGCCCAATCCGGGTCGAGCGATGATCTCGAGATTCTCTACCACCGTGAGGCTGCCGAATATGTGTCTTCCCTGGGGAACGTATCCGATTCCTTTGCGGGACACCTCATAGCTCTCCAAGCCGAGCAGTTCTTCGCCTTGGTAGGTGACCGAACCGTCGATAACCTGCGGCGGATTGATCCCTGCCAGCGCCCGTACCAGCGTCGTCTTGCCCATGCCGTTGCGGCCGAGCAGAGACAGAACCTCACCGTCCCCAACCTCGATCGAGACGTCCTCCAGAATCGAGGCAGTTCCGTAGTTGCAGCGGAGTCCTTCTACTTTCAGCATTAGTCGCTTTTCAGATAGACGTCTTGAACGCGCTGGTCGTTGCGGATCGCTTCTGGCTCACCTTCAGCGATCGAGCGTCCGTTGTCGAGGACCAGCACCCGTTCGACCAGTTCGAGAGCGATACTCATGTCGTGCTCGATGAGCACGATCGTCAGTTCTCTGGACAGCGACGAGATCAACTCGCGCATGATCCTCCGCTCCGCTGCCGACAGTCCCGCGCCTGGTTCGTCCAGCAGTAACAGGTCCGGATTGCCGGCGAGCGCCATGGCGATCTCCAATTGCCGCTGTTCGCCGTGGGACATCTCGGACACGACGTGGTGGCGTTGCGCGACCAGCCCCACCTGCTGCAAGACCGACGAAATGCGTTCATCGATCCAACCTCGAATGCGGAGCGGGCGCCAGCCGACAAATCGGGTCAGGCTGCGAGCTTGGGCGGCAATTGCCAGGTTCTCTTCCACCGCAAGATCCTGGAACAGGTCGGTGATCTGGTAGGTTCGCCCGAGTCCCTTCTGCGCCTTCCGGTAGGGGGGCGCGTGAGACATGTCGGCACCGAAGAGGTGTACCCGCCCTTCGGACGGGTACACCTCCCCGGAGATGGCACGGAACAGCGTGGTCTTACCCGCTCCGTTGGGACCGATAACGGCCCAGCGCTCACCCGGGTTGACCCGGAGTGAAACGTGGTCAACGGCGGTGACACCACCGAAATGCACGGAGATGTCGTCCACGTACAGGATGGGTTCGACCACACTCAGCTCCTTATCCGCCTGCGTTGCCCTGGAAGTCCCGGCTGTAGACCGGCTGCGCCAGGTACTCGTCCGCCGTCTTGGGCCAGAACTGGTCGACGTTCTCGTAGGTATCGATCACCACATTCCACAAACGGCCGTCGTCACGTTCGACGACCTGGCGGATGTAGATGTCGTAGATCGGGTTTCCATAGTCGTCGAGCTGAGACGGCCCGAACGGTGTGTCGAGCTGGAGGCCCTTCATAACGTCGAGCGTTCCCAGCCGGTCGGAGATGTCGCCGTTCTGGGCTTCGATCGTCGCCGTGATGTACTGGGCGGCGGTCCAGGTGGCTGCCGCGTAGTACGACGGGATCCTGTCGAAGGCGGCATCGAAGGCCGCAACGAAGTCCTGCGTCGCCGGTGTGTCCAGGCCCTCCGCCCAGTGGCCCGAGGAGATCAGGCCCTCGACTTGCTCCGGCGGAACGTTGCGGACGTTGGAGATGTCCAACAGCACTTCACCGCCTATCAACGGGATCTGGTCCTTGAGGCCGAAGTTGCTCCAGTTGCTGAGGAAGTCGCTGACGCTGGCGCCCACCTGGAGGGAGAACACGGCGTCGGGAGCGAAGCCCTGCAGCTGAGTGACGTAGGTACCCAGGTCGGTCGAGCCGAGGGGGTTCCACAGTTGCTGGGCGGGCACCACTGTGCCACCAGCTTCGGTGAAGGTCTGGACGAAGCCACCGCACATCTCATGCCCGAATGCATAATCGGTGCAGATGGTGGCCACCGTCTCGTATCCCTCGTCGTACGCCCACTGGCCCAAAACGTGGGTCGTCTGGCTGGAGGTCCAGCCGCCCGCCCGCGTGAAGTTGGGATAGAGGTCGCGATCCCGCTGGGTCAGGTCGTCGGCCGAGCCGATCGGCGACATGAAGATGACGTCCTTGTCCTTGAGCCGGTCGGCCAGGGCCAGGGTCACGTTGGCCAGCAATTCGCCGATGACGATGTCGGCGCCGAAGTTGTCGACCAGCTCATCCACCAGCTGGAGCGCCTGATCGGGATTGCCCGCAGTATCCACGACGCTGAGTTCGATCGTGCAACCGGCCACCTCCAGACCGTTGGTCTCCCAAAAGAGTTCGAACCCGTCCCTGGCATCGCCCCCGGAGGCCGCCAGGCCGCCGGTGAGGGGCTGCAGCAAACCGATCTTGATCGGCTCGGGGCACTCCATCATCGCCTCGGTCGTGGTGGTGTCACCTGCGGCAGTCGTAGCCGTTGTCCCCGGCGCCGCGGTGGTGCCGGGTGCAGCGGTCGTGGTGGTCTCGTCCCCACCCGGCGTACCGCACGCCACCAGCACCAAGGTGAGCACCGCAACCATTGCCACCGCTCGTATGAGTTGTTTGGTCACTTCGTACCTCCTCCTGTGTATCCGTGCTCGATATTTCGTTGCAGTCAAGAAGAATCAAGAGCCAGTTCATCCGGTACATCCCGCGCCGGATCACCTGGTCCTCCGGGCTCCCGGCCCTCCAACCACCGGTACCAGGCTTTCGAAATAGCCCCGACCAACCCGTCGCGGGCAAACAAGATCACGACGATGAAGATGAGCCCCATCAGGGTGGGCCAGCGTTCGAGGTTGGTGCTGACGATATTCTGAATGTATACGATGACAAACGCACCGATCATGGGCCCAATCAGCGTGCCGATACCGCCCAGGATCGCTTCGAGCACCCCGATGGCAGATGCCGCGATGTAGGCAGAAGATGGGCTGATGAACTCGTTCAGGTACACGAAGAGGATGCCGGCCACGGAGGCAAAGAACCCGGAAACCATGAACACGTAGAACTTCTGCAATGCCGGGTTATAGCCGAGCATTCGCATGCGGCTCTCGCTCTCCCTAATCCCTTTGATAGAGGACCCGAACGGCGACCGCACCGCGATGAAGAGTAGGAAGGAGCAAACTACGACGACCGCCAGCACAAAGTAGTAGTACTGCCAGTACTCCGATATTGCCGAAGGACGTTCGATGCCGGTCAATCCGTTCTCGGCTCCGGTGATCTGGTAGAGCCGGATCGACAGGCCCCAGACGATCATGCCCTGGGCGAGGGTGATCATGATGAAGTACACCCCACCGGTGCGCATGGCCATCGCCGCGAAGACTGCGGAAGCGACCAGCCCTGCCGCGATACCCACCAGGACCTGTGCGGGGATTCCGGCTCCCACCTTGTTGGCCATGTATCCGACGCCGTAGGCGGCTGTGGCGGAGATCCCGGCTTGTCCGAGCGTGACGAGCCCGGCATAGCCGGCCAGCAGGTCGATGCTCATGGCGAACAGCCCGGCAATGAGCGCCAGGCTGAGCAAACCGACGATGAACGAACTGAAGATATACGGAGCCGCAATCCCAAACCCGATGGCCGCGACCAGAAGAACCAGTTTCACCCGGGCGGTGAGCGACAGCAGTCTCATTCTTCTTTCCCCAGCAGACCCTGCGGGCGCAGCACCAGAACCAGTGCCATGGGGGCAAACAACGTGAAGAACGACAGTTCCGGCACGAGCGCTTTGGCGAAGGAATCAATGAGACCGACCATGACGGCGCCCAACACCGCCCCGGGAAGACTGCCGAGACCACCGAGGATCACCACCACCAGGCCGAAGAGGAGAATCTCGAAGTCCTGACCGGGTAGCAAGGTGAGGAAACCGCCTCCGATCACTCCGGCAAAGCCGGCCAGGAAGGCACCGAACATGAACACGCCGGTGAACACAGCCTTGATGTTGATACCGAGGGCGGCGACCGTCTCCCGGTCGTCAACTCCGGCCCGCACGATCGCTCCCAACCGGGTGCGTCGTTCGATGTAGAAAAGGATGACGGCGACTACGACCGCGCAGACAATGACGAAGATCCGATAGCGCGGATAGGCAAACGACTCACCGACGCGCAGAGGCCCCTGCAGGAATCCGGGTACAGGCACCGGGGTCGGGTCGCCACCCCACACTGCCAGCGAGAGGTCGCCCAGCACGAAGGTCAGCCCAATAGTCAGAAGCACCTCGGGTTTCTCCAGGCCGCGGATCGGGCGGAGCAGGATCCGCTCGGTAAACAGCCCGACCACCGTGATCCCCAACGCGGCGGCGAACATCGCCAAAGCGAAGTTCCCGGTCCATTTCATGACCGAGAATCCCATGTAGCCGCCTACCAGGTAGAAACCGCCATGCGCCAGGTTGGTGATCCGCATCAACCCGAAGATCAGCGTGAACCCGCTGGCCAGGAAGAACAGCACCGCCCCGAAACTGAGCCCGTTGAGAGTCTGCAGCCAAAACGAGCGAAGGCTCATGCTTTGCAGGATCCACCAGATGAGGAGCGCCAGAGTGACGACGGAGACCAGCAAATAGACCAGCCTCCGTCTCCGAGTCTCGGCTTGGAGCACGCCTTC
>Ga0224512_10004905_pt1 | contig 11159 bp, 7 predicted proteins | sample SF_May12_sed_USG_4_FD_169103 | JGI IMG/M metagenome (GOLD analysis project Ga0224512, IMG submission 169103) | Sediment microbial communities from San Francisco Bay, California, United States - SF_May12_sed_USGS_13 | ecosystem: Environmental > Aquatic > Marine > Sediment | place: USA: California...
GGCGAGCGTCACTCGTTGGTCGGGGACGCCCGCCACGTGGAAGGCTCCGGCGGCGACTTCGATGTCGTCTGGTGAGGCTTCGAGCATCTCGGCAACGACCTCGACGGCCGCCACTCTTACTCGCTCGGCGCAGCGCCAGATGGCCGAGGCACCGATTTGGACTGATCGGCTGGCGAAGCTGCCCGTGGAGTCGGCCACCTCCGCGGTATCGCCGGCGTACAGCTGGACCGTTGCGGGGGCAACATCGAACACCTCGGCAACAACCCGACGCCACATTGTCTCGTGGCCCTGCCCGGTGGAGGTCGAGCCGGTGCGGGCCACTACCGTGCCGCTCTCCTCGATTGCGACCTCGCCGTACTCCCACGAGTCCGGGGTGCCCCCGGCTCGCTCCACAAAGGCACCGATGCCGACCCCGAGCGGCATCGCGCCGGTGCGACGCCGTTCCTCTTGCTGGCGGCGCACCTCGGGGTAATCGATGAGCTGGAGAGCACGGCCGAGGGCGGCGGCATAGTCACCAGAGTCGTAGTGGGCGCCGGTTGGAGTCTCATGCGGCAGGTTCTTCACAAAGTTGCGCCGCCGCAGCTCGGCTGGATCGATTCGGAGCCGGCGTGCCATGGCATCCACGGCCCGCTCGATGGCCAGAGCCGCCTCCGGCCTGCCGGCCCCGCGGTACGGGGCAGTCGGCGGCAGGTTGGTGAGGGCCAGGAGCATCTCAAACTCGACTCGGGGGATTTCGTAGAGACCGGTTGCCACGAGCCGTGAGAACAGCTGAATCATCCGTGCCCGATGGGGATATGCCCCGCTGTCCGTCAGCAGACGGAACTTGGCACCAAGAATGCGTCCTTCCGGCGTTGCGCTCAGTGTCACTTCGTGGCGCTGGCCCCTGCCGTGGGTGCCGCCAAGGAAGATCTCGCGCCGCGACTGCACCCAAACGATCGGTCTTTCCAGAAGGAGCGCCGCCTTGGCAACCACGGCGTACTCGGGAGAAAATCGTTTCATGCCAAAGGCACCGCCGACGTCTGGCACGGACACCCGCAAATCCGATGTGGGCAGATCCATCACCTGGGAGAGCTGCTGCTGGAGGTTGTGCGCCGCCTGGACACCTACCTGAAGATGAAGCCGACCACCATCGGGAATGGCGAAGGCTGCCAGCGCCTCGATCGGCGACGGGGCCAAGCGGGGATGCTCGACCGTAACCGTCACATCGACGAGCCCCTCAGGGAGCTCGGGCCCGGCGACAAACTGATCGTGCACTATGACATTGGTGCCCACCTCGGGGTGAACCAAGCTCTCGTCGCGGAGCGCATCGGCAAACGTCACAACCGGATCGCTCGGCTCAACGTCGGCAAACACCATTGTGGCCGCGTCCTCGGCAAGAGCACTCGATTCGGCAATCACGACTGCAAGCGGCTGCCCCACGTGCGTGACCCGGTCGCCCGCCAGCATCGGTAGGTCCATACCGGGCCGGCCGTCCGGCATGGCCGCAGGGAGATCATTGAGACTCAGGTCGGCCGCCGTGTAGACCGCCACGACTCCCGGCATCTCGATGGCAGCGGACACGTCGATGCCTTCGATGCGGCCGCTGGCAAACACGCTCCGAACGAACCAGGCCACCAGTGAGCCCGGCGGGGCGAGGTCTGCAACGAACCGACCGCGCCCGGTGATGAAGCGTTCGTCCTCGAAACGGGGAATGGGTTCGGGAAAGCGACCGGGGCCGGGGCGGATGTTCACAAGCCGGCCCGCTTCAGGCCCACTCGGTGCGAATCGTGTCGACGATTCTGGCGACCGATGGGAGTGTGCCGTCCTCGAGTACGCCCGCGGCAGGTAGCGGGATGTGCGGCGTCGTGATCCGCACAATCGGCCCATCAAGGCTCCAAAATGCCTCCTGGGCCACCAGTGAGGCGATCTCGGCACCCCACCCGCACAGTCGAGGATTCTCTTCGACGGTCACCAGGCGGCCGGTCTTTTCGACCGAACCAAGAATCGTCCGGGTATCGAGCGGCACGAGCGTCCGCAAGTCGATGACCTCGGCGGAAATCCCTTGCTCGGCGAGTTGCTCTGCCGCATCCAGAGCGCGCGGCACCATGAGAGCCAGCGCGGCAATGGTCACATCGGTACCGGCCCGAACAACCCGGGCTTCGCCGAGCCGGTCGACGAGCTCGCCGTCGGGAATGTCAGCTTTGGTCGCCATGAGCGACTTGTGCTCGAAGAAGACGACCGGATCGGGGTCACGAATCGAGGCTGCCAGTAGGCCGACGACGTCTGCCGGGTTGGACGGCGCTACCACCTTGAGCCCGGGAATCATCATGCACCAGTTCTCGACGCTTTGGGAGTGTTGGGCCCCGAAGCGTGATCCGGCCCCGTTGGCAGTGCGGATAACCATGGGAACACTCACCTGCCCGTCCGTCATGTACCGGAGTTTGGCGATCTCGTTCGCCACCAGATCGAAACACACCGCCAGAAAATCGCTGAACATGATCTCAGCGATAACAGGTATGCCCGTCATCGCGGCTCCAGCGGCGGCGCCGAGGATCGCCTGTTCCGAGATCGGCGTGTCGCGGACCCGGTCCGGCCCAAACTCGTCGAGGAGCCCCACCGTCGTTTTGAAGACACCGCCCGCAGCAGCCACGTCTTCACCGAGGAACACGAGGTTCGGATCACGTCGCATCTCTTGAGCGATACCGTAGGCAACTGCGTCGCGATAGCTCAGTTGCGCCATTCTGACCCTCCGTCCGCCCACAGTTCGGTGAAGATCACATCAAGCGACGGGTCCGACCCGGCCTTGGCAGCCTCGGTGGCCTGATCAACCCGGTCGGCGACCGAGTTGGTGATCTGGGTGAGGGTGTCCTCTCCGAAGCCGCGCTCGAGGAGGCGCTGGTGATAGACGATGATCGGGTCGTAGTCGGCCCATGCCTGGACCTCGTCCGCCGGCCGGTATTTGCCAGGATCTGCCCGCGAATGGCCGCCGGATCGATAGGTCATCGCCTCGACGAGGGCCGGGCCGCCACCGGAACGGGCTCGCTCGATTACGTAGCGTGCCGTGTCGTAGACCACGTCGACATCGTTGCCATCGATGAGAATCGGCTCGAGACCGTATGCCGAGGCTCGATCCGCTGCCGGATGATCGACCGCGGTGATGTAGTCGATCGGGGTGTACTCCATGTACAGGTTGTTTTCGCAGACAAACACGACTGGAAGATCCCAGATGGCAGCAAGATTCAATGCCTCGTGGAAAGCCCCGATGTTGGTAGTCCCATCGCCGAAGAAACAGACCGTCACCTGACCGCTGCCGCGCAACTGCGATGACCAAGCAGTGCCGTTTGCTAGCGTCAGATGGGAGCCGATGATGGCGTAGGAACCCATCATCCCCCTGTCGACATCTGACAGGTGCATCGACCCACCCTTGCCCCCCATCAGGCCGTTTTCACGGCCGAGGAGCTCGGCGAGGACACCCTCCATCGAGGCGCCCTTGGAGAGCGTGTGCGCATGTCCGCGGTAGGTGGCGAACACGTAGTCGTCGTGGCGCATCGCCTCACCAAAGCCGGCTGAAACGGCCTCCATGCCGAGCGAGAGGTGGCTGGTGCCCTTGACGAGATTCTGCAGGAACAGGTCGTAGGCCCGCTTCTCGACCTGGCGCAGCTCCTGGAGCCGGGTGTACAGGCTCAGCCGGGTCTCATCGGTGCAGTCGAGTCCAGGATCGCCTTGGGGCCGCGGTCCGCGGACGGGCCGGCTGGCGTAGTCGTAGCGAGTCGGATCGGCGCTAATACTCATTGGCGACCATCAGCTCCTCACACGGGAACAGTGTGATGATCTTGGGACCGTCTGCGGTACAAACGACTTCCTCCTCGATGCGGGCGGCGGAAATCCCATCAGAGGCAGGCGCGTACGTTTCGAGGGCAAACACCATGCCCTCCTTGATCTCAATCGGATCGTCCAGCGAGTTCAGCCGGCTGATGATCGGTCGCTCGTGGAGCCCGACGCCGACGCCGTGACCGAACTGGAGACCGAACGCCTCCATCTCACTGTCAAAGCCGAACTCTTCCGCCTTGGGCCAAACCTTGGCAATCTGGTCGGTGGTTGCCCCCGGCCTGACCAGCGCAATGGCGGCATCCATCCACTCCCGGGACTGCTTGAAGGCGTCGCGCTGCGCCTGGCTGGCGCGGCCGACAACAAATGTGCGGTAGTAGCAAGTCCGGTAGCCGTTGAAGACGTGAATGATGTCGAAATAGGCCTGATCGCCGGGCCGGATCAGCCGATCGGAGAACACGTGCGGGTGCGGGCTACACCGTTCTCCCGCAATCGAGTTGACCGCCTCCACGAACTCGGAGCCCATTTCGAAAAGGCGCTTGTGCGCCAGGGCCACGATGTCGCTCTCGCGAACACCGGGTTTGAGCGCCTCGAAGATGTCGTGATAGACACCGTCGACCATGGCGCAGGCTTGGCTGAGCAGCATGATCTCGTCTTGGTTCTTGATCTCGCGAGCCGTCATCATCGCCTGCTGCCCGTCAACGACCTTCACTCCGGCCTTCTGCAGCTCGAGGAACACGGACGTCTCAGCCATGTCCAGGCCCAACTCCAGCTCGGCGACGCCTTCCTCCCGCAGCACGGCAGCAATCTCCTGGGCCGCGGCGCTCGACAGCCCGCTGGCGGGGCCGATGGCGCCTTGCAGCCCGGTGTTGCCACCGATCGACTGCTCAGGTCGCATCTTGGGATGCTGGAGCCGGTGGGCCTTGGCGGCGGATCCGAAGTCCCAGATCCGGAAGTCTCCGTTGCGGGTGATCAGCGCATATCGTTCACCCTTGTTGAACGCCCAATAGCCGATATGGGTCGACGTGAGGTAGCGAATATTGGAGGTTTCGAATAGAAGCAACGCACCCAGGTCATGCTGTTCCATTGCCATGCGGACACGAGACAGCCGGTAGTCCTTGAGGCGGTCCCAGTTGACCCGCTCCTCCCAATCGACCGACTGAATGCCGGGTGCAGGAGTAGTGGCGACCGGGAATTCGGGCCTTGTAACCATCGGAATGATCCTCTCTCCTTCGCCGCCGCCCGCAACCCGGCAGGGGCTACCGAGCAGGCTTTGCAATCGATTGTAGCCACGCGGTTTCGCCGCCCGCCCAGGCGAGTTGGCCGCACCGTGCAAAGCCATCTCTTGTGGGATTACAATCGATTGCAAAGCTCCCAAGGAGAGGCCGCAATGCCCGCTGGAAACCACCGCCTCGGATGGATCGGTACCGGGCGCATGGGATATGCGCTGTGCGTGCGCCTGCTGCAAGCGGGTAACGACCTCTGGGTCTACAACCGCACCCGCTCGAAGGCAGAGCCGCTCGAGGAATACGGAGCCAAGATCGTCGATTCGCCGGCCGAGCTGGCGGAGCGCGAAATCGTCTTCACGATGGTGGCCGGCCCCCAGGACGTGATGGACGTAACCGTCGGCCCCCAGGGCGTCCTGTCAGGCGCCACCCGGCCCGGGATCCTCGTCGATTCCACAACGATCGACCCGGCAACGTCCGACGAACTCCGAGCCGCCGCAACCGAAATGGGCACGAGCATCGTGGCTGCGCCGGTAAGCGGCAACGCCAAGGTGGTCAAGTCCGGCAAGCTGACCGTCGTCGCGTCCGGTCCCCGCGAGGCGTACGACACGGCAGCGCCCTACCTGGCCGAATTCGGCCGCAAAGTCACCTACGTTGGCGACACCGACCAGGCTCGCCTCGTCAAGCTCTGCCACAACCTGCACCTAGGTGTTGTCACCCAGTCATTGGCCGAAGTCACAATGCTCGCCGAGGCCGCCGGCGTCTCGAGGCACGACTTCCTCGATTTCTTCAACGACTCCGTCATGGGATCCACCTTCACGCGTTACAAAGCACCCTCCTTCGTCAACCTCGACTGGACACCAACGTTCACGTGGCACCTGCTGCGCAAGGACCTGGAGCTTGGTCTTGCCACCGGACGCGAACTGGACGTTCCGATGCACACCGCCGCGTTGGTGAGCCAAATCGTGATGGAGGGAATCGGACACGGCAAGGGCGACATAGACTTCGGTGCCCTTCTCGAACTCCAAGCCGCCGCCTCCGGCCGCCAGCTTGAGTCTGAGAACGAAGATGTTCCTGACGGTCTGAGCTAAGGCCTGCGAAGCGGAGTTCTAATGCTGAAAGAGATAACGCCGACCGGATCTGCTCAGCTGTACATCGGCGGTGAATGGATGCCGGCGTCCGACGGAGCCGAGATGGCGGTGCTCGACCCGTCCACCGGCGAATCGGTGGCCACCGTAGCGAGCGGCTCAGTCGACGATGCGCTCAATGCCGTAACGGCCGCCTACGACGCATCCCCGACATGGGCCGCCACTCCACCGCGGGCTCGCGCCGAGATCCTCCGCAAGGCATACGAGATCATGATCGCCAGTGCCGATGACCTCGCAGAACTGATCGTCCTCGAGATGGGCAAGGCGCTTCCCGAGGCCAGGGCAGAGGTGGTCTACGCCGCCGAATTCTTCCGCTGGTTCTCAGAAGAGGCAGTGCGCAACATCGGGTCGGTGGCGACGTCGCCCGGCGGTGACAAGAAGATCATCGCCGTCCACCAACCGATCGGCGTGTCGGTTCTCATCACGCCGTGGAATTTCCCCGCCGCAATGGCCACCCGCAAGATCGGGCCCGCTTTTGCCGCCGGCTGCGCAGTGATCCTCAAGCCGGCGTCCGACACCCCATTGACCGCGCTCGCCCTTGCCAAGATTCTCGAAGAGGCGGGGGCACCAGCCGGCAGCGTCAACGTGCTCCCCAGCCGCAGGTCGGGAGCGGTCGGCGAAGCCATGCTGACCGATCCGCGGGTTCGTAATCTCTCCTTCACCGGTTCTACCGAGGTGGGCCGCCGGCTTCTCGAAGTGACATCGCGCCACATCGTGCGCTCCTCGATGGAACTCGGCGGCAATGCCCCGTTTGTGGTCTTCGAGGACGCCAACATCGAAGAGGCCGTCGCCGGCGCCATGATTGCCAAGATGCGAAACGGCGGGCAGTCATGCATTGCCGCCAACCGGATCCTGGTTCACGCCGCTGTGGCCGACGAGTTCTCCGAGCAGTTCTCGGCTGCGATGGCCGCTGTGAAGACCGGGCCCGGCCTCGAGGCCGGCGTCGACCTGGGCCCGATGATCAACGAGGGAGCTCAGCAGGACATGATGGAGCTGGTGGGAGTGTCCACCGGGGCCGGCGGGTCGGTTGCGACCGGTGGCGAGGCCCCGTCCCGCCCCGGATTCTTCTTCGAGCCCACCGTGGTGACGAACATCGATCTGGACAACCCCATCCTCCAACGAGAGATCTTTGGACCGCTGGCACCGGTGATCCGCTTCGACACCGAGGAAGAGGCGCTGGCCGCCGCCAACGACACCGAACACGGCCTCGCCGCGTACGTATACACCGAGGACCTGAAGCGAGGCATGCGCGTCGCCGAGGCGATCGAGGCCGGCATGGTTGGCATCAACCGCGGTCTGATCTCGGACCCGGCGGCCCCGTTCGGCGGCGTCAAGGAGTCCGGGCTCGGCCGCGAGGGCGGGACCTACGGCATGTTCGAGTTTCTCGAAACCAAGTACATCGCAGCCTACTGGTAGTCATCGGGTGGCCGCCGGGTAGTCGCCGGATAGTCCCAAGACGGGCCCGCCGCGGGCGCAACCCAAGTTTAGGAGTCGGTCGGCTTGCGGACCCAGACCATTTCCGTCTTCACGCCGGCATCGGTGATCAGGTTGAACACCGGACAGCGAGCTTCTGTCTCTTCGACAACTTCCGCCAACCGCTGCTCACTTTCGTCGGTCGTCACGGTGGCCTGGAGCTTCACGGTCTGAAAGTGAGCCCGAACATCGCGTTTCCCCATACGGCCTCGAATATCGATCGTGTACGCCGCCTCGAACTCGATCTTGTCGTAGGAGAAGTCGAAAGTCGGTGGCCGTACGGCGAAACGTCACTGCTTCACAACCGCACAGGGCGCCGAGCACCGTGTGCAAGGGCGAGGGACCTTCTCCGGTGCCTCCGTGAGCAATGGGCTCGTCCGTGGCGAAATGCCCGTACTCGCCGAAATCGATGAACGTCATCATCGTGGCGTCGGTGTCGGCTATGAGCTTCTTGCCGCGGATCATCGGCTCGGTCAACTCGTCGACGTTCTTCACTTCGGTCGCCATGGCTACACCTTCCCCCTATCGAGTCCCGCCTCGCTATCGGCCAGAACCTCACGGTGGCCGAGGTCCAGCGTCTTGATCCACCGTTGCTGGCCTGAGGTGAGCGCAATGAAGAACCCAAGCTCGACTAGCTCCTCGGGCTTGAAGTTCCGATCAAGCCGCTCCCACATCTCGTCCGTCGCCAAACCTGCGTCCCAGACGATCGAGTCGGTGTACGCCAGCGCAGCTTTCTCCCGCTCGGAGTATCGATCCGACTTCTCGAACAGAAGCAGATCCTGATAGTGGTCCTCGTCTACCGCCGCGTCGACGGATCGCTGCGCCGCGCAATATCCGCAATCGACCGTCTTGGTGACGTAGACCCGGCACAGCTCCTTGAGCTCGTGTTCGACGACGCCGTCGACGAACGTGTCCATCCAGGCCTGGGTGAAGCTCTTCAAGACAGCGGGGACGTGGGCGCGGATCGCCTGACTCTCCGGCCGTGGAGTGCCTACAAGACGAGCCCGTTCGAGGGCTTGGAGGACTTCATCGTCTTCGATGCTGGAGAGGTCCGGATAGGGAATGCGGGCTATTGCCACCTTCTTCGCGTCGATTCCGAATTGTAGCCCTGCAATCGATTGCAGGACACGGCCAGATACCGAAGCTACCGCGACGGGACGTCGTCGGGTTGCGGGGAGATGGTCTCGCGGTGGCTGGCCCCGGTAGCGCCGCTCAATGTGCCTGATTGATGATGTGGGGGTGAACGTGTCGGGACCCCCGACGGGATCCTCCGCGTGGAACGGGTCAATCTTCTTTCAGCCTGAGTTCGATGGCTTCCTCGAGTGACAGGGCCTCGCCCTCGGCCCATAGCCTGTCGAACGTTTCATCGTCCAACTGATCCCGGACTGTGGCGACAAGCTTGTCGTACACGGGTTGATCTGAGGGTTGAATCCTGGAACCGATTGCTGCCCCTTGAGCCGCACCCGCGCCGAGCAAACGAGCACCACGTTCCGGCTGCCCTGCTGCTCCCAAGATGCCACCACCGAACGCCAACCCGTGGGCGATCATGTAGTCGTCGCCAGTCTCAAGTGCAAGCTCGTAGCACTCGAGTTGTCGTTCCTTGGCCTGTTCGAGGTCATCCTGCATGAACGCCACCAGGCCGAGATTGTCAAGGAGCATCGCCTCACGTACGCGATGGCCAGTTTGGCGGGTGATTGGCAGTGCCTCTTCGTAGACCTGCCGTGCCTTCTCATAGCGTCCTTGCATCTTGTAAATCTCACCAAGGACATTCAGGCCGTGGGCGACTTCGCTGCTGTCGCCGATCTCCCGCGCCAGCGCTAGCCCTTCTTCCGTGATCTCAATTTGCGCGTCGGAGGGGTCGGTTGAGGTAAATCCCAACATGATGAGGATCCTGGCAACCGCCGAGTGGTTATTCGATTTCCTTTCAATTTCAAGCGCTCGTTCGTACAGACGCGTGGCCTCATCTTGGTCATTTTCAACTATCCACTCCATGTAACCGGCCCCCTGAAATAGCTGTCCCTGGACCGGTTCGGGTGCCTGGTCAACGACCGTGAGCGCCCGTTGCACCCAGCGATGTCCCTCTTGCAAGAACGACTTGAAGCGCCAGTAGGCGCCGAGGGCGGCGACGATTCGCAGGCCGGTCGGAACGTCGCCTCCGTCGAGTGTCCACTCCATGGCCTTGCGGAGGTCTTCGCTATCCACCGTCAAGCGGTTGAGCCAGATGCGCTGGTCGTGTCCGGTCAACTCGGTGCTGGCCTGCTCGGCAAGGGCCGCGAAATGCTCGGCATGGCGTTTATGTATGTCGTCGCCTTCATCGCTGTCAGCCAGGCGCTCGCTGGCATACGCGTGGATCGTCTCGAGCATCACGAAACGCGGCTCGCCCTCGGGACCGTCACCGCGCCGAAGCAAACTTTTGTTGAGCAACGACTCCAACCCATCCCAAACGTCAATGACCAGACCTGGGCCGCACACCGTCTCGATGGCTTCTCCGCTCCGTCCACCTCGGAAAACGCCTAACCGTGCGAACAGAGTCTGCTCGTCTTCGTCCAGCAGGTCGTAGCTCCACTCAATCGCACCGCGAATGGTTTGAAGTCGGCCGGGTAGATCCCGTGCTCCGCCGGTCAACGTCTTGAGGCTGTCCGACAACCGCGCCAGCAACGTTACAGGGTCGAACAGGCGCACTCGGGCGGCGGCCAACTCGATTGCCAGCGGTAGGCCGTCGAGGCGCCGGCAGATCTCGGCGATCGTGGCGGCATTGGTTTCATCAATCCCAAAACTCGGTTGCGTGGCCCTCGCTCGCTGGATGAACAACGAGACCGCCTCAGACTCTGAGACGACGGCCGCCGTCTGCGATCTTGAGTCGTCGGGCAAACCCAACGGCGGCACCGGATACTCGTGCTCGCCGTACACACGCAAAACCTCACGGGAACTGGTCAGGACCTTCACGGCGGGTGCACCGGCGATCAACTCACCCAAAAGGGGGGCTGCATCAATCACGTGCTCGAAGTTGTCAATCACCAATAGCATTTGTTTCTTGGCCATAAGGCGAACTAGCGCCTCGAGCGAGCCCTCTTCACCATCCGTGGTTATCCCAAACGTGCTAGCAATCACGGAGCCCACCAGGCCGCTGTCCGCAATAGGCGTCAGTTCGACAAAGAACGCCCCGTCCTCGAATTCATCGAGCAAGTCCGCTGCCACCTGCATCGACAAGCGGGTCTTGCCGATACCCCCCGGCCCGGTCAAAGTCACCAGCCGCACCTCATCACGACCCAACAGGTCGATCAACGCCGCCAACTCACGCTGACGGCCAATAAACGGTGTGGCTTGCGACGGCAAGTTGGTGCGTTGCGAGTCGAGCGTCACAAGCTCCAGGAACTCAGACTCCAAACCCGGCCCAGTCACCTGGAAGATCGTCTCAGGATGAGACAGGTCCCTCAGACGGCGCTTCCCCAGGTCAGTCAGCCCCGTCCCATGCGGAAGGTCGTCCCGAACGAGTTCCTCGGTT
>Ga0224512_10004907_pt1 | contig 11158 bp, 7 predicted proteins | sample SF_May12_sed_USG_4_FD_169103 | JGI IMG/M metagenome (GOLD analysis project Ga0224512, IMG submission 169103) | Sediment microbial communities from San Francisco Bay, California, United States - SF_May12_sed_USGS_13 | ecosystem: Environmental > Aquatic > Marine > Sediment | place: USA: California...
CGGATCGCTCGGCGAACCGCCGTTCAAGGTCAGCGGTTTGTTGTTGGAACCCCAGATGACCGCCTGCGTCTGGTTGGTGGGGCCGACCCAGAGGTTGTTGCGGATGTCGACGTTGAAGATGTCGGCGCCGTTGCTCGTCGTTTTTAACCCGAACAGGTTGTGATAAATGAGCAGGCCGCTCGAGTCCGGGCCCCCGCTGTCCTGGATCTTGATCTGCTTACTTCTCTGAATGTTGTAGACGATGTTCTGATAGGCGTACGAAGGACCTCCCAGAACGGGTTGATAACTGATTCCGTTGCCCGTATTGGAGCAGCGATTCCGGAAGAACCGGTTGTTCCGCCCGCCGTAGTCGAACTCCATGCAGTCGTCCCCACCCCAGAGGACATCGTTTCCGTAGAAATCGTTGCTGTTGATCGGATCGCTGGTATCGCGGAAGCCGAGCGCATCCCCGAACCCCGCTACGGTGTTGTGGCACACCACGGTGCCCTGTCCCGTGACCACGATGCCTTCGAAATTCCACGTCGAACTGCTCGTGTCGGGAAAGACGACGGCCCCCTGAAGGTCGTTGTCACAAATGGTGATGTTCCGTTTGACCTCGTATCGCGAGAAGATTCCTCGTTCCACGTTCCGGATGATGTTGCCCTGGATCACCACGCCGGTGGTGTCGAACTTGATGCGAACGCCGTACTCCGCGTTCTTCAGAGTGAAGTCCCTGAGGTAAACGTAGTCCGAGTTCTCGATATACGCAGCATGCCCGCTGTAGGTACCGCCCGCGTCGACACTGTTGGCATCGACGATCGTTCCGGTTCGACTCTCGCCCTGAATGATGATCGGGTTGTCGAACGTCCCCTGCTTGTTGTCGACGTAGATCGCGTTACCGCCCGGCGTACCTGCCACATGGGTCCCATTGGCCAGCGTGATGACATGACCGGGTTGGGCTGCGCTGATCGCAGCGTTCAACTCCGACAAGGAGTTGACCGTAACGTAGGTGGGATTGGCGGGAAGGTCCGGAGGTTCCCTTCGCGTACTGGCGGAGACGAGGTAGATCTCGTCGCAGCCGTCCGGATCGACGAGATGAAACTCCACTTCATACGTCGTATCCGGCAGCAGGTTGAGGACGCTTCCGGCAAACTGTTCGGGAACGCCCGAACCGGCCGGGTAAACCCGCAACATGGGTAGCGCGGCCTTCCATGTCGAAGTTCCTACCATCTTGTACCGCACGGTCACGGTGGCGTCCCGGTCCAGGTCGCCGCCGATGACGGGTATCGAGAATCCGAGGCTCAAGAAAGTCGGTGGATCGATGATGACGTTACCGACCTGGATGGACGTGCAGGCTCCGCCCTGGGCCGATGCGGAAGTACCGCAGGCGACCATGAGCACGATCAGCCCTATTCGAAACACGGCAGTCATGAATGTCCCTCCGACCGAACATAGAGGTGGTCCGGTACCGATGCAAACCGCGGACCACAGTCGCGACCCGCGGATGACGCTACTTTTGATTCGGCAAACTCGAAAACGTCGCGTGAAACCCGATTCTGTAAGACCACAAAACGCTCGCTATTGCCCAGGCCGAACCGGAGCGGCCCGTGGCGCGGGTTGAACCTGCGTGGATTCGGATTCCAGTTTGGTTCTGACGATCTCCTGCGCAATCAGGATGATCGCCAGCACATGATAGTAGAGATCGAAATAGGCCCGGCCCAGAAAGGCCCCGCCCACCGCGTACCCGACCATACTGACCTGGCCCATCCGCACCAGATCGCTCGCCCAGAGCAGATCGGGCCGGTCGCGGCAGAGCCTCGCGACGCGACTGCCCTGCCGCAAAACCATGAAGCCCAGTGCCAAAAACAGGGCGAGACCCACGAAACCGTGCTCGCCGAGCACCTCGAAGTAGATGCTGTGGGAATCATGAAAATCCAACGGATCGGGCGCGTATTGGAAGAACAGGGAACGAGTGAAGGTATCGAACCCCCCTCCGACCAATGGCCGGTCGAGGGCCAGGTTGATCGCGAAACCCCACGCGTTGATCCGGCCCATCGCCGAGCCATCCTGTTTGAAGTCCTTGATCGTGGCCATGCGCTCGAACCAGTCCGCGGGCATGAACGCCAGCACGACGGACAGCGCGATGATGATTCCGACCCCCAGCACGAACTTTCGACGGCTTCTGAAGAACAGGAAGAAAGCCATCGCGCCCCCGGCGAGGAAGGCGCCTCTCGATTGGGATCCGACGATGGAAAACGCGAACAGCCCGATCCCCACCAGCAAACCGAGCTGGATCCACTTGCTTTTGGTGGTGAGCCGCAGGAATTGCATCAGCGGCAGCGTCATGATGAGCGCGAAGGACAGCTCGTTGTTGCCCTCGATGAAGCTCTGTTCCGGTCCCAGGACTTGGTACTTCCCACCGGTCAGGATCGTGAACACTCCACCTTTCATACCGTAGAAACCGAGCGACGCCACGATGACCCAGACCAGCATGATCAGACGCTTGCGGTTGTTGACCAGCATCAGCGTCAGGAACGTCATGAACTGTATTTTCATGAACAGTTCGAATTCGTATTGAGAACGGGCCGGGTCGATCGCGAAGAAGGTCGTGACGCAGGTCCAGAAGATCAGGAGGATCCAGACCGTCAGCGTCGGACTCCACGGAATTCTCTTCTTCTCCGTGGAAAAGATGATGCCGACGATCGTAACGAGCGCGACCACCTGTGCGAAAGGCTGGCCGTACGCGAAATCCCAAACGAGACGGTGCGGGTTCATGTACGAGAGCCAACTCCACACCAGTACACCGACGAACGGACGTCGCAGGATGAACGGCAACGAGCCGACGATCGTCAACGTCAGGAGGATGTCTCGCAACGGCATGTTCTTGGTTAACCCGTGGTTGCGACCCGATCAACGTGGGCCTTGAACCACTGCTCCAGTTGCACGAAGACCCAGATGAAGACGCCGTAGTACGGGGCGTGATCTGCTTCGTGCAGCCTGAGCAGCTTGTCGATAAAATCCGAACGAACGATGTGACGTGCCTTGAGGTCGTTGAGGTTGTCCATCGCGAGCTCCCTGAGGGGTGGGTGATCGCGCATCCAGAACCCGAACGGCATCCCGAACCCGTGTTTCGTCTTCCTTAGGATCTTCTCCGGAAGGAAATCGCGCAAAGCGTGCTTGTAGAACCAGCGCAGCTTGAGCCCTTTGACCTTCAGGTCTGCGGGCAGGCGGCAGGTGAACTCGACCAATTCGTCGCTCAACAGCGGGTACGCGACCCTTACTCCGGCCAGCTCGCACATTCGACTGACTTTGGGCAGGTCGTTGTCGGCCAGGGTGAACCGCAGGCTCATCGCCAGCATCCGATTGACCATGTTGTCCGCCAGCGCCCCTTCATAGGTTTCGGTCTGCATCCGCAGCGGTTCTTCGGTATCTACGGTGGCGAGAAAATCGGAGGTCATGACCGTGGCGTGACCCAGTCGGTCGAGATGGTTGTAGGACTGTGCTCGCCTGGGCATGGGCACGTTGGCCTGGCGAATATAGCTGCGCAGCTTGCGAACCGGGAGGATGCTCTCGCCCATGGGGAAGCCGAACGTTACCGGCTCCAGGATCGCCGCGCGCAGCGGCCGCGGTATTCGGTGGTAGAAGGCGAACACTTTCTGCTTGGCGTAAGGTTTGTTACCTGCGAACAGCTCGTCGCCGCCATCACCGGCGAGCATGCATTCGACTCCGTTTTCCCTTGCCAGCCGCGCACAGAAAAAAGCCGGGACCGCGGATGCGTTGCCAAAAGGGTCCGAGTAAGCCTGTGCGATTCGCGGAATGAGCTCGACGGCGTCGTCCGGCGTCAGATAATACTCGTGATGGTCCGTGCCAAAGTGGCCCGCGGCTTCGCGAGCGTACTCCATCTCGTCGTACCCTTTCGCCTGGAACCCGATGGAATACGTTCGCGATGGGCGTTCGGTGACTTCTCCCAGGGTCCCGGCCACGGCAGAGCTGTCGGTTCCGCCACTCAGGAAACACCCGGCGTTTTCGCCCTCCGCGGCGCGTCGAACGCTGTCTCGCAGGAGCTCCCGGAACTCCCGCTCCAGCTCCGGCGTCGAGGCTCTCCCTTGATCGCGGTACTCCGGCTGCCAGTAGGATCGAATCCTCGTCAGGCCTCCGGATGCGTGGAGATACGATCCGGAAAGCAGGCGCTTCACGTTTCGCCGTACCGTACGCGGGGCCGCGACGACGTGAAAGTATACGAAGCTGTAGATGCCGTTGGGATCCAGCTCGGATGCACCGATCGGGTGAGCCTGGATGGCATCGCCGTCGGAGGCGAAGATCACGCTGTCGCCGGCCACCTTGTAGCGCAGCGGATAACGCCCGCCGATACGATCGATGGCGAGGAAGAGCTCGTTCGACCGGGGCCGGATAACGGCCAGCGCGAAACCGCCTCGCACCGACTCCAGAAACGCGGGGCCGCGCTTGCGGAATCCCTGCGCCACGGCCGCCGCCACACCGTTCTCCTCCACGCTTGCGGACAACTCCGGATCACTGAAATAAGGAGCCCCGACCACAGCGGCCACCAGGTCGGCCTGTTCGTGCATTGCGGTAGGCTCGATCGTTCCGTTCGTGGCCAGCGCCGCGGTGTCGGCGGTCCATTGATTCGAACCGGATTTGCCGGGGTGACTCCCGGCTCCCATCTTCTGTATGATCCGAAGACTGCTTTCTCGACTCGCTTCGAAACCGACCCAGCCGAAGAGCCCGCTCATGATCGCTCCGCGGCCCGTTTGCGGTGAGCGCAGCCGAAGAGAGAGGCGCCGGCGACGAGGCCGGTCGCGATCTCCTGCAGCCGTGCGCTGGGGGCGAGCATGCGCAGCGTCGCGCCTCTACGCTCGGCCATTTGGTTCACCCTGGTCCCCCAGGAGCTCCCTGTACTCACCCCGTCGCCGGATGAGGTCGACCTGTCCTCCGTGAACCATGATCTCGGGCGGAGCGGGGTGACTCAGGAAACCGAGTGGACTCGATGTCCGCGCGTAGGCCCCGGACTGAAGAATACCGACCAGGTCACCGACCTCGGGTTTCGGGAAGGCGGCATCCCGCGCCAACGTGTCCAGCGGCGTGCATAGCGGGCCCACGACGTTCGCGGTGTGGTCCGCTTGCGATTCCAGTTTGTTGAGAATCGCCGTCGGGAAGTTTCGCTTGATGACCTGGCCCAGGTTGCCGGATGCCGCCAAATGATGGTTCATCCCACCGTCGACGACGATGAACGACTTACCTCGCGACTCCTTGACGGAGAGGACACGAGTCACGTAGACGCCGCTTTCGCCGACCAAGAACCGGCCGGGCTCGACCACGAAGCGCGTACCGTCGAACTCCGGCCTCTTCCCGTACTCTTCAATGAGCGGAAACAGCGTCTCCTTGAACGCCTCGGTATTCAACTCCTGGTCGCCATCGAAATAGGGAATTCCCAGGCCCCCGCCAAAGTCCATGGTGTTCAACGGCTTGCCGGCTCGCCCGGCGGCGCGTGCGGCAATCTCGAGCCCTCGCCGGTACTGCCGCAGGAGAACGTCGTGATCCAGGATCTGGGTCCCCGTGAACAGGTGAATGCCGCTGAAGGCGAAGTGGTCCTCTTGAAGGACGCGTTCCAGCACGGAATCCAGCGTCTCTTCGTCGATACCGAACGGCGACGCGGTGCCTCCCATGCGCATCGCCCCGCCCTGCGCCTCGGCGGCGGGGTTCACCCGGATGGCTACGCGGGCGCGACGCCCGAGGCGCCGGGCAATCGCGGCCAGGGAGTCAATCTCCTGGAGCGACTCGAGATGAATCTCACCAATACCTTCACCGAGCGCGTATTCCAGTTCCGCCGGTGTCTTGCCCGGCCCGGCAAAAAGAACCCGGTCCGCGTCACACCCGGCCGCAAGGGCCTGGTAGAACTCGCCGCCGGAAGCAACCTCAAGGCCGCAACCCTGTGACAGAAAGAACTCGAGGATCGACTGATTGGGGTTGGCCTTTATGGAGTAGTAAACGTCGAACCGGGACGGAAGGCTCGCTCGCAAGAGCTCCAGCTTCTCCTTCAGAACCCCACGGTCGTAGACGAACAACGGAGTGCCGTGCTGCTCGGCCAGTTGCGTCACCGGCGTGCCGCCGATCAGCAACTCGCCGTTCTTCTGTCCGAAATGGCGCTGGACGATTCTGGTGCTAAGACTCATCGCTCGGGTTTCCGCCGCTGTTCACGCGGGAGCGCAAGCTCTGGTAGTCGATCTTTCCGTGAGCCGTCTTCGGCAAGTCCGCGACGATCTCGACGTGCTTGGGCATCATGTATCGGGGCATTTTCTCCGCGCAAGACGTCAAGATCTCGTCGATCTCCAACGTCTCTCCGTCGTGCGGAACGACGATCCCGACGATCGACTGTCCCAGCACTTCGTCCGGAACACCGATCGCCGCCGCTTCACGCACACCGTCGATCGCGACGAGGACCGATTCGATCTCCGTTGCGCTGATACGGTAGCCGGCGCTCTTGATCGCGCTGTCCCGGCGGCCCTGGAAATAAAGGAATCCGTCTTCGTCCATCGTGACCAGATCCCCGGAGTAGCACACCTTCTCCGTATCACGGAGTTCCGGCGGCGACATCGGGTTGGGGCGCAGGACACGATTCGTCGCCTCGGTGTTCCCCCAGTAGCCCAGGGAGACGGTTGGGCCCCGGTGAACCAGCTCGCCGGGTTCTCCGGGTGCGCATGGCTTTCCGTGTTCGTTGAGCACGTAAATCTCGGTATCCGGGATGGCCCGGCCCATGGAGGTCGGTCTGCGATCCAACTCCTCCGGCGGAAGGTAGGTCGACCGGAAGGCCTCGGTCAGCCCGTACATCAGGATGACGTCCGTGTCCGGGAGGGATTCCCGCAATTTGGCCAGCACCGGCTGAGGCATCGCGCCGCCGGTGTTGGTGATGTACCGCAGCCGAGGAAACTCATGGCGGTGCAGGGACGAACTCGGCTGCGCCAGCAGACTCCAGAACGAGGGCACACCTGCGAGGCCGGTGATTCGCTCGTCGATCAGGCACTGCACGACGTCGTTTGGGAAGCGAAAATTGAGCAACACCACCGTTGCCCCGTGTTCCAAACCCGTCAAGAGCTGATTCAGGCCGTAATCGAAACTGAAGGGAACGATGCTGACGATCCGATCCTCGGAGTTGATCTTCAGGTAAGTCGACACGATGCGTGATCCGGCGATCAGGTTGGCGTGGGACAACATGACGCCCTTCGGCCGGCCGGTGGAGCCCGACGTGTACAGGATCGCCGCGAGGTCATGACTGATCACTCTCGAGCGCGGTGGGTCCGCGGCCCCACGAGCCAAGATCGTTTCGCCGTCCAAAACTAGCTTGCCTTCCAGGCTGACGTCACTGGCGGTCGTGGTGAACACGGCACCCAGGTCGGCGTTGTTCCGCAGAATGCCCTTGATCGACTCCAAACGGGCACCGGAGGTCACCAGCGCCTGCGGCCGGCAGTCCCGAAGGATGTGATCGACCTGGTCGGGGAACAACAGATGGTTGATCGGAACGAACACCCCGCCGGCCTTCGAGACGGCCAGCATGGCGATCACCTGTTCCACACACTTTTCCAGGTAGATTCCCACCCGATCCATGCGCTGCAGCCCCGCATCGATCAGCGCGTTGGCCAATCGCGTGGTCAGGGTATCGAGCTCCTCGTAGGACAAGCGGCGCTCTCCATGAACCAGCGCCTCCTTCGACGGGTCCGTCGAAGCGCTCGTTTCCAGGAGATGGTGCGTCAGATATTCCAATGTCGCGAGTTCCCTTCGAAGCGATACGTGCTCGCCCTCAGTCAGTTGCTCCGGTCGGCTGGCCCTTGCGTTCCACGAAACCGGCCAGACTCCGGATCGAACTGAAATTCTCCGGAAGAAGCTCGTCGTCGGACACGACAATGTCAAATTCTTCGGCGAGGTAATTGACCAGTTCCAAGATGCCCAGCGAATCGACGATGCCGCTCTGCAGTAGGTTCTGCGCGTCATCAAGCCCGCCCCGTTGGGCCAGCGGGAATCGACCGATCACGAACTTTCTGATCTTGTTGGCGGTTTCAGACATCTCGATCCCCCGGAGTCAGGAACCAGTTCGTCTCGTCGTTCACCATGCCGTCCCAGCGGCCTTTCGATTGCGTCGAGACCACGAAGGGGGCGGATTCCCTGGCGCGGAAGCCCCATCTCTCGAGAATGGGCGCCAGTAAACTCGTCGGCAGCACGGGAGCGTTGAGGGAATGAACTCCCTGTTGCTTCATCGTATAGATCACGCCGGCCAAGATCGCCTCCGAGACCGTGGCTTCTTGCTCGCCGAAGAGATCCATCAAAGTCGCATCCTTGCCCTTCTCTCTCCAGACGGCGTAGCCGAGCAGATGACCGTCGTCTTCGAGCGCAACGACGTAAAAACGGGCCAGCGGATTGTCGATGTAACGCCAGTTGAGATAGTCGGCCGTACGGCTGCCGGCGATCTTCAAATGCGGGGAGACCCGCTCCGCGAGGTCCGTGAATCGACGATCAAACCGCCCGTCGAGGAGAACCGCCCGATACCCGCCGCTCTCGAGGGATCCCCGGCGCCCGAGAGAGAGCATGAGATTCCCCAGCGCAAGGACCCCCTTGCCGACCCACCGCTCTTTCCAGAACCCCTTGACCTTGTCATCCAAGCGCAGCAGACGGACGTACCTCGTAACATGGCCGGTCGCCTGGAATCCGATCCGTTTGTAGATCGGCATCATGCTGCTACTCGGATGATCGTACGCGAACGGTACGCTGCCTTCGATAATCTCCGCGGTGCACGCCCGCTGCAGCATCAGCGCGGGCCCCAGGGACCGGAACTCGCTTCCGACGGCAAAATCACCGAGATTCCAGCACACCAGATTCTCGCCCTCGACCCAGACCCGTCGTGGAAAGGCCGCTGCGGCGCCGATCGGCCCGCCGCCGGCACCGTCCGTGACGAACCACGCCCGCGCAGCGCCGTCGGGATTGTCACGGTAGAGCCAATCGAAATGAGCCGACCCTCCATGACCGCTCAGGTTCGCCTTCAAGAACCCGACGAGCGCGTCCCTATCGGCATCAAGATCTACTTCGCGAATCTGCAAGTCATGCTCCCTTTCAGAGACCGGTCAAGAAGCGAACTTGTAAAAGGCCAGCCGCGTCGCGAACTCGTGGTGCGTCTTCGACCAGACCGGATCCCGTTTCAATTCCATCAAGTCGGGCACCTCGGATTCCCCTCCGTTGGCACCGAAAAGCGTGGTCACCGCACAAGCGTAACCTGTCTGTCTCAGGAGTTCCTTCGTCTGTTCGGTAAAGTCGCCCCTTCGTCCGTTGGGGTAGGCGAACGTCGTGACCGGCGCTCGGAGCTCTTGTTCGATTGCGGCCTTCGACTGGGTTATTTCGTCCTTCACCCGTTCCGCCGAGAGAGTCGACAGAATCGGATGCGTGACGGTGTGAGAACCGAACGATATTCCGGATCGATGCATCTCCCGCACTTCGGCCCAATTCATCATCAAGTCCGGAACCTCTCGAGAATCCTCGACCGCAAGCCTTTCGATCAGGCGATCGATCCACAGGGTTCGATCCTCCTCGGGCAGGCCCTTCAGAAGGTTCAAGATTTCTTCTCGGCATTCGACCGTCTCGTCCGGTGTTCCGAGGAAGTACGACTCGCGCTGTGGACCGAAGTCCTCGAGGGACGTCACATTCGTCCTGTTGAAGGCCCGGAACACGCGGTCATGCCAGAGGATCTGGCGGGATCCGATGCAGCCCGTGGAAAGGAAGATCGTCGCCGTCAGAGAGAGTCCGGTCAGGATGGGGAACGCATTGACGTAGTTGTCCCGGTATCCGTCGTCGAAGGTAATCACGACGACGTCTTCGGGGAGATCACCGCGTAACAACCCCTCGACCGCGTCTTCCAGCGAACAAACCGTCGCGTTCTCTGCCAGATACTCCATCTGCCGTCTGAAGAGTCTCGTCGGAGTGGAGGGTAAGAACGGATCGTCGCCCTCGTCGATGCGGTGATACAGCAGAATCTGGAAGCTGTTGGACCGTCTTCGTCTCACCAGCGGAAAACGACTTCTCGCCAGCCTGTACCGGTGGACGAGCGGGTTCAAGACCCGCAACGCGCCGGAATGGAGCAGCACGAAGGTCAAGAGACCGATCAAACGGCGCTTGACTCCTGGTAGATAACTTCTCATCGAGTGCAGAAGAGCACGAGCTCCACAGCGCTACGTGCCGGCTGAGGCACCGGCTATAGCTTCTTTGATAATGCCTTCGAGATCGGCCGCAAGTTCGTCCCAGGTGTGGCGACTCTCCACATAGCGGCGTGCCAGGATCGACCGCTCGCGGCGCAGATCGGGATCCTGCAGCAGCTCCACGACCTGGTCCGCGAACTCTTCCGGGCTGTTCGCGACGGTGACACCGTCGCCCGCATCGGCCTGGATTCCCTGAAGCACCTCCGGTGTGGTGACGACCGGCAGGCCCATCGCCATCGCTTCCAGGACCTTGTTCTGCAGACCACGCGCGATTCGCAGGGGTGCAACGGACACCGCTGCACCGGACAGGTAGGGCCGAACGTCTCGAACACTACCGGTGACGATGACGTTGGTTTGCGTGGCGAGTCGTTTCACCTGCCGGGTCGGGTTTCGACCGACGATGCAGAAACGGGCGTTCGGGACTTCGCGCCGGATCAGACCGAACACGTCGTTGCAGAAATACTCGACGGCATCGACGTTTGGGAAATAATCCATGACTCCCGTGAATACGATTGTCGGCTCGTCCGCCGGAGCGCCATTACCGTTCGGTGCGAAGTATTCCGTGTCGATCCCGTTCGGGATTACGGATATCGGCCGGCCAGGTGTCGTTCTCCGCAGTACCTCGGCTTCCCTGTCGGATACAAGAATCGAGTGGTCGAATCGATTCGCGATTTCTTGCTCTCGACGCGCGAGTCGGCCGGCCTCCATCCTGTAGACCCAAGACATCGGCGGGCGATGGAACTCGGCGTAGTGGGCCCACTTGGCCGAATCGACGTCGATGAAGTCCATGATCTTCGGAATGTCCGGCGTGTCGAGGACATACCCCGCCACGGAGGACGAATAACCGACGATGGCATCGAATTTCTCACGCTGGATCCTGTGCGTGATCTCCCGCTTCAGGGCTCTGGAGTAAAACGAAGCCGCCG
>Ga0224512_10004908_pt1 | contig 11156 bp, 5 predicted proteins | sample SF_May12_sed_USG_4_FD_169103 | JGI IMG/M metagenome (GOLD analysis project Ga0224512, IMG submission 169103) | Sediment microbial communities from San Francisco Bay, California, United States - SF_May12_sed_USGS_13 | ecosystem: Environmental > Aquatic > Marine > Sediment | place: USA: California...
GTGCCGTCATCCGTCACCGTGACGGTGACCGGGTAGGTGCCGGCATCGGCAAGGCCCGGGTTGCAGCTGATGCTGCCGGTGCCGTTGAGATTGTCGCTCAGGCTGCAGAAGGTCGGCAGGCCGGTGGCACTGAATGACAAACCATTGCCATCCGGGTCCGTGGCACTGAGTGGAATTGACAGGCTCGCGTTCTCAGCAACACTTTGATTGCTGATCGCGGCTAACACGGGCGCCTGGTTCACGGGCGGTGCACTAACGACAATGTCGAAGGTCTCGCTGTCTGAAAGATTCGGCGAGCCGTTATCGGTCACCGTGACCGTCGTCGGGTACGTTCCCGCATCTCCGGTCAGCGGACTACAGCTGATGTTGCCGCTGCCGCCGCCGCTATCGGTCAGACTGCAGAATGTCGGTAACCCGCTTTGCGTCAACGTCATGCCGTCAGCGTCCGGGTCGGACGCCGAAATCGGTATGACCAGCGACGCTTCCTCGTCCACCGACTGGTTGCCGATCGCCGTCAGTACCGGCGCCCGGTTCACGGGCGGTGCACTAACGACAATGTCGAAGGTCTCGCTGTCTGAAAGATTCGGCGAGCCGTTATCGGTCACCGTGACCGTCGTCGGGTACGTTCCCGCATCTCCGCTCAGCGGACTGCAGCTGATGTTGCCGCTGCCGCTGCCGCTATCGGTCAGACTGCAGAATGTCGGCAACCCGCTTTGCGTCAACGTCATGCCGTCAGCGTCCGGGTCGGACGCCGAAATCGGTATGACCAGCGACGCGTTCTCGTCCACCGACTGGTTGCCGATCGTACTCAGTATTGGTGCATTGTTGGTAGCCGTGCCGGTGACAACGACATAAAAGCCTTTGCTGTCGGAACGAACAGGTGATCCACTATCGGTCGCCGTTACCACGATGGCGTGTCGTCCAACATGGGCGGTGGTCGGCGAGCAACTGATATTGCCGTTACCATTGCCATTGTTGGTCAGGCTACAGAATCCGGGTATCACCGGTGCCGACAGTGACGGATTGGGGCCATCAAGATCATTTGCGCTCAACGGAATGTTGACTGTTTCGCCGCTAGCTACGATTCTGCCGCCGAACGCATCCAGTACCGGCGGCGAATTACTCAATCCGTTTATCGCTGCATCCGCCTGAATCAATCCGAAACCGCTGTCGAAATCGAAGCCGGCAGACAACATGTTGATCGTCGAATCCGCAAGTGCCGAATAGATCTGGACAGGCGTCAGGGTCGGGTCGATCTCGAGCATCAATGCGGCGACAGCCGCCGCGTGCGGCGCAGCGGCGGAGGTGCCGCCGAAATTCGGAAAACCGTCACCGTCCGTATCATTGCCGAAGAACGTGTTGTTAACCCGGTCCGGTGCAACGACCGCGGGTTTCAGTCGCAGCGCTGGCGGATTAATGGCTGTGCCGTCGGTCTGGAAATATATGGGAACGTTTCCGCGTGAAGAAAACGGTTCCAGCAACGGTGGATCCGTGCCGAATGCAGGTGTTTCGGAATACGCAGCCGCACCGGTCGACATTGCGCCTGCCGCCGCCGAGTGACCGTACGAAGTACCACTCTGGGTATCAAACTGGTCGATCGTGACCCCACCCCCTCGATCCGCATACATGTACTTAATCAGGTCGGGATCGGGCCCCCTGAATTTCTCTATCACTAAAAAGAACCGGGTGTCCGTACCCTGCGGTAGTGACCCGTCATTGGTGAACTCCAAGGCCTCGGAAGCGTCGTTGCCGATATTGGAACGGTCACTGCGAGTGAGAATTGTCGATCCGTCCGATGCCATCAGAAAAACATCGACGTCCGTCGCGGCTCCAGGCGCGCCACTGACTACGAAAAATGGCTGATTCCACTGCAGCGCGAGTGTAAGCGTCGTTCCAACCGGAACGGTCAGCGGCTGGGCCGTGACCGTGCCTGGACCAGGATCGAAATCGTGCAACTTGCCAGTGTTCGGGCCTGTGACTCCGGAATTGCTAAATTTGCCTTCGTAGGAAGCGGCCGCCGAGTTGCCCGCAGCAGAGAAATAGGCAACGCCGCTCGCGGCAGCTGCATCGACAGCCTGAGCGATTACCCCGTCCTGAAACATCGGTTCGCCAAAATAGAAAACGTCGTCGACGATGACGTCCGCCCCAGCGGCCACCAGGCTATTGATGCTATTGGCGAAAGCGGCCCGACCACCGATTGCCGTGTGAAACGCCTGTGCAGCTCCCGGTGCGACATCGTGGATGATCTGCATCATCGCTCGGCCTTCGTCGGAATTTGGGCAACTGTCCTGAAGCAAATTCACGCCGGGAGGAAGATCCCCGGATGCAACGTCCCCCGCGGCAGCGGCAGCACAGTCATAGCTGTTGGACAGCACGCCAACGATCACACCAGTACCGTCTGCGCCTGAAGTAGTCCGTGCTGCATTGGATCGCTGCGCGACGTCTCCCTGAGATGTCGTCAAACCCGCCCACGTCGTGGCGAAAGACGGGTCAGCGAATTTCAGGCTCGCGAGCTGACCCATTCTATCGAGCGCGGTGATCGGCACCCGCGCCGAAACGATCGATCTGTGTATCGAAATATCGGTTGCATCGAGTGCGAGCAGATCCGCCCTGAGCGTGTTCGCGTTTCCGGCTGCCACCGCATCGACGATGACGTAACCATCAACTACCTGCGTCATTCCGGACGCAGGTTTAAATGGTTTCTTCCCCGCCGGGCCGGACTTGCTTAAGTATTCGAGATAGTCACTTTGCAGCCGGGGGAGATCTCTCCCCAACTTTTTGTGTACGTTGGGTTTGCCTGAAACGGCCCACTGGGGTGGGATGACAGGCGGTTCGGCAGCCAAACTTGCCGACATCAGACAAGTTGCGAGTAGGGCGAGAATTCGGGAGTTAGTCAGAAATCGCGGCATCGGTTAGCTCGCGGCTACGCGTCATTATGACCGTCAGCACTGGCGCAACCTGTTGAAATTATACTGCCAATTGCCGTCATTATCTGACCCTGGCTGCTCGATGACATTCCTTTGTTTTTCTTCTGCAGCGGCACCAACCCGGCTCTTGTCGACAGCGCATAGGCCTGGCCCAGGGTAGTCTTCCGCATTTGTAGTGTACGACGGCCGGGCATCCTTACTACTGGCTGCCGGAACGGTTCGCTACTGCTCGGGCGTACGGGCTATTCCTGTCCCAAAGGACAGTGTCGTCAGACGCCGACAGAGTTGGCTCGAAGCGGACCCGAAAAGAACGAATTCTAAGAGCGATTCATGGACAGAACCCGCATTATGGAAACTGTTTTGCGCGACTTACTTCAGGTTTCTCCACTCGCCTTCCGGGACGAACGTCGCGCGCCCGAGGTCAAGCCGCACTACCTGCGCGCCGAGAGCACCGATGCGGCGATTGAGGCTGAAGGTCAGCGGCGGCGCAAGGCCTGTCTCATACTCATGCAGGCCCTCAAGTGCGGAGATCAGGCTTTCGCGGCTCAGGTGCTTGCCGGCACGCTTCAGAGCCTCATCGAGCATCGTGACAGCTGCGAGAACGGCAAGTTGTGCCGATGCGTACTCACCGGATAACTCGTGGTTCTCACGCAGCGCCGCGTAGGCGCTCTTACCCGCGGCCGTGACATCAGCCGGCGATCGCGGGTAGGCAGTCAGGATGCGTCCGTCGAAAATTGCCGGCGCCTCGAACAGCGAGCGCGCGACGCGGCTCGCAGGTACCAGGAGCAGTGGTACCGTTTCGTCGTTGACAAACTCAGCCAGCAAGGCATCGAGTTCGGTCGGCGCACCGAAGAAAAATACCGCACCGGTATCGGCCGCACGCAGCTGCCCGGCGAGCCCCGGGGCATCGAAGTCACCCGCCGTATAATAAAGCGTCGCCGGAGCCCGCCAGTCGCGCCGTTCTATCTGCTTCGTAAGCGCTTTGGCGAGCGTTCGCACAGCGTCGCTGTCGGCACCGGTGACGACGAGCCCGGGATCCTGGTCAGCGTGCTGTTCTGCCACGGTCTCGACCAGTATGCGCACCTGCTGCTCGTCGCCTGAGAACAGATAGAAGGTATAGCGATCGAGCGCGGACCGCGCTGGTGGCTGCAAGGTGTAGGGCGCGATCAGCGGCAGCAAAGCCTCCTCGGCAAAACGCGCGAGTTCGGTCTCGATGCCAATGCTGTACGGCGAAAGTAATGCGAACGTCCCGGTCCTTGCGATGGCCGTGTCGAGGTTGGCGAGCGCCTGCTCAGGAGACTGCCCAAAGGGAACGACGTCGAGTTCGATCGTACGACCGTTGATGCCACCCGCCGCGTTCAGGTCATCGACATACGCATCCAGCACGGCACGCATCGCACTACCGAGTGGTGCCATGCGACCGGATAACGGTAGCAGTGTCGCAAGACGTATCGAATCGGGCGTGATGCCCGGGTCGTAGTCGGTCTCGATGCGTTTCATGTAGGCGATCAGTGCATCGAGATCGTCCGGCTCCATCGTGTAAAGTGGCATCGCGATTTCCAGCCGCCCGCCAGCCGGGTCCAATCCGTGACTGATTGCACGGGCGACGGTGGCTTCGGTATACGCAGGGTGTTCCCGGCCATAGGAGTGCTCGTGTCCGTAACTCCTGGTCAGATAGCCCCAGGTGACATCTGACGGTATGACGCCGCCTTCAGGCCGTCCCCTGCCGTCAGGACCGTGACAGCTTGCACACGGCATCACACTTGCAGGCAGGGGGAACCCCCCGACACCCATATGTGCGCTGATATCTGCTCCGCTCGGGCTTGTCCCATTGGTATAGATTTGCTTGCCGCGGGCTTCTGCGGCTGTTAGCTCGGCAGCGTCCGCGCTTGTGGCGGCCCAACCGAGCATGAGCAACAACGCGCTGCCAAACAGCGCCCGCTCCATGTTGCTATGGGTCGGCATGGAGATGATTTTCGCCTATCCTGCAACCGTGCCAGTCAACTGCGCTTCAGGTCCCGCCGACCAGCATGCGTAGCTTCTCGGCTATTCCGCCCGGCGGCACGGTCGGCAAGATTTTCATCCAGTGTTGTTTGGCGACATTGCCGGCGATGACCAGCGTGGAATGCTCTTCTACCTCCGGAAAGTACTGGCCAAGCCGTTTGACCACATTGTCAAGATTTTCCTTTTTTCCTGTGAGAAAAACCCAGTTGCCGTCCGCTCTGTGCGTTTCCTTGAATTCCTTCATTGCTGCGGGTGTATCACGTGCCGGATCGATGCTGATTGTTACATAGCGAATGGAATTCCCCAGATCCTCGCCGAGAATGTTGCGGGCCATTTTCATGCGCTCTGTAATGATCGGACAGGCGCCGAGGCAGTGCGTGAAAATAAAGTTGATGGCAACGACCTGGTCCTTGAGCACATCAGTGAAGAAGCGGACTTCTTCACCATCCTGAGTAACCAGTATCGTATCCGTAAAATATTCGCGCGCGGCCGCCTCGGCTTCTTCCGCCGATGGTTCGTTTGCCACTGGTTCAATTGCCGCTGGCAGCACGGGAACGCTCAGGCTCATCAAAAGCGTAAACAACATTGCGTTTTTGAATCTCATGGTTTCGAACTCCCGCAGCTACCGCTGCACACTGGCCACCTGCCGGGCCGTTTTCAATTCTTCGACCGCCGCCAGTATCTTGTCTGGCCCTGGAAAGCCGAAAAAGCGTTTCCATGTCCCGGTACGGCCATCACCCACCAGTATCATCGACGGATGATCCTCGAAATCCGGCGTATATGCCCCCAATCCTCGCAACACGTTATCGACCTCTGACTTGTCACCGGTCAGCCAGACCCATCCTGGGCGTGCTTTCAGACCGTCGGCATACGCCTTCAACCGCTCCGGCGTATCGCGGCCCGGATCCACGCTGACAGACACCATGTGAACATCCGTGCCCAGCCTGTCATCCAGGCGCTGCTGCAACTGAATGAAAATCGCCGACAAGACCGGGCAAACCGTCGTGCAGGTCGTGTACACGAAGTTCATTACAACGATCCGGTCCGCAATGACATCGTCGACGAAATGAACCGCATCACCGTCCTGTGTAATGAGCACACCATCGTGCAATTTAATGAACGCCTCCCCAGCGCCGCCGTCCGGCTTCTTGTTCATCATCGCCCGGTGCTTCGCGTGCGGATCCGCTGTTACGTCTTCCTGCGCAGCTTGTAGCGCTCCGCCGGCAGAAAACAGCATCGAGGCTGCGACAAACAGAATGAGGCGACTAACGGGAACTTTCGTAGGCACTGAATTACTCATAACGGCAGCAGAATCTCGATCTCGGCGTCAGCGCGCAACGCAACGATCTCGTCTCGTATCGCCTGCCGTCGTTTGACGTCAAGCAGATAGCTGTAAATCTGCTCACTGGCCATTTCCTCAGGCACGACCTGCGACGGCTGCCGGTCTTCCAGTTTGATTATGTGTAGCCCGTATATCGTCTCGACGACGCCGGATGTCTCTCCGACCTGCAACGCAAATGCCGCGTTGTCAAACGGCTTCACCATTTGCCCGTGTTGAAAATAACCCAGATCCCCGCCTGCTGACGCGCTGGTGTCTTCCGAGTACTTTACTGCGAGTGCCGCAAAATTCGCGCCGTCTGCCAATTGTTCGACGATGCGCTGCATTCTCTCCCGCACAGCATTCCTGGTTTCCTCGTTTGCGCTGGGATGCACTTTCAGCAGGATATGGCGCGCCTTGACTGACTCCGGTATGTGAAACTTATCGGGGTTATTCACGTAGAAGTCGTGTACCTCTTCACTGCTGACCGTCGCGGCGGCAGAGACCTTCTGCATGTAGTTGGCCGCAGACACCGTGCGCCGAACGTAATCGCGATAGCTCTCCGGCGTAAATCCGTCGATCGTGATGCGTGTCAGGAAGCGATCCTCGGAGCCGAACTGGGCCCGAATTTCTTCCAGCGACTGGTCAACTTCCTGGGGGCTTGCGAAGAGGTCCTTCGCCTGCACCGTCTGCCACACGAGTTCCTCATCGATAAGGTGCTCCAGGACTTCGCGCTTCATTTCTTTTACGCGGTTCGGGTAACGAATCGCGGCGATATTGACATTGTTTTCCCGCTGATATTCCTCGAAGCTTTTCTCCAGCACGCTGTTGCTGACATCGACCCCGTTGACACGCGCCGCCGCACCGTATGCGCTGACCTGTGCCCCTGCAATGCCGCTGAGGCTGACACCCAGGCAAGCCACAAGCAACGACACTCGAATCTTCACTGCTTCGTCTCGGTGGATTGCCGGGTTGCCGCCAGGGAGAAATACGGCAGATCGTTATAGGCGACATTCTGTGAGCGTATGCCGACGTAAGCGTAGTAGCCGCCGGCCCTGCCTATCGGCAGCAGCGCACGATACACGCCGTCACCCTCTTCTTCCGCGAACACTTCCCTGCGGTCGGCGCCCGGCGTGCGGAAATAGCGCACGCTGACGTCTTTGAGACCGGACCTCGGCCGACCCGTACTCGAGTCGCTGAGCCTGAAGCGCAGGAAAAATTCCGATCCCGCCGTCACCAGCCTGTCGTTCTGCAGATACTCGAGAGTTACACCGCCGACACTGTTCGCGAGTAATGGATTCGCGCTGGCGCTCGCGGAGAAACAATGCAGCAATTCCGGCGTGTTGAGCATGAATGCCACGTCGTAACGACCCGCCGCCGGTATCTTGACTGTCGATACGAAGACGCCAGGCTCTTTCTCGCGCAAACTGCGATCGACGACGGTTGCAGCCCGTGCGCTGGCGCCGAACACTTTGTAATTGCCGGCCGGCGCATTCATGCCTTCCATGTAAAAGTAGGTCGTGTTGTCGGCAGGGTTGACGACAAACACGGCCGCTTCAGTGGTCGTAAAAGTAACCGAGTCTGCAAGCGGCAGATCGCCAGCAAACTGGGGCGCAACAGCGCCCGCCTCGAAGCCCATGACGATCGGCTCTTTGCCTTCGCCGAGACTAATCAGGTTGATCATCGTTACACGTTCGCTGGCGAGCGAACGCACGTAGGCGAACGCGCGGCTGAATGCGAGTTGGAAGGGCTTGCCCGGGACCTCGATCGTCTGAATGTGCTTGTTGCTTGCCGCATCGATGACGAAGACGACGTTCTTCGTCGGGTTGACCGTCAGTGCATAACGATTGTCGGGCGTGAAACGCAAAGGACCCAGTCCGGAATCCAGCGCTATTTCTTTCTGGATTTCGAAATCGCTGCCACCGATGACCGTCACGGTGCCAGCCTTGCCGTCGGATACATACAACGATTGCGACAAGGTCGAGTAGGCGAGGGAGATGGGCACGGGCCCGGTTGCAATGTCTTTGATTTTTTCCCTGGTTTCGACATCAATCAGGCTGACGGTGCCGGAGTCGCGGTTACTCACGAACGCGTAGCGATTGTCCTCGGTAAAGGCGATCTCGTGATGTCCCATGCCCGTCGCGACGCTCGCCACAACCTCAAACGTACTGGCATCGACGACCGTTACACCGCTCGCTTCCTCCGTGTTCGCATTGTTGCCAACCCACACGAAGCGGCCATCGGGCTGCAATGCAACACGCGTTGGCCGCTCGCCCACCTCGAGGTCGGTTGTCAGCTTGAAGGTGTCGGTATCGACGACGGCCAGGTGTCCGGTGGTCGGTATGCTGACAAGCAAACGCTTCTCATCGAGGCTCTTGACCCAGTCCGAACCGGGCCCGCGGAGTCGGATCATGCCGAGCGTGCTGGTCTTGCCGACCATGGAGACCAGCGGATCGATGACCGACAGGCTGCCCTCCTTGTTCATGACGACGATATAGTAACTGTTGAGGTCGAGCATTGGCCGGATGCCGACAACACCCTTCAGATAGAGCGCTATCTTTTCCTTGCAGCTTTTTTGCTCGGCCCCGGACTTGTCCTGAATTACCTGGCCCATGTCCATCCAGACACCCGGGGTGATGCCGGTGACCGGCGCGCCGGTGGCTTCTTCGGTCAACCGGAAACGCATTTCAGCAAGCTGCCCTTCAACGAGTCCCTCTGCACTGCCACCGACGGGAAACGCTTCGAAGTCAACAACGATACCATGCTTGACGAGATGGCCCGTGGCTGCCGGTTTTGGCTGCGCCGCGTGACTTGCCGACAACATCACGGCGATCGCCGAGACGAGTGTGACGAGCCATTTTCTGTTGACCTTCTGCATTGTGTTCCTTTGCGCCCGCTTTCCCTAAAATTCGGGTGCGGCCTGAAACAGGCCGCACCCGTTTACCGTTCGCCGACAGCGATTACGGTGCTGGCTCTACCACCCGCAGGATACCCCACAGACCGCTGGCACTACCGAACGAGGCAACGTCACGGAATATGTAGTCACCAGGGATTTCGTTGCCACCGCCCGCGCTCGGCAGCACGATATCGTAGTGGGTTCCTGGCCAGACGCTCTCCTGGCCACCCTGGTAGAAGCCGAGCGGGTTGTGCCCGATCGTCTTCGAGCCGACACCCGGCCCCGGCCCGGGATCGGCAGTACGAGTACCATCATCCAAATACAAATAATAGCTGTCCGGGAATCCATCGGCGTCGGTGTTTTGAGCGATATACGGATCCCGCTGCCACAGGTGGCCGTGCAGTGCAAAGGTCGAGCCGCGGTTGGTGCCGTGCGGCACGGTTACGCGCATGCGCGTCTCCATCCCTGCCGGTGCGGTGAACACCGGCGTCTGCGGATCCGAATTCACCTCACTAGCAACACTTGAGTGGTCGTTCGAGAACACATCGAACTGCGTGTTGCCGCCAAAGGTGGTTGCGGGACTTTGAGCATTGCCGAAGTCCGCGCTGGGCAGAATGCCTAAGCGGAACCAGACCGGCTCGATGCCGTAGTTGATGGCCATGCCGGTGCCGTCCTGCGGATCCTCCGGTATGCCGTTCCCCTCGCCATTCATATGATCTACCGGTTCGCTGTTGGCGTAATATTGCGTCAGGCCCTTGGTCCAGACCTGCGACAGGTCGCGGAATCCGGTGCCGCCATTGGTCACCGTGACCATCGCGCGAGTCTTATTACCGGCTCCGGCCGGATGGTTCGGATCGACACCGAGGCGATCTTCAAGCAGCGGTCCGACCGTCACCGGAAGCCCGGTGTCCGGATCGTAAAGCGCATCAGGCCATGTCGAACCTTCAGGCTCGATAACGAGCTGGCCAACCATCGACTTCATGCCCTGCTTGATGACATCGGCCGGCTGCAGGCTCGAACCGCCAAGCTCGACGGCAGTGGCCGTCAGCTCAAAATTCGGCCGCCTGCCACCGCTCACGCCGACAGCAAGATCACCGGCATACCAGCGGTATGTCGTTTGTCCTCCCGGCGCCACAATCGCCTGCACATTGTTCGTGCCCGCTTTGATACCGTTATCGCGGCTGCCATCGAACTCGACGAGTTGCGCGTGCAGGCCGACCCACGGCGACGCCTGGATCAGGTTCGTCTGGAAGGTTGTCGAACCTTCAAGAGGATCAGGTGCGCCGGGATCGTTGCCGTGGTGGCGTTTGTTCGCGCCCAGCAGGGTGGCGAAGGTCGCGAGCTCGGGCATTTTGTCGAAAGTGACTTCCGCTGGCGTGACTGCCGTGCAGTTCGCGCCACCACAAAGTGACGTGCCAGCGGGATCGAGAACAAACAGATCACCATCGTCAAGGAATACCGCAGCACCGCCGGCATCGATCACCGGAGTGTCATCGACCGTACGAACTGCTTGAGTCAGCAAGCGATTGCGCAAGGTAACGTCGATACAATCACCCGCGTTCGCCCGGAGGATCAGTGGCTCGACCGGGACACCGGCTTTCAGGCCTGCCTTCGGATCATCCGGATTCACCATGTCCTCGGTGCGGACATAGAGCATCGCAGTGGGATCGTGGATTGGTCCGATGCCGAGCGCGTTCGTGCCGGTTCGTGAGTTGTAGACCAGCGTTCCTCCTGCCGGGTCCGGCGATCCGCCGACATGCCCGTCGGGGGCACCATCGGGACCATCGCTGTACGGGTCCAGGATCGACGTAATGCTGGCAGGTTTACCCAGAATGTCATTCGCTAGCACTGCAGTGACGTTGTACTCGCGCAGGTTCAAGGTGGTCTTCGTCCTGCTCTTGCCCCTGCCGACCATCTCGGCCGGACAGGCGCCGATAAACTGATCCTCGTTACCTATCCTGACATTGTTGTTGCTCGCGTACGGCGAGCTAGACAACACCATCAGATCATT
>Ga0224512_10004910_pt1 | contig 11152 bp, 12 predicted proteins | sample SF_May12_sed_USG_4_FD_169103 | JGI IMG/M metagenome (GOLD analysis project Ga0224512, IMG submission 169103) | Sediment microbial communities from San Francisco Bay, California, United States - SF_May12_sed_USGS_13 | ecosystem: Environmental > Aquatic > Marine > Sediment | place: USA...
CAAACAAGCTGCTCTGCGGAAGCTGCGGAGATTTCCGGACGCGCTTGATCTCGGGCGATGAGCTGACCTTGATGCGCGTCGAGCTTGACGCTCGGGCGGACCGACCATAGCGCCGTCAGCCCAAGAAAAGAATCAGGAGGGCGTGTCGACCGGCAGGCCTGCGGTCGCCCAGGCGACAATGCCGCCGGCCATCGATCTGACCTTGCGATAACCCATCGACTCGAGCGTTTCGGCAGCCAGTGCCGAACGACCGCCGGTGCCACAATAAAGCACGATGTCGCGATCTTCAGGCGCGACAGTCGGGTCCGTGGCCGTGCGTTCGACGAGCGCGTGTATTTCAAATTCAAGCAGGCCCCGTGGCGCCAGCAGCGCGCCAGGGATGTGTCCTTTCCTGAACTCGGCGAGTTCCCGAATATCGATCAACAGCGTATCCGGAGCCAGGCACCGATCGACCTCGGTAACAGAACATTCCTTGATGGTCGCTTTGGCGCGAGCAACGATGTCGGCGGGTGATACGATCATGGGGTCTACCTTTTGTCAGTTTGGCGTTGCAGGTGAATATGGATTAGGCGGCATCAGGTCGGGCGGAATTGCGGCACGCCGTCGCGCCGCGTCGGGAGGGTAGGTCTCGGACAGATACGCAATGATTCGCCCTTCCGTACCCGGATCGAACTGCCATAGATTCTGTTTTGCCTGCATCCAGCGAATCATCGTTAGCCATTGTTGAGCAGTGCCGCGCTGCTGGGTGATCAACTTTGCCGAATGACAGGCCGTACAGTTGCCGCGCACGAGTTCCCAGTCGCCCGTCATTTTGAAACCTGTCACGGGGTCGATCTCGGGTTCCGCCGCGACGACCGGCTCCGGTGCGCTGACTGCTGCTTCTGTCGGCTCTTCTTTCGTGCAAGCCGCCAGGGCGGTCGACACTAAAAGCAACGTTATCAGCAACCGTCGCATTACACGACCTGAACGGCGATGCGGTGGCAGGCGTTGTTGAGGTAGCCCTTCGGGTTCCAGCCCGGCAACACCATGGGCTGCGATCGGCCGGCGCCGTCGGTCGCTCGCGCCCAGATTTCGTAATACCCGATTTGCGGAAACGTGACCTTGGCGCTCCAGTGCTGCCACGCGAATCGATTGGCCGGCGTCTCCAGCGCTGCTTTCTTCCAGGTAGCCCCGAAATCGGTCGACACGTGCACTTCGGCCACGTCCAGATCGCCGGCCCAGGCGTGGCCGCGCACGGCCAGCGCTTTGCCGCTGGCATGCTCGACGCCTGATTTCGGGAATGTGATCAGCGATTTGACCGGCATCGATGCAATGATGCACATCTCGTCGTCAGGAACCGTCGTGCCGGGTGCGACGGGTTTGCAGGGTACACGATAGGAAGTACCTGTCATCTTCGGTCCGTCGTGGACCTGGTTGCGCACGACGATCTTCCTGAGCCACTTACCGCTGACGGAACCGGGCCACCCGGCGCACACAAAACGCAGTGGGTATCCATTCACGGGCGGAATATCCTCGCCATTCATGGCCCATGCGATCAACGTCTCATCTTCGAGGGCTTTCTCGACAGGCACGCCCCGAGAAATCGGTACCTTGTTGCGATCCCCGCTCGCGTGAATATCGGCTCCGTAGTACGCGACGTAGACGGCGTCTTCCTTGACGCCGACGAACTCGAGTACGTCTTTGAGCCTGACACCCGTCCATTCCGGGCAGCCGACGGCACCGATAGACCACTGGTTGCCGGACGCGGGCGGTACGAACTCGCTGCGGCCATTTCCGCCGCACTCGAGCTGCAGTTGATAGGTGTAGTGCCGGAACTGTTTTTTCAGGTCAGCAATCGTAAGCGTTAGCTCGCGCGCCACGGATTCCCCGCCGAACTCCAGCGTCCATGCATCAGCGTCAATGCCTGTCGTTGTGGGCGGTATGCCGTTGTTTCGCACGAACAGGTGCCTGGCGGGCGTGATCCTGTCGTCAAGCAAGTGCGCCGGCGTCTCGGCATTAACGGGCCGGTCATTGAGAATTATGAGGCCTTCTTTGCCAGGAATTTCGAACGCTGTATCTGTCTGCGCCAGGGCTGCCGGAATTATCCCTCCCGGCATCAGGTGGGCAAAGGGAATCGACGCGCCGACCGCGGTCGACATGGCGATCAGGCTGCTTTGAGTCAGAAAGCCGCGGCGTGTAACTGGATCGGCTCTGCGACCCCAGAGCGTCTCATCAGCCGCCACTGGATCGGCATCGTATAAATCATGGATTCCACGTGTTTTTTTGTTCACGACCTGCTCCGTCGGCAGCTTCGCCAAAATACGGGCGGATCGCGCCAGTATAAAACACTGTTTCGCGTATTGCTGACCGCGAGGATGATCGGCTCGCCGGAACGCTTTTTTTTTGGTCTCGGTCACTGGCATGATATCTTCACTGGAATACCGATTCGGCAAGCTATTGCCGGCATCCACACAAGTGATCATTCATGACGAGGACGATTGATACGCTCCGGGACGCGGCGCCCGGGCTGCTCCTGAGTGCGACCATCGCACTCGCGGTGAGATTTGTCAGCGACCGGCTGGGCGGTCCCGCGATGTTGTACGCCCTGCTATTCGGGATGGCGTTCAATTTTCTCACGGAAGATGAGCGTTTCGCGCGCGGCATTCGTTTTGCAAGCCGCAATATTCTCCGAATTGGAGTTGCATTACTCGGTCTGCGCATCACGACGGGCGATGTGATGGAGCTCGGTTGGCCCGTTGTGGCCCTGATAGTCGCCAGTGTCGTGGCAACGATTTTGTTTGGTGGACTCATCGGGCGTGCATTCGGCTTGAACGGCGGCCAGTCCGTGCTCTCGGCAGGAGCGGTCGCGATCTGCGGCGCATCCGCGGCGCTTGCGATTGCATCGGTGCTGCCGTCGCACAAAGACCATGAGCGCAATACGATTATGACTGTCGCCGGCGTTACCGCGCTAAGCACGGTCGCGATGGTTCTTTACCCGGTATTTGTGACGTATCTCCACTACGACAACGTTACCGCGGGTATTTTTCTCGGTGCGACGATACATGACGTCGCGCAGGTCGTTGGAGCCGGGTATATCGTCTCCGATCAAAGCGGTGAGATCTCCACGCTCGTGAAACTCATCCGCGTCGCCTGCCTGGTGCCCGTCGTAATATCCATCTCGCTAATCCTGCACCGTCGCCGATCCCCGGAAGCCGGCAATGTGCCGCTGCTGCCATGGTTTCTCGTGGCTTTCGTTGTGCTCGTCATCATCAACAGTCTGGGCTGGGTTCCGGGGGAAGCGCATACCTTGTTGACGCCGGTGTCGAGCTGGTGCCTCCTTACGGCCGTCGCAGCTCTCGGCGTCAAGACCTCACTCAAGGCACTCGCCGATGTGGGTCCGGCACCCGTTGCCGTCATGGTGATTCAGACGCTTTTGCTTGCTGCATTCGTGATCGGCGGTGTGGCGCTGATCAGATAATCTGCCGCAAATTTACTAACTTCATCGATTCTCAAGATAGGAAGACGAACTCATGTCCAAACTGGTCCCACCGCACGGCGCAGATTCTTTGAAGCCACTACTGTTGCCAGAGACCGAGAGAGGCGAAGAGGCCGACCGTGCAAGGCACCTGACACAGGTGCCGCTTTCGAGTCGCGAAGTCTCCGATTTGTTCATGCTGGGCATGGGCGCCTACACGCCGCTCGACGGCTTCATGGGAGAGGCCGACTGGCGCGGCTGCGCGGAGAATATGACGCTTGCCAATGGGCTTTTCTGGCCCATCCCGATCACGCTGTCCTGCGCGCAGGAGCTCGGCGACAGCATTGGCATTGGGCAGGACGTCGCACTGATCGATGGCAACAGTCAGGAAATGCTCGGGATCCTCACCGTCGAGGAAAAATACACGATTGACGGCGAGTTCGAATGTGCGAACGTATTTCGTACAACCGATCCATCGCATCCCGGCGTTGGCAAGGTAATGAGGCAGGGCCCGATCAATCTGGGTGGCGCCGTGCGTACCCTGTCCGAGGGGCATTTTCCGGATACTTACGCCGGTCTTTATCACCGTCCGGCCGAAACGCGGGCGCGGTTCCTGGAAAGAGGCTGGTCGAAGGTGGCAGCTTTTCAGACGCGTAACCCGATGCACCGCAGCCACGAGTATCTGGCCAAGATCGCCATCGAGATTTGTGACGGTGTGCTGATCCACCAGGTTCTCGGCGCGCTCAAGCCGGGCGACATCCCGGCCGACGTGCGAGTGCGGGCGATCGACGCACTGGCAAAACACTATTTCGTGCACGGCACCGTCCTGCAGGCCGGCTATCCCATCGAGATGCGTTACGCCGGGCCGCGCGAGGCTTTGCTGCACGCCGTTTTCCGACAAAACTTCGGGTGCTCGCACCTTGTGGTCGGCCGCGACCATGCCGGCGTCGGCAACTTTTACGGGCCGCACGACGCGCACCACATCTTCGATACCGTGCCGCCGGGCAGCATGAAGACGGAGCCGCTCAAGATCGATATCACGTTCTATTGCTACAAGTGCAACGGTATGGCCACGGGCAAGACCTGTCCGCATGAGTCCGGCGACCGCCTGGCAATTTCCGGTACGCGACTGCGCGAGATGTTCGCCAACGGCGAACCGATACCCCCTGAATTCAGCCGGCCAGAGGTGGTTGAGGTCCTGCGGGAATACTACGACGGTGTGAACCGTTAGTAATTGATCGAATTGACAGCAATACCCGATAAGCATTATAAGTATTAGAAAAATCGAATATACTAAAGTCGGCCGCGACTTTTCTTTGGGGAAATGTAATGTTCACGACCAATCCCTTCGCCGAGCTTTCGGCGTTCATCTCACCGTCTGTCATGCAGACATATGTCGTCGTCATGATCATCCTGGTTGCCGCCGGCACGGTCTATGACGTCCTCCATAAGAAGAGCGCCCGCTATTTTCGCGAGAACATGCGGAAATCAAAGGCCGAGGGAACGAAAGTCGGTGGCGGGGAGATGGTCTCCATGGCAATCAAGACTGCCCTGGTGGATGTCGCGGCCTCGGGTGAATTCTGCAATCAGAAGCGCCGTATCGCGCATCTCCTCGGCATGTACGGCTTCATCATCTTTGCGCTGTCAACCGCGGTCATGGTGTTCAGGTATCCAACTGCGGATGTCGTTACGCCCGCCATCTGGCCCCTGCTATGGTGGCTCGGGGCAGCGTTGGTCTGTATCGGCGGCTATTGGTTTTGGTTTTTTATTCGTGCCGATGTTTCGGCCGAAGGCAACTCGCCGTTTCGCGTTATGCGCGCGGACCTGTTCATCTTGTCACTGCTCGGCTGCGCGACCTTTGCATTGATCTGGGCGTACCTGCAGGCCAGCGGCAATTCCTGGGCGATGATTGCATTCTGGCTACACGTGATTTTCACGACCGTGCTGTTCGGATCTGTTCCATGGTCCAAGTTCGCACACATGTTCTTCAAGCCCGCAGCGGCTTTCGAGAAGCGCCTGTCGGCAGCCAACGGCACAAGAAGCAATCTGCCGCCTCCTGTCGATAAACCCGAGGACTTTGGCAAAGTCAGCTACCAGCCGCGTAACTACTAAGGGGACAGAACGCTATGCCAACTTTCGTATATATGACTCGTTGCGACGGCTGCGGACACTGCGTCGACATCTGTCCGTCAGATATCATGCACATCGACAAGACCTATCGTCGCGCCTACAACATCGAACCCAATATGTGCTGGGAGTGTTATTCGTGCGTGAAGGCGTGTCCGCAAAACGCGATCGACGCGCGCGGTTATGCGGACTTCGCGCCCCTGGGCCACAGTGTTCGCGTACTTCGCGAGCCGGAGAAAGGGACCATCTCCTGGAAAATCAAGTTTCGGAATGGCCACGAAAAGAATTTCGTCTCGCCGATACGCACGACTCCCTGGGGAACGATTCCGTCCCCGGCGGAACTGCCGCCCCCCAGCGAGAATGACTTCAAGAACCAGGAACTCGCGCACGAACCGGATGCGCTGAACATCGAGGGCGGATTACCTGCGCTGACTTCGGGCCAACTCAAAAAGGGAGTTATCTAATGGGCCTGTTCTCTCGAAGAAAAACGAAATTTGTAGATTCCGACGTTCTCGTTATCGGCGGTGGCATGGCCGGCTGCGGGGCGACGTACGAGGCCCGGCACTGGGGCCGCGATTTGAAAATCGTCTGCGTCGAGAAAGCGAATATCGAGCGCAGCGGCGCCGTTGCCCAGGGCCTGTACGCAATTAACTGCTACATGGGCATGCAATGGGACGAGAACCAGCCCGAGGACCACGTTCGCTATGCGCGCAACGACCTGATGGGCCTCGTGCGCGAGGATCTGGGCTACGACATCGCGCGTCACGTCGACTCCACGGTGCACAAGTTCGAAGAGTGGGGCCTGCCGATCATGCGAGACCCGGAAACGGGGCGTTATCAGCGCGAAGGCAAGTGGCAAATCATGATTCACGGCGAAAGCTACAAGCCGATCGTTGCCGAAGCCGCGCGCAAGGCCGCCACCGAAGTCTATAACCGCATCATGGTGACGCACCTGTTGATGGACAAGAACAAGCAGAACAGGGTTGCCGGTGCCGTCGGTTTTAACGTGCGCACAGGCGATTTTTATGTCTTCCGCGCCAAGGCCGTTATCGTGGCTGCCGGCGGTGCGTCACACATCTACAAGCCGCGCGCGGTTGGCGAAGGCATGGGCCGGACGTGGTATGCCCCATGGAGCAGTGCTTCCGCCTATGCGTTGCCAATAGAGGTCGGCGCCAAGATGACGCAGATGGAGAACAGGATTGTTCTCACCCGATTCAAAGACGGCTATGGGCCGGTCGGCGCCTATTTCCTGCATCTGAAGACCTACACTGAAAACGCCTACGGCGAAGAATATGAGTCCACCTGGTACGAGCACACGAAGGAGCTGGTCGGCGATTACGTTGATCGGCACCCGGTGCCCACCTGTTTGCGCAACCATGCTCTTCTCGAGGAGCTCAAGGCCGGCCGGGGCCCGATCCGGATGGTCACGAAGGAGGCCTTCCAGGATCCGCACAAGGAGACGGTTGGCTGGGAGAACTTCCTCGGCATGACGATCGGGCAAGCAGTCGTGTGGGCCTCACAGAATATAGATCCCAAGCACACCAATCCCGAGTTGACGACGTCCGAGCCTTACGTCATGGGTTCTCATGCCACCTGTTCCGGTGCGTGGGCGAGCGGGCCGGAGGACTATGCCCCCGACGAGTACCAGTGGGGCTATAACCGGATGATGACCGTCGACGGACTGTTCGGGGCCGGCGATACAATCGGCGGCACGGCCCACAAGTTCTCGTCAGGGTCGTACACGGAAGGCCGGATTGCCGCAAAGGCCGCCGTAAACTACATCAAGGACATGGGCAAGGACGGGCCTCAGATCAGTGAGGACGAGTATGAGAATCTGAAGAAAGTCGTTTTTCGGCCCATGGAGAACTACGAGGTCGGTCGCAACGAGATTGTTGCGGGCACGGTTTCGCCGAGTTATTTGCTGCCGATCCAGGGCCTGCAGCGTCTTGAGAAGATCATGGATGAATACGTCGGCGGTATCAGCACAGGCTACATGACCAACGAACCGTTGCTGACACGCGGCCTGGAATTGCTCGACATGCTCAGGGAAGACATGGATCACATCGGGGCCGAGGACCTTCACCAGTTGCAGCGCGCGTGGGAACTGAAGCATCGCCTGATTGCGTCGGAATCCGTGACGCACCATACGCTGTTCCGTGAGGAAACGCGCTGGCCCGGGTATTACTACCGAGGCGATCACATGAAGCTGGATGATAACGACTGGCATTGCTTTACCTTGTCCAAGTACCACCGGGAAACGAACGAGTGGGAATTGGAGAAAGCGCCTGTCTATCACATCGTCGACTAAGCAAATCTATTGCTCATCGCCCAAATAAGCGATACGCACATACTGGCGCCCGAATCAGATCACCCCGCGGCTTCGCTGCGGGGTGATTGCCTTCGGCGCACTGTCGAGGATGTCAATGGACAGCGACCCGATGCCGTAATATTCACGGGCGACACGGTACAACACGGTCGGCGTGCGGAGTACGCGCGACTGCGTGAGCTACTGGCATCGCTCGAGGCACCACTTTATCTGGTACCGGGCAACCGCGACGACAAAAAGGAGATGCGCGCCGCATTCCCCGACTATTCCTACCTGCCGGCAAGCGGCGAATTCCTGCATTACACGATCGAGGATTACGACGTTCGCCTCGTCGCGATCGACTCGACATCGCGCGGCGAGCGCAAGGGGCGATTTTGCGAAAAGCGCCAGGCCTGGCTGGACAAGACGCTCGGCGGGCAACCTGATCGCGCGACACTGTTATTCATTCATCATCCACCCTTCGACGTGGATGAGCATTATGTCGGTGGCTACCGGCGGCCCGAAGAAGTGAGGGCGCTCGAAGACATCGTAACCAGGAATCCGCAGGTCGTGGGCTTGCTTTGTGGCCACGTGCACTGGCTCGTGGAACGGGATTGGGCGGGAACGCAAGCGCGCATAATGCCCAGCATTGCCGTCGATGTTCGCCATGGCATCGACGAGACTGCGGCCCGAGGGCAACCCATTTACCTGCTGCACCTCCTGTCGGAGGGTCCCGGCCTCGTCAGCCGGGTGCGAAGAGCTGACGCCAGCGCATGATCCACGGGTTGCTGGCCGGGTGGGACAGGACGACGTAGCGCGCGAAATTCAGGCGGCACGCCGGCACTCATGATCTACGCAGTTTTCTTGATCAGGAAGCGATAGGTACCGCCGTCTTCCGAATGTTCCATTAGTTCGTGACCCGTCTGGCGGCAGAACGCCTCGAAGTCGGCAACGGAGCCGGGATCCGTCGCCAGTATTTCCAGTGTCCCGGCCGTCGGCACCTCTTTCAGCGCTTTTTTTGCTTTGAGGATCGGCAAGGGGCAGTTCAGCCCTTTCGCGTCAAGTGTATGGTCAGCCATTTCTCAATTACTCCGTATTGCTCTGCCAGCGCAGACCTAAATGAACAGGTTGATGTCGGATTGCGTAGCGACTTCGATGTAGGTTGCGGCGCCGCCGAGTTCGGGCCCCTCGATCATATCGTCAAGCGAGTATTCGAAAAGATCCATCGTCATCTGGCAGGCGATGAGGCGAACTTCGGCTTCGATAGCCAGGTCGCGCAGTTCTTCGATTGGCGCGACGCCTTTCTTGTTCATGAGATTCTTCATCATTTTCGAACACGCCGCGTCAACGCCCGGAATTGCCGTGAGCAGGTTGGGGAGACCCATGTGACCGCCCATCATCGGCATTTTCATCGCGGGGTTGCCTGCGGCCGTCAGCTGCAGCTTGAGATCTTTCAACAGCAGCGGCAAGCCGTAAAACGTAAAGAACATGGTGACCGGCAGGCCCATCGCGGCGGCAGTGGTTGCGAGGATAAAGGGCGGATAAGCCCAGTCCAGTGACCCTTTGGTCACGATGATTGACATGCTTTTTTCTTCGGCGGACATTATCAGCACCTCTCTTTAACGGGGCATGCAAAAAAGCGCATATTAGACTATCAGAATTGTCTTTATTAGTGAAATATAATATTCTCAATCAGTACTTTAACGAGCCCTGGTCGCGTGCAGAGTTTAGCGTCTGAAAGCATGAGCAGTAATGACCCCGGCTCGTTCATCGGGCAACGCGCTACTATGACCGACCGGCCGTCGCCGCTGTTTGTCGGCAGTGACATCTATCGCAATCCGGCGTTCGGCTTCAATCACCCGCTCAATATCGTCCGTCACGCGGCCGTGCTCGATCTCCTCAGCCTGCTGGGCTGGCTCGACAAAGCCGACTTTCGCGAAAGCAGTCCGGCCAGCGTCGAACAGTTGCTGCAATTCCATGATCACGCCTATATAAGAGCGCTGCAATACGCAAACGCCACAGGGTCGGTGGCGCACGAGGTACGCGAGCGTTACCAGGTCGGCACCTTCGAGAATCCGCTTTTTCCAGGATTGTTCGAGCGCGCCTCGATGACGGTTGGTGGCTCCATCCTGGCCGCCGAGCTGGCGGCGGCGGGGAACGTAGTGTTTCATCCGACCGGGGGCACGCATCACGGCCGCCCCGACCGCGCCGCCGGATTCTGTTACCTGAACGATCCCGTGTTTGCCATCCTGACCTTGCTCGAGCAGGGCAGCGAGCGGATCATGTATCTCGACCTCGACGCGCATCACGGCGACGGCGTCGAAGACGCTTTTTACGAGGAGCCTCGGGTGACGACGGTTTCTATTCACGAGCAGCATCGATGGCCGTTCAGCGGTACCCATTCGCACGCGCACGCCGGCGCATTCAATTTCAGTGTGCCCATCGAATTCAACGACAGTGAGTTCGACTACATCATGCAAAACGCCGTGCTGCCGCTTTTCAATGCCAATGAAACGGACGCACTGGTTATTTGCTGCGGCGCCGACTGCCTGGCGGGCGATCCGCTGTCGCATATGAAGCTCACGAACGTCGTGCTTTGGGATGCCGTCGACCGGCTCATTGCCTTGAACGTGCCGACCGTCGTCTTGGGGGGCGGTGGCTATAATCCGTGGACCGTGACACGCTACTGGACAGGCATGTGGGGACGCATCTCGGGTCAGGAGATACCGCGTGAGCTGCCGCCGAAAGCTCGTGAATTCATGCGTCGAATGGAATGCGATTTAATTGACGAAGATGACGTCAAGCCGGAGTGGCTCACGACCATGGCGGATAGCGCCTGTCCCGGCGCGATTCGCGACGAAATAAAATCAATGGTCGCCGACACGCGGTCGCTGTTTTGAAGCGTCAGCCGCCGGTTGGCCGATTAATCGAGGAATATTGAATGGCATGGCTCGAAGCACTGTCGGGAATCGAAGATCTCGAAGACGCAACATTTGATGCGGCACTGGTCGAGCGGTTCGAGCGCCAGGCCAATGGGCGTGAACGACGACCGATCCGGTTCTCGACGCCGACGTTCAAGGAATACTCGAGTACCGAACTGAGCGGCTGCAGTAAGAACAGTTTCCCGGCGTTCTCGATCACGGCGGGAGCGTGCGGTCTGAACTGCGACCATTGTCAGAAAAAGATCCTCGAGCCGATGATCCCGGCAACCAACCCGGTCATGCTCGACGAAAAGGCGAGACATCTGATCGAGACGCAGGGCCTCA
>Ga0224512_10004911_pt1 | contig 11150 bp, 10 predicted proteins | sample SF_May12_sed_USG_4_FD_169103 | JGI IMG/M metagenome (GOLD analysis project Ga0224512, IMG submission 169103) | Sediment microbial communities from San Francisco Bay, California, United States - SF_May12_sed_USGS_13 | ecosystem: Environmental > Aquatic > Marine > Sediment | place: USA...
CAGGTTTGATCATGCCCGAGCCCTTGGCGATACCGGTGATTGCAACAGGCTGGTTATCGATCGAAATCCGGGTGCTGACCGCCTTGGGCAGGGTATCGGTAGTCATGATTCCCTGTGCAGCGTCGAGCCAGGCGTCGGCATCGAGTTGCGCGACCAGCCCGGGCAGGGCCTGCTTTATCCGCTCTACCGGCAGCGGCTCCGCGATGACGCCGGTCGAGAAGGGCAATACCTGGTTTACCGCAACGCCGGTCGCCGCGGCGACCGATTCGCAACATTCGATTGCGGCCCGCATTCCCGCATCTCCGGTTCCGGCATTGGCGTTACCGGAGTTTATCAGCAGGTAGCGCGCAGCCGGCGCCGAGGAGAGATGCTGCTGGCATAGCTTGACCGGGGCCGCGCTGAAATGGCTCTGGGTAAATACCGCGGCCAGGCTGGCGCCGGCCTGCACTTCGACAAGCGTTAAATCCTTTAGCGCCGGGTCGCTTTTGATTCCGCTATGGGTTGCCGCCAGGCGAATACCCTTGACGGGAAAAAGCGCTGTAGGTGGTTGTAATCCTACGGCCATCTCGAAACGCTAAAGCCTACCGTGGCATTGCTTGAATTTTTTGCCCGAGCCGCACCAGCAGGGCTCGTTGCGGCCGATTTTGCGTTCCTTGCGAACATAGGGCTGGGCGGGATCTTCGTCATGCTGCTGCTGCAGCTCGAGCGGATTCTGTGCGCTCGCGTGCTCCATCTTGATCGACTGGTCGGGCTGATGGCTTTGCTCCAGCTCCTCCACCTGCTCCTCGCCGCGTATTTGCACGCGGGTCAGGGCCTGCACGACCTCGTAGTTGATTCCATCGAGCATGGCGGTAAACATTTGAAATGATTCGCGCTTATATTCCTGAACCGGATTCTTCTGGGCATAGCCGCGCAGCCCTATGCCCTGGCGCAGGTAATCCATCGCCGCGAGATGCTCCTTCCAGTGGCGATCGAGGATCATCAACGTGATCTCTTTCTCGAGACGTATCATCAATTCTTCGCCGAGCATATCGGTCTTGGCCTTGTAGGCCCGGTCGAACTCCTCGCTTATGCGATCGAGAATATCTACATCGCTCAGGTGATCGTCGGCATCGATCCAGCCCTGTATTGCCAGTTCGATCCCGAATTCGTTTGCCAGGACCTGTTCGAGGCCGCCGATATCCCATTGTTCATCGAGCGATTTAACGGGCACATGCGCGCGAAACAATCCCTGTATCACATCCTTGCGCATGTTCTTGATCGCGTCGGAGATACTCTCGCTGTGCAGCAAATCGTTACGCTGCTGGTAGATGACCTTGCGCTGATCGTTGGCGACGTCGTCGTATTGCAGCAATTGCTTGCGAATATCGAAGTTGTGAGCCTCTACCTTGCGTTGCGCATTTTCGATCGCGCGGCTAACCCAGGGATGCTCGATCGCCTCGCCCTCTTCCATGCCCAGTTTCTGCATCAGCCCGGCAACCTTTTCCGAGGCGAATATGCGCATCAGGCTGTCTTCCATCGACAGATAAAAACGCGAAGAACCCGGGTCTCCCTGGCGCCCGGAGCGGCCGCGCAGCTGGTTGTCGATACGGCGCGATTCGTGCCGTTCGGTGCCGATGATATGCAAGCCCCCGGCTTCGATTACCTTGTCATGAAGCTGCTGCCATTCGCGCTTCATTTGCGCGCGCTCTTCGGCCTGGTCCTCGGGGATGGCCTTCAATTCCAGTTCCAGATTACCGCCGAGCACGATATCGGTACCCCGCCCCGCCATGTTGGTAGCGATAGTCACGGTGCCGGGAATACCGGCATCCGCGATAATCTTGGCTTCGCGTTCGTGCTGCTTGGCGTTCAGAATCTGGTGCTCGATCTTGACCTTGTCGAGCAGGCCGGAGAGATATTCCGAGGTTTCGACCGAGGTGGTGCCGACCAGCACGGGTTGACCTCGTTTGACGCAATCACGAATATCCTCGATGATCGCCTCGAATTTTTCGCGCTTGGTGAGGTAAATCAGATCACCCAGGTCTTCGCGAATCATTGGCTGGTTGGTTGGCACCACGACCACTTCGAGGCCGTAGATTTGCTGGAATTCGAAGGCCTCGGTATCGGCGGTACCCGTCATACCGGCAAGCTTGTTGTAGAGCCTGAAGTAGTTCTGGAAAGTGATCGACGCGATCGTCTGGTTTTCATGCTGGATGCTGACGCCTTCCTTGGCCTCGATTGCCTGGTGCAATCCCTCGGACCAGCGCCTGCCCGGCATCGTGCGGCCGGTAAATTCGTCGACGATAACGATGGAGCCATTCTGCACGAGATAATCGACATCCCGGTGGTAGATCGCGTGCGCGCGCAAACCTGCATTCAAATGGTGCACCAGCGCAATATTGGCGGCATCGTAAAGGCTCTCGTCTTCGTTGAGCAGGCCCGTTTCCGTCATCAACTGCTCTGCGGTATCGTGTCCTGTTTCGGTCAGAAACGCCTGCTTGGATTTTTCGTCGACGCTATAATCGCCGGGGCCATCCTCGGTCTCGACGCGGGCCAGGCGCGGAATGATACCGTTGATGCGAGTGTACAGATCGGAGCTATCGCTGGCCTGCCCGGAAATGATCAGCGGCGTGCGCGCCTCGTCGATCAGGATAGAGTCTACCTCGTCTACGATCGCGTAATTCAGTTCACGCTGCACGCGCTCCTCCAGCGAGAAGCACAAGTTATCGTGCATGTAGTCGAAACCGAACTGGTTATTGGTGCCGTAGGTGATGTCGGCCGCGTAGGATTCGCGCTTGGTGATATAGTCCATGGTGCTCAAGACGACACCGACGCTGAGGCCCAGGAAATTGTATATCTGGCCCATCCATTCGGCATCCCGCTCGGCCAGGTAATCGTTCACGGTAACGATATGCACGCCCTTGCCGCTAATCGCGTTGAGATAGGCGGGCAGTGTGGCGACCAGGGTTTTACCTTCACCGGTGCGCATTTCCGTGATCTGGTTATCGTGCAGGATCATGCCACCGACCAGCTGAACGTCGTAGTGGCGCATGCCCAGGCTTCGCACGGCCGCTTCGCGGCAAACCGCAAAGGCTTCGTCGAGTAACTGTTCCAGCGTTTCACCGTCGGCAAAGCGCTGTTTGAATTCCTCTGTTTTCTGCTTCAACCGCGTATCGTCGAGCGCCTGCATTTCGGGCTCGAGTCGATTAATCTGGTTAACCCGCTGTTTGAGCTTTTTTATGATGCGGTCGTTACGACTGCCGAATATGCTTCTAGTGATTTTGGACAACATCGTACGACTGCTTTAACAGAACTGTTATCAGAGTTGGAGCCTAGTTGAAGGGTTTCAAGCCGGATGCTGCAATAAACGGCGTCACCGTTTAATTCGCAGCACGAATAAACTTCACAGGATTGATTTCGCGCCCATTTTTGAGCACTTCAAAGTGCACGTGAGGTCCGGTAGAACGTCCCGAGGAACCGATTTCCGCGATATGGAAACCCTTCTCGACAGTATCGCCGACCGATACTAGCAGGCGAGAATTGTGCGCGTAACGCGTGGTATATCCATTGCCGTGGGCGATATCGATCACGTTGCCATAGCCATAGCGCTTACCGGCATAGGTAACAACGCCCTTGGCTACCGCGATCACAGGCCCGCCGAGCTTGCCGGCGAAATCGATGCCCTTGTGCATTTCACGCCGCCCCGAAAGCGGATGGGTACGCATACCGTAGTAAGAAGAAATCCAGCCTTTGGTGATTGGGCGGCCGCTGGGTTGAACCTCTTTTTGCAGGTTCTCGTCGAGTACATAATTCTCGAGGACCACCAGCTGGTTTTCACGGGTTTCGAGCTCGTAGCTCAACTGCTCGATCGCCTGCGACAGCTCGCTGGGGTCAAGACCCTTGTTGGAGACGGCTTCCGGACCACCAATGGCCGGCGTATTGTCGAAATCGAATTCGGCGGTATCGATACTGGCCATATGCACCAGTTTCTGACCCAGCGCGTCGAGGCGCATGACGTGCGCCTGCAATAAGCCGATGCGAGACGAAAGCGCGTCTATATTGGCGTCTGCCTCTTCGCGAATGTGGTTCAACTGCAGCTGCTGGCGATGCACGTCGGCCTGCCATTCGTCTATCAACGCCTGGTTGTCCTGGTTGGGATTCAGGGTATATCCAAGGTATACCGAAGCTGCCATCAACATACCCAGCAGTCCCATCATAAATAGTAAATGCAGCGGCTTGCGCAGATTCAGGCCGAAGATCTGGCCTCTATTCGATGACAGGAACAGTATATTCACATCGTCACCTAAACCGCCGCTTCCACTGGCTGCGCATAGGAAATCGGCGCGGTCGAAGCATCTTCGAAGGTAACCTCTTCCCAGGCGTCGGCGTCTTCGAGCAAGGCCAGCAGCAAGCGATTGTTCAACGCATGTCCGGACTTGTATCCGGAAAAGGCGCCGATCAGGCTATGCCCGAGAAGATAAAGATCGCCGATCGAATCGAGGATCTTGTGCTTGACGAATTCATTGTCGTAGCGCAGGCCATCCTCGTTCAGAACCCGGTAATCATCGAGCACGATGGCGTTGTCCTGGCTGCCGCCCAGCGCGAGGTTGTTGGCGCGTAAATACTCGATATCCTTCTGGAATCCAAAGGTGCGTGCGCGGCTGACCTCCTTGACGAAAGAGGTGGTCGAGAAATTGACATGGCAGATCTGCTTTTGCTTGGTAAACAGCGGGTGATCGAAATCGATTTCGAAACTGACCTTGAAACCGTTGAATGGGTTGAACTCGACCCATTTATCGCCGTCTTCGACGCGTACCGTCTTCTTGATCTTGATGAATTTCTTGGCCTTGTTCTGCTCGACGATACCGGCGGACTGAATCAGGAAAACAAACGGCCCCGAACTGCCATCCATGATCGGGACTTCATCTGCGCTGAGATCGATAAAGGCGTTATCGATGCCGAGACCGGCAATCGCCGAAAGCAGGTGTTCGACTGTCGAAATTCGGACACCATTTTCGACCAGGGTCGTCGACAGGTTGGTGTCGCCGACCTTTTCGGGACGGGCGAGTATCTCGACCGGGATTTCCAGGTCGATTCGTCGGAAGCGGATACCGGAATCTATCGGTGCCGGGCGCAACGTCAGATAGACTTTCTTCCCTGTATGCAAACCTACGCCCATGGCGCGTATGACATTCTTCAACGTGCGCTGTTTTATCAAGACCGCTTCCCAGAAATAATGAGTAAAATCAGAGGGTTAGCTTTGGTAGTTTTTATACCGCCAACCAACTCCCAATGATCGCTGATTTCAGTTCGAAAATCAATTCGATTCACGAGATTGTTCCTATAAATAACTGAATTCTCTAAATGTTCAAAGACCCGTGCGTCAGCGTATCCAGACACTCAACAATCATTTGCGATGTTGGTTTTGCCTGATCTTCGATTTTTGCAGCTCGAGTATATATGAGTGTAGTAGATTTTCAGCATCTTCGTGGATTTCTGTGAAACAGCACCGGCACAGGTCATCTTGCTTCGCTACCACCTCCAGCACGACCGGGAAAGTGCGTCCCTCGCTGGACAGGCGAATCATTGCCGCGCTGCGGCTACCGACCGCCAGGTCCCGCGCGCGAAACGCGATTCCGGTACCGCTGATATTGAGCGCGTGAAACCTGGTACCCGCGATCGTAACCATGACGGGCTGTTCCTGATCCGGCGCGATGCGGTAAGCCGAACGGTTATCGCTTTGGCGCGAATCAAGCGTTACTTCAATTGTTTTTTTCTTTTTCCAGAACAAACTCGACTCTCCGGTTTCTTGCCCGGTTCTCGGTACTGTTATTTTCAACCAGCGGCAGATAATCGGCATAACCCGTTGCCGTCATGCGCTCGGGATCGATGCCCTGATCGATAAAAAACCTGAGCACTGTCGTCGCACGTACCGCCGAAAGTTCCCAGTTCGACGGAAACTGGCTGGTCTCGATACTGAGATCATCGGTATGGCCCCTGATCGCAATGCGATAATCGGCGTAATCACGAAACATCTGCCCCAGATTGGCAAAGATAAACCGGGCGCGGTCCTTGAGCTCGGCACGCCCGGAATCGAACAGGTAGCGACCGTCGATCTGCAGGTTGATCTGGTCTCCGTTAAAAGCGAGACGAACGCTATCCGCCAGGTCGGTATTATCGATCATGCTTTCCATTTCAGAGACCAGTGCCGGTTTCAGGCTGTCGATCGGCACCGCGCCGGGGTTCATTCCGAGCAGGTCATCGACGGCTTTGAGCGGTTCGGGATTCCTGCCCTTGCGCGCCGCGAAGTCAATCACGCTGACCTGGTTACCGTCGCCATCGATGACCTGCACCGTTTCGATCAATTCCCTGTAGGCCTCGTCCTCGAAGTCGGCAAGCGTATAAAGCAGAATGAAAAACACCAGGATCAGGGTCATCATGTCCGCAAAGGTAACCACCCAGGCGCTTCCGCCCTCCTCGTCTTCAAACATGTCGCTCAGGGACCGAGCCGACATCAGCTGCGCTCCTTCAATTTCTGCATCGGCTTGCGCTTCTTCGCCGGTACGAACGAGGACAGTTTTTCGTAAACCGAAAGCGGGTTATTGTCCTGCAGTATGCTGACCGCTCCCTGGAAGATGATTTCGAAATTCATCACCTCGAGCAGCGTTCGGGAGCGCAGCTTTCCAGCGATGGGGAGAAAGATCGAGGTCGATAAAAGTGTTCCGTAAAAAGTCGTAAGCAGCGCTATTGCCATCGCCGGTCCGAGACTATCGGGGCTCGCCAGCATCGACAGCATCTGTATCAGGCCGATCAGGGTGCCCAGCATGCCGAAGGATGGCGCGTACATCGCCATCTTGCGAAACACGTCCTGCACGATGTAATGGCGCATCTGCATCGATTCGATCTCGGTGCGCATCGCCGAGCGCAGGGTGTCCTCGTCGGCGGCATCCGCGATCAAGGTACACACTCGCTTCAGAAACGGTGAATTGGTTTTAACGTCCATCAGGCTCAACAAGCCCTTGCGGCGACTGATGGTGCCGAGCTTGATCATGGTATTGATCAACTCCTGCGAGTCCTGTTTCGGCGACGAAAAAACGAAGTAGGCGCTCTTGAATGCGGTCACCACATCCCTGAACTGAAACGTCAGCAGGGTCGCCGCCATGGTGCCGCCCATGACGATCATGATTCCGGGTAAGTTCAGAAAATGATGTACGTCTCCGCCGAGGATAATCGCGGATACGATCAATCCAATCCCGGAAATGATACCGATTAGAGAGGCAAGATCCATAAACCCTGTTCAGCTGAAAAACTCTGTCGCTCTTATTGATCGGCCGTATATCGCGAATCTTTAAAGCCGGGCGGCGAATTTGCGAACCGGTTTCCCGCCCGCAGGCCGCCTTGATTTCACGCGGCGTAGATACGATGCTATTGCAGTTGGATGGCTCGCTTTTCTCGACGCGTTACGGCGCATCGATCATCGCGCGTTGCCCTTCTGGCCGCTACTCGCGATGTTTTTCGAAATCCATGATAAAGGCTATCAAAGGATGACGCCGGTCCCTGACGGATGCTAGCAGCGAATGAAGTGCTCGCGGTAATACTTGAGTTCGTCGATCGATTCCAGGATGTCATCGAGCGCCAGATGCGCCCCTTTCTTGCTGAACCCGGCAATCAGGTCTGGCTTCCACAGCCTGGCGAGTTCCTTGAGCGTGCTGACATCGAGGTTGCGGTAATGAAAAAAAGCTTCCAGTTCCGGCATCAGGCGCGCCATGAAACGGCGATCCTGGCAAATGCTGTTGCCGCACATCGGTGACTTGCCCGGCGGCACATGGCGGCGTAAAAACTCGAGTGTCTCCTGTTCCGCAGCCGCGGCGCTGGTATTACTCTGGCCCACCCGGTTGGTGAGTCCCGAGTCGCGGTGATGACTGGTATTCCATGCGTCCATCGCCTGTAGAATCGATTCCGGCTGATGTATCGCAATCACCGGCCCCTGGGCGATCACCGCCAGGTTTGCGTCGGTAACCACCGTTGCGATCTCGATAATCTGGTCCCGTTGCGTATCCAGTCCGGTCATTTCAAGGTCGATCCAGATCAGATTGGTGTCTGCCATTGCCATCAGGTTCTCCAGGCTTTATATGAGCGCAATATGCGCTAAACTATAGCAAGTTTTTCAATGCCCGTAGATCAATGCAATTATTCACGACGATATTCCTGAGTTTTGTCGCCGCCTCGGTGCTGGTCCGTCTCTGGCTGAGCCAGCGCCAGATCAACCATATCAGCGCGCATTACGCTGAAGTTCCCGAGGCCTTCGCCGACAAGATCTCGCTGCAGGATCATCACCGTGCAGCCGATTACAGTTGCACCAGGCTGCGTTTCGGGCGCCTTACGCTGGGGTGGGAAACGCTGTGGCTGCTGATCTGGACCATCGGCGGCGGGATCAACGCGATCGATCAATGGTGGCTGGGTTTCGAATACCCTGGCCTGGTCACGGGGATTGCGGTGATCTTATCGTTGACCCTGATATCGGCCATTCTCGGCCTGCCGTTCTCGCTGTACCAGACCTTTGTTATCGAGGAGCGCTTCGGCTTTAACAAGACTACCCTGAAAACCTGGCTGCTGGACCTGGTCAAAACCGCGCTGCTGGTGCTGCTGCTCGGCGCTCCCCTGCTGGCGGCGATCCTGTGGTTAATGAATCGGGCCGGCGACCTCTGGTGGATATACGCATGGCTGCTGTGGACGGGTTTCAGTCTCGTCATGATCTGGGCATACCCGACATTTATCGCCCCACTTTTCAACAAGTTCAGCCCCTTGCAGGACACGAACCTGCGTGCGCGCATCGACGACCTGCTCGCGCGTTGCGGCTTTCAGAGCCAGGGCGTATTCGTCGTCGATGGTTCAAAACGCTCGTCGCATGGCAATGCCTATTTCACCGGCTTCGGCAGAAACAAGCGCATCGTCTTTTACGACACCCTGCTGGAAACCCTGTCGGAGGACGAAGTCGAGGCGGTTCTGGCGCATGAACTTGGACATTTCAAACGCAACCACATAAAAAAATCGCTATTGCTTTCAAGCGCCATGTCGCTGGCCGGGTTTGCGCTGCTGGCCTGGCTGATGGGTTCTGACTGGTTTTACTCCTCGCTGGAAGTAGACACGGCCTCCACGCATGCCGCCTTGATCCTGTTCATGATGGTGATGCCAGTTTTTACCTACTTCATCAGCCCGCTATTCTCGGCGCTATCGCGCCAGCACGAATTCGAGGCCGATGAATTTGCGCATTCCAATAGCAACTACAAAGCATTGATTTCGGCCCTTGTCAACCTCTACCGGGACAACGCGAGCACGCTCACCCCCGATCCCATTCACTCGATTTTTTACGATTCGCATCCCCCGGCCACGATTCGCATCAATCGTCTCGAAACGATCGCGGGCAATGGCGCCTCCGGCTAGCCGAGTCAGTTATTGCACGAGTCGATCCATGAGCAGGCTTGCTAATGGCAAAGCGAAGGCTTAGCCGGCAGCAAAAAAATCGCATACAGGCCGCCCAGCAAGCGTTCTCCGCGAGTCATGATCAAACACCCGGCCTGGTGGTCTCGCACCAGGGGGGCCGGATACTGGTCGAACTCGACGCGACGGAAACCATCGAATGCAAGATCAAATCCAACCTCGGAACGATCGTTTGCGGTGATCGCGTGACTATCGAAACCACCGCACAGTCAGAGCATCGCGTGATGGGAATACTGGCCCGGGACAACCTGCTGCAGAGAGTCGACGGTTTCGGCCAGGTGCGTGCGGTGGCGGCCAACATCAGCCAGCTATTCGTCTGCCTTGCCATTAGCCCCCGGCCCAACCTTTTCCTGCTGGACCAGTACCTGCTATCGGCCGAACAGCAACGCATCGACGCGCTCATTCTGCTGAACAAGATCGACCTCGCGGATGATGAACGGGATCCATTCGGGCTGCAGCAGATTTACCAACCGCTGGGCTATCCAATCGTCGCCACCAGCGCCAGCAGCGGAACCGGGATGAACGAATTCAAATCCCTGCTGGCAGATCAGGTATCGGTGCTGAGCGGCGTATCGGGCGTCGGCAAGTCGTCATTGACGAGTTGGCTGCTGCCCGACGAAGAAATCAAAATTGCACAGATTTCCGAGGCCAACGAGGAGGGGCGTCATACCACGCGCGCCAGCCGGCTCTACCATTTGCCGTCCGGTGGCGATCTTATCGATACCCCGGGGGTAAGAGGATTTAGCCCTTTCGTCGATCGCGAAACCCCGCTCGCGCTGGGTTTCAGGGAAATCAGGGACCTCGGCGACCATTGCCGTTTTCACAATTGCCAGCACCGCAACGAACCCAGTTGCGCGGTCATCGCCGCGGTCGAATCCGGGGAGATGTCCGTGTCACGCTATCAGAATTACCTGAAGATGCTGGCGTCGGGCGCGGATTCCTAGGAGGCGGAAATACCGTGCAACTGTCTGCCGCCGACCAGGTGCATGTGCAGGTGAAAAACTTCCTGGCAACCGTGTTTGTTGCAGTTGACAACCAGCCTGTAGCCATCCTCGGCAATGCCTTCGTCCTGCGCAATTTTTTGCGCGGCCAGCACCATCTTGCCGATCAGCTCGGCCTGCTCCGGCCTGATGTCGTTGACGGTCGCGATTTCGATCTTGGGGATAACCAGCACGTGCGTCGGGGCCTGCGGGTTGATATCGCGAATCGCAATGATTGCGTCGTCTTCATAAACGATATCGGCCGGCAGTTCACGGTTGATAATACGGGTAAATAAGGTTTCCGACATAATTCTTTCCTCCGCTTTGTTGCTCGCTAACCGAATTGCTGGCGACCGGAAAGCGCTCTCGACAGGGTGCCGCCGTCGACGAACTCGAGTTCTCCACCCAGCGGTATGCCACGCGCCAGCCTGCTGCTGATGACTCCATGCCTGGCGGCAAAATCGGCAATGTACTGGGCCGTGATATCGCCTTCCACGGTAGCGCTGGTCGCGAGGATGACTTCTTTGACGGTACCACTACCAAGCTGCTGCTCGAGGTCATCGAGCCCCAGCTGATCCGGCCCGAAACCATCGAGCGGGGAGAGACGCCCCAGCAATACAAAGTAGCGCCCCCGGTAAGCCCCGGATGACTCGACCGCGAGAACGTCTGCCGGAGCTTCGACGACGCAGA
>Ga0224512_10004913_pt1 | contig 11146 bp, 7 predicted proteins | sample SF_May12_sed_USG_4_FD_169103 | JGI IMG/M metagenome (GOLD analysis project Ga0224512, IMG submission 169103) | Sediment microbial communities from San Francisco Bay, California, United States - SF_May12_sed_USGS_13 | ecosystem: Environmental > Aquatic > Marine > Sediment | place: USA: California...
GGAGTTTTACAGGTTATTGAGTCTCGCAGACCATATGACCCGACGTGATGCTGCCATTGCCGCCCCGGTTTTCGGGTGCTGTCGTCGTGGAGGTCGATTTCCCGGTTTTCGGCGGCATGAGAACCTCGGACTGCGCTAGCCTGATCGGGCCGAAACGTTGATAATTGTCAAAAGCCCTGAGGTCATAAAATCATAGAATCATAGCCGTCGGTGGGCTCTACCCAATGGCGAGACGTTCCGGGCCCGGTAACACAGGTACATCAATGGTCGCCGAAAAGCGGCAACTTCCGCGCCCGTATTAGGAGGGTTAAATGAAATTATCGATCATACTTTGGGGGATACCGCAAACGCTGCGTGTGACTGCGCGCATTTACCCCGAGTTCGCGGAACGTCTGAAGGAAAGAAATCTCACCGCGCAGTTCAGATTGAAAGACAAACCGGAAGGGCGCTGGATAAAGCTCGAGAACGGCAAGATTAGCTCGAAGAAGGGCATTCACGAGAACCCGGACATCTCCATCATCTTTAAGAACAGGGCCATCGCCGAAAGTTTCCTGACGCCTCCTTTCGACCAGCTGGAGCGCATCGATGCCGCGAAGAATTTCAAGATCGGCATGGAAGGTTCGGATGAATTAGGCGTCTGGTTCATGTCAACGCTGGCCCGCATGGAGACGATGACCTGGAAGAGCGGCACCGACATGGGCAATGGTGTGACGCGCTACACCAACGGTACGAATGGCGGGCCGATTTTCGTCTATGTCAAGGATGGCAAGGTCATCAGAACCACGCCGATCGAGTTCGACGAGGAGGATGCGCCTTCATGGTCGATTAAAGCCAGGGGCAAGACATTTACACCGCCTCGCAAGACGACTTTGTCCTCCCACGGTATGTGCCAGAAGTCTATGCTGTATTCGAAAGAACGTATTCTGTATCCGATGAAGCGGGTCGATTTCGATCCAGACGGTGACCGCAACATTCAAAATCGCGGGATTTCGGAATTCGAACGGATCAGTTGGGACGAAGCGCTCGATATCGTCAGCAAGGAAATCAAACGGTGCAAATCTGTGGGCCCCGGAGCGATAGCGGTCGCCAATGGTTCGCACCACCAGTGGGGTAACCTCGGCCATTACCTGAGTGCGTTTAACCGCTTCTGGAATTTGATCGGTGTGACCAAGCTGGTGCATAACCCCGACAGTTGGGAAGGGTGGTTCTGGGGCGCGATGCACCACTGGGGTAATAGCCTGCGTCTCGGTGCGGGTGAACCCTATGGCACCGTCGAAGACTGCCTGAAAGAAGCGGAGATGATCGTTTTCTGGTCCAGCGACCCTGACGCAACCTATACGCATGACGGAACCGAACGGCGCGCCTGGGCCAAGGAGCTGGGCATCAAGATGGTTCATATCGATCCATACATGAATCACACGGCGGCCCATTTGGGCGGCAAGTGGATTTCGCCGAAGCCGGGTACCGATCCGGCCCTTGCCCAGGCACTTTGCCATGTCTGGATTACCGAGGATCTCTACGACCAGAAGTTTGTGGCAGAAAGAACCACCGGATTCGAGGAGTGGAAAGCCTACATCCTCGGGCAGACGGACGGCACGGCCAAGACCCCCGAGTGGCAGGAGCCGGAAACCGGCGTGCCGGCGCGTGACGTCAGGGCGTTGGCCAGGGAATGGGGGCGCAAGAAGACCTATCTCGGCTCCGGCGGATGGGGCTGTGGTTTGGGCGGAGCCAATCGCGGGCCGACGGGGATTCAATGGGCCCGGATGATGACGATCCTCGGCGCGATGCAGGGATTCGGGCGGCCGGGCGTTAACTTCGGTAACCTGCAGTTCGGCACGCCGGTGGACTTTAGCTTCTATTTCCCCGGATACGCCGAAGGCAGCATGTCCGGGGATCTCCAGTACAGCGCCAACGCGGCCAATAACTATCAGCGCATGCCGCACATCGTGACCATGAGTTCGGTCAGACAGAGTATTCCCCGGATCTATCTGCCCGAGGCGATCATGGAGGGGAAAGCGATGGGCTACCTGACCGATGTGGCTTCAGTGCAGGGCCAGTTCTTCCCGTTCGGCTATCCGTCACCCGGGCACGTGCCGGTCGAAATGATTTACAAGTACGGTAGTGCATCCTTCGGCACGATGGTCAACTCGAATCGCTGGGTGAAGATGTATCAACATGACAACCTGAAATTTGTCGTCAACCAGTCGGTCTGGAACGAAGGCGAGACGCGATTCTCCGATATTATCCTGCCCGCCTGTTCAGTTTTTGAGCGCTGGGATATCAGCGAGTGGTTGAATGTCGGTGCGGGTTACGTGCATCACATGTTTGCGATGTGCAATCACCGCGTCATATCGATGCAGCATAAATGCATCGAGCCGCTGGGTGAGTCCAAGTCCGATTACGATATCTTTCTTGCCATCGCCGAGCGCCTGGATCTGGGAGCGGTGTACTCGGAAGGCGGCAACACGGAGCTCGACTGGTGCAAGCGCGTGTTCGAGTCGTCCGATATGGCCGAGCATATTTCCTGGAGAAAATTCCTGAAGAAAGGCTATTTTGTCGTGCCGCCGGAACCGGAGGCGTCGCGGGCGCCCACTGCAAACCGTTGGTTTTACGAAGGCCGGAAAAAGGATGTGCCCGAGCCGTATCCACTGCCATCGGATTATGTCGGCGCGTTTGGCGAGGGGCTGCAAACGCCTTCGGGGAAATTCGAGTTTATTCCCGAGACACTAACCCGCATCGATGACCCGGGGCGGCCGCCGTTGAACAAGTATATGCCCACCTACGAGGATCCGAACAAAGACACAGAGCTGGCGGAGTATCCGTTGCAGTTGCTGACGCCGCACTCGCGATACCCGTTCCATGTCATGGGTGACGATGAGGACAGTAGCCTCAGAGACATCCGGGAACATCGCGTTCTGGTCGATGGCCATCATTACCTCGTGGCCAGGATTAGCCGGCAGGATGCCGAGGAGAGAGGAATCGAGGACGACGACCTGATCCGCCTGTGGAATAACCGGGGCTCGGTGGTCTTTGCAGCGCAGGTGACCGATCGCCTTCGCAAGGGCGTCGTCAGTGCATCTACCGCGTCGGCCGAATACCGGCCGGTGGGTGAGCCGGGCAACTCGACCGATCTGGGTGGCTGCGTCAATATGCTGAATCCGAGTAAATCGATAACGAACAAGACCCATAGCATCAGGGCGAATACAGCGCTGATCCAGATGGAGAAATGGACCGGGGTCGATACCTGGAAACGGGCGGAGGCAGTGTGATGGCCGCGAAATGGAACATGATCGTCGATATCTCGCGCTGCGATAACTGCCGTAACTGCTTCCTGGCGACCAAGGACGAACATATCGGCAATGATTTCCCGGGTTATGCAGCGTCGCAACCCACGCATGGACATTGCTGGATCGACATCGAGAGAAAGGAGCGCGGCAGCTACCCGATTGTCGACGCAAACTTCATGCCGGTGATGTGTAATCACTGCGATGATGCGCCCTGCATGAAGGCGGCCAAAAACGGCGCCATCAGCAAGCGTGCCGACGGCATCGTCATCATCGATCCGGAAAAATCCAAAGGGCAGAAACAGATCGTGGATGCCTGCCCGTATGGCGCGGTTTACTGGAACGAGGAACTGCAGCTTCCGCAGGCCTGGATTTTCGATGCGCATCTGCTGGATGACGGCTGGACGAAGACTCGTGCGGAGCAAGTTTGTCCGACCGACGTGTTCCGATCGGTCCAGGTCGAAGACCAGGAAATGCAGCGGATAAAAGAACAAGAGGGTCTCGAAGTCTTGCAGCCGGAACTCGAGTCAAAGCCTCGCGTGTATTACAAGAATCTGCATTTGATCACCCGGTGCTTCGTTGGCGGATCAGTGATGGCCAACGTGAACGGCGTCGAAGAGTGCGCCGAAGACGCCGAAGTCATACTGAAACAGAATGGCAGCGAGATAGGGCGGGCGACAACGGACACTTTTGGCGAATTCAAGATCGACAAGCTCGAGAAGAACAGCGGTCAGTATGAACTGGAAGTGACCGGTGCATCAGGCAGTTTATCGATGCAGTTCGATCTCGGCGACGAAAGTCTCTATCTGGGCGCGATGACACTTGCGGCGTAGCGGTTGCCGGAAGATATGGCGCACGCCTGGAATATCGGCCGATAACTTAGCCAACCGATGCCGCCTGCTTGGCGTTGCGCCTTGTCAGTTGGGTATGCTTCGCAGGGAATAAAGCGGACCGCAGGGAGCCATCCCAGCGAAGCATACCCAACTGACAAGGCGGGACCCAGTATCGACATTCAGGCTCTGACAGCATGGCTGGCGACTTGTGTCCGGCGACTTGTTGTGTGATCTTCTGACACTAGACCGTGCCGTCAGAATAACAATATCTCAGGTTGGCGCCACGATTCAGGGGGGAAATCATGTCAAAGCGCAATAACGCTGCCGAAGCTGCCGGCAGCCGTTGTTCGCGGGTCGGGGTATGGCATTTTCAATCCAGAAACTGCCACAATAGCTGCAGACGCCACGGAGCAAAATATGACGCCGCGACAGGGTTACGTAATTGTCGCCATGCTATGTGTATCAGCGGTTCACGCTGACAATTTCGTGGACCGGGCCGACGCCAACGGCGATGGATTTGTGTCGCTGTATGAACTCAGGGCGGCCCACTACGCCGATACCGAATTCAACAAGCGCATCGAACAGTCGTTCGCGAATTACGATAGCAACGGCGATGGCTTGATCAGCGAGGCTGAGCGACGCGCGAAACGTGGCGCCCCGGCACCAGCTGCGATACCGCCACTAAGCGACGACCAGATACAGGAAACGGTTGCCGGCGGTTCTGCAGTGGTGTTGCCCGGTGCAGTGCAAGCGACGAGTGCGGCCGCGGTGGCGCTCACCGATGAAGACACGGACCAGCGCGGCGGCAGCGGCAATGAAGCAGGCCTCAGTCGCACCGAATCGTGGATCCTGGAAATCGACGCGGACAACAGCGGCGGTGCTTCGGTCGCCGAGTTGGTCGCGAGCGGCGACGGGAAACAGTGGTTTACCCGCAAAGCCTTTGAAAATGCGGACAAAAATGGTGACAGCGATCTCGATCCGGCCGAGCTCGAAGTGCTGCTACAAAGCCTCGAACGCCGGCGGCACTAAGTTTAGTAACGCTGCGCTAATCAGTTGCCAAGACAGCGTTTGCCGGTGCCGTTCGGGCGCGGCTCGCCCGGCATATTGCGCACATACGGTCTAACACGGGTGACCTCATTCGACACACACTACGACAAACCGGCGCATTCTATATTAAGAACATACGCCCCGTATTCAATTTCAGATCAGCAGATAAATTGCAACGCCTTTTCTATTCTTGGAACCGCCACCGGACGGGTACGTCCAGCGTGCTCACGAACAGCAGGCCCATTGCAAACGTTGGGCCCGCGTTTATAATTCTCGCCCCTTGATGAATGATTCGCGCCGCTTCGACGGGCGACAGGCACGACTGGAGAATAACAATGATTTTGCTGACGGGTGCAACCGGTAAGACCGGCGGAGAAACGGCGAAACAACTGGTCGAAAAAGGTGCCAGTTTGCGGGCTTTGGTCCGGGACGAAGCCAAGGCAGCGGATCTGAAAGCCGCCGGTGTGGAGCTGGTGGTCGGTGACATGAGCGACGCGGACAGCGTTAAGCAGGCACTGGACGGCGCTGAAAAAGCGTTCATGCTGATGCCGAACGGTAAGCAACAGCTGGCGAACGAAAAGCAGTTCACTGAGCTGGCCGTTGCGGCCGGTGTCAAACATCTGGTGAAGATGTCCTCGATGGAGGCGGTCGCTGATGCCGAAACGCCGATTCCGCAGGCCCACTGGGCTTCGGAAGAATATATTCGCGCGTCGGGTCTGGACTGGACCATGGTCAAGCCGAACTTTTTCATGCAGAACCTGCTCGCCAGTGCCGGCAGCATCAAGGAACAGCGCAAGTTCTTCCTGCCGATGGGGGATGGCACGACCGGTATGGCGGACGTTCGTGATATCGGCGCGTTTTGTGCCGAGGTACTGACGGGCGAGGGGCATGCCCGGCAGAGTTATGAAATCACCGGCCCGGAAGTGCTGTCATTCTATGATGTGGCTGACCGCTTTTCGGAAGTGCTGGGTGAGAAGGTTGAGTATGTTCCGATGCCGATGGAACAGTTTCGCGAGAGAATGAGCGGGATACTGGAACCGTGGCACCTGAACGCCGTCTGCGAATTATTCCGTGAGATTGCCGAGATCGGTCTCGATCATACAACGAGCACCTTCAAGGCGCTGATCGGCCGTGATCCGATTTCGCTCAAGAAGTTCATCGAAGATAACGTGGCAATATTTAAATAGAAAATGCGCCGCAAATCGGGTCTGGCGATAGGGGCCTTGGGCGCGGCGGTATCGATGGCCGCCTATGCCGTCACGGCGCCGGGTGATGTCGACGTGGATGCGGCGGTCGCGACACTGCCAGGCGAGGTCGAGCATCCTGCGGTCGCTGCGTTTGGCATGACGGCGCGCAAGGTGACGGTGGTCATTGAGAAACCGGTGGCGCTTGAATTCGGGACCGGAGGGCAACAGCTGTTTGAAGCGCAATGTATCGCCTGCCATGGCGTCGATGCCCGCGGTGTCGATGGTTTAGGCATAAGCCTGGTCGATTCGGGCTTGGTGGCAGTATCCAGCGAGGAAGATCTGGTTGCATTCCTGAAGGTCGGGCGCATGCTGGCGGATCCGGCGAACGTCACCGGCGCGGTCATGCCGGGATTTGCGTGGCTCGCGGAGCAGGATCTGGTTGCGCTTGCCGGGCACCTCAAGCGTATTGTCGAGTAGTGCCCCCGGATATCTTGAGGCGCTGGCGAATCGACCGATCGCGCTTGCCCTTGGCACTGTGGTCTAATCCGCACTTGATCTGAATCATTTTCTGACCGTATGCGTGGGGGGCGGAGTCTATGGTGCCAAGCGAAACCAACCAACAACCCTGGCCGAGTACAAAAAAGGCGTGGTATGCGGTTGCGGTCCTGGTGGTCGCGTTCATTTTCTCTTTTATCGATCGCATCATCATTGCGTTGCTGGTCGGACCGATCAAGCAAGATCTCGGGGTCACCGATTTTGGCATTGGCATGCTGCAGGGCCTGGCATTTGCCGTTTTTTATGCGCTGGTCGGAATTCCGATTGGGCGTTGGGCGGATAATTTCAGTCGGCGCTGGATCATCGGTATCGGGATATTTCTCTGGAGCCTGATGACCGCGGCTTGCGGGCTGGCGCGAGGTTTCTGGACTTTGTTTCTGGCTCGAGTCGGCGTCGGCGTTGGCGAGGCCGCCTTATCGCCTGCCGCTTATTCGATGATCGCGGATTATTTTCCCCGGGAGAAGCTTGGGCGGGCCCTTGGCGTGTATCAGGCAGGCGCATTCGTTGGCGCCGGAATTGCGTTTCTGGTTGGCGGCCTGGTGATCAAGCTGGTCGCCGGCAGCGATAATCTCGTACTGCCGATCATTGGCGCCGTGCGGCCGTGGCAAATGGTTTTTTTCGCAGTGGGTTTACCCGGCGTCCTGGTTGCCTTGCTGATGTTCACCGTGGACGAGCCGGTGCGGCGCGGAAAGCTGGCCGGGCACGAGGCCGGAATCCCGCTGACTGATGTGCTTGCTTATGTCAAAAAGCACCGACGGCTGTTCCTGTCACATTTCTTTGGCTTTGCGCTGCTGGCGGTGCCGATAACCACGATCCTGACCTGGGCACCCGCGTATTTCGCGAGAGTTCTGGGTTACACGCGTCCCGAGGCGGGCCTTACGCTGGGCCTGATATTGATCGTACTGTCGCCCGCGGGCGTGTATTTCGGTGGCTGGTTGGTCGATGCGCTACAAAAACGCGGCTACTCGGATGCCACCTTTCGGGTTGGCATTGCCGCGGGCTTGATTCTTTTGCCGCTGAGCTTCTTATCCACGACGATCGCCGATGCCAGGATCACTGTGGCTCTGTTTTGTCCATTCATTTTCTGCGCGAGTGTTTCGATGGCCGTCGCGCCGGCAGCGCTACAGATGGTGGTGCCGAATCAAATGCGCGCGCAGGTATCGGCGACCTGGATGCTGGTCTTGAATCTGGTCACGGCGGGCCTCGGGCCGACCGCGGTGGGATTCATTTCGGCCATGGTGTTTGCCGATGACATGCAAGTGGGCGCGGCAATTGCCCTGGTGAATTGCGTGAGTGTGCCGCTGGCGGCACTGGCGCTTTGGGCCGGTCTTAAATCTTTCCGTAGCGCTGTCGCCGAACGATCCGCGACGCTCTGATTCCTGCCACATTTTGTAAATCTTTGTGGTTTGCGAACCGCTTAGTCGCACTGTGTCCAGCAAATTTCAACACGGGGTTGGCGCTCGATAGTATAAAAGTCTGCTCGGATCGCCGGTGGATGCATCCATATCGTTTTTGCGCTAGTCTGCTTTAGCATCAGATCTGGAGAAAAGTAAATCGATGGGGCGTGTTTCGGGTTGGGGAGCATGATGATTAAGCGCTTGCACTTTGTTGGTACGGCCTTGTTGCCGCCGCTTTTGAACGTTGCCGTTGTTTCCTCACTGCCGCTGTTGGCGCAGGCGCAATCCATCGATGAGATCGTCGTAACCGCACGCAAGCGAGAAGAAAGCTTGCAGGAAGTTCCCATTTCGATTTCCGCTTTTTCTACCGAGCAAATGCGCGAGCGCGGCATCAGCAACAATTACGAGGTCGCGAGTTTTACGCCGAACTTCAATACCGTAAAGCTGACCGGGCGTGACACTGATCGGCCGACGATTCGCGGCATGACGGCGCCCAACAGCCGGGGTGAGCCGAACGCGTCTTATTTTATCGATGGCGTCTTCGTCGGGCGCTCCATTTCGACGACGACGACCGCATCCATGGAACGGGTAGAAATCTTGCGCGGCCCACAATCGGCGCAGTTTGGCCGCGCGACTTTTTCAGGCGCCGTAAATTACGTGACACGTAAGCCGACTAATGAATTTAGCGGCGAAGTCAACGCGCGCACTGGAACCAGCGACGATTACCAGCTGAGTGGATGGATCAGCGGACCGATTGTTCGGAACAAGCTGCTGTTTCTGTTGTTCGGTGGCTGGGACAATTATGGCGGTCAATGGAACAATAATCTCGAGCCGAACACGGCGTTTACGCAGCCTGCGCGTCCTGATCCTTTTGCCGGTCAGAATACCGAAGGTGATCAGAGCCCGCTCGGTGAAGAGGAGACCAAAGACGTCCTGGCCAAGCTGACCTGGCTGCCGGCCGAGTCCGCCGAGATAAATCTTAAATTTAGCTACACGGACGCAGACGACGGCCATTGGCCAAATAACGCGTTTACCACCTTGAACTGTCAATTACCCAATGACCCGCAAGAGCCGTGGTTTCGAACCAGCCAGGGCACTTATTGTGGCGAATACAAGATCGACGGCACGACGAACCGCAAGAATATTCCTGATTTTCTCAATGGGTTGGTTGTAGACATGCCGGTCCAGGATGGTTTGACAGAGGAACAGAAGTTTGCCGCGCCGGTGAAGCCGGGCCAGCGGCGGGAGACGACCCGCTATCTCGGCGAATGGATCCAGGATATTTTTGGATTCACATCGACGCTCAAGGCATCCTACAGCGATGACAATTTCGAATCGGCTTATGACCTCGATCATCAGGAGGTCAGGGCTGTCTGGGGTCTTTTTAGTTTCAACAACCAGTTTTTCGTTGAGGATTACTCGTTAGAGTATGCGATTGAGACGCCCGTGGATAAATCCATTCGCGGCAAGCTTGGCGTCTATTACTACAACCGCGATCTGACCGATCGTCAGCGCAGCCTCACCGGCCCGCTGGCGGTGTTCGGCACGCCGCCGGGTACGCTGTTTCAGGATCCGAGGCTCCAGCAAACTGAAAACACGGCCTTTTTCGGTAGCGTCGGTTTCGACATCACGGATCGATGGACGCTGTCGGTCGAAGCGCGTTATGCGACAGACGACCTCGATATCAAGAGCGGACAGCGAGATATGGACAATCGCTCGTCTCCGGTCACCGATTCATTGAGTTATTCGAGTTTCACGCCGCGCATTACGCTCGACTTCCAGGCCACCGATGAATTGCTGGCGTATGTGCAGTTTGCCAATGGCACCAAGCCAGGCGGGTTCAATACTGAATACTACCGATCGGACATTTTTGCCGAATATACCGAGTACCTGCGCGATTGTGATCCGATGGATCCGGGCATGGCGCCTGTTATTCCCGGATTTACGGTCGAATGTACCGAAGAGGATAAAGGCAAACTGTCGTATAAGGAGGAAGAGCAGTGGACCTATGAGGCCGGCGTTAAGAGTACCTGGATGGATCGGCGGATCACGGCGAATCTTTCGGTCTTCTATATCGATTGGACGAATCAGAGCCTGTTTGCCAGATCGGTGCTGCCCAATAGTTCTGGTACGACCAATACGACTACTATTCTTATCAATGCCGGCAAATCAAAAATCACCGGCCTCGAACTCGAGACCAACTTTGCTGCGACCGACGACTTGCTGCTGTTTGCCAACTACGGTTATAACAATGGCGAGTTCACGGAGGGCAAGGATTCCGATCTCGCGCTGTTGACCGGTGGTGATGGGGACCTGAAAGGAAAAACCATTCCGACATCGCCGCAACACTCACTGATATTTGGATTCGACGCCACGACCCGGGTCAGCGCGGGCCTCGAAGGATTCTTGCGCGGCGATTTCCTTTACGATGCAGAGTACTACATCGCATCGGCAAACTTCGGAAAGCTGGGTGATCGCAAGAACGTGAATCTGCGCGCCGGCGTTCGCTCGGACAGCTGGACGCTGACGTTTTATGTGCGCAATTTGTTGGATGACGATACGCCGCTGTCGGTATTCAACTTTGTCAACTTCGCCGCTGATCCGATCGAAACACCCGATTACCCGGATGATGACCCCGACAAACCCGGCCAGGAAGCTGAAAACAATGGCGAGTATCCGAACATGTACGCTCTGAATCCTCAGCGTGGCCGGGATATCGGCATGGAGTTTCAGTGGCGCTTCGGCAACTAACCGACGGGGTTGGTTTGCTAATCCCCTTAATTGGGGGCTAGAGCTTCAATATCGTTTTTGATCGCTGCTATTGCGGCGCTATTTTTTCGATC
>Ga0224512_10004914_pt1 | contig 11145 bp, 9 predicted proteins | sample SF_May12_sed_USG_4_FD_169103 | JGI IMG/M metagenome (GOLD analysis project Ga0224512, IMG submission 169103) | Sediment microbial communities from San Francisco Bay, California, United States - SF_May12_sed_USGS_13 | ecosystem: Environmental > Aquatic > Marine > Sediment | place: USA: California...
CATCGAGGGCCTCTACGCGACGGGGAACTGCTCCGCCTCGGTCATGGGGCGCACCTACCCCGGCCCCGGCTCCACCCTCGGACCGACCACCACCTTCGGCTACATCGCCGCGCGCCACGCCCTGGGCGTGGCCGCGTTCTGATGCGCGAGCTCGACGTCGCGGCGGTTCAGGCGATGTTGGGCAGGCTCCACCCGGACGCCTGCATTCGCACGGTCGAGGTGCTCGACCGGGCCCGCTGTGGCGACGGGATCGGGCGCGAGCTGATCCGCGCTACCAGGTCGAGCGACACGCGTCGAAGGCGCGCTCCTGCGCCCGCTGGGGCGCTCCGTGGATCAGTTGTGGCGGGACCTGTGGGCCTCCCAGCGCGTACTCGCGAAGGGGCCGTGCACTCTGCTCCACGGCGACACCCACGTCGGCAACACCTACCTGCTGCCGGACGGCTCCGGGGGCTTCCTCGACTTCCAGCTCCTGGTTCGCGGGCACTGGGCCAACGACGTCACCTACCTGCTGTTGACCGCCCTCGATCCCGAGACGCGTCGGAAGCACGAGCGCGAGCTGATCGGCTTCTATCTGGACGCGCTGCGGCGCCACGGCCTCGCCGAGCCCCCCGCCGCCGACGAGGCCTGGCGCTGCCATCGCCTGGCCGTCCTCTGGGGCCTCGTGATCGGCTGGCTCATCACGCCGCCGGTGAACTACGGCCCCGCCATCACGGAGGCGAACCTCTCGCGTCTCGTCACCGCCTGCGAGGACCTGGAGGCGTTCGAGCTGCCGACATGAGCCGGGGCAGGCCGTCAGCCGAAGTGAATGCTGGCCACGCAGTCGGTCGTGACCGAGTGCTCACGGGGTGACGGTGCCCCCTAGCGCAGCCCTTCGTTCACCAGCTGACCCATGAGTGCGGTTTGCGGTCGCAGCTGCTCGGCGCGCTTGCGCAGGCGCTCGCGCAGAGCTTCTCCGCCGGAGAGCGCCTGGTCGACCGCTTGCGTCGCAGCGTCGAGGTGTGGGCGCAGGTCGGTGGGGTCGAAGGGCGGCACGATCACGTCGCCGAGCAGCTGGCACAGGCCCTGGACCTTCGGCGAAGTGCTCATCATCGGGATCGAGGGCGTGCCCATCATCGTGGCCATGATGATGTGGTGGTAGCGGCCCGACCACAGGAACGCCGCGCCACCCACGACCGTCATCACGTCCTCGTAACTGAAGCGCTTGCCGAGGAAGAGCGAGCCGGTCTCCTCAGCCACCTGGCGCAGGTATTGATCCTTGCGGTCGCGGGCCATCAGCACTGCATTGGGCACGCGCTCCTTGAGCCGTCGGATCAGCTCGCACGTGGCCGACGCGCCGCGCCACCGGCGCAGATCGGAGGGCAGCATGGACAGGCTGAAGCAGAAGTAGGGTGCATCACCCAGCTCGCTGCGCAGCCACGCGTGGGCCGGGCTCTCGGCGCCCGCCGCGGGCAGGCCGAGATGGAAGACCGAATCGGGCACCAGCTTGACGTCGGCGTCCGGCACCCAGTCGCGCACGATCCGCAGCGAGTTGGGCTCGCGCACGGTCGCAGCGTCGATGCTCGTGAAGACCTTGCGCACCATGCCCGGTAGCACGGCTTCGACGTCGGTGAGCGTGACGCTTCCGTTCAAGAAGAACGACGGCAGGCCGTAGCGCGTCTTCGCGAGCCAGAGCAGGTAGAGGCTCTTGATCGCGGTGAAGTTGACCCGGTACGTGCTGCCTTCGGCGTTGAAGACGACGGCGTCCACGCCGCGCAGCTTCGCTTCGAACTCGGCCGCGCCCTTGCCGCCGCGCCCCTGCTGCCACAGATCGGCCACGGTCTCGAATTCGTCGGCCACTTCGGGCAGCACCTGATGCTCGGCGAACAAGTGCCTGTTGAGGGCGCCCGGCTTCTTGAATATCCGCTTGCCCTTGTAATGCGGATCGAAGCGGTAGCGCTGGCCGATCCATTTCGAAGGGACGATGTCGAGCTCGGCGTTCGGAACTTCGGCGCGCAGGATCTGCCGCAGGCCCTCCGCGCACGCCTGCGAGCCCCAGTTTCCGTGGTCGAGCGTGTCGTTGATGATCAGCAGTCGGGGCATGCGGCAAGCATAGAAGATCGGGTTGGCCTCGCAATCGGTGCCTCGGCGGTGGTGCATGCTTGTGCTAATTTTCCAATATGTCTATGCCCGGGTTCCACATCGGTGATCGGCCGGTCGGGCCAGAGCATCCGCCGCTCGTCATCCCCGAGATCGGCATCAACCACGAAGGCTCGCTCCAGACCGCCTGCGAGATGGTCGACGCAGCGGCTGCGGCGGGTGCGGAGATCGTGAAGCACCAGACGCACGTGGTCGAGGACGAGATGAGCCCGGCTGCGCGCGGCGTGATCCCGGGCAACGCATCGGAATCGATCTGGGACATCATGGAGCGCTGCGCGCTCGACGAAGCGGAGGAGCGCAAGCTCAAGGACTACGTCGAGTCGAAGGGCCTGATCTATCTCAGCACGCCGTTCTCCCGGGCCGCCGCCAATCGGCTCGCCGCGATGAACGTGCACGCGTTCAAGATCGGCTCGGGCGAGTGCAACAACTACCCGCTGATCGATCACATCGCGTGCTTCGGCAAGCCGATCGTGATGAGTACGGGCATGAACGACATGAGGTCGATCGAGAAGGGCGTCGAGATCTTCCGGCGCCGCGGCGTGCCCTACGCGTTGCTGCACTGCACGAACGTGTATCCGACCCCGCCTGAGCTCGTGCGCCTCGGCGCGATGACGCAGCTGCAGGAGGCCTTTCCGGACGCGGTGGTCGGCCTCTCCGACCACACGCTGAGCAATTATCCATGCCTCGGTGCGGTGGCCCTGGGAGCCTCGCTGCTCGAGCGCCACTTCACCGATCGGCGCGACCGCCCTGGCCCCGACATCGAGTGCTCGATGAGCCCGGACGAGCTGCGAGAGCTCATCACGGGCAGCGAAATCCTGTTCCGGGCGCGCGGCGGAGAGAAGGGCCCGGTCGAGGCCGAGCAGCCGACCATCGACTTCGCGTACGCCACGGTGGTTGCGATCGGCGCAATCGCCGCGGGCGAGGTGCTCACGCGAGACAACCTATGGGTGAAGCGCCCGGGCACCGGCGAGATCAAGGCGGAGCAGTACGACGAACTCCTCGGGCGCCGTGTGAAGGAGCCGATCGAGCCCGGACAGCATCTCGCCTGGAGCCAGATCGAGGATGAGACTTGAGCTCGAGCCCGAAGCGCATCCTGTTCCTGACGGGAACGCGCGCCGACTTCGGCAAGCTCATGCCGCTGATGCACGCCGTGCGCAATCACCCGGACTTCGGCTGCGAGATCTTCGTGACCGGCATGCATACGCTCAAGGTCTACGGCCACACCGTGAACGAGGTGTACAAGGCGGGCTTCAAGGACGAAGTGCACGTCTACATGAACCAGCACCTCGACGACCCGATGGAGATGGTGCTCGCGAATACCATCCAGGGCCTGTCGCGTTACATCCATGAGAACCGACCGGACCTCGTCGTGGTTCACGGCGACCGCGTGGAGGCGCTGGCCGGCGCGATCGCGGGCACCTTCTCACACACTCTTGTATGTCACATCGAGGGCGGCGAGCGCTCGGGCACGGTCGACGAGGCCATCCGCCACGCGGTCTCGAAGCTTGCGCATCTGCACCTCGTCGCCAACGACGAGGCCAGGACGCGCCTGCTCCAGATGGGCGAGCTGGAGGAGTCGATCTCGGTCATCGGCTCGCCCGACATCGACGTGATGATGTCGGACTCGCTACCGACAATCGACGAGAGCCTCGCACGCTACGAAATCCCGTTCAACGACTACGCGCTCGTGCTCTTCCACCCGGTTACGACCGAGGTGGCGCAGATGCGCGAGCACGCGGAGCTCTTTGTGGGCGCGCTGCTCGATAGCCAGCGCGACTATGTCGTGATCTACCCGAACAACGACGAGGGCGCCTCGCACATCTTCCACGCCTACGAGCGATTGGAGGGCAACTTGCGCTTCCGCATCTTTCCCTCGATCGGCTTCGAGCACTTTCTCACCCTGCTCAAGCACGCGCGCTTCATCGTCGGCAACTCGAGCGCGGGTGTGCGCGAGGCGCCGGTCTACGGCGTACGCACGATCAACGTCGGCAGGCGGCAGAACAACCGTTTCGGCGGCGCGTCAGTCGTGAACACGTCGCATGAGACGGCCGACGTGCTCGAGGCGATCCGCAGCGTCGCGGCGATGGACGGCCTGGCCGAGAGGTCCCTGCACTTCGGCCGCGGCGACAGTGTCGCCCGCTTCGTCGAGGTGATCGAAGCGCCGGAGTTCTGGGAGACCTCGCGGCAGAAGAGCTTCCGCGACATGACGATCGCACCCGCGCGATGAGCGAGCGCGTCGCGGTCATCCCCGCACGCGGCGGCTCGAAGGGACTACCCGGCAAGAATCTGCGCGAGCTCGCGGGGCGTCCGCTGATTGCGCACACGATCGCGGCAGCGCTCGAGAGCGCTGCGTTCGCCCGCGTCGTGGTTTCTTCCGAGGATCCAGCGATCCTGGAAGCTGCGCGCAGGCATGGCGCCGAGACGCTCGAACGCCCGCCCGAGCTCGCGAGCGACACCGCCAGCAGCCTGGACGTCCTGTCGCACGCGCTGCACGAGCTCGCTGCTGAGGCGGAGCAGTACGCACTGCTGCAGCCGACGTCGCCCCTGCGCAACGCGACCCACATCCTCGAAGCCATCGAAGCCATGTCACGACGTGGCGCGGCCTCGCTCTTGAGCGTCACGCAGCACCGGCACCCACCGCACAAGAGCCTCGTGCTCGGTGCCGATGGCCAGGCGCAACCGCTCTTCGACTGGGCCGACCTCACGCGGCCCCGCCAGCTGCTCCCGAAGACCTACTATCCGAACGGTGCGATCTACCTCGGGGGAGCCGAGCGCTACCTGAAGGACCAGAACCTCTTCGCCGCTCCGCTCGCGCTCTACGAGATGAGCGAAGAAGCGTCGATCGACATCGACGTCGAGGCCGATCTGGAACGCGCAGCGCGCGTGCTCGCTGCGGGCTGCTAGATCCGATTGGAGATCGGTCGAAGCCCGCGCCCCCCCCTACGGCCCTTCAGCGGCCGAGACGCCGAATCGAGGCTAGGCGCGCCCGACTCGGAACAGATACCGACCCATGCGCTCGACCCGGATGCCGTCATAGCGGCCGAGCGCGCGGCCCATCCGCCCGATCCTCGCCTGTAGCTCCTCCGCGCCGACTTCGGGGAAGCGGTGGTGATGGTAGCTCCAGTGGTTGCGGTGGCCGGGGCGGTGCATGTTGATGCGCTTCTGGGCGGTGCGTACCTGGTTCGCGATCCAGCCGCGTGCGAAGCGTCCCGCAGAAGCGCGCGGCGGGGGGCCATCTGCATGGCCCGCTGCGTCGAGCACGTCGACGATGCGATCGGCGGCGAAGGCGCCATCGATGGCGGCGACGTGCTCGGCCAGTCGCGAGCGCGATGCCTCGTCGTCGCGCACCCCGAGTTCGTCCCTGGCGGCGCTCGCCACCAGCGCTTCGAGCTCGCCGAGGCTGCGAGCGACGTGCGCGACGTCGTCGGTGATCGGGTGATCGTAGGCGGGGTCTTCGCGAAGCTTGTAGCCGATGGCGGGGCGCTCGAGGATTCGCGCCTCGACGGCGGTCGTGCAGCCATTCGAGATGACGACCGAAGACGCGAGCACCCACGGCGCCACCGAGCCCTCGTTGATCACCTCGAGGTTCGGTGAGTCGGCCGCGAGCGCGCGCCACGAGTCGTGGCTCTCCGAGGGGTGTGGGCGCAGCACGAAGTGCAGCTCGGGAAACCTCCTCGCGAGTTCGGGGAGCATGCGCTGGAAGTCGCGGTAGATCTCGACGCGATAGCGCGCGCGGCCCTTCATGTACTCGGTCTCGCCGGCGAGACTGCTCCCTTCGGCGAGCTGCAGCGTGTCGCTCATGCCGGGCAGGAAGTGGTTGACCTCGCTGAAGTTCGAGTTGATCAGCACGAAACCCCCGCGGTGCTTGCGGATCGCTTCGACCTCCGGCTCGAGATAGGCGCGCAGCTCGGCGCGCATGATGTCGACGCGCGGGTTTCCGGTGATGTGGATCGGGATGTCTGGTGTGCCCGGGAACGCGCGGAAGGCCCGCGCGTCATCCGGTCCCCACGCGAGCAGCTGCGAGACCATGCTGAGCGCTTTCGCTGACAGGCGGCGGCGGTAGTACTCTTCGTCGGACAGGCGCACCAAGCCCTCTTCGTCGAAGCCGATGATCTCGTGTCCCAGGCGGCGCAGGATGCCGAACATGCGGTCGCTCAGCGTGCGCATGCTCTTCGCCATGTATACGCCGCGCGGCAGTCGCGATGCTGCGAAATGCACGAACGCCCGCGAGCCGATCACGACCGGGTAGCCGCGCTCGGCGGCCGCGGCCGACAGCAGCAGCTTAGCGTCGAGCTCGCGCACCTGATTCTCGACCGGGATGATGAGGGTTGCGCGCTTCATGCGTCCGTCGCCGGGATCCGTCCCCCGATGAGCTCGCCCACGCTGCCCGGGACTCGTAACCGGGACAGATCGTGCTTCTTCGGCAGCTCGTCGTCCAGGGTGGAATCGCGCTTCGAGATCCCTGTTCCACGTCCGGGAAGGACGCGTTCCGACGAATCCCCTGCGGGTTTCGCGCGCCCTGTCTTCCCTTCGACGCTGCGGTCCGGGAAGTGAGCCATCGCGTCGGGACCCCACTCATCGGATTCCCCTGGCGGTCACCTCTGCGCCGGGCCTTCTCTCGCCGGGGAACGCGGCGTCGGAAGCGCCAAGGGATCGAGACGATTCGCTAAGCTGTCGCCCCAAGCCGATGGCATCCGAGAATAGCAAGCGCCGTGCCTTCGTCGCGATCACCGCGGCGCTTTCGCTCGGGCTCTCGTGTGCGATGCTCGAGGTCGGGCTACGCGTCCGGTCGCGGGTCGACGTGGACGGGAACGTCTTTCTCGGCAGCGGGCGACTGTATCCGTTCCACCTGCCGATCGAGCGAGCGCGCGAGCTCGCTCAGCTGTACGAAGCGCGCGGAGAGCGGACCTACTTCGTCTACGACTCCGACCTCGGCTGGACGGTGCGTCCGAACGGCAGCTCGGACGACGGGCTCTACCACGCGAACGAGCGTGGCGTTCGCGTCGGCGAAGCGCGGCGCCCGACGAGCCTGCGGCCCGCAGCCGGTGTCTATCGTATCGCTCTGTTCGGCGACTCCTTCACCCACGCGAACGACGTACCCTTCGAACAGACCTGGGGACACGTGCTCGGGGAAGCGCTGCGTGAGCGCGGCGTCCGCGCCGAGGTGCTGAACCTCGGGGGATCTGGGTACGCGATGAATCAGGCGCTCCTGCGCTTCCGCAAGGAGGGACGCGCGCTGTCCCCGCACCTCGTGGTCTTCGGCTTCCAGAGAACGAACGTGCTCCGCAACCTCAACCTGATCCGGCTGATCTACAATCCGGATAGCGGGCTGATCTTCGCGAATCCGCGCTTCGTGCTCGAAGGCGACGCGCTGCGCCAGATCAATTGGCCGGCGCCGAGGCCCGCCGAAATCCCGGCGCTGCTGGCTGATTTCCCGAGCTGGGAATTCGCGCCCTACGAATTCTTCTACCAGCCCGAGCACTATCGCGATCGCAGCGTCTTCGCGTTTCGATCCGTGGCGCTGGTCTCGGCGTGGCTCTTCGCCGACTTCACGCACAAGCGCAAGGATTACGATTTCTTCGCACCGCGCAGCGAATCGCGCCGGCTCGCGCGGGCGATCCTCGACGCGTTCGAACTCGAGACCGAAGCGATCGGCGCCGAGCTGCTGGTCGTGAATCTCCCGACCCGCAAGCCCTTGAAGCGCCTGCTGCGCGATCGCGAGCTCAAGTATCAGGACCTGTGGGCCGAGATCGCGCGCGACTTCCAGGCGGTCGACCCGGGCCCGGAGCTGGTCGCGCTGGCACGACGCGAGGGCCTCGACACGCTCTTCGCGCCGGTCGGTGGACACTATTCGGGGAGCTCGAACGCGGTGATCGGCCGTGCGGTCGCGGCAGCGGTCGAGCCGCTCGCGACGCGTCGCTAGCCAGCGCCCAGCCGTCGGCGTGGGGACGCCTCACTGCATCCGCGTTGCGGCCGCTAGACGAACACGAAGTGGAGCACCTCGCGGCGCTCCTTCTGGTTGCGGCTTCCGTTGTGGAGGTTCATGCCGTCGAAGAAGGCGACGGTTCCGCGCGGTCCGAGCACGCGCTGCGGCGGGCCGTAGCGCGCCTCGAGGGTCACGGCGTCGAGATCCCACAGATGCGTCTCGCGCCGCAGTCGCTCCGGCACGCGCCGGCGTGCCCACAGGGCGATACCGCGCTGCTTGCCCTTGAACTGCTTCGAGCGATAGCCGAGCCGCAGCAGCTCCTGGAAGAGCGAGAAGCGCGAGTCGATGAACATCTCGAAGGGACCCGATACCTCGCCCACGTTCGTCAGGTAGATCAACACCTTCGCGAACTTGGGATTGCCATCGGTGTGGAAGGGATGGGCGTTGTACTCGGAGTCGCCGACCCGCACCATCGCATCGCTCGGATTCGTCTCGTGATAGGTGACGCTCAGAAGCCGCAGCCGTCGGCCGCGAGCCGCCTCGAGCGTCGTCTGGAAGTCGGACGGCAGGATCCCGAAGAGCCGCTCGGTTGCCTCGGGCGAAAGCTTCTCCTGGGAATCGTGGAAGTAGTCGGCGGCCTGGGCTCCCGCCAGCGTCGCCTTGCGCGTACGCACCGTCTCGCGGAGCCCGTACTCGTCGACCAGGGCATCGAGCGCCTCGAAGGTCTTCGGATCGAGATACGTCTCGGAAGCCGCGATCCGACGCTCGGCGAAGTCGGCCAGCAGCCGGCGCGCGTCGGGCGAGGTGATGCGGTGGTCGCTGCCGCGCCGATACGCGATCGCGTACAGGAGCTTCTTCGCCGCCCGCACGCCGTAGTACTTGACGAAGAGCTTCGGCAGGTGAAAACCGAACCACCAGACCGATGCGAGCGCGGCAGCTCCCGCCGCTACCGCAGCGCGGGCGATCGGGCTCGCGGCCGAGCCGGCGGCAGGGACGCTTTGCATGGCGGGTTTGCGCATGGATGGCTTCCGGACGATCCTGTGCCGGGCGTCTCGATCATAGTATACGCACGCGTCGTCTCGAAGGGGTGCAGCTTGTCTCGCTTCCGTCCGCTCTCGCGCGTCATCAAGACGCGCCACCTGTTCTACTCCCTGGTCAAGAGGCTTCAGCCGCAGCTGGTCCTCGACATCGGATCGCGCGACGGCAGCGACGCCCTCGAGTTCCGCCGCGCCTCGCCGACGAGCCGCATCCTGGCCTTCGAGGCGAATCCCGATCTCTACGGGAAGATGCGCGAAGACCCCCGCGTCGCGGCGGCCGGGATCGAGGTCCACAACTTCGCGATCTCGAACGAGACCGGCGAGGCCTCCTTCGGCGTCTTCAACAAAGAGAAGGGCCTCGGCTCCCTGATGGAGCCTGGGCATCGGGAGGTGTCCGAGAGCCTCACCGTGAAGACGCGTCGCCTCGACGAGGTCCCCGAGCTCCAGGAATCGGAGTCGACCGCGCTGTGGATCGATGTGGAAGGCGCGTCCTTCGAGGTGGTCGAGGGAGCGCGCGGCATCATGAGCTCGGTGATCCTCGTACACGCCGAGGTCGAGTTCGAGCGGGTCTTCGCCAACCAGAAGGTCGCCGGCGAGCTGAGCGCGCAGATGGAGGGCGTCGGCTTCGTGCCCTTCTTCACGGGCGTCAAGCGCTCCGGTCAGCAGGGAAACATCGTCTTCCTGCGAAGCGAGATCGCCGGGAGGCTCGGAACGATCGGTCCCTTCGCCGGCTCGATCGCCTACCGGATCGCGGCGCGCTTCGGTGCCACGGCGCCGCACTGATCTCTCGCGGAACCTGACTCTCGCTGGAAGTGGCGAGCCAAATGCTGAATTTCAAAAGGGAAAATTAATCGGAACGACGACGCGTCGCGAGGGCCCACGGCAGCCTGCTGCGTCTGCAGGCTCCAGGTTGCCGCCTCTATCGAGCGACCGGATCGGCGCTAGCATCCCAGCGCCATGGCGGTCGTCCTGGGACTGAGCTTCTTCTATCACGACAGCGCGGCGGCCCTGACGGCCGACGGCGAGGTGATTGCGGCGGTCGCCGAAGAACGGCTCTGCCGCCGCAAGCACACGAACGAGTTCCCCAAGCTCGCCATCGAGCACTGTCTCGAGCGCGCCGACCTTCGCTCGATCAACGACCTCGACGCGATCGTCTTCTACGAGAAGCCCATCCAGAAGCTGTTGCGGGCGATCGAGACGTCGATCGAGACCTGGCCGCGGGGGGCTGGGCGCTTCGTCAAGAGCCTGCCGAACTTCCTGAAGAACAAGCTCAACGTGCGGAGCGTGATCCTCCGGCACTACCCCAACTACGCCGGACCCATCCTCTTCAACGAACACCACCTGAGCCACGCCGCATCGGCCTTCTACCCCAGCCCCTTCTCGGAAGCCGCCATCATGACCCTCGACGGCGTCGGTGAGTGGGAGACGAGCGCCATCGGCTTCGGTCGCGACCAGCACATCCAGCTCGATGCCGCCATCCACTTTCCCCACTCGGTCGGCCTTCTCTACAGCGCCCTCACCGCCTACCTGGGCTTCCAGGTGAACGACGGCGAGTGGAAGGTGATGGGGCTCGCGCCCTACGGCGAGCCGCTCTTCGTCGATCAGTTCCGCAAGCTGGTGCACCGCCGCGACGACGGCTCGTTCGCCCTCGACATGCGCTACTTTGCTCACCACTGGTCGAACCGCTTCGCCTTCGACGAGCGCCGCTGGCGGGACCTCTTCGGATTCGCGCCGCGCGCGCCGGAGGAGGACATCGAGCAGCACCACGAGGATCTGGCGCGCTCGGGCCAGGTGGTGGCCGAGGAGCTGATCCTGGGCGTCGCCCGGGCCGCGCGCGAACGCTACGACATCCCGAACCTGGTGATCGCGGGCGGCGTGGGCCTCAACTCGGTGGCCAACTGGGCGATCGAGCGCGAAGGGATCTTCGACCAGGTCTGGATCCAGCCGGCGGCAGGCGACGACGGCGGCGCCCTGGGCGCCGCCCTCTACGTGACGCACCAGCTCGAGGGCGACCCGCGTCACCCCCAGCGCGACGCCTACTACGGC
>Ga0224512_10004915_pt1 | contig 11145 bp, 10 predicted proteins | sample SF_May12_sed_USG_4_FD_169103 | JGI IMG/M metagenome (GOLD analysis project Ga0224512, IMG submission 169103) | Sediment microbial communities from San Francisco Bay, California, United States - SF_May12_sed_USGS_13 | ecosystem: Environmental > Aquatic > Marine > Sediment | place: USA...
TTCCGAGCACGCCCGGCGGCAAGCGTCACCGCTATGAGGTTGCCGTCACCGTCATCGCCGAACTCCACGAGACTCGCCTCACCGAGCCGGGCCAGAACGTCGGACGCTGATGATGTCCCGCTCGACGGGCTCGACGCCGCCACCGGTGTGTGCCCACGCAGTTCCTCCTGAAGATCCAGGTGGCGGTTCGCCAACTCCGCCGTAGCGTCACCGTTGAGAACCGCCCGTCGCAGCTCTTCATCCGCATTGCGGAACGACAGCAGCTGCGACGCCGCAACCTGGTCACGGCCCCTTGTTCCGACATGAGTTGGCATCGCGTGGGCGCGACTCAGTTCCATCCACCCAAAGATCCTCCGCGGGGATCCCGAGTCGAGAGCCATCCGCAAGCCGATTCCTGCAAGCTCGGCTGCGGGACCAGTCAAGTGGAGCCGAGCCATGGCCCCGCCGAGCACGGCCCGATAGGCGGCGAGTATTCGAAGCCCCGCCCGGGCGGCCGCCGCCGCGCCACGGCGATCACCTTCGTCCAGGCGGAGCCTCGCAAGAGCAAGCCAACCCTGTGCCCTCAGTTCCGCGGGCCCTGCCCGGCGGGCCGTGGCCGCCATTGCAAGCTGGATCCGGTAGGCCTCAGAATCCCCCGCCCGAGCCGCGGCGTCTGCCGAAACGAGGCGGGCGTGGAGCGCCTCCGTCTGCAGTCCGGCGGCCTCCAGCGCTGCAATCGTCTTGTCAATGGCTTGCGAATCGCCCGGGCCGGAGCCTCCGTCGGCGGTGGACGCCCGCAGCGCGAGATAGTCGGCAAAGGCGATCCAACCGCGGCGCCCCTGCATCTCCATCAAGACCCGCCCTCGGGCGGCCGTGTCCGCCGCGGTCGCGGCATCGCCGGCCAGGAGAGCCGCTTGGGCGGCCTGGATCAGGGCATCGGCGTAGCGCGTATCGAGCCCACTGTCGCGAAATTCAGCGGCCGCCTGGGCCGCGATCTCCTTGGCGTCCGCGCTGAGCCGGGCCGCCAACAGGGTCTCTGCTCGCCGGCTCCAGATCCCGCCCAGCGACTCGCCGAGGTCCGCGAAGGCTTCTTCGGCTTCATCCAGGAAGTTCAGGGCGGCTGGAAAGTCGCCGGACCTGAGGGCCAGCCAGGCAAGGTCTTGGCTGGCATTGGCTCCGGCGCCGGGGTGACCCGAAGCTACATATCCCGATTTGGCGGCCACCAGGTCAGCGCCGGCTTCCACCATCCTTCCTTCATCCGCGTTGAGGAGCCCCCGACTGCTCAGTGCGTGGTTGCGCCACAGGTGATCGTCACTCGTATCAAGAGATGCAATCGCTTGGTCGAGATCTATTCGAGCTAGAGAGAAGTTGCCCAGCCGATAGTGAATTGCGCCCCGTTGCGCCTGGGCCACAGCTCGCTCGCGGCCGTCGAGCAGCTCGTAAGCGGCATTCATGGCATCGAGCGACATGGCCGGGTCGCCGCTCCAGGCGAGCACTGCAGAACGCGCCATCTGGGTCTCTCCAATAAGGACGGTTTCGTCGGCCTCGATTGCCGCCGTCAACGCCGCGTCCAGGTCGAACCGGGCCCGCTCGACCTCGCCCAGGTTGGCATGGGCCAGGCCGCGAGCCCTCAAGGCCCGGGCTCGGTCTGTCGGCGACGGGTCCGCATCGAGTATCGCCTCGGTGCTCCGAGCGGCCGCCGCCGGATCAGAGCCGGCGAGCGTCAACAAGCTGTCGAATTGCCCCGCATTCAGTACCCCATCATCCATAGCCAGGGATTCTCCCAGACAGCTTCGGTGTATTGCACACCTCCGCCGCAGTTCGCCCGGCGGTATCGAGATCAGAATTATGTATCACGGTGACCTGTGCCACCTCATATCTGTCGTGACGCCCCCTGGCTGGCTTCGGGGGGAGGGCGTCCGATTCGAGGGGGAGGTGTAGGAGGGCTGCGAGGCCCTCCTACACACGCGCTATCTTGCGGCCGCAACCTCAACCGAAGGATGAACGCACCCCGATGCTCGAGCGCTTGAGACGCTGGTTCAGCGATGACGCCGAACCGCACGAAAAGGATACGACGTGGGGCGTTCCGCTCTGGTGGGGAGCCGTCATCGTCGCCCTATTCACGGTGGCGATCAGCTGGTGCAACGACCCATCCGACGAAGTCATCGTCGTCGCCCCGACGACGACGACAACAACAACCGCACCAACGACGACCATTGCCTTTCCTCCGGGCACACCGCACCTCGTTGACCTCATTGCCGATCAGCCGGACCTCACCTTCTTTCGATCCTTGATCACGGCCGTCGGCATTGACCAGCAGCTGTCCATCCAGGGAGATTTCACATTCTTCGTCCCCAGCGACGATGCCTTCGGCGCTCTGACAGAAGACGTTCGGCAGGCCATGCTCGACGACCCGGTCGTGGCTGACCAGGTACTGCAAATCCACGTTGCCATAGGACGGCTGCGCGCCGCGGACCTGGTCGCCGCAGGCGGCGTCGCCACCGTTGTTGGAGTTGTGCGGACGGTTTCGCTAGATGGTGACACCGTGCTCGTGGACGACTCGGCTGTGCTCACCGCCGACCTCGAGGCAACCAACGGATTGGTACACATCATCGACGGTGTCCTGGGGCTGGAGCCTGACACCCCTCCGGCGGATCTGCTGGTAGGCGACTTGTTGGCGGCACGAAGCGATTTGGGGACGCTCCAGACCGCCCTCGCCGCAGTCGACGCGGATCTACTGGCGTCAGATCCCGCCGGGGTCACAGTCTTTGCGCCCAGCGACGAGGCCTTCGCTTCGCTTCCGGCCGGCTCGAGCGATGTGCTGCTGGCAACGCCGCCGAAGCTGCTCGAATTGCTCGGCTACCACGTCGTCCCCGGCACCCTCCTCTCGACGGACCTGACGGACGGACAGGTACTCGTCACCTCGACCGGCGAAGAGCTCGTGGTCTCGATAGCTGATGGGACGGTCAACGTCGGCGGCGTGGCAATCACCGAACCAGACCTCACCGCCACAGACGGAGTCGTCCACATCGTCGGAGGGGTGCTCCTACCCGCCGGCTATACGCTGCCAACGCTCAACGATGCCCTGGCTTTGGACCCAATCACATTCGAGACGAGCAGCTCCGTGATCACAGCGGACGGGGTCACCGTATTGGAACAGGCGGTCACGTTCCTCACCGAGAATCCCGACGTGCAGATCGCCATCGAGGGCCACACGGACTCGCAGGGTGGTGAAGCTTCCAACCAAACGCTCAGCGAAGCCCGGGCCAACTCGGTCCGCGACTTCCTCATCGGCCGCGGAATCGCCGCCGACCGGCTAGAAGCCGCCGGCTTCGGCGAGGCCAACCCCATAGCCCCGAACGACACTGCTGACGGCCGCGCCCAAAACCGGCGCATCGAGTTCCGACTCAGATAGCTGCTCGGCAACCCCTGAAGCGTCGACCCCTTGAGTGCAGTGCTGAGCGCTGATGTGCCGATCTCGGATGCTCGTCGAAGATGTGGCCGGCAAATGGGCGTGATGGCGCGCCCATTTGGTGATCGGCGTGGGTAAAGGCTCCAGCTAGAACGTCACAGATGCCCAACCGAGCTGGCTCTCCCACCCGGGAAGCTGATAGGCCCACTTAGTGAGGACCTCGTGCACGGTCCGCTTGTCGGGGGACGTCGCAGCGAAATGCGATGAAGGTCCCCCATCACGGTGCTCGATGAGGTATGTCCGATCGTCCTGCAGCAAAACCTGAATGTAGGTGTCGGTGGCGCCGAGCCGTCGAATGACGAGAAACGACTCCTTTCCTTGTTCCACATCAGAGAGCAGTTCGAAGAGCAGATCCTCCGAAGGATCGTCCCAGACAGCCCCGGAGTCCGTGGAAGCGCGAAGAATGGGTTGCATAACGTTGCGCATGATTCCACATGTCCGCGGTGCTGTGAAGATGGTGACTGGTCCGAGCAACCAGCCGCACGGGGCGCCGCTCGCGTAGGTGCCGTTACGTGCTCATTCGGGCGGTGTTGGTTATGGCGCCGTATCTGGTGATGGGGATGGGTCGGACTCGACTCTCTCTCGGTCGACGTCCCATCCGACTAGGAAGTCGGTGTGGCGGGATTCCTCAGTTGTGGGGCAGTCCAGGAGCCGCTTGTTGAAGCTGCCGAAGCTCCATGGATCCGACACGTCCGGTACGAAGTCCGAGGGCGGAGGGCTGCCAGCACCCCCGTAGTACACCCACACCAGGTCATCCGGATTCAGCAAGTCGAACTCCTCCCGCGGAATGAAGAAGATCAGGGTATTGAGCCGCCCATCGTCCCCGTAGCGGCTTCGGGAGAAGTCCCGAGTGCCGATACGCACCACAGGGAACAGAGCGCGCACTGGGAACGGCTCACTGCTCCAGAACTCAAACTCGATCCACTCGTCTGTGGCGGTGAGACGTACCTGCCGATTGCTGTCGTCATCCCGACCCGCGGCTTCACACGGGCTGGCGTTGGAGGCAGCATCGCTGGGACCCGAGCTGCTGTCGCCGGCGAGAAAGGCGACCAAAGCGGCGGTCCCTATCAAGACCGCCGCCGCGAGGAGGCCACCAGCCATTCTCCATGACCCTTGGCTCATTCCACATTGTCCCATCGCTCGCAGATTGCGCACCGCCCGGCATGCAATCCGTGACGAACGAATTCGGAGGGGATGCCGGGCGGCGATCTTCGCGATGCAGCAAAGGCGGCGCACGCAGTCGTGCCGATCGGCTCGGTTGGGTAGCACGGGCGATATCGCCCATATTTGGCGATCTCGTGTAGGGAGATAGCATCTCGACATGGGTCTTGAGAGGGTGGGGCGAGGTAATCTCGATCCGAACTCTTGGAAGCCTGAGAGACGCTCGGAGGTCTGCGATGTGGCGCGAGGACAAAGTTCACCTGGAGGAGCGAGGTGTTGTCGGGTTGCTAGACGGCTTCCCATTAATTGGTGCAGCGGTCGCCATCGCCCTCGGTTTGTTCGTGGTGCTATACGGAATCGCAGGGCGAGAGTTCCCGGAGCTAGTGACTGCGGTGGTTGTATTCGTATTGTCCGTTGCTCTAGGCCGGTTCGTGGCTTCGAAGGCGCTCGGGCCGTGGCGTGGCACAAGAGCAGCGCTGTGGGCAGGAATCGTTGTGTTGATCCTGGTTCTGACTCTCGGTTCGGTGGTAGGTGTGTTCTGACTGCGCCCTTGCGGTCGATTGAGACGGTTCGCGAGGAAGCCGAGTTCGGCGCGTTGAGGCGGAGTCGAACGACTTCCGAGTTCGCAAGCGAGACCGACGAAAGCAATCCGAGACGTGCCGATCCCGAGCACTCGACGAAATGCTCGTTCGTGTCCGGGATTTGGTGATCGGTGTGGTCTTGCTCAGTCGGACTGTCGGTCCGTGAGCGATCGAAGGCCGTCCTCTTGCCAGCGGAACACGTTGCGATCCACGCGGCCATTGACGCCGTCTCGGTCTCCCGGAAAGTACTGCCAGAACGTCCACTCCTGCGATCCCCACGGTTCCCAGACCGGTGACATCATCCACCAGGTCACATCCAGTGGCTGTTCGTCGAGATACTTATCGTAGAAGTGAGCATTCGTATAGACCACGGGCTGCATCCGATAGTGGCGCTCGATCAGTTCGAGGAACGCTCCCAACTCGACGCGGAACTCGCCAACATTCGGACGGGCCGAGCAGTTGCCTCCGAATTCGAGATCAACTGCTGGAGGAAGCATCCCAGGTTCGTCGGGCACGGTGGCAATCATGTGGGCCGCCTGATCAGCGCCCGGGGTACACAACGTGAAGAAGTGGTAGGCGCCCCGCAGTACGCCCACGTCGCCAGCTGCTTGCCAGTTCTCCGAGAAGCGGCTGTCGATCCAGTCTGCGCCTTCCGTCGCCTTGATATAGGCGAACGTGGTGCCATCGCCAGCGAGGGCGGACCAGTCGATTGGTCCCTGGTGGTGGGAGACATCGACACCTCGGATGTCGTAGCGCCAGCCCGGATCCCAGAACCGGTAGCCCAAGAAACCGACAACGAGCAGTATTGCCAAAGCGACGCCGGCTGCCTTAAGCCACCTTGATCTCAACACTCGCTCCATCGAAGCAACAACGACGTAGCCTGCACGCATCGTTCCTCATCGCCGCGCCGCCTAATTAGTTGAACAAGATACGCCGTCCCACACCCCAGTCCGTGTAGTTGAGCTCAACAACGATCAGTTCGACCCCCGGCGTGTCGATATCTCCTAGGTCAAGGAGATCGTATGTCCAGGCGCTGATCGATTCCGCAGACTCGAATGCAGCCCACTCGTCGTTTCGGCGCACCAGCCCAAATGTCCCCGGCTGCACACAACAATCGGGAGGAGAGGCCGACGGAACCCAGCCCTCTTGTTCCATGACGGTCTGCAACTCAGCGATACCCTGCTCGGCAGTGAAACCATCGGGAGCGTCGATGAACACCCAGCGGACCGTGGTACCGCCACTACCACCATCAGCATCTTCGCCAACCAGGTCGAAGCCGGTCGGGATGGGAACGACTCGGGCCGGGGGCGCCTTGTACTCCTTCGCCGAGAACAGCCACAGGCCCGCCACAAACAGAACCAACACTCCACCCGCCAACAGCGCAGCAATGAGACTGACACGGCTACCACGGGGCTTCTCGGCGACATCCATAGCCACGATGATTGCAGCCGCAGACTCAGCGACCGACTCAGGCGCGACGACAGCACTCGCTCACTCACCACAGCGAGCGATATCGCGCACCCACCAGCGAGAGATATCCGTAGCAATCCCGCTTGGCCGTACCGTTATCAGGGCAATCACGCCCCGCGGTCGCGAAATCGACTGACACGTGATGACGTTTTCACTGTCAGTGTCGTGACGCTGCACAGTTGATGTGTCTACCCGGTCTCGCGTTCGAGTCGACGGTATCCGTAGGATTACGACTTCATGACGACCAATGCAAAGTACTACGAGCACGCCGACACCGACCCCGCTTGGCTAGTTGTTCTCAGCGAGATCCTCGATCGAGGCGGCATGGACTATCGAACGCATGAGGGCCAACCAATATGGCGGAAGCGACTGGACTACACCCCCTCTGAGGCCCTGGGCGAGGTCGCTGGTTGGGCACGGTCGCCAGCCCGGCTCGATATGCACGTTGAGAATTGGTCAAGTCTGGCGACTGATGTCGTCGATGGCCTAGCTGAGCTTGTGTCTGCTGTTGCTACCAGCGTCGACGTGAGCCCGATTCAAGAACTACTCACTTTCCTCAGAGACAGTGCGCCAGAACCCAACTCCGCATCGCAATGGGACCGGCTTCAGAAGCTGGTGGACAAAGCTGTTCTGTGCCTGTCGCAGCCACAAGTAGCAGTGGCGGTATGGGACCGCATTCGACGCCGATTCGCCCGTGACTGCTCATCCGTTTCCTCGCATGATCTTCTCGCCTCTCTCGATGGAGCACTGCGGCAGGCTGGGTTCTCTCCAGCGATCTATGTCGAGCTCGCCTCGGTCCTACGTGACAACCTCATGTCGGTTGCTGAAGTTCCCGCAGATGAGCCGATCGATATCAACCTCAAGGCGGGAATGCCAGTCTCCCAACGCCTAGACGTCTGCCGAGAGCGAATTGCGGCCGGGGCGCCTTCTGGAGATAGGACTGTGTGGCTGATCTTCGGCGATGCCGGCTGTTCCCCGTTCGTCATAGACCAGTCCAATGTGACTTTCTTCGACGGTCGATGGTGGCAGTCGATATATCAAATGCAGGACTTCGACCGTCCAGAGCTGCCGCCTGAAGTTGAAACGCTCCGAAGTTGGCTCGATCCCGAGCGGCTCCTACCGGGCGAGAACGACGATGAGTTTCGTTACGTTCTGTGCCGCGTCGAGCTTGGCGAGGGCCAGGTGGCTACGGCTGCGGCCGATGCACGTCGGATTGCGGAGGCGATGGTGTCGCTCTCAAAGCTCCTCGAAGGATCGCGCAGGTGGAAGCTCCTGCATGGCGACTTCGTGGTCTTCGATGGTCGCGTACACACGATGCCATTCTTCACTAGACCATCTCGATCCGACAGGCCCATGGCGGCCCGAGAGCTATGGCTCGATTCGCTAGCCGAAACGTCGTCGCAGGTCCAGAGCCTGTTCGATGCCTACGGCGAAACGGGCATGGCTGCGATCGATGCTGTCAAGGTTCTCAACGACGCCCGCGACGTCGAAGAAACGCTTCGGATTCGAATCGCCGCTGAAGTGCTCGAAGGACTCATGCGCTTGCTTGGGAGCAAGGACCCATGGCCGGCGTCGATACCTCGATGGTTCGGCCACTTCTTTTCGGTCATCGACTATCGCTCAGATCTTATTCACTATGCCGAAAGCATCAGGCGTTCGGAGGCGTGGAGCGAATCGGGATCGAATAGTGAATGGACCGCCCTCTTGGAATGGGGTTGGGACCGCGACCCCGCCAATCTGGTGCGTCTAACCGATATCGTGTGCGAAAACGCGACGATGCTCAACCCAAGAGTGTGGGCGCACAATCGGCTATCCGGACTTTCGACACTCAAGGCGTCGCCCACCAGATTGCGAAAGTACCTCCTGCACGAGGCCGACTCGTTTAGGCGGGCCACAATTCGAGCACTCCGAGTCAGAAACGCAATCACTCACGGAGGATTCACCGTTCCTGAAGGCGTTCGAATCAGCTCCGACCTGCTGTTTCGCTCAGCGGTTGAGTTGACGTATGAGGTTGTCACCGCAATCAGTGACAATGTCGATCCGGCTCTGCATCTCCATCAGCTGAGAATGAGCTATGAATCAGTGATAAGCCGGTGTGAGGATGATCCAAACGCCGTGTTCGAGCCGGTCGACACATCGACATGGCGGGATCCGGAGTAGCCTCGCCTCTGCGACGGGCCCAGGGCCTGTCTGGCCGACGGGGATCGCGTTCGGTTTTGGGTTACGCACTCGCAACAAAGGCGGCGAAGTCACCGTCGAGGTCACCCAACGCTATGCCGCGGCTCAGCAGGAGGGGGAGCTCCACCGGCCGGCCGTCGGATGGCAACGTCTCTACCCAACGTTCCCCCACATCCCGTTCGTATTGGGGTTCCCGTATCAAATGTACGAAACACAACAGTTTCGTGAGTCCTGTTCGTTACGCTGAGTGGCCGGCACCGCGCTCGCCGACGTGCCGTTCGGGGGCGCTGGGCGGAATGTGCGTTCGTGCACTCGATTTGGTGATCGGGGCGGGCGACCGAGCGTTGTTCGTGGCAAGCTGAATGGATGGACGCCGACATGCCATCTGATGCTGGCTACGGGACTCAAACGAACCCTGAGCGGTTCACCGAAGTAGTCGACTACGCGCAGCAACTCGTCGAGCAGCTTCAAGAAGCCTTCGTGGTCGAGCGCACGGCAGGCGACTGGGCCGTTGACTTTCCTCGATTCGGGGACTGGACCGATAGATGTCCCGCCCCTGTGCGCCTGACACCTTCCAAGGGCGTCCCTCTCGTGCTCGGATACACCTCCGCTCCAGGCGTTGTACTCCGTGTGGGCCCGAACGTAGAGCTGATGTTCCCCGACTGCCTGTGCGACGGCTGCAACTACCAGGTCGTCGAGATGTGCGACGAGCTTCAAAGGGCCGTCGATGCTGCCACGTCGGGCGGGTTCAGCGAGGAGCTGACCCGTCGTTCGCACAACTGGTCGTTTGATTCCGCATCTGGAGCACAGCGTGCATCGTCTAGAAAGCTCCGTCGGGGTGAGTGGAAGGACCTCGGCGTCCGAGGTAGGTTCGGCTGGAAACCTTGGGAACCAGCCAGCGCGCAATAGGCTATCTGGCGCTGACATAGCGAGCACCGAGGTGCCGATCCCGCTCACTCGCAGGAATGTGCGTTCCTGCGCCCGATTTGGCGATCTGTCCGACGGCACATGTTCACTCGGGCGCGATGAGCGCGTCGGCCGCGGTCGCCATCGCCTTGACACAACGGACGATCTGTGTCCCTGACATCCTGCCCGTCTTCCAAACGTGCCTCTTGTCGACTCTGTGTGACGAGACCAGGCTTGTCGGAACTACGATCCCGCCGCGTGGGCTCGCAAGGAAACTTGCCCTTGGTATGGCGTCATGGAGCGCAAGCAGAGCCTGCCGCCGCTTGGTTGTCAGGAACCGTTGCACCGAAGCCGCTGTTCCTTCGTACACGCTCACTGCGAGGCGGTCATCGAAATCGGCGTCCCCGGTTGTGACGTATGCGTCGGGCCTGCTTCTCACTGCCGCCGAGTGCGCCCGGCCCGGGGGGAAGACCCTGAACCTTGTCTCGTCCCACGGTCCGGGAGGAAGAAAGAGATGGATCATGGTCGAGCGGGAGTATCTGCCGACCGCGTACTTGACGTCGACGTTGAAGCCGTCGACGCTGCCGATCAGTCTCGAAGGTCGCCTCCTCCACCGTGTACGACGGGTGATCTCGATGCCGAGGCTCTCAGCGGCCATGCTCCATTGCTGTGTGTCCGAGGGCATCGCCCCTATTCAACAGCATCGGGAACCGGCCTGAACTGTCGGCCAGTACGGCGTCTTGCCGAAGCCCGCACAGATCACTCACCACCGCGAGCGATATCGAGCACCCACCCCCGTCCGGGAACCGGCAGATCTGAGTGCATCGGGCGACACGACTTCACCACGGTCAGTGTTCGCTGCGGAGCTGGGCCATAGCGCACGATGTGCCGCTCGGCGCTATTTCAGTGGGTGGGCAATATGGCACATATTTGGTGTTCGGAGCGGTCAGGGCCCAGCCCCACATCAACCGGACGCCGCGGCGTGCCGATATGGTTGTGATTGCCCATGCCGCGTCAGAGTAAGGGGACAATGCGACGGTGAAGCGGAGACGACTCCTCCAGGGACCCGGCGACGAGCCGAAGGGTGTAGCGCGGGAGTTGCCACTGAGCGCAGAGGAAGGTCCGCCCGACTTATCGCCGCCTCGATCTTGGTGGGGCGAGATCGGGGTCTTCGCCGGTGGCGTCACCATCGCCGCGTCCCTCATCGCAGGGCACCCCTCCTACGGAGCCGAAGCTTTCGGCCGTTGGAGGATCGCCGGGATTGCTCTAGGGCTTGTTGCGGTCGGGGCTGGCATGTTTACGGTTCTGCAGCACAGCATTTTGCGCGCCACCATCAAAGCGGCCGTCGTGGCCATCACCGTCACAGCGGTAGGGGCGTTCGCCTTCTTCGGCGTCGAA
>Ga0224512_10004916_pt1 | contig 11145 bp, 11 predicted proteins | sample SF_May12_sed_USG_4_FD_169103 | JGI IMG/M metagenome (GOLD analysis project Ga0224512, IMG submission 169103) | Sediment microbial communities from San Francisco Bay, California, United States - SF_May12_sed_USGS_13 | ecosystem: Environmental > Aquatic > Marine > Sediment | place: USA...
AGGGCGTATGGACGAAGAACCCCAAGGCCGAGAAGCTCTCCGACATCCACTACTACATGAGCGACCCGGAGGTGCGGCGCCTGTCCTGGCAGAGCCGGCTCGAGCACAGCGCCTGGCGCGCGCAGCCGAACGCCGGCCACCACGCCCTCGTCGAGCTGGAAAAGCGCGATCGGCTGCACGCGCTCATCACGCAGAACATCGACGAGCTGCACCAGATGGCCGGCAACTCACCGGAAAAAGTCATCGAGGTGCACGGCACCATGCGCAAGGTGGTGTGCATGAGCTGCGGCGAGCGCGCGCCGATGGAGAAGGCGCTGGCGCGCGTGCGCGCCGGGGAGGCGGACCCGCCGTGCCGCAGCTGCGGCGGCATCCTTAAGAGCGCGACCATTTCCTTCGGCCAGCAGCTGGTGCCGGAAGTGATCGACCGCGCCATGCAGGCGGCGGCCGAAGCGGACCTGTTCCTGTCAGTGGGAACCAGCCTGCAGGTCTATCCGATCGCCGGGGCGGTGCAGATCGCCAAGCGCGCCGGCGCGCGCCTGGTGATCGTGAATGCCGAACCGACCCCGTTCGACGACCTGGCCGAGGCGGTGTTCAATGAGTCGATCAGCGAGGTGCTGCCGAAGCTCCTCGGCTAGCCGCGCCCCACGAACGGCATCTTCGTCGCCATCACCGTCATGGTGAGCACGTTCGACTCGAGCGGCAGCCCCGCCATGTAGACGATGGCGTTGGCGACGTGCTGCACGTCCATGCGCGGCTCGACCATCGAAGTGCCGTTGGGCTGCGGCACGCCCTTCAGCATGCGTTCGGTCATCGGCGTGGCGGCATTGCCGATGTCGATCTGGCAGCCGCAGATATCGTGCGCGCGGCCGTCCAGCGAGATGCACTTGGTGAGGCCGCTGACCGCGTGCTTGGTCGAGGTATAAGCGACGGAGAACGGCCGCGGCGCGTGCGCCGAGATCGAGCCGTTGTTGATGATGCGCCCGCCCTGCGGCTTCTGGCTCTTGAAGATGCGGAAGGCCGCCTGCGCGCACAGGAACATGCCGTTCAGGTTGACGTCGACCACTTCCTTCCACTTCTCGTAGGGCAGCTCGTCCATCGGCACCGGGGGTGCGCCCATGCCGGCGTTGTTGAACAGCAGGTCGAGGCGCCCGAACTTGTCCGTCGTCCTTGCGAACAGGTTCTTGACCGACTCTGGCTTGCTGACGTCGGCGACCACGGCGAGCGCGTTGTCGGCGCCGCAGTCGGCGACGATCTTCTGCAGCAGCTCATTGCGGCGCGCGGCGAACGTGACCTTCCAGCCCGCTTTCACCAGCGCCATGCCGGCGGCCTGGCCGATGCCGGCGGAAGCGCCGGTGACGATTGCGACTTTATTCTGGGCGGCCATGCTAATTTCTCCCGTATGGTGAAGCGGGCGATGCTACCGCATGTACGGTTGCGCCGGCACCGCCCCGGCGACCTGGGGTGGGTGGTGCAGCGTCACGGCGAGCTCTATTGGGAAGAGTACGGCTACGACGAGCGTTTCGAGGCGCTGGTGGCCGGGATCGTGGCGCGTTTCGTCGAAGGGTTCGATGCGCGGCGCGAGCGCTGCTGGATCGCGGAGAGCGGGGGCAAGCGTCTAGGCGCGGTCTTCCTGGTGAAGCAGTCGCCGCGGGTGGCGAAGCTGCGCTTGCTGATCCTGGAGCCTTCGGCACGAGGGCTGGGCATCGGCCAGCGCCTCGTGATCGCGTGCGTCCGTTTCGCCCGCGCGGCCGGATATCGCAAACTGGCGCTTTGGACGCAGAGCGAACTCGCGGCCGCGCGGGCGATCTATCAAAAGACGGGTTTTCGCAAAGTGCGCAGCGAGCCGCACCGCAGCTTCGGCAAGCGGCTGACGGGAGAATACTGGGAGCTGGTCCTCTAGATTCCAGCCAGCACCCAGATGCCGGACAGGATGAGCACCGCGCCGGCCGCACGCGACACGAAGCGCCCGGCAGGGAGCAGTTTTTCGGCAAAGACGAAGGCGGCGATGAGCGCGACCCACGCCAGGTTCATGACCCCGGCCACGAACAGCAGCAGCATGAGCACCCAGCAACAGCCGACGCAATACGCGCCATGCTCCAGTCCCATGCGGAACGCCCCGCCGTGGCCCGCGCGCCAACGGGTGACAAAGAACGCGAGCGGGTTCCTGCACTTGTTAAGGCAAGCCAGCTTGAGCGGCGTGAGCTGATACAGGCCCGCTGCGACGAGCGCAAGGGCGCCCAGTCCAGCGCTGGCCGCGGCCATCGCCGGCGTCAGGAGCGACGCGCTCTCCAGCGCAGCCTGCAGCAGCGTGGCCACCGCGCTGAAGCCGGTCCAGACCAGGAGATACGCTCCGGCGAATATCCATACGCCTGGCAATACCGTGCCGCGAGTACCGCTCTTGCGCACCAACGCGCCATACAGAAGGATAGTCGGTGCTGCGCTGGGCAGCATCATGCCGGCCATCATCACCGTCCACATGACGAACGTCAGGGCAAGCGCACCGGCGTCCGCGGCGCGCGGCATGGCGGCCATTGCCATGGCGGCGTGGTCCATGCCCGCGGCGCTGCGCCACAGGTAGAACCACGCGAGCAGGACGACGGCGGCGAGGCCGCCGAGCGCGACCCTGCGATCGTTTCGCTGGACCGCCTCAATGCCGTGCCTGGACGCCGCCGGCGCTTCTATCCCGACCACGCGAAAGGCGCGAAGTGCCCGTTACGCGTGCCGCTCGTATCCTTCCATTTGATGCCGAAGGCATTGAAGATGCTTCGCGTGGCTTTGGCGAGCCCCAGGCGGGTATTCACCGGGTGCACGGTATTGTCCAAATAGAGCGGCTCGCTGGTGCGCACCGCGCCGACGACGCCCTCGCAGGCCTGGTCGACCAGATCGCCCGCCTTGACGGAGAATTTCATGCCGTCCGCCTCGAAGCGGATCGGGCTCTTTTCCACGCCCGCGATCTTGCCAACCAGCGGTCCCAACGCCGCCATCGGGCCACCCGCCGAGCCCGTGGCGATGGCGCTGATGGCCTCGACCTGCTTGTCGGAGGCGCGCTCGTCGACGATCAGGCCCACCGTCAAGTTTCCTTCCGCCATCGCCTTGGGCGAGTGCACGAGGACGATGAACGAAAGGCCGTCGAGTTTTACGCCGTCCTTCTCGCCCTTGTCGATGCGAAACGCGAACGCGAACTTGCAATCGCCCTCGGTGGGCCGCGCCGTGAGATGCGATGGCACGCAAGGACACAGGTAGGTGCAATTGCAGGTTTCCATGTACTGGCCTTCTATTTTCCAAGCAGCCATGTGAGCCTCCTCACTGGATTGGGAGCCAAGGCTACTCCCGCGTTCCCCGGGAACGCAACACGTGCACGCTCAAAGCGGCGATTTCGTCCGCGATCGAGAGATTCCGGGGCAGCTCGCGCTTCGCTTCCCGGTACCAGTAGCGGGCATTGGACGTATCGCCCTCCATCAGGTGCACGATGCCGTGCGCCCAGCAGGCGAGGGCGGAATCCTCGTCGCGCTGCACAATCTCGTGCGCGGCGCGCCAGTCGCCCGCCCGGAGGAACCCGAGCGCGCGAACCAGTTCGTTCTGGCTGACACGGGCCTGTGACATGGCCCGCTAATATAGCGTGGTGACCAGCTACCACTATCTTCCCCTCGCGCGCGTGGTGTTCGGCGTGCCGGCAGCACAGGCCGCGGCCGAGGAGGCGGCGCGCATCGGCGCGCGCAAGGTGTTCATCGTTGCCTCCAAGTCCCTGTCGCGTAAGACCGCGGTGATCCGCGAAATCGCGGACGCTTTGGGCCTGAAGTACGCCGGACTCTTCGACGAGTGCATCGCGCACACCCCCTGGCCAAGCGTGATCGCGGCGGCGGACGCGGTGCGCGCCGCCGAACCCGACCTGATCCTTACGGTGGGCGGCGGCACGCCCATCGACACAGTCAAGATCCTGCAGCTCGTGCTCGCCCACGGCGCGCGCGTGCCGGACGACCTCGAGCGCCTGCGTGCGCCGGAATTGAAGGAATCAAAGCCCTCGCCGGTGCGGCAGGTCGCAATCCCCACCACGCTTTCGGGCGCCGAGTTCTCCAATCTCGGCGGCGGCACCGATCCCCGGACGCGGATCAAGCATTCGTTCACCGGCGCCGACATCGGTCCGCGCGCGGTGATTCTCGATCCGGTGATCACGCTGCACACTCCCGAGTGGCTGTGGCTCTCCACAGGGATCCGCGGCGTCGACCATGCGGCGGAGGCGCTGTGCTCCGTCGACGCTCATCCTTATTGCGACGGCCTCGCGCTGCACGCGCTGCGGCTCTTCGCAGACGCATTGCCGCGCACGCAGGCGACGCCGCAGGACATCGCCGCGCGGCTTCTCTGCCAGCAGGCCTCGTGGCTCGCAGCTTCGACCATCGCACGGGTGAACTATGGCGCCAGCCACGGCATGGGCCACGCGCTCGGCGCGGCGGCGGACGTGCCGCACGGGCACACGAGCTGCATCATGCTGCCGCACGTGCTGCGCTACAACGAGCCAGCGACGCGGGACAAGGAGCGACTGATCTCGGAGGCGCTGGGGCAGCCGGGATCGTCTGCCGGCGATGCGGTCGCGAAGCTCGTCGCCGCGCTTGGCCAACCCTCGACGTTGCGGCAGGCAGGCGTAAAGCGCGAGCAGCTGCCCGCGGTCGCCGCCGCGTCGATGCAGAACCGCTGGGTGCTTGCCAACCCGCAGCCGATCCGCTCGGAGCAGGACGTGATGCGGCTGCTGGAGGCCGCTTGGTGACTTACGACGAGGCTTACCGTTCGTTTCACTGGCAGCTGCCCGAGACGTTCAACTTCGCCGTGGACGTCGTCGATGCGTGGGCAAAGGATGCGCAGAAGCTCGCGCTCTTGTGGTGCGACGAGTCCGGGAGGGAGGAGCGCTATACCTTCGCGAGAATCTCCGAGCTGTCTCGCCGGCTGGGTAGCGCCCTGCGTGCCCGCGGTCTGAAGAAAGGCGACCGCTGCATCGTCATGCTGCCGCGGCTCCCACAGTGGCAGATCGCCATGGTGGGGTGCTTGCGCGTGGGCGTCATTCCCATTCCGTGCATCGACATGCTTACCGCCAAGGACGTGAAGTTCCGGGTCGAGCATTCGGGGGCGGCGGGCGCGATCACGACGCGGCCGAACGTCGGCAAATTTCCCGACCTGAAGCTGCGCCTGGTGGTGGGCGAAGATTTCGACACCGCGCTCGATGCTGCGGATCCCGACTGTCCGCCCGAGCGCATCGCCGCTGAGGATCCGGTGGCGATGTACTACACCTCCGGCAGCACCGGAAACCCGAAGGGCGTCACGCACGCGGCGCGCGCGCTCTACGCGTGGCGGCTCTCGTCGCAGCTCTGGCACGACCTCAAGCCCGGCGATCTCATGTGGTGCACGGCCGATACGGGATGGAGCAAGGCGGGCACCGCCATCCTCTTCGGTCCCTGGAGCTGCGGCGCGGCGGTGCTTTTCCATCACGGCAAGTTCGATCCGGCCGAGCGCCTTCGCCTGCTCGCGAAGCACCGCGTCACGGTGTTCTGCGCGGCAGCGACGGAATTCCGGCGGCTGGTGAACGAGGACTTGTCCGCGCACGATCTCTCGGCGCTCCGGCTAACTGTGTCCGCGGGGGAGACCGTCAACCCGGAGATCGTGCGGCGCTGGCGCGAGAAAAGCGGCGTGCCGCTGCTCGACGGCTACGGGCAGACGGAGACGCTGATGACCGTGCTAAATTATCCATTCCTGCCCGTGAAGCCCGGCTCGATGGGCAAGCCGTTGCCGGGCGTGGAAACCGCGATCCTCGACGGCCAGCTCGCCATCCGCTTGCCCAATCCGCAAATGATGCTCGGCTACTGGAACGAGCCCGAGCGCACCGCGGCCGGCAAGACGCGGGTTGGCGACACCGAATACTGGCTGACTGGAGACATGGTGCGCCAGGACGCGGACGGCTATCTCTTCTACGAGGGCCGCGCCGACGACATCATCAGCTCCGCGGGCTACCGCATCGGACCGATGGAGGTCGAGAACGCGCTCGCCGAGCATCCGGCGGTGCAGGAGAGCGCTGCCGTCGGCAAGCCGGATGCCGAGCGCGGTGAGATCGTGAAGGCGTTTGTCGTATTACGGGACGGAGTAGAAGGCACGCCGCAACTCGCCGCCGAGCTGCAGGAGCATGTCAAGCGGACGACCGCGCCCTACAAGTACCCGCGCGAGATCGAGTTCATGGCGGAGCTGCCCAAGAACGCCTCGGGAAAACTGCTGCGACGGGTGCTGCGGGGGCGCTGACTTATGAGCGTCCAGGGACAATCCGCGACGGACGGAATGACCGCTTCCGACCCGAAGCGGTCACTCGGGTGTAGGCTAACTTCCAACTGGGATTGATGTGCTCTCCGCCCGCGGGATCCGGCCCTTACGGAGTTGCCTGAAGAACCGAAGGAGCGGGAGTTCTCGGTCGGCATCGGGAAGGCCGCGCAGCCGCCCGCATTGCCGCCGCCGTGGCTCGGCGCGCCGCGGCGACCCTGGGGGCTGCGGTGACGCCGTTGCGGCACACGCCCGATGCCGCCCGAAGCAGCCACAGCGCGCGCAGCCCGTCGTCCCGTATGCCTGCGCTTGTATAAACGGGGCGAGCGGGCGTAGGATTTTCGATCATGCTGGCGTGGGCCGGTCGAGGCAGATTCTTTGTTCCATTACTGGAATGGAACGAGTCGAGCGATCGGCGGCTGTCAGCCGCCGCTCCCTGACGCATCCTGTCACATCACTCGGGGCGCCCATGCGGGAGATCACGCATTCCCCACGTTGGGCGAACCGCCACTTGGAGGACATGGAGATGCAACCGAACAAAGAGAAACTGCTCTGGATGTACGAAAAGATGGTCGAGATTCGCGACTATGAAGAGACCATGGCGAACGTCTATATGGAAGGCAAACTACCGCCCCATATCCAGAAAGGACTGGCTTTCGACATCGGGTCGGGGCCGGTTCCCGGCGAGATGCACCTCGCTGCCGGCCAGGAGCCGGTCGCGGTCGGCGTTTGCGCCCACCTGCAAAAGGAAGATACGGTGGTCGGCACGCATCGTCCGCACCACTTCGCGATCGCCAAAGGGGTGCCGCTCGACGAGATGACGGCCGAGATATTCGGCAAAGTCACCGGGCTCGGGAAGGGCAAAGGCGGCCACATGCATCTGTTCGATCCCGAACATAACTTCAGCTGCAGCGGAATTATCGGCGCAAGCATGCCGCCTGCCTGCGGCGCCGGGCTTGCGGCAAAGAAGATGGGCAAGAAGTGGGTCGCAGTCGCGTTCTTTGGCGAAGGAGCCGCCAACCAAGGCTCATGTCACGAGTCGTTGAACCTTGCCGCCCTGTGGCACTTGCCGGTGATCTTCATCTGCGAAGACAACAAATGGGCGATCTCGGTACCGAAGTCGGAGGCAACGTCCGTGGCGTCGGTTGCAGATCGCGCTTCGGCCTACGGCATTCCCGGCGTCAGGGTTGGCCGCAACGACGCACTGGAGGTTTACGAGGCGGTCGGCCTTGCAGTGGATCGCGCGCGGCGGGGCGAAGGCCCGAGCCTGATCGAAGTCAAGACGGACCGTTATCTCGGCCATTTCCAGGGCGATCCCGAGGCCTACCGTCCAAAGGACGAGGTCGCCGAGCTGCGGAAAGCGGATCCGATCAAGAAGCTGGCAGGCGATCTGAAAGGACGCGGCATGATGACGGATGCCGAGGAACAGGCGATTGTGGCGCGCGCGAAGAAGCGGGTTGCGGACGCCTTCGACTTTGCCCGCAAGAGTGCATATCCCGCGGCGCAGGATGCGCTCAACGACGTATTCGTCGGAGCTTGAAACGAACCGAACGAGGAGCAGAACATGACTGCAGCGCGCAAACTTACAATGGCACAGGCGATTGCCGAAGGCATCGGCCAGGAAATGGAACGCGACCCTAAGGTATTCGTCATGGGGGAGGACATCGGAAAATACGGCGGCATTTTTGGTGCAACCGGCGGTTTGCTCGACAAATTCGGCAAGGACCGGATCATGGATACGCCGATTTCCGAAACGGCCTTCATCGGCACGGCAACCGGTGCCGCTGCCGCCGGCTTGCGACCGATCGTCGAGTTGATGTTCGTCGACTTCTTCGGAGTCTGCATGGACCAGATATACAACCATCTCGCGAAGAACATCTACATGTCCGGCGGCAACATCAAGCTGCCGGTGGTGCTGACGACCGCGATCGGCGGCGGCTACAACGACGCCGCGCAGCACTCGCAGTGCCTGTACGCCACCTTCGCCCATATGCCGGGACTCAAGGTGGTGGTGCCGTCGAATGCCCATGACGCAAAGGGCCTGATGATCCAGGCGATCCGCGACGACAATCCGGTGATGTTCATGTATCACAAGGGCATCATGGGCCTGCCATGGATGGCCTATTTCGAGGGCAGCAGCAACGACGTGCCGGAGGAGTCCTATACGGTCCCGTTCGGGGAGGCCAAGATCGTGCGGGAAGGCCGCGATCTGACCATCGTTACGCTCAGTCAGATGGTGCACAAGGCGCTGCTGGCAGCCGATGAGCTTGCGCGCCAGGGGGTCAATGCGGAAGTGATCGATCTGCGTACGCTCGTTCCGCTCGACAGGAACGCGGTGCTCAAGTCCGTCGCGAAAACCGGGCGCCTGCTGATTGCCGACGAGGACTATCTGGGCTTCGGCCTGACGGGCGAGATATCGGCGATCGTCGCCGAGAATCTCGACTCGTTGAGCCTGAAGGCCCCGGTAAGGCGGCTCGCGGTGCCGAACGTGCCGATTCCCTACAGCCGGCCGCTCGAGCAGTTCGTCATCCCGCAAGTCAAAGGGATCGTCGAGGCTGCGCAACAGCTTACCAAGGCCCGTGTCGCCGAGCGCCTGGTTGCATGATCGAGATCACGTTGCCCGACGATGTCTGGCAGGACGTCGAGCCGGGGACGGAAGCGCTGGTCGACAAATGGCTGGTCAGCGAGGGAGATACCGTGCGCGCTGGCCAGCCCATTGCCGAGGTGGTGATCGTGAAGGCGCACCAGGAAATCGTTGCGCCGGCGGACGGCCGCATCGAGAAAATCCAGGTCAAGGCCGAAGAGACCTTCGGCAAAGGCCGGTCACTCGCTCTGCTGAGCGAATGAGCGCGAGCACGGCGGCCGAGGAGCAAGCGTGGAACCTGCGCCAGCTCGCGGCGGATCCGGTGCGTCCGCTGGTTCGCGTGTGGAAGCACCAGTCGCCCGCCGTCGTCCTCGGCAGCGCCCAGCGATCGCTGCGCGCTGCGATCGAACGCCGAACCGACGGTGCGATCCCGCTGGTCGATCGGTCCGCCGGCGGCGCAGCGGTGTTGGCGGGACCGTGGATGATCAGCGCCTCGATCGTTCTGCCCGGCGGGCATTCCCTGCTGGGCGGCAACCTGGTCGACTGCTACCGCTGGCTGGGGCAGCTGCATGTCGAGGCGCTTGCCGAGTGCGGCGTGCGTGCGTACGCGCTGCCGTCGCACGAGTTGCGGCGCGCCAATGCCGCCATCGGCGCAAGAACGGTGGACTGGGCGTGCTTCGGCGCATTGTCGCCCTGGGAAGTGGTGGCTCCGGATTGCCGCAAGCTGGTCGGCTTTGCACAGAGAAGGCAACGTAACGGCGTGTTGCTGGTCGCAGGGACGCTAGTCGCCGATCCCGACTGGTCGTTGCTTTGCGACGTGATGGGACACCCGGAAGATGAATCTGTTCTGCGTCGCCGCACGGTTTCTTGCGAAGAGCTGGCCGGCAGGGCGATCGACCCCCGACGCTTTGCAGCCACGCTGGAGCAGTTGACCGATGCCTCCGCATCTGTCGATGCAAACGTCGTCAATGGATCAACCGTTCCCCGGCAGCCCGCCGCAGCGATAAGCTATTAGACCGCTGCGAGGGCGCCCAGCTCGGCGAGCAGCGCTGCGGTAAGCGCCACGCCTTCTTTCAGCGCCTTCGCGCGCCGCGCGAACTCGCGCTCGCCGGGCAGCAGCACCGGCTGCGCGGGTATGCTTGATCAGCGCGCGAAAGCGCGCCATCGACGCGGCATAGGCGTCGCGCCCGATCAGGCGCGCGGCGTATGAAGCGAAATCTTGATGGGCCGAACCGCGGAGGATCTGCCCATCGAGCGGCCGACCAAACTTGAGCTTGCGATCAATCTGAAAAAGGGCGAAAGCGCTTGGCCTCAGGATTCCGCAGTCGCCACTCTTGCGCGCCGACTGGGTGATCGAATAGGGGGTCCGCGAATGGCGGCTTCTGGCCGGAAGCAGACATTCGCCGTCCAACGACCGGTTTCGACCGGAATCAACGGTCATTCAGAGCGTACGCTTTTCGGCGAACCCGTCGGGGAGTTAACCAGAGCTGATGCGTGATAAAGAGGGGAATAATTACAAGGTCGCGCGGGCAGCCTCGGATTGATTTTCGTGTCTTTCAATTAGACTACGCCATTCTGAGCAAAAATAATCTCGGAGCCGACCTTGCCGGCCAGCGCCTCACCCGCGACCACCTCCCCTGCTGAGCATCTGCTCGATCTGTATCGCATGATGACGCGCATCCGCGCCTTCGAAAACGCGGCGGAAGAGATGAGTCGCGGCGGCGTTGCGGTATTCGGCGCAACTACCGATGCTATTGCGCTGGTGCGCGGGCCGCTGCATCTTTCCACCGGACAGGAGGCGGTCGCAGCCGGGGTGTGCGCGAACCTCGTGCGCAGCGACTATCTCACCTCGACGCATCGCGGCCACGGCCACACACTGGCCAAGGGCGCGGACACCACGGCGATGATGTGCGAACTGTTCGGCCGCGCCAGCGGCACCAACAAGGGCAAGGGCGGCTCGATGCACATTGCCGACTTCGCTGTTGGCATGCTCGGAGCCAACGGGGTGGTCGCCGCCGGCATCCCCATCGCCGTAGGCGCGGCGCATTCGGCGAAAATCCGCGGCAGCCATGCCATCGTCGCCTGCTTTTTCGGCGACGGCGCGATCAACCGCGGGCCGTTTCTCGAAGGGCTCAACTGGGCGAAGATCTTCGCGCTGCCGGTGCTGTTCGTGTGCGAGGATAACCGCTATTCGGCGACCACGGTGACTGACGCCATGACCGCCGGCGCAGGCGCGGCGGCGCGCGCCCGCGGCATCGGTCTTCCCG
>Ga0224512_10004917_pt1 | contig 11142 bp, 10 predicted proteins | sample SF_May12_sed_USG_4_FD_169103 | JGI IMG/M metagenome (GOLD analysis project Ga0224512, IMG submission 169103) | Sediment microbial communities from San Francisco Bay, California, United States - SF_May12_sed_USGS_13 | ecosystem: Environmental > Aquatic > Marine > Sediment | place: USA...
CTCGCACGAGCTCGTGGTGGTCCGGATCGGGAAGTACACGGGGGCCGGTGCGGGCGGCGACGCTTTGGAGGAGGCGTTCGGGATGCTGCTCGACGCGGTGCCGGAGGCGCGCTAGCAACCTTTCGGCGCGTGGATCCGTCTAGGAGACGAAGGGCTCCGCAGCGGGTGGGGACATGACCGACCTACGGATCGACTACAGCGACCTTCACGGCTTCGTCGACGAGGCCGAGAAGGAGAAGGCGAAGAAGGGGCGCCGGCGGGACACCGCTCGAGCGCTGCCGGGACGCCTCCTGCAGTGGCTCCTGGCCGTCGTCGTGGTCGCGATCTTCCCCTTCGTCTTGCTGATTCGGGGTGGGGTTCTCGCCTACCAGGTGTGGGGGCTGGGCACCTGGCCCGCGCTCGCCCTTTCGGTGCTCGCGTCCTCGCTGCTGCTCGGCGGGTACGCGTGGCTCGCGGGGCGGAAGCTCGGCGCGGGGCGGGGCGCCCGACGCGTCCTCACCCGAGGCGCGATCGCCGCGACGGTCGCGTACGTGGCCTACGGACTCGTGTTCATCGCCAGCGAGAACGTGAAGTCCGACGAGATCCGCGCCGAATACTCGGCGGTCCATCCGCTTCTCCGGCTGGCGGCGAGCGCCCTGGTGCTCGTCGACCCCGAGTCGGTGGTCACGGACGCCGGGCGCACCCCGGAGGACTATTGGCTCATGGGTCTCCCGACCAACGAGGCGTCGCTGCACTTCGAGCAGGAGACGGGATTCGTCCACGCGTTGGATCTACGCACGCAGGGTCGCTCGGAGCTCCGGAATCGATCGGTCGAGCTGGGCTTCTGGATGCTGGGCTTTCACTCGCTGCGTCACGTTGGGACCGCCGATCACCTGCACCTCTCTCTGCGGCTGCCGGGCTAGCCACGCCGTCCGCCGGCCCGAGGTCCGGCTCGTGCCAAAGGAAGGCCGCCGCGGGCGGGCACGCGATCGAGGATCGGCCGAGCCGCGGGGCGGTTCGATCGGAACCAGACATGAGACCTCCTGGGTGAGCATTTGACGGGTCCTCCACGATCGTCGGTGCCGCCCCTACGGGCCCTGCGTCGATCGACTCAGATGGAGCCACGCCCTGACGCATGTCCTTTGTAACAAGAGTGCGGGGCCTTCGTTCGTGAGGCCCCGGTCCGGTCTTCCGTGCAGGCATCTGAGGGTCGAGCTTCTGTGGCGGGCACCGCGTGGCGCGGGCCGAAAGGGAGGAGCGTGAGCGGAAGAGGAATCGAGCGAGCGTGGGTCGACGGAGGACGCCTGCTGCTGGGGGTCCTGGCCGTAGCGCTCGCCGCGTGGGTCAGCGTTCCGGTGCCCGGCACGCCGGTGCCGCAGTCGCTCCAGACGCTCGCCGTGGTGGTGATCGGCCTGTGGCTCGGACCACACCGAGGGGCCCTGGCCATGGTCCTCTACATCGTGGCGGGCGCGGCGGGCCTGCCGGTCTTCGCGGACGGGGCCGCCGGCCTCGAGCACGCCGTGGGTCCGACGCTGGGTTATCTGGTCGGGTTCGTCGGGGCCGCGTACCTGGTGGGGTGGCGGGTCCGGCAGGTCGGTGGCCGCACCGTGTGGAGTGTGTTCGTCGCCGCGCTGCTCGCGCACGCGCTCATATTGGGTGTCGGGTGGCTGAGACTCGGAGCGCTGGCCGGGGTCGTCGAGGCGTTCGACGACGGCGTCCGGCCGTTCCTCTTGGGTGGCGTCCTGAAGTCGGTCCTCGCCGCGGTCGTCTGGGTTCCGCTTCGACGGGCTACCGGCGACGACGATGAGTAGGCGCTTCGCGCGGCTCTTCTTCTTCGTGGGCGTCGTGGGCTTGGCGGAGTCGGCCCTGTCTCCCATGGTCGTCGCCGCGCAGGACGCGGCCACGGAGGACGGAGGACTGCGCGTAGGGCTCGCACTCAGCGGCGGGAGCGCCAAGGGCTTCGCGCACGTCGGGGTTCTCGAAGCGCTCGAGCAGGCGGGGGTCGAGATCCACGTCGTGGCCGGCACGAGCATGGGCAGCGTCATCGGAGGCTTCTACGCGATCGGGATGGACGCGGCATCGATCCGTGCGCTGATCGCCTCGGTCGACTGGGATGTGACGTTGAGCGATGGAGCCCCGCGCAGCCGACGCTTCTTGCACCAGCGGCGCTACGACGAGCGGGCCCTGGTGACGCTTCCCATCGAGGGTGGCACGGTCGGGCTGCCCGCGGGCGCGTCGGTCGGCGCCAACATCACCCGGCTCGTCGAGCGGGTCACGTGGCCGGCGGCCACCGTGCGCTCGTTCTCGGAGCTGCCTCGGAGCTTCGCCGCGGTCGCGACCGACATCGAGACCGGGGACGCGGTGACGATGACCGAGGGCGTGCTCGCGGAGGTGATCCGCGCGAGCATCGGGATTCCCGGGGCGTTCGAGCCGATGGAGCTCGACGGTCGGCTCCTGGTCGACGGCGCCGTCGCCCGCAATCTGCCCGCGTCCGACGCCCGAGCGCTCGGCGCGGACATCGTGATCTGCAGCGACGTCTCCGACCCCCTCGTAGAGCGCGATGAGCTCGGCTCGCTGGTCGACGTGCTCGACCAGGTCCTAACCCTCTCCATGCGGGCGGCGACCGTGGCGCAGCGGGAGCTGTGCGACGTCCTGATCCGTCCGGACGTCGAGGGAATATCGGGGTTCGATTTCGAGAGCTACGAGGAGTGGTTTCAGCGTGGCCGGGCGGCGGCGGGTCTGCACTCCGCGACCCTGCGCGAGATCGGCCGGGTCAGCCAGGCCAGCGCCGTTCCGCAAAGGTCGGACTTCCTCGGCGACTCGATACTGGTCGCGCGGGTCAGCATCGGCGGCGGCGTCGGTGAGCGGACCGAGCGCCTGGTGCGCGAGGAGCTCGGAATCGGACCCGGCGACTGGATCACCGCGGAAGGGTTGGCGAACCGATTGGTCGACCTCGACGCCACGGGGCTCTTCGGTTTGGTGCGCTACCGGCTGGATGAGGTGGGCGACGCCGTCGACCTCACGGTGCACGTCGAGGAACGGCCGAAGAACCGTTTCGGGGTCGGGCTACGCTACGATGACGAGCGGCGCGCCGCGCTCCTCTTTACGCTTTCCCTCCACAACCAACTGCGATACGGCTCGGTCACGAGGATCGACCTGAGGGTGGGCGAGGAGACCCGCGCCGCGGTTTCCTTCCTGCGGCGGCGGGGGGTGACCGGCCGTCTGGAGGCCGGAACCTCACTCAGTTGGAGCCAGGGGCGCCTCGGGCTCCCGGGTCCGGCCCGCTCCTCGGCGGGAATCGAGCTCACGACCGCGACGGCCTCGCTCGGGCTCGTCGGGGCGCGGACCACGCAGCTCGGCGCCGAGCTCACCACCGAGTGGTCGGTGACGGAGTTTGCCGGTGTGCCGGAGGTCATCCTCGGGTCGGCCTCGGCGATCTTGGACCACGAGTCGCTGGACCGGATGGACTTTCCGCGCTCCGGCCTCGACTTCAACGCCCGCTGGGAATGGGGCGTGAGCGATCTCGTGGACGGCGAGGGCTTCTCCGTATTCACGGCTCGAGCGCGCGCGTACGTGGCCCTGCATCGACGCGTGACCGCCGACTTCGGGACGTACGTCGGCGTCGCCCGCGGACTCGACCTTCCCTTGCATCGGACGTTCTTCCTCGGCGGCGCGCATCGCTCGGCGATCTTCGGTCGAACCCAGCCGCTCTTCCACGGCCTGCCCAGCGAGGACCGCGCCGGTACCGTCGCGCAGGTGGCCCGTGCCGGCCTACGCTTGGCGGTCAGAGAGACCCTCTACGTTCGTGCGGGCGTGGACGTCGGAGATGCGGCCGACAGCTGGACCTTCCCCGTCCGCGATCCCATCGTCGGATGGGCCATCACGCTCGGAGCGGAGACGGTCGTCGGACCGGTCGCGCTCGAGTGGGGCAAGGCGACGTCGAGGAGCGGTAGGCTCACCGTGAGCGTGGGACGGTCGTTTTAGTCTTCACCAGGGCGCGTCTATGAGCTCCGATCGACCACTCACCAGGCCAGGACCAGGGCCAGCCCGAAGGTGCTGAGCGGCTGCGCCGCGAACAGGTCGAGGTCGATCGGAGACGCTCTCGAGTAGAGCAGCTCCAGTGAGGTGATGATCCGGCCGAGCGTCCACTCGACACCCAAGCCCGCGACCGCCGACGTGAATTCCTCCACCGAGGTGTCGGTGACGGGTTGGCCGTCGGCGTCGGGGTCGCTCCAGTCACGGAGCTCGATCTCGTTCACCGATCCGATGGCGGCCCCGGCAAGCAGGTATGGGTGCGTGCGGTAGGGATTCCCGAGTGCGACCCGGATCATCGGTCGCATCTCGACGGTGTTGATCCAGTAGTAGAAGTCGCCCCCCGGCGGGAGCACGACCGGTCCGTCTTCGTCCACGGGGTCGGTCGCGCGCGTCATGAACCCCCAATCCAGCTGCAGACGGACGCGCGAATGCACTCGGATGCCCAACGCCACGCTGTACTCCCACCCTAGGGATGATTCGTGCTGGGGATCTTCGAAGCGCGTGAGGTTGACCCCGACCTTCACGGGGGCAACGTGCAGCAACTTGGTGTGTCGGAAGAGACTTCGTACGTCGCCGTGCCCGTTTTGCGCGGCAAGGTCTTCGGCGCTGCGCCCCTCGGCGTTCCGCGCGCCTCGGGGAGCGCCGCTGCGTAGCATGAACTCGGCCGCGTCGTCGCTGCCCGCGGCCGCGCCCCGGTGGAGCGGCGTGTTGCCCGCCGCGTCTCTGGCTTCGACCGAGGCCCCGGCCTCGACCAATAGGCGCGCGATGTCGGAGCCACCCGACTCGGCGGCCAACATCAGGGGCGTCGAGCCGTCCTCGGTGGTGACGTCGACCGAGGCGCCGAGGCGAAGCGTCTGCCGGACCATGGCGACGTTCGACGTGGCGACGGCGTGGTGGAGCGCGGTCCGACCGTCTTCGTCCGGTTCGTCGAGCTCCGCGCCGGCGGCGACCAGCGCCTCGATCAGGTCCAGCTCGGATTCAATCGAAAGGGCGAGCGGCCTGCGACCGTCGGCGTCTCGAAGCCGCACGTCGGCTCCCGCTCGAATCAGGGCCGCCGCCGCCTCGCCGTGCCCGCCCCGAAGCGCGAGGTGGAGGGCCGTGCTCCCGGCGTCCGTCCTTGCGTCGAGCTCGGAGCCCCCGCGTGCCAGCGACTCGACGACCGAGACGCGGGCCGGGGTCGGGCTGTCGACCGCGTAATGGAGCGCCGACCTGCCGACCCGGTCCGTCGCGGCCGCTTCGGACCCGGCGGTGAGCAGAGGATCGACCATTTCCGGGGCGGATAGGACCGCGATCATGAGTGGGGTGGCTCCTTCGACGTCGGCTGGCCTCGGATCCGCGCCGGTGTCGAGCAGTGCGCCCGCAACCTCCACATGGCCCGCTTTCAGGGCCAGCAGCAGGGGCGTCTCGCCGGCGCCAGAGCGCGCGTTCACGTCCGCTCCCGCCCGGAGGAGAGCCGTGGCCGAGCTGGTCGAACCGGCCGACGCGGCCTCGTGCAGCGCGGTGAGCAGCTCATCGGTCGTGGCCTGGGAGGACGCCCCGGCGTCGAGCAGGCGCTGGACCGCTCCGGTCCGTCCACGAGCCGCGGCGTCATGCAGGGCCGTGCGTCCGGTCTGCGAGGGCGTGTCCGGAGAGGCTCCAGCGGACAACAGGACGTCCATCATCTCGACGTGGCCCAAGGCCGCGGCGGTGCCGAGGAGCGTATGACTGGGAGCGTCCTCGGCCCTGACGACGAAACGATCGGGAGCGGGGAAGGTCACCCAAATCGGGACGGTCCCGAGTCGGTAGCCCTCGAAGTCGGTCTCCAGCTCTCCGGCGGGGTCGTCCGAGCGGACCCGCGAATGGAAAATGGACGTCGCGCCCGCGTTACAGTTCAATGCGGCGTTTTCCGCGGTCACGTCCCGCACGCCGCTCTGGTCTTCCGTGACCCGCTGGAACGTGCTAGCGGCGGTGCACGACAACTCCTGGCCTACGCTGGAGGGAAAGAGGTACGGAAGCACCGTCGACAGCACGAAGTCCTCGCGCTCTGCCTCGCTCAACTCACTCGGCAACGACAGGGAGAGCCCTTGGATCACCCGATCGATCTGCATGTCCGGTAGGCGTTCCAGTCCTCGGAGCGCGGTCCGGAGCGACGCCACGTCGTTCTCGTGAACGGCGACCACCGCTCGCGCGTAGGCGAGGTCTCTCAGCTCGGGGCGGGACTCCACCACGTCGCTCCGATCGACGATTCGCCCGACGACTTGGGCATCGACGGCCTTCGGGGTCGGCGAAAGGCTCGACAACCCGACCAGGACGACCCACACCCACCGACCGCTGGACTTCGCTTCTTGGGTCCGCTTCGACATGCGTTCTCCCGAGCTGAGGCTGAAGCACTCGCGTACAATTCGAGGACGTACGTTCAAACGGGCAGGTCGGCAATCATACGCGGCGGCCGCCAGGACCTCAAACGCGAGCTCTGGGCGCAGCGAAGGCCGCGCCCCTCGATCGGTGGTCTAGCTCGACGCGACAGGAAGAAAGCGCAGGTCGCGGAACAGGAGATCGGCGCTTTGGTCGATGACGATCGTATCGCCGCGTTGCTCGAATACCTCCGCCGAGATGCAGTCGCCGGTGTCGTCGCATTCGAACGCGAGAAGGAACCGCCCGTCGTCGCGCCGGAGTAGGAAGCCGCCCGATGCGGCGCGCTGATCGGAGTACGGGCCCGTGTCGAGCTCGCCGGTTCGCCGATGCGTGACGCGGCTCCAGGTGCGGTCATCGAGCACGAGGGTGTCGGCCTTGAGCTCCACACCCAGCGGAAGGCCACCGAGCATGGCCACCGCGGGGATCGGCCGGCCCCCGTCGACGGACGTGAGCACGAAGGTCCCCACGATGCCCGACGGGTCACCGACCGGCCCGACGATGCTTCCGGTGCACGCCCCGACGAGTGAGGCGGCCAATCCGAGCGCGGCGGCGGACCGGAGCAGCGGCGTGGGTGGGGTCATGTCCTGGCTCCAGGAGTCGGTCTCTATATGGTAGTACGCGTAGGAGCCGGTGAACGTGACGCTCCATCTGGCCGACCGGGAGCCGCCCTGATTATTGTGCCGCCGGCTCTCACGACGGCGGCCGCCGATCGTAGCCGACAACCTTTCCGCGTAGGGGCTGGACGACCATGCGTGGCACCCTCCCAAGGGCCCCCGGACTCGGGGGCATCTCCTCAGTAGCGCTGTGCGTGCTGATACTCAGCGCGTGCGGCAGCAGCACCGAGCCGAGCGAGACCGAGCTATTCCTTCGCTTCAACGCGAACGGCTCGCTCGTCGAGTTCACCAACGCGGCGTCGCTCTTCGCCGCGTTCACTAGCACCAGCGGGCAGTCGAATCTGGTCATCACCGGGTACGACGCCGTCAGCGGGACCAACCTGCAGATCTACGACAACGGACCCGTAGGGACCGGCACGTATTCCGGCTACGGCGTCGTGGGCAACGTGCTCGTCGGCACGCTCATGGCCTACGAGGACCCGTCTGGGACGGAGTACGTCACGAACCCGGGGTCCGCCGACGTCACGATCACCGTCTCGGAGATCACGGACACTCGGGTGCGCGGCACCTTCTCGGGCACCCTCGAGGCATCCGGCGAGCCGGACCTGGTGGTTACCGCCGGCTCGTTCGTGGTGCAGCGAGCGAACTAGGCCTGACCCGACTCCGAGCGGCGCGCCGATGCGTCGCTCGGAGTCGGTGGGGCCTGGCGCTCAGTTGGCCACGTCTTTCCTCTTGGCCAGCCAGCCGTCGACGCTGAAGCTCCCGGGCCCGCGCACCGCCAGGTAGAGCCAGAGGAAGCTGTACACCATTGCCAGCTCCCCGCCGTTGCCCCACCAGAACAGCCCGCCCTGCCCCATCACGTGCACCCAGAAGTACGCCGCCGCCATCTGACCCGAGGCGAGGAACGCGAGCGGCCGCGTGAAGAGCCCGAAGACGATCGCGAGCCCGCACACGACCTCGATCAGCCCCGCCGCCCCGAAGCGCGTCATCAGGTCGGCCGTCCCGCCGTCGGCTCCGAAGCCTCCGAACCAGCCGAAGACCTTCTGGCCTCCGTGCGTGAAGTAGGCGAGCCCCGCGAAGATGCGCAGGGCCGTGAGGGTCATGTCCTCGTAGCGGTGTCGTTCGTCCATGCGAGCTCGGTCCTGGATGAAGTCACGGATTGGGAATCATACGTCAGGATGGCGAAGTAAGACATCGGCCACCCCCGGCGGTTGAGCCCATCCGCCGCCCTGTATAGCTTTTCCGGCTCCGAGTCGCTCCCACCTGGCTCGGAATCGTGGGGCCTGTAGCTCAGTTGGTTAGAGCGCACGCCTGATAAGCGTGAGGTCGGTAGTTCAAATCTACCCAGGCCCACTAACCCCGTCGGCTCCATGAGCAGACGGGGTTCTTCACAGCCAGGCGCTACCGACCTCTGCGGGCGTAGCCCGCTGGTCGGTCGTTCACTCGGAGCCGCCGAAGGCGGCGGAGAGGAGCGAGGAGCGAAGCCCGCAGCTCAAATCTACCCAGGCCCACTGAAGGAAACGGAAGCCCCGCTTGGTCTTAAGTGACCGGGCGGGGTTCTTCGTGTCACCGTCCCAGCCACGGCTTTCTCCGTTGGGTCCGCCGTTACTGGCTCGAACGGGACGCCAGAGCCGCCCTCAGCACATCCTGATCTGGGTGCTGATAGCACTTCAGGATGGTTGCGGGCTCCTTCCAGCCGCCCAATTCCGCGAGGACCTTCAGTGGCTACGGCCACCTCGGCCCTCGCGTCGTGGAGGTTGTCTAACGTCTCGCGATTCTGCTGCGCCGCCCGCACCCCCGCAAGCGCGTGGCGCGTGCCTACCCCTGCGAACGTGCGAGCCGCTCGCGTTCAGCGATGAGCGATCGCCACGGGCTTCCCCATCTGGGACTGGCAGCTCCGAGAAGCCCCGAGGTCGTGTGCTACTGCAGGGGGTGTCGACCAAGGGCGAACAGACCGACGGCCCTAGCCTCCCAGTAGTCCCGCGATCACAGATACGGTGATCACTCCGTTGAGGAGTACCATCGTCACGAGGAACGGGACGCTCCAGTTCCTGCCCCGACTGGTGTCAATCCGCATTCCCACCCAGGCAACCGTCGCTTGGGCTCCCAGGAAGCCAGCCAGCACCAGCAAGGCCACGGACCTTTCCAGGTACGGTCCAATGCCCTGAGTCACCCACACTGAGATGATAGCGAATCCCATCGACCCTTTGGCCGCGACGCTTTGGGTCCCTTCCGTCTGAAGGCGAGACCACCCTCGGCTGAAAGTGCGGAGAGGCGCGAGTGAGTCATACAACGACAGACCGCCCTCAAGGTGGGCCACAAGGTCGCGCTTGAAGGCAGCCGCCGACGGTATGCGGCCTGCTGCCGCGGGTTCAACGGCCTTTGCTATAATCCTTTCAAGGGTTCCCCCGAGCTGGAGTCGAAGGGTCCTAACGTCCGTGCCTCGGGTCCTCGCTAGTGTCTCTTGGGTCGAGGCGATCGTAGACAAACGCCGTCGCAGTCGGGGCGGTGTCTGAGAGGCAAGCCCAAGGACCGCGGGATACCTATACGCCGATGACGCGAACGGTAGGTTGCCCACCAATAGCTCGTACGCGAGCACACCGAGAGAGTACACATCGGTCGCTTCGGACGGGTCGCTGCCTCCGACGAGCAACTCCGGAGCCATATAGGCCGGGGTTCCGATGACTTCTCCGGTCTTGGTGAGCCGTACGTGTCCGTCCTCATCTCCTTCGACGAGAGCTATCCCGAAGTCAACCACCTTTGGTGCTGCCCGGTCTCCCGCTTCGTCCACCAGCACGTTTGACGGCTTCGGGTCTCGATGTATCACTCCGTTCTGGTGCGCATGGGTAATCCCGTCCAAGACCTCGATGAGCAGCCGAACCCTATCAGGAACCGAAAGCTGCCGCCGATCGCAGAACTCAGTGATGGACGACCCTCGAACGAGTTCCATAGCAACGTAGGGACTCCCCTCATCAGAGATCCCTGCGGCGAACACGCCCGCTATCGCCGGATGATCAAGCCGTGCCAGGGCCGCCTGCTCCTGCCGAAACCGCCTCGGGGCTGAGACAGCAGCCACGTCCATTCTTAGCAGCTTCAGGGCTACCGAGCGCCTGAGAGGAGCGTCTTGAACGGCTTCGTAGACCCGACCCATTGCACCCTCGCCAATGAGCCGAAGCACCTTGTACCCCGCGACTGCCGGGAGGTCAGAAGCGTGCTCGTCCTTCATCTACAGGTCCAGTGCGCTCAGGGCGGCCAACTCCTCCGCCCGCTCCTGCCTCCCCTCCCACCACGCATCGATCCCAAACGCGAGCAGGATGCTGAGGACGATGACCGCGCCCTCCGCGAGGACCCTGGACCGCGATATGCGCTGGGTCATCTCAGCCGGTGCCGCTGGCTATAGACACAGAAATCCTCAGCGGGGTCTTCGCCCAGGAGAACCTCAAGCCGCCACCATCCCGAGCACCGCGGCGGGCGTGAGCTCCTTCGCCTCGGCTTCGAGCCCTGCCAGAGCCCCCTGGGGAATCGCGGCCTTCAACGACTCGATGCGCTCGGCCACCTGGGGGTCCATGGGGTGCTCGACGACGACACCGGCGCGGGCCGAGAGCTCCTCGGCTGCCGCGGCGATCGTAACGGCACGCTCGTTCAGGCCCTCGGCGGCGTCCACGGCCGCGAGCCCCATCAAGGCCATGCCCGTGCCCCGCGGGCTCCCCACTTCCTCGTAGGCACGAACCGCGCGTACGAACGAGGCTCGCGCCTCGGCGTTGTCCTGCGCGCCAAGTGCGGCCCAGCCCATTTCGCAGTATAGGCGCGCCATCTCGGGACGGTCTCCGACGGTCCCGAAGGACTGCAGCGCTTCGTCGAACCGCTCCATGGCCCCCGCGTGGTCACCCTGGGCGAAGCTCATCTGGGCGAGGAAGCTGAGTGCCAACCCTCTTCCTTCGTAATCCCCGATGCGCCGTTGGATGCGCAGCGCCGACTCGGCCAGCTCGACTCCCGCGGGAAGATCACCGAGCAAGAAGACGCACATGCTCTCGATGCTGAGTCCGAGGGCGTGCATGAACTCTGCTCCGGACCGCTCCGCGCGTTTAACGCTGTCGGCGAGGGCGGCGCGGGCCTCCTC
>Ga0224512_10004918_pt1 | contig 11139 bp, 11 predicted proteins | sample SF_May12_sed_USG_4_FD_169103 | JGI IMG/M metagenome (GOLD analysis project Ga0224512, IMG submission 169103) | Sediment microbial communities from San Francisco Bay, California, United States - SF_May12_sed_USGS_13 | ecosystem: Environmental > Aquatic > Marine > Sediment | place: USA...
AAACTTACAGTCAGTGCATGCTCGTTTACCATGCTTTTTATTGAAAATCCATTAGGTAAAATCAAGAGCTAAATTCCTTTACACAAATACTCAAAAAAAATCAAAAATGTATCTGCGGTATTCTGTGACTATGGTTAAAGGATAATCTGAGACATGGCTCTCAAATACAAATTTTTGATAAACTACTTGGTATGAAGGGACAATACAGTTTAGCGATGGATTCGGTTAATATCTCTCAAACACGAACCATTGTTCCTAGACTTTATTATTCAAATGACTTACTTGCAAAAATTATAGATGTATTGAACAAGGAAAAATCCAAAGTAAAAAAATCAAACAAAGTGCTTGTAAGTGAATGTAATGATCAAGATCCTGCATGTATTAGAGCCATTGACATGGAGCGTACCATTTCTTTTTCTTTAGAGATCCTGTGTTTTACCCAAAAAAGACTCCAAACTATATCTAGAATTGATGACATTCCAAAAATTTTCCCATCCCTTGTGCCAATGATGCGTACAATCAGTGCTCAACTTGTTGATATTTTACCTGAATCAAGCAGACACCTTTCAGAATTATCCGTCCATTTGGGAAGTATTATTTTAGATTCTGCTACCTTAACTACTGCTCAGTTTGATTTCAGTCATTCAAATACAGAGTCTTCATTAATGTTAGATGAAGTAAAATTGATGGTAGACTGTAAATTAAGTAAGCAGTATCCTCATCTTGATTTTTTATGATACCCTGATACTTGACTATTTTTAAACCCAAACAAAATTCATCAAAAGAATTAGAATTTATTCATAAAATTTCTGAAAAAATAGACAAAAAACTTGCACAATCAAGCAAGTCCATCGATTCAAAAATTGAAAAATTATCAGTCGAGGAACTTCAGGATTTAGGAAAAATTGTTGGTCTTGCTGACTTTTTACTATGCAAATATGATGATAAAAAGGAGACAAAGGAAATCTTGGAGCATTTTGTGTCAATAATACGATCCTCTGCAGAATCCATTGAAGAAGTGGATGATGAAGTTTCTGAATTGATAATTTCTTCTGAGGACTCTATACATAAAATTAAAGAATTACATGTTAATATTTCTGAGAAATATGATTTTGACAAACCTGATAATCAGATGCACAATAATGAATCCAAACATGGTTCAAAAAATTTAACTAACTTCCAGATAGAGATTAACTCCCAAGAATACCAACAAAATTCTAGGAACAATAAAGGTTAGGAAATTAAAATGAGTTTAGCCCCGCAAGAATTAGAAAACAATGCAAGCAAGTATGCCTCTGAGGCAATCAAGTTTGATTCTCAGGGTGCAAGAGGAATGGCAATTGCAAACTATCAAAAAGCTATAGATTCTCTTGTAAAACTATTACAATTGTATCCTTCAAGCAAATTGAACCCTTTGTACAAGGATAGGTGTAATTCTTATCATAATAGGATTAATGCATTACAGGAGACACATGGAGTCGAACCTGCTGTAGATCCAAAAGCATCACCTGAGGAACAAAAGGCATCTGTTCAGAGACAAGAAGATGAAAACGATTTTGAAGAATTAGTATTAAAAGAAAAACCCAATGTAAGCTGGACTGAGGTTATAGGACTAGAGGATGCAAAGAGCGCATTACGTGAGTCAATAATATATCCTACCAAACGACCTGACTTGTTTCCATTGGGTTGGCCAAAAGGAATGTTACTTTACGGTCCACCTGGAACAGGCAAAACAATGTTAGCCGCAGCTACTGCAAGCGAAATGGATGGTTATTTTATCAATGTAGATGCATCATCAATGATGAGCAAATGGCTTGGAGAAGCTGAAAAAAATGTCTCAAAATTATTTAGAATGGCAAGAAAATATGCAGAAAAAGAAGGGAAACCTGTAATTTTATTTGTTGATGAAGTAGATTCTCTTTTAGGTTCTAGAAATAGTGAGGTTGGAGGAGAGGTAAGAACCAAAAACCAATTCTTAACTGAGATGGATGGTGTAAATGGCAAAGGAAAAGATTTAATGTTATATGTAATTGGTGCTACAAACAAACCATGGAGTCTTGATTGGCCTTTTCTTAGACGTTTCCAAAAAAGAATCTATGTATCACTTCCAACCCAAGAGGCAAGAGAAAGTTTGTTTACACAATACACTGCAAATCTTACAATGACCCCTAGGGTAAATTCTGCAGAATTAGCAGGAATGTTTGACGGATATAGTGCAAGTGATATTAAAGATGTATGCCAAGCAGCTCATCTCAAAACCGTTCATGAATTGTTTGACTCCCCAGATTATCATGAACCGATAGAAGGAGAAATTCCTCAAACTCCGAGGACTTTGACCACTTCTGATTTTAAATCAATTATGTCTCGAAGAAAACCTAGCGTATCTACAGAAATGATTCGAGCATATCATAAATGGAGCGAAGAGTTTAGAGCTCTCTAGATTGGAATAATTTTTTAAATATTTCTAATTTAATTTGATCTTAAATTTAAAAAACTCTGTTAGAACCAGATTTTTAAATATAGTTTTATAAATGGCGATCAAAAGTTTTTCAAAAACATCTCTCACAAAATTTAAATCCCGTATCAGAAACACTTGACGAGGGTCACAATAACTACCAAGAAATCAACTCATACCAACAAATTTGGGAAGCTGATTTTTGATGATGGAACTGTTCTTGAAGGTAATGGATTTGGCTTTTCTACAACTGTTTTTGGTGAAATTGTCTTTAATACTGGTATGGTTGGATATCCTGAAACTCTTACGGATCCCTCATACAGTGGTCAAATTTTGACACTTACATATCCTCTTATAGGAAATTATGGCGTTCCGGATCCCTCTGTAAAAGACAAAGATGGAATCTCAAAATTCTTTGAATCTGATAAAATTCAGATTCGCGGACTAGTGGTTCACGAATTATCTGAATCTGCTAGCCATTGGAATCTATCAATGACTCTTGATGAATGGATGTATAACGAAAAAATCCCAGGAATTTCTGGTATTGATACAAGGGCTTTAACCAAAAAACTTAGAGAGGGTGGAGTAATGATGGCAGCACTAGTTGTATCTGACAGTGAAATTGATGTTGAGCAAATTAAAAACCAACTTGAATCTGCTCCAAAATATGATGATGAGCATTTCATGGATGATGTTTCAACAAAACAAGAAGAGGCTTATGGTTCTGAAAAAGATTCGGTAATAGTACTTGACACTGGTGCAAAAAACGCAATTTTAAGGAATTTACGAAATCTTGGGTATAGAGTTATCAAATTACCCTGGAATACTTCATTTGAAAAAATTATATCCTATAAACCAAAAGGAGTAGTGGTAAGCAATGGACCTGGTGATCCTCAAAATTGTCCTGATACAATACAAACTGTAAAAAAACTAATCAAAAATAATATCCCCACTTTAGGAATTTGTCTTGGAGCTCAAATAATTGGAATTGCAGGAAATACTAAAACTTACAAACTAAAGTATGGACATAGAGGTCAAAACAAGCCTTGCATTAATTTAGAGAATAATCAAATTTATGTTACAAGCCAGAATCATGGTTATTGTATTGATCCTGATTCGCTAAGCGATTCGGAATTTAATTTATGGTTTAAAAATGCAGACGATAAAACAGTCGAAGGAATAAAACATAAAACACAAAATTGTATTGCAGTTCAATTTCATCCCGAAGCTGCCCCTGGTCCATATGATTGTAAATTCGTCTTTGAAGAGCTCAGTAACCTTATGGGGGAGGAAAAAACTGCCAAAAAATGAGTCAATAAAGAAAATTCTTGTACTTGGAAGTGGGGCAATAAAAATCGGAGAAGCCGGCGAGAGTCGCTAAAACGACCGTCAATTTGACTACTCCGGAAGCCAATGTCTCAAAGCAATTCGTGAAGATGGCCTGAAAAGCATTCTGATTAATCCAAATGTTGCAACAATTCAAACAGATACTAGATTTGCAGACAAGGTCTATCTTTTACCGGTAAATCCAGAGTACGTAGAATCTATTGTTGAAAAAGAAAGACCAGATGGAATTATGCTTGCATATGGCGGTCAAACGGCGCTTAATTGCGGAGTTAAACTTGATGAAGCAGGAATTCTAAAAAAATATGGAGTAAAAGTTCTTGGTACTCAAATCTCTGGAATTCAAAGGACTGAGGATAGGCAGCTTTTCAAGGATGCCATGAAAGAGTGCAATGTTCCTGTTCTTAGAAGCAAAACTGTAAGGAATTTTGATGATGCAAAAAAAATTGCTTCAGAATTAGGGTATCCTGTAATAATCAGAGTTGCCTATACTTTGGGTGGACGAGGTGGTGGTGTTGCATACAATGAAATTGAACTTCATGAAATTGTAGAGCGTGGATTAAAGGCAAGTCTTGTTGGTCAAGTTTTAATTGAAGAGTATATTGGACATTGGAAGCAAATTGAATATGAAGTCATGCAAGATTATGATGGAAATAATGTCATAGTCTGTAATATGGAAAACATTCTTGCCATGAAAGTTCATACTGGTGATAATATTGTAGTTGCTCCATCTCAGACAATTGATAATCATGAATATCATATGCTTCGTTCTGCAGCCTTACGTGCTACTAAACATGTTGGAATTGTTGGAGAATGCAATATTCAATATGCACTAGAACCAAATTCTGATAGATATGTTGCAATTGAAATTAATCCAAGACTATCAAGATCATCTGCACTTGCTAGCAAAGCAACGGGTTATCCACTTGCATACATGTCTGCAAAAATTGGATTAGGATACAATTTATCAGAACTTGTAAATAGAATTACAAAAAGTACAACGGCTTGTTTTGAACCCTCACTTGATTATATAGTATGTAAGCATCCAAGGTGGGATTTTACCAAATTTGAACTAGTAAATAGAAAACTTGGTCCCACTATGAAATCAGTTGGAGAAGTAATGGCAATAGGGCAAACATTTGAAGAATCTTTTCAAAAATCCATTCGTATGTTAGACATTGGAAATGATGGATTGGTGCTAAACAGAACAGTACAAAAAGAATTAGATGAGGAAGAACTGGAAAATAAATTATCCCATCCTAATGATCAAATTTTGTACCATGTCGCAACAGCACTCAAGGTAGGATTTTCTGTGGAGAGAATTAACAATCTTTCTGCAATAGATCCTTGGTTTATTGAAAAAATCAAAAATATCATCGTAATTGAAGAAAAGATAACAAAAGAAGAATTGGGAAAATCTTTACTATGGGAAGCAAAAAAGATGGGCTTTTCTGACAAGCAAATTGGACGTGCAAGGAATAAAACACCTGATGAAATTCGCACTTTACGCAAAAAAAACAATATTTTACCATCTGTTAAGCAAATTGATAGTCTTGCTGCTGAATGGCCTGCAGTAACAAACTATCTCTATTTGACATATGGTGGAAATTCCCATGATGTTAAAATCAATCCTGATGAAAAAGGAATCATAGTCCTCGGAGCTGGTCCTTATAGAATTGGTAGCAGTGTTGAATTTGATTGGGGGACTGTAAATATGGTTTGGGGTCTTCAGGAAAACGGTGAAAAAAATATCTCAGTTGTAAACTGTAATCCTGAGACGGTTTCAACAGATTATGATATTTGCTCAAGATTGTATTTTGAAGAATTGACTCAAGAAAGAATCCTGGATATTACAGAATTTGAAAATCCTAAAGGTGTAATTACTTGTGTTGGAGGACAAACTGCAAATAATCTTACACCAGGATTAGCAGATCATGGTGTAAACATTATGGGAACAAGTGCAGTTGATGTAGATAGAGCTGAAAATCGTTCAAAATTTAGTGCAGAATTAGACAAGCTTCACATTCAGCAACCCCGTTGGCAGGCATTTTCTAATCTTAATGAGGCCAAAAACTTTGCTCAAGAAGTTGGGTTTCCTGTAATTGTTAGACCTTCATATGTTTTATCAGGAGCTGCGATGAAAGTGGTGTGGTCCCAAGAAGAATTAAAAACATATGTCAAAGAAGCCACTGATGTTTCCCCAGATCACCCTGTAGTCATCTCAAAATTTATGCTTGATTCACTTGAGGTTGATGTCGATGGAGTAAGTAACGGAAAAGAAGTCATTATTGGCGCAATTGTAGAACATATTGACAGCGCAGGTGTTCATTCCGGAGATGCAATGATGTGTATTCCTCCTTGGCGTTTGAACAATAAAACAATCGAAACAATTACTGAATACACCACAAAAATTGCAACTACGTTTAATGTTAAAGGCCCATTTAACTTACAATTTTTGGTTCATGATAATCATGTTTATGTAATAGAACTAAACATTCGTGCATCTCGCTCTATGCCGTTTGTCTCAAAACTTGTAAAAACAAATCTCATATCATTGGCTGCAAAGGCAATATTGGATAAACCCCTACCAGACATTCCAAAAAACAAATGGCAAAAAATTCACAATTATGGTATCAAGGTACCACAGTTTTCATTTATGCAATTAGATGGAGCAGATATTGCCCTAGGTGTAGAAATGCAATCAACTGGAGAGGCTGCCTGCTTTGGAAGCAGCTTTTATGATGCCTTATCAAAAGGATTAATTTCTGTTGGATATAATTTGCCTAAAACCGGGGCAGCGCTGGTAACTGTTGGTGGTGCACAAAATAAAGAAAAACTTCTACAGTCAATTGCAATTTTAAAAAACCTTGGATTTAAGATTTTTGCAACAGAACATACTGCAGAATTTTTTGAAGAAAAAATTGGGGAAATAGAAGTGGTCCACAAAATTTCAGAACCACAACGAAAACCAAACATTGCAGATTTATTGTATGAAAGAAAAATAAATTTCATAATAAATATTCCTAGTACCTCTACACTAGAAAAGTATGTTGGAATGCTTGATGATGAATATCAAATTAGACGTAAATCTTTGGAGTTGGGAGTACCTGTGCTTACTACCATAGAACTTGCAGATTCTTTTGTAAAAACATTAGAGTGGCTAAAAAGCAACAAGACAACGATTGAACCTATTGAACCATATGATCCATTTTGATCACAAAACATGATCTAACATAGATTCATCTCCAATAATGGTACCATCAAGAGTAACTATTCTTGCTGATGTTACTTTTTTTATTTTTTCAATAATAGGTGAGATTGATTTTTTATATTTTTTTTTGGTTGTTGCATAAAAATACTTGTTAAAAGAGGGAATTATTATGATTTCAATTTCACCTGATTCACTTGGAAAAATTTGTCCCTTGTCTGCTTTAATTGAAATCCATACACGTTCTCCATTAACGATAGACTCTTCTTGAAAAAATACTGGATGAATATGTCCCATTACTATTTTTTTAACATGAGAAAAATTTTCTGATGGCATGGTATGTCCATGTGTAAATAAAGTCCTTTCATCTTCCATACCCGTTGAACTAATTAAAGAAATATCTTCAGGAACTAGAAGTTGGATATTTGAATCATGATTTCCAGGAACCAAAATTATGTTGCACTTTTTTTTAATTTTTTCAAAGAAAAAAGGTACCTCATTCCATTCACTTTTTGAAATATTTTTGATACTTGATTTTACATCTCCTAAAAGTATGACTGAATCTGGATTTTGTGCCTCTATAATTTCTGATAATTCATCAATTGTTTCGTTTACGGTAGTGTTTTTTCCGAGAGAAATTTCATTTGAGGAAAAACTACTTTCAAAACCGATATGAAGATCAGTTACAACCAAGTATTTTTTCTTACCTTCAATTAACAATGCTGGTTTTCCAGAGATTATCTTTTCATGTGACATCAAAGATATACAATACCCTTTAAATTAAATTCTTGTGAAAAAAAATTTGGATCGTATAGAGGAACTTGTTTCTGAGCGGCGAGTTAAATTTCATGTCTTTGAACCAAGCCAAAGAGAAATATGGACAGTTGTGGGTAAGGGTAAAGAATATTGGTTAGATCCTGATGGAGAATATTGTTCTTGCCCTGGTTATTATTTTGGTAAACTTGCTGGAAAGAATTTATGCTATCATTTAGAGTCGGTTCTTTTGGCAAAAAAAGAAAATAAATTTGAAAAAATTGTATTTTCAGATGATGAATATTCCGTATTCCTTGCAGGTTTGATATCTGACTTGTAAATTCACATTAATTAGAACTTGTTAATAACCAGAAAAAAATCTAAATATTTATGGATGAAGAACAGCACAATTTACAAATAGAAAGAACAGCAAAAAACATGCTTGAAGATAAAATCTCTATCGATGAGCAAGATCCAAGTAAATTACAAAAATACAAAGAACAAATAATTTCAGATTGTGGCTTGAGTGATGATGATGCGCTAAAGTTAACCTATGAGGCTTTACTCTACCTGAAATTAAAAAATTCAGATGGCTCTGATCCTATTCAAAAAGGGGATCAATTTGGAGCGGGCTTTAGTTGATTTTAAGATAAAGGAATAGATTCAATATCCTCTTTCGAAACACCCCTCCAAAGCCCTACCATTCCTTCCGGAACCACTTCTTCAACTTTAGTTATTACTTGAATCTTAATTTGATCTGGTGTTGGGGGTCTCCATAGCATTGCCACATAGTCTCCAACTTCTCCTACCTTTGTTGGTAAGGCCATGATCATTTTTTCCTTTGAAAATCCTTTTGAGATTAGACCATTCTCCAATTTTTCTTTTAAATCCATTCTTCCATGAGTAAATAGATAAACGTCTTTTTGAGTATTAATTTCTGACATAATTAATCTGAAATTTTAAACTAAATCAACCTTTCCTGATCTTGCACGTACCAAAAAGGGTTAAATTGGCTTCCTCCAAAATGTGATCTGTGAAAATATTCACTGTAGGAAGCAAATCCTTTGTAACCAGTTTTCAGCTAGCTGGAATTCCTGGAAAGATATCGGCAACTCCCAAAATCGCACTTGAGGAAATCAAAAAATTAACTGATGATTCTGATGTTGGATTAGTTCTTGTAAGTGATGATATTACAGAATCAATAAATGATGAATTAACTGATTTGAGGGCAGAAAAATCAACTTTAGTGTTTGCACTTCCTGCTACTGGGAGTAAGAAAACTGAGGTTGACTATAGATTAATGCTCAAAAAGATTCTTGGTGTATAAATTTTTTTAATCTACTTATACTCAATATTTTAAAAGTTTGATATGAAAACAGCATTTGTAAGAGAACCATCTTTTATATCCATAGAAGAAACAAAAAAACTTTCTCTAAATCCTGGCGAAGTTTTGGTTCAAATGCATGCCTGTGGAATTTGTGGCTCTGATTTAGAAAAAGTGTTTGGTCAATATGGACAACCTTCAACGAAACTAGGACATGAACCATCTGGAATTATTTTAGATGTTGGTTCTAAAATTATTGATTTAAAAAAGGGAGATAGAGTTTTCACACATCATCATGTCGCGTGTTATTCTTGCCATCTTTGTAAACACGGAAATGAAACGATGTGTAAAAAATACTCTGAAACAAATCTCTCTCCATGTGGATTGTCTGAAGAATATGTTGTTCCAGAATGGAATGTCCTTCATGGAGGTGTTCTAAAAATTCCTGATTCAATGACATTTGAGGAGGCAGCAATGATTGAACCACTAGCATGTTGTGTTCGCTCTTGGAGTAAATTTGACTATCAAGAAGGTGATTCGGCAGCTATTTTTGGTGTTGGCCCAACAGGAATGATGCATGTCATGCTTGCCCAATCTAAAAAATTTTCAGATATTTTCTGTTTCGATGTTAATGATTTTAGATTAAATTTTGCAAAAAAATTTAATGTATCTGAGACAATAAATTCAAAAAGTGAAAAAAAACTTGAATCTATTTTAGATAAAACAAATGGACAAGGCGTTGATATTGCAATAGTTGCCACAAGTAGCTTAAAGGCATTAGAGGATGCCATTGAAATTGTAAGAAAAGGAGGAACGGTTATGATGTTTGGGGTTCCATCAAAGGATTCAAAAATTAATTTGGATATGAGTAAAATTTATTCCAAAGAAATTACTTTGGTGACAAGTTATGCTGCTTCTGATAAGGATACTAAAGAAGCTCTTCAATTAATTGAATCCTCTAAAATTAATGTAAAACAGCTAGTTACTCACACTTATCCAATTTTAGATTCTCAAAAAGCATTTGATCATGCGAAAAGTGGTGAAAATGCGATGAAGATAATAATTACAAGATAAGAAAGGCTTAAGAAAGGTACATTTTTCTTTCAAATTTGTAGACATATGGATTGGGGATTAAAAAATCGGTTGGCAAAAATAATCAATCCTCAAAATAATCGTGCCTTAATGTTGGCAGTAGATCATGGATATTTTTTGGGACCTACTGAAAAATTAGAAAATCCAAAAAAAACAATTTCTCCACTATTGAAATATTGTGATTCTTTGATGCTTACTAGAGGAGTGCAACGAACATCTGTTAATCCAAATACTTCTGTACCTATGGTTCTACGTGTTTCTGGTGGGGCAAGCATAATTGGAGAAGACCTCTCTCAGGAACAAATCACAGTCACCATGAAGGAAGCTATTCGATTAAACGCTAGCGCCGTTGCAATGTCCATGTTTGTAGGTTCAAAATATGAAAATCAGACCATTGTAAACCTTGGAAAACTGGTAAGTGCTGGAGAAGAATATGGTATACCAGTCTTGGCAGTAACTGCAGTTGGAAAAGAACTCGGAAAGGACTCACGTTATCTTTCTCTTGCCTGCCGAATTGCAGCAGAACAAGGTGCTCATATTGTCAAGACCTATTATTGCGATAACTTTGAAAAAGTAGTTGGTTCATGTCCTGTTCCAATAATTGTAGCTGGGGGAAAAAAAATCCCTGAGCGTGATGCAATGCAACTAACTTACAATGCAATCAAAGCAGGTGCAGTTGGGGTTGATATGGGAAGAAATATTTGGCAATCAAATAATCCTGTCCCAATGATACGCGCAATTCGTTCTATAGTTCATGGAGATGCTTCTGTAGATCAGGCATTCAAACTTTATATTCAACTTTGTCAAGAGGGCAAATCAAAAAACCCTAATCAAAACAAATCAAAAAACCCTAATCAAAACAAATCAAAAAACCCTAATCAAAACAAATCAAAAAACCCTAATCAAAACAAATCAAAAAACCCTAATCAAAACAAATCAAAAAACCCTAATCAAAACAAATCA
>Ga0224512_10004919_pt1 | contig 11139 bp, 8 predicted proteins | sample SF_May12_sed_USG_4_FD_169103 | JGI IMG/M metagenome (GOLD analysis project Ga0224512, IMG submission 169103) | Sediment microbial communities from San Francisco Bay, California, United States - SF_May12_sed_USGS_13 | ecosystem: Environmental > Aquatic > Marine > Sediment | place: USA: California...
GACGGCCGAGCTGACGCCATTCCTGCGCCGGCCAATGAGCATCTACCGCATCGATCGCGCGCAGGGCCGGCTGGAATTCCTTTACAAGATCGTCGGTATGGGCACCAAGGGCCTGGCGATGCTCAAGCCGGGCGATACGCTCGACATCTTCGGCCCGCTCGGTAAGGGCTTTGAGATCCCCGACGGCTGCAGGCATGTCGTGATGGTCGCGCGCGGGGTAGGTCTGGCGACGCTGGCGCCGCTCGCCGAGCTGGCGACCGGACAAGACGCGCGCGTCACCGCAATCCTCAGCGCACGCTCACCCGACTATCTCATGTCGGAAGACTACCTGCGTTCGGTCGGCGCCGAGGTTGTCACCGTGACCGACGCCGAGGGCACGAGCGGCGTCGACGATGTCGAAGCCCGCGTCCGCGCGCTCATTGCCACCGAGGACGTCGGCCTCCTCGCCACCTGTGGGTCGAACCGCCTCCTCCTCATGCTGCAGGGTTTGGCAAAGGAGTACGGAATTCCGGGGCAGGTGGCGCTCGAGCAGCTGATGGGCTGCGGCATCGGCATGTGCTTTGTTTGCGTCCTGCCGTTCCGCACGGCCGACGGGCTTGAATACAAACGCGTTTGCAAGGACGGCCCCGTTTTCCCGATCGAGGAGGCACTCTCTTGGTAGACATGTCGGTACAGATCGGGCCGACCAAGCTCGCCAATCCGGTCATGCCGGGTTCCGGCACGTTCGGCGAAGGACTTGACGACGTCATGGACCTCAACCGACTGGGCGCCATCGTTGCCAAGACGATCACGCCCGAACCCCGCGAGGGCAGTCCCCTGCCCCGCGTCGTCGAATACAAGGACGCGTTTCTGGGAGCGATCGGGATTCCCAACAAGGGCCCGGAGTATTTCGTGCGCGAGATCGCCTCCTTCTACAGGAAATTCTCGCCGCCCTTTGTGGCCAGCATCTCCGCCCCGACGGTCGATGCCTTCGGCAAGATCGCGGCCGATGTCAGCAAGCCCGGCATCGACATTATCGAGGTCAACATCTCCTGCCCGAACCTGGAAAAGGACGGCAAGGCCTTCGCGATGGATCCCGACGCGACCGAGAAGGCGATCCGGGCCATCATGGCGAACACCGATCTGCCGGTCTGGGCCAAGCTCTCGCCCAACGCCGGCGATGCGCCCGCGGTCGCCCAGGCCGCCGAGGCAGGCGGCGCCCATGCGCTGACCGTCGCCAACGCCATGGTGGGCATGGCAATCGACGCCGAGACCATGCGGCCAAGGCTCGGCAACATCACCGGCGGGATGACCGGTCCCGCGACCAAGCCGGTGATCCTGTTCATGGCCTATCAGGTGGCGCGCTCGGTCTCGATCCCGATCATCGGCTGCGGCGGCATCTCAACGGCCGAGGACGCGATCGAATACATGCTCGCCGGCGCCAGTGCGATCCAGGCCGGCACGATCAATTTCATCCATCCTGCCGCCATGCTCGGCATCATCGACGGCATCGAGGCCTATTGCCGGCGCAAGGGCATCAAGCGGGTATCCGAGCTGACCGGCGCGCTCGACGCCGATGAAGGCTTCACCCTTGCACAGCTCGCCTCGGCCGGCTGACGCGACGGGGCGGGCCAGAGTGAGCGAACGCACCCTTCGCGCCGCGGTCGATGTTGGCGGCACTTTCACCGATGTCGCGCTGAGCGACACGCGAACCGGGCAGCTGATTTCGGCCAAGGTGCTGACCACGCCCGGCAACCGCGCCGACGGCGTGCTCGGCGGCATCGATGTTGCGCTCGACGTCGCCGGAGCGCCGCCGGACGCCGTTGCCGAAGTCGTGCACGGCTCGACCACCGGCACCAACGCGCTGATCGAACGCACCGGCGCGAAGGTCGGATTGCTGACAACCGAAGGCTTCCGCGACGTGCTTGAGATCGGGCGCTGCATGCGACCGATGGAGGGGCTTTACGACGTTTCGATCGACCGGCCGCTACCCTTGGTGCCGCGGTATCTGCGGCTGGAGGCGCGCGAGCGCATGGACGCACACGGCCGGATCATCGAGCCGCTCGACGAGGCCAGCGTCTCCGCTGCCGCCGAGACATTCGCCCGGGAGCAGGTCGAGGCCATCGCTATCTGCTTTCTATTCGCCTTTCGCAGCCCCGCGCACGAGGAGCGCGCCGCGGAGATCCTGGCGGCCGCGTTGCCCGGCGTTCCGATCACGCTGTCGCATCGGATCAGTCCCGAATACCGCGAATACGAACGCACCTCGACGGCCGTGATGAACGCCTACCTCACGCCGATCATGAACACCTATCTCGACGATCTGGAACCGCGCCTGCAGGACCGGTTGGGGCCGGCACGGCTCTCGATCATCCAGGCCAATGGCGGCTCGACCTCGGTCGGGATCGCGCGCGCCAAGGCGCTGACCACGGTCAATTCGGGACCGGCGGGCGGGGTTGTCGCCGCCGCTTTCTACGGCCGGCGGCATGGCCGCGAGCGCATCGTCTCGGTGGATATGGGCGGCACCTCCTTCGATATCGGGCTGGTCGAGGGCGGCGCCTCGAAGGTCACCACCGACGGCGCGTTTCAGGATCTGCCGGTCAAAATTCCGATCATCGATCTGCATATCATCGGCGCCGGCGGCGGCTCGATCGCCTGGCAGGACCCCGGCGGCGCACTCAATGTCGGCCCGCGCTCGGCCGGCTCCGATCCGGGGCCAGCCTGCTATGGCCGCGGCGGCACCGCGCCGACCGTGACCGATGCCAACCTGGCGCTCGGCCGGCTCAATCCCGACTATTTCAACGGCGGGCGGATCAAGCTCGACGCGGGCGCGGCCAAGGCGGCCGTCGGCGACCTCGCCAAGGCACTGGGCATGGGTCTCGAGGATGCCGCACTCGGTGTCCTCAAGGTGGTCAACGCCAACATGGTCAAGGGGATCGCGACCGTGACCATCCAGCGCGGCATCGATGTGCGCGATTTCTCGCTGCTCTCGTTCGGCGGAGCCGGCGGCCTGCATGCCGTCGACCTCGCGAGCGAGCTTGGCATGGTCGAGGCGGTGATCCCGCCTTTGCCAGGGATCTTTTCCGCGGTCGGGCTCCTGGTCACCGAAACGCGGCAGGATTACGTGACGGCGCTTGGCAACGTCGAGTCAGGCACCGCCGATCTTGCCGAACTGGAAGCCCACTTCGCGCGCATGGAAGCCGAAGGTGCGGCCGATCTGGCGGCGCAAGGATTTGCTCAAGACGACATCGAGCTGCGCCGGGCGGCGGACCTCAAGATCGCCGGCCAGACCTACGAGCTGTCGCTGCCCCTGCCCGATCAGGGCACGCTGACGGCCGACGGCCTTGCCGCGTTGATCGAGGCGTTCAGTGCGCTCTACCGGGAACGCTATGCGTTCTTCTTCGAGGGTGAGCCGATCGAGCTCGTCAATCTGCGGGTCACGGCATTCGGCCGAAATGCCGACGTCGATCTGCCCGAGGACGACAGTCCCGGCGGCGATCCGGCAGGCGCGATCAAGGACCGACGTCCGGTCTATTTCGAGGGTGCGGGTTGGGTTGAGTGCGCGATCTACGACCGCGACCGGCTCGCCGGCGGCATGACGGTGCCGGGGCCGGCGGTGATCGAGGAGGAGACCTCGGCGACGCTGGTGCCGCCCGCTCGGTCCGCCCGGGTTGCCGCCGATCACGGTCTGATCATTCCGCTCGACGACGCATCCAGCCATGGGGAAGGCCGCCGATGACCGACATGATCACGATGCAGGTGATCCGCTATGCGCTGGAGCAGATCGCCGACGAGATGGGCTACACGCTGGTGCGCACTGGCCGGTCGACCATCATCACCGAGATCAAGGACATCTCCTGCGTCATCACCGACGCCAAGGGCCAGACCGTCGCCCAGGCGCACCATACGCCGAGCCTGCTTGCCGGCTTTGAGATCACCATGCGCGAGCTGGTCGCAAGGTTTGGCGAAGACGACCTTTCGCCGGGCGACGTCATCATCATGAACGACCCTTACAAGGGCGGTCAGCACATCATGGACCTCTACGCCATCGCACCGGCCTTTCACCAGGGCAGGCTGATCGGCTTCGTTGGCAATATCGCCCACCATTCCGATTTGGGCGGGGTCGCGGCGGGCGGCGTCGCGGGCGGCATTCGCGAGATCTATCTCGAGGGCCTGCGCCTGCCGATGGTCAAGTTCATCAAGGCCGGCGTCGAGGACCGCGAGATCGCCGGCATCATCGAGAACCAGATCCGCGTGCCCGACAAGACGCTGGGCGATATCCGCGCCCAGGTGGCCTCGCTGATGGTCGGCACCGACCGGCTCGACCGGCTGTTCACCCGCTATGGCGCCGATGTCGTCCATCAGGCCTGCGCGGATTTGCTCGACTATTCCGAACGCCGCATGCGCAAAGGGCTGGAGGCGCTGCCCGACGGGACTTATGAGGCGGAAGACTTCATCGACGATGACGGCATCGTCGACGAGCCGATCCGGGTTTCGGTCAAGCTCACCATCGACGGCGACCGGGTGATCGTCGATCTGTCGGACAGCGACCCGCAGGCCCAGGGCAACACCAACTCGACCATCGCCAACACGCATGCAGCGGCCTATTACGTGCTGATCGCCGTGGTCGACCCGCACATGCCGCCCAATTCGGGCTGCTACCGTCCGGTCGAGGTCATCGCCAAGCCGGGCACCGTGGTCAATCCGTTGCCGCCGGGCGCGGTCGCCGCGCGGACCAACTGCTCGACCAAGATCGTCGAAGCAATGTTGTTCGCACTGGCGCCGCTGGCGCCCGAACGCGTGGCCGCCGGCTCACACGGGCAGATCACGACCTGTGGTTTCGGCGGGCGCGACCCGGAAACGGGCGATCCCTTCATCTATACCGACATTCAGGGCGGCGGTAACGGCGGCCGCGCGCACCGCGACGGCGCCGACGGCCAGGACGGTCATTTGGCGCGCTTCATGAACACCCCCGTCGAGGCCGCCGAACAGCGCTTCCCGGTGCGGATCGAGCGCTATGAATTCATTCCCGACAGCGGCGGCGCCGGGAAATATCGTGGCAGCCTGGCGCTTCAGCGCGACATCCGTTTGCTCGCCGACAATGTCAGCTTCGCGCGCTACAGCGACCGCCACAAATTTGCGCCCAAGGGCCTGTTCGGCGGCGGCGAAGGCGCACCCGGCGCGATCGTGCGCAATCCCGGCTCGAACCACGAGGAGCGCATGGCCTCCAAGGGCCTCGACACGCTGGAGGATGGCGACCTCGTCAGCGTGCGCCTGCCGGGGGCGGGCGGCTACGGCGATCCGGGCGAGCGCGACCCCGAAGCCATCGCCGCCGATCTGCGCGACGGCAAGATCTCGCCCGAGGCCGCCAAGCGCGACTACGGCGCAGCGGCCGGCGCGGCCAAGATCGAACCGACATAGGATCGGGGGCCGTGGCAGTGAGCGGCCCACGATGAGGATCGTCGATATCCGCGAGGCGACGGTTTCGATCGGATCGTCCATCCGCAACGCCGACATCGCCTTCGATACGATGACCGCCAGCGCGCTTGCGGTGATCACCGACGTTCGCCGCGGCGGCAAGCCCGTCGTGGGGCTCGCCTTCGATTCGATCGGGCGCTACGGCCATGGCGCGCTCCTGCGCGAACGATTTATTCCGCGTCTGCTCGACGCCGCGCCGGATGATTATCTCGATGAGGCGACGGGCGCGATCGATCCCTTCAAGGTCTGGACGATCGCGATGCGCAACGAAAAGCCCGGCGGACACGGCGAGCGCGCGGGCGCGGTCGGGCTGATCGACGCAGCGATCTGGGACCTTGTGGCCAAGCTCGAGGAGCGACCGCTCTGGGCGCTGCTAGCCGATCGCTTCGGCGATGGCGCCGGCGCGCCGCCGCGCGTGCCGGTCTATGCCGCTGGCGGCTATTACCGCGACGGCGGCGACCTCGATGGCCTGAAGAGGGAAATCGCCGGCTACCGCGAACGCGGCTATCGGCGCGTCAAAATCAAGATCGGCGGCGCGCCGCTCGACGAGGATCGGCGCCGGATCGAGGCCGCGCTCGAAATCGTTGGGTCGGGCAGCGAGCTCGCCGTTGACGGCAATGGCAGCTTCGACCGGGACACCGCGTTTGCCTATGCCGACGCACTGGCGCCCATGGGCCTCGCCTGGCTCGAAGAGCCGGTCGACCCGCTCGACTTCTGCCTCCATGCCGAGCTGGCCGCGCATACGGAGATGCCGATCGGCACAGGCGAGAACCTGTTCTCCGCTGCCGATGCTCGCAACCTGATGCGCCATGGCGGCTTGCGGCCGGACCGCGATTTCATCCAGCTGGACATCTCGCTGTCCTACGGATTGGTGGAATATCTGCGCGTGCTGGAGACCGGCGCGCAGCATGGCTGGACGCGCGGTCGTTTCCTGCCCCATGTCGGCCATTTGCTGGCGCTGTCGGCGACGGCCGGGCTCGGCCTAGCGGGCTGCGAGGCGGCGGCCGATCCGGCGCTGCCCTTCGGCGGCTTTCCGGGAGACGTGACGGTGGAGGACGGCCATGTCACGCCATCGGCGCGGCCGGGCGTCGGCATCGAGGGCAAGGCCAACCTCTATGCGCTGTTCTACGACCGGCTCGCCCTCGAGGCGTGACGGCGCATCAAAGCGGGATCGAGATCACCGTGTCGTGCACCGCATCGCAGTCGATCAGATCGACGCGCTTCAAGACGATGTGAAAAGTGTCGCCCGCCGGGCGTAGCCGATGCTCGCAGCGGGCCGCGCGAACCGCGCGGTCTCCGGCCCGGTACTCGTGAACAGTCAGCGCGGAGGCGACGCGGCAGAGCCCGTCCGCATCGGCGAGTTCGACGATCTCGACATTGCTGACGGCGTGCACCGTGCGCGGTCGCGGCTCGAGCACATAGGCGCGCGGATGGCCGAGACGACGCACCCGCATCGCCAGCATCTCCTTGTCTTCGCGCAGGATCGAGACCGTGGTGGTGGGATCGTTCTGGCCCGGCTCGCTGGGGATCCAGTAGAGCCCATCCTCGGCGAATAGGCCGCGCCAGTCTTCGAACGCGCCCGCGTCGAGCAGCCGCGCCTCGCGATACAGGAAGGCTTCGACCGCCGATAAGAGCGCGGCAGCGTCGGTCACGGGTTGGATCCCGCCGTCATAGATCCCGCCGTCATATATGCGAGCCAGGCGGTGAATTGCGCGCGCATCGGAAGCTCGCTGGCGCCACTGGAGGCCCGGCCGCCTTCGGCGCGCACGGCGTCGCTGTCGATGCCGCGCGCCACGTTGACCCAATCGCCGCCATGAGCGTCCGCCAACCCGGCGCTACAGCGGTCGAAGATCTCGACATCGTCGGCGAAGATCATCGAGGCCGGCGAGTTGAGCGTGCTGAGAAAATGCACCGCGCGCTCGAACATGGGCTCCGGCGCGCCTTTGAGGCGGAAGCACTGGGCGTGGACGACCGACCGGTCGGGCGCGATCGGATGGACGACGCGAATTTGCTGGTACTGGGCATTCAGGCTGACATTGGGAAAGATGAGGTTGTTGAAGGTGTCGACGGCGAGGATCTCGGCGGCGCGCGTCTCGCCATGCGCCGCGACGAGGCATTGCCGGTAGGCCGTGCTGACTGGATCATCCGCGCCGGGCGACAGCACGCCGTCGGCATAGAAGCCGCCCATGAAGGCATGCCCGCTATCGAAGCCGACAAGGCCCAAACTGTCCCATTCGCGGCGGGTGAAGCCGTTGGACTGAAGTTGCAGCTTGGTCTGATTGCCGTCGGGCGCGTCATCGCGCAGTGCCGCCTGGCGGCCGGCCTCGACCGAAGATTCGTGGACGATGCCCGGATGGATCGTGTCGTTGGCATTCTCCTGATGGAACTTCCAGTTGCCGCGATAGGCGACGCGGAAGCCGCCGCCCGCGATCTCGACCTCGCCGTCGGGGGCGCGGTCGATCAGGTTGTCGATCGCCGCGCACAGGGGCCCCAGATGCTCGTCCAGCGGCGGGCCGTCGGGCACCAGGCTGGCGAAAAGGAAGCCGCGATAGCTGGCGACGCGCGGCGCCCGCGCGAGGTGGTTCGCCGCATCGTCGATGTCGAGCGATTTGCCGTAACTCGACGGATGCGGTACCGCTTCAAGCGTGCCGTCGAGGCGAAAACTCCAGGCGTGATAAGGGCAGGCGAAGCGCTCGGCGGTGCCGCGCTCGACCACACAGAGTCGGGCGCCGCGATGCGCGCAGCGATTGGCAAGCACGTGAACGGCTCCGTCACTACCGCGCGCAACGATCACCTCTTCGGTGCCGAGCCGGCTGCGCAGAAACGCGCCCGGCTTGCGGAGCTGGCTTTCGTGGGCGACGTAAAGCCAGCTGCGGGCGAAGATCCGCTCCATCTCCAGCGCGAAGATGCCGGGATCGGCGTAGACGCGGCGATGGACTCTGCCGCGCCGCACCAGGCTCCGAAGTTCGTCTTCTGGGATCGCCGACATCTTCTACCTCCGCTGGCAACCGCTGAGATTGCCTCACGGCGAGAGTATCGAAGGCATTTACGTTAGTGTCAAAAACCGACATTGCCCGGTTTGAGACGAGCCGATAGAGTGGCCAAAACACCGGGCAAATTGGCGTTTTGGACACAAACGAATCTACCAAAGCGCCCAGGCGGGCCATGCGGACCCCGAGGGTTCCCGCCGGCGAATTGACGGATCACAGCAAAAGGGAGGCAACAGTGAAATCAAGAAGCATAGCCATGGCTGCCGCGACGATCGCGGTCATCACCGCGGGCGGCACCACACCATCCGTGGCCGCCGAAGTGAAACTGAAAGCCGCAAGTTTCCTGCCGGGCCGGGCGTCCTTCGGCGCGCCGTTCTATCGCTGGGTCAAGGAAGTCAACAAGCAGTGCGCCGGCAAGGTGAACATCACCGTTGTCGGGCCCTCGGCGATCAAGGCCTTCGAGCAACCGAACGCGCTGAAGCAGGGCGTGATCGACATGCTCTCCGGCCCGGCGGCCTACTACAAGGGCATCACCGTCGCGCCGGAGACCGCGGTCCTGGCGAAGGTCGGCCCGGTCGAGCAGCGCAAGAATGGCGCTTGGGCCTATCTCAACCGGGTGCATAACGAGAAGATGAACGCCCAGTACCTGACCCATGTCGGCTTCGGTGTGCACTTCTTCGTCTACACCCGCAAGCCTGGCAAGAACGGCCGTTTCGACGGTTTCCGGATGCGCACCGCGCCGATCTACGACACCTTCTTCCGGGGTCTGGGTGCGACCACGACCAAGATGCCGCCGCCGGCCGTTTACACCGCGCTCGAGCGCGGCACGGTAGACGGCTATGGCTGGCCGCTGTGGGGCGTCACCGATTTCGGCTGGCACAAATACACCAAGTTCCGTTACGGACCCGGCTTCTTCAATGTCGTGGTGAACATCCTCGTCAACCTCGACAAGTGGAAGGCGATGTCGAACGATCAGCGGGCGTGCCTCAACAACATGGCCCTGTGGCTGGAGAAGGAATTCCCCAAATGGCGCGCGGCCGAAGACGCCAAGGCGACCGCAGCGCAGAACAAGGCGAATATCAAGTATATCGACCTTGGGCCGGCGCACGCGAAGAAGGCCGAAGAGCTCTATTGGGCCGAGCTGACCAAGGCCAACCCCAAAGACGTCAACGCGCTGCGTAAGCTGCTCACCAAGTAGCGGCGGACTGAATTACGCCGAAGGGATCGAGGGGGGCGATGTCGATGCCGGCATCGCCCTCTTCGTTCGTTCCGGCGTTTGTTCCGGTATTTTTTGGGAGTATTGTTGGAGGTCCGCTCGGGCTTTCGCGCGGGCAATTGCGGGGGCGGACGTGCCAGCGGGGGTGAGGCATGCTTGATCGCGTCGTCGATTTTCTGGCCGCGGTCGCGGGGATTATCCTGTGCGCACTGGTCGCGGTCATTTGCGTCGACGTCGCCGGCAGGAACTTCAAGCTGTTCACCCTCTCCTGGTCGCTCGAATCAGCGCAGATCGCCCTCTACTGCATGACCTTTCTGGCAGCGCCGTGGGTTCTGAAGAATGGCGGCCACATCGCCGTCGATCTGCTGATCCAGAACCTGTCCACCGCCAAGGCACAGCGGGTCGGACGCTTCACAAGCATGATCGGCGCCATTGTCTGCGGCGTGTTGACCTACTACGCCGTCCGCGTCTTCCTCGACTTCCTGATCGACGGCCAGCTCGTTCATGGCTCGATGATCTATCCGCGATGGCTGGTCTACATCCCCGCGCCGCCGACCTTCTTTTTGATGTTCCTGATCTTCGCGCGCTGGACCATCGATCCGGCGCGGATGACCGACGCCCGGTTGGACAAGTCCGAAGGGCTCTAGCGCATGGAGTGGTACTACGCGCTCGTTATCCTGATCGGCGTGCTGATCGCCTTCATGCTGACCGGCATGCCGGTGGTGATCGCCTTCTTCGTCACCAACATCATCGGCGCTTTCCTCTTCATGCGCGGCGAGATCGGGCTGTTCCAGCTCATCCGCAACGCCGTCGACAGCGTGCAGACCTTCAGCCTGCTGCCGATCCCGCTGTTCATCATGATGGGCGAGGTGATGTTCCATACCGGCATCGCCCAGCGCGCGATCGATGCCGTCGACAAGCTGATCGCCCGGGTGCCGGGCCGCTTGGCGCTAGTCGCGATCACTGGCGGCACGATCTTTTCCACCCTGTCCGGCTCGACCATCGCCAACACGGCGATGCTGTCGAGCACGCTGCTGCCGGAAATGTACAAGCGCGGTTACAAGCCGGTGATCTCGATCGGGCCGATCGTCGCCGTCGGCGGCTTGGCGATGCTGATCCCGCCCTCGGCACTCGCGGTCTTGCTCGGCAGCCTGGCGCAGATCTCGATCGGCGATCTCCTCATCGCCTCGATCGTTCCGGCGCTGATCCTGGCGGTAATGTTCGTGGGGTATGTGGTCGTTCGGTGCGCGCGAAATCCCGAGATCGCGCCGCCCTATGACGTGCCGAAGATGACCGCCCGGGAACGCTACATGCCGTTCCTGGTTTACGTGCTGCCATTGTTACTGATCTTCGTCGTGGTGGTCGGCAGCATCGTCGGCGGCATCGCCACGCCGACCGAATCGGCAGCGCTCGGGGCGGTCGCCACGCTGGTCGCGGCGCTGGCCTATCGCCGCCTCACCTGGAAGAACTTCCTGGTCT
>Ga0224512_10004920_pt1 | contig 11137 bp, 11 predicted proteins | sample SF_May12_sed_USG_4_FD_169103 | JGI IMG/M metagenome (GOLD analysis project Ga0224512, IMG submission 169103) | Sediment microbial communities from San Francisco Bay, California, United States - SF_May12_sed_USGS_13 | ecosystem: Environmental > Aquatic > Marine > Sediment | place: USA...
TACATCGTTCGTGGGCGCAGCTTCGAGAAGCTCGAGCTGGGAGGTGTGCCGCTGGGCTTGCTCCCGGATCGTCACTATCGGGAAGTCGAGCTGTATCTCGAGCCGGGAGATTTCGTCGTGCTCCTCTCCGACGGAGTCGAGGATATGCAAAACCCGGCCGGCGAGGAGTTCGGGCGACAGCGTATCGAAGGCGCCTTGCAACGGCTGGCGTCGGGATCGGCGCGCCAGATCGCCCAGGGACTACTCGAGGCGACGCGCATGTTCGCGGGCAGCGCCGAGGCCTACGACGACAGAACGATCGTCGTGATGCGTGCCTCCGAGAGTTGAGGCGACCGGTCCAAGGTGTACCGTCGGCGTCGGGTATAGTCCGCGGCATGCCCCGGTGTTCGCAGCCGAGGAGCCGTCATGCCATCACATCGCATCTGCCTGTGGTCGGGACCGCGAAACATCTCGACAGCGCTGATGTACTCGTTCGCGCAGCGCTCGGACACTCGGGTGGTCGACGAGCCGCTGTACGGACACTACCTGCAGGTCTCAGGCGCCGAGCACCCGGGGAGAGACGAAGTGCTGGCGGCGATGGAGACCGATGGCGAGCGGGTGGTCAGCGAAGTGATTCTGGGGCCCAGCGACCGATCGGTCCTGTTCATGAAGCACATGGCGCATCATTTGCGGGACTTGGATCGGAGATTCCTCACTCGAACAGTGAACGTTCTTCTGATTCGGCACCCACGTGAGGTTCTGATGTCGCTGGTGAATCAGATCCCGGAACCGACGCTGGCCGATACCGGAATCGGCGTACAGTCTCAGCTGTACCGGGAGCTTCGAGATGTCGGACAAGACCCACCGGTGGTCGACTCACGCGAGCTGCTCCTTGCCCCGCGTCAGGTTCTCGCTTCGTTGCTCCGTCGGCTGGAGCTACCGTTCGAGGAGGCGATGCTCGAGTGGCCGGCAGGCGGCAGGCCGGAAGATGGAGTGTGGGCGCCGCATTGGTATGCGAACGTCCATCGGTCCACAGGTTTCTCTCCCTACCGACCCAAAGGCGGAGTCCTTCCGCAGCACCTTGTTGCCGTGCTGGAGGAGTGCATGCCTCACTACGATGATCTTTACCGCGCTGTCATTCGGGCGCCGAAAGAAGGTCAGGTCGACCAATAATGCGCGACTACCTTGCCGCCGAGCTTCCCGACCCGAGAAACGCCAAGATCGTGGTGCATGTCGGAGGCGTGCTCGTACCGCGTCGAGAGGCCAAGGTCTCGGTGTTCGACAGCTCGGTCCAGGGAGGTGATGCCGTATGGGAGGGGCTCAGACTCTATGACGGTGGCATCTTCAAACTGGATGCGCATCTGGACCGATTGCACGCCTCGGCGCACGCGCTCGCCTTTGACGGAATCCCCGAGCGCGAGGAGATCACGCACGCAATCTTCGAGACTTTGAAGGCCAATGACATGCGCGACGGTGTCCATATTCGGCTGACGCTCACGCGGGGACCAAAGGTGACATCAGGCATGAGTCGACGATTCAATCGCGCCGGGTGTTGCCTCATTGTCCTCGCCGAGTGGAAGGCACCGGTGTACGGAAACCGGGGAATTCGTCTGATCACGGCATCGGTCCGACGTCATTCTCCGCAGACGCTCGATTCGAAGATCCATCACACCAACCTGCTCAATAACATCCTCGCCAAGATCGAGGCCGAGGCCGCCGGCGCCGACGATGCTGTGATGCTGGATCTGGAGGGCTTCGTGTCGGAAACCAACGCCACCAACTTGTTCATGGCGAAGAGTGGAGAGATCCTCACACCTTGGGCCGACAGCTGCCTTCCGGGCATCACTCGTGCCGTCGTCATCGAGTTGGCCAGGGAGTCCGGAATCCCCTGCCGGGAGACCCGCCTGAGCCTGACGCAGCTTTACACGGCGGACGAGGTTTTCACCACCGGCACCATGGGTGAGCTCGCTGCGGTGCTCGAGATCGATGGCCGGACTATCGGCTCAGGCGAAGCGGGGCCGCTCACGGACCGTCTGCAGGCCAGTTACCTGGAAAAGGCCAAGCGGGAGAGCGAGCGGCTTCCTGTCGCGGAGTGATGAGTGTGGTTGACAATTCCGCGAGCTTTCCCGCATCATTTGATCAACGTCCCCTCCGCGCACTCTCGATCGATGAGCGTAGCGCGGCGGCTCTAACGGTTTGGGCGGCCGACGGAGCCGGGCGGGTTGGGACCCGCCGATAACGGAGACGCCCAGAAAGGAGGTGGTCCAGTGGAGATTGATAAACGCGGTTTGACGGAGGTGGCGTCCCCGTAGGGGAAGCTCCCGAGTCACACTGGGGGTTTGCCCCGTTCGAGGGGTAACCCAGCGCCACCAAGGCAAACCCAAGGGCCCCGGTCGAATATCGGCCGGGGTCTTTCTTCGTCCAGGCGGCTTTGGTGTAACCTTCTGACAGCTTGACGTCGTTTTGATGTGGATCAATGGTGAGTGCCCCTGAACCCCCGGATGAGTCGGCGCGGCTGGCTGCGCTGCGTGAATTGGAGCTCCTCGATCGTGAGGCCGGCGAGCGCTTCACTCGCATCACGCGACTGATCAAGATCCTGTTCGAGGTGCCGATATCCTGTGTTTCCCTCGTCGATGCCGATCGCGAGTGGTTCGTTGCATGTGAAGGCATTGACGGGCGGAGTAACCCGCGCGACCAGTCGTTCTGCGCTCATACCATCCTCAGCGAAGAGACGCTGGTGATCGAGAACGCTCTGGAGGACGAGCGCTTCGTCGAGAACCCCATGGTGACTGCCAGCCCCGGCATTCGCTTCTACGCCGGTCATCCGATCTGTGCTCCCGACGGGAGTCGCATCGGGGCCGTGAGTGTTCGTGACTATCGCGCTCGCAAGTTCACGCAGCGCGAGCGGAACCTACTGGCGGACGTCGCACTCATGGTTGAGGACGAGATCCGCATCGGTCGGGTGGCTCGGCTCGAGCGCGAGATCTTGGAGCGGACGATCGCTCAGCAGAAAGCCGAAAAAGAGCGGGAGAAGTTCTTCGAGCTGTCGATCGACCTGCTATGCATCGCCGATTTCAACGGCTACTTCCGTTCCTTGAGCCCGTCCTGGGAGCGTGTGACCGGCTATTCGCTGGAGGAGCTGAAGAAAGCGCCGTTTGTCGAGTTCGTGCACCCGGATGATCGCGATGCGACGAATCGCGAGGCGGAGCGCATCGGCGAAGGGGCCAGGACACTCATATTCGAGAATCGCTACATCTGCAAGGACGGCAGCCCGCGCTGGCTCTATTGGACGGCGGTTCCTGATCTCGAGGAAGGGCTCATTTATGCAGTGGCGCGCGACATGACCGTGCGCAAGGAGTGGGAGGAAACGCTGCGCGCCGCCAAAGAAGAGGCGGAGCTGGCAAATCACGCGAAAAGTGATTTTCTCGCCGCCATGAGTCACGAGTTGAGAACGCCACTCAACTCCGTGATCGGCTTCGCCAATGTCCTGCTTTCCGACAGTGCGAATCGCCTCAGCGAGAAGCAGCGCAGCTACCTGGAGAGAATCGGCGCGAACGGCGAGCATCTTCTCGAGCTCATCAATGAAGTTCTGGATCTGGCAAAGGTGGAGGCCGGGAAGGTCGATGCCGTTTTCGAGTCGGCTGACATTGGCGAGCTCGTTCGAGACGTGGCGTTGCAGTTCGAGCCGCAGGTCGTTGGCTCACCGACCGAGCTGAAGGTCGAGGTGCCCGAGGGCGTCCAGTCGTTGACGGCCGATGTTCGACTGCTGCGGCAAATCCTTTTCAACCTCATCGGCAATGCCGTCAAATTCACGCCCCAGGGCAGGATCACTGTTCGCGTGCTCACCGATTCGGAGGACCGTCCGCGCACGATCGAAGTAGCCGACACCGGGATCGGTATCCCGGAAGAGAAGCAAGCCGAGATCTTCAAGAGCTTCGAGCAGCTCGATTCGAGCACCTCCCGCAGCTTCCAGGGTTCCGGCCTGGGCTTGGCGATCTGTCGATCATTGTGCGGAGTTCTCAACTACGGCTTGACAGTAGAGAGTGAGGTCGGTCGTGGCTCGACGTTCAAAGTGGAGCTGAGTGAGCCGAACCTCGACGTCGAGGTCGGCCAGCCGAAGTCCGACAGTCAGGCCGTACCGATCGAGGTCGTGCGCGAGATCGAGGAGGCCGAGCGTCACGGCGTGTCGTTCCACGACAAGTTGGTGTTGGTGATTGATGACGATCCCGACTCTCGACTCATCCTCAGCCAATGCCTGCACGAGCTGGGGTGTCAGGTTCTGACGGCGACGTCGGCGATGCAGGGCGTGAGGTTGGCTCGGGATCGGGCGCCTGATCTCATCACGCTGGACCTGCTGATGCCGGAGATGACGGGGTGGCAGATCCTGGGGCACTTCACCGAGGATGAGGACTTGCGCGACATTCCGGTCATTGTGGTGAGTGCGGTGGCGAGGGAACAGGGACGCAGTGCGCTGGGTGCGACAGAAATCCTGAACAAGCCCATCGATCCCGCTCAGCTGAAGCACTCTCTGGAGCGAAACCTGCCGCTCAATGCCGGCAAAGTGCTGGTAGTCGACGACAGTGCCGACGATCGAGAGCTCATCGCCGGGTATCTGCGTCGAGGGGGGGCAAAGGTCGAGGTAGTTGGCTCCGCGGGCGACGCCTTGGCGATTCTCGAAGGCTTCACGCCCGACCTGGCGATCATTGACTTGCTTATGCCCGAAATGGACGGCGCCGAGCTGGTGACGGAGCTACGCCGTCGCAAGCATCTGCGGGACTTCCCGATCCTGATCGTGACCGCGAAAGACCTCGAAGCCGACGAGCTGGAGCGTCTGAGTCGGGCATCGGCGGCCATTGTCGCCAAGGGCCCACGGCTCCGCGGAGATCTCAACGAGCTCTGCTGGAAGCTCTGGCGATTGCGCGAGCCGGCCGCCTGAGACCCGTCAGCCGCCGAGGGAGCTCGGCGCCAATGCAGCTCGGCGTGCGTCTCGATCGAGTGCCGAGATGCTCTTCTCAGGACACCGCGCTCAAGGCTGTCATCGGTGGACGCGTGACACCGGTGACAGGAAACCGCCCGCCCTGAGCCCCCTATCCAGTCACCGTTTTGGAATCGGCCACCGCGGGCACACAGTCGCCGCTCCACATCCGTCACCGATGACAGCCGCGAGCAGGTGACGTGACCATCCCTCACGCCCTCACGCCCTGACACCGGTGACAGTAAACCGCCCGCCCACAACCCGCTATCCAGTCACCGCTCGGCCCTCACACCCTCACGTCCTCACACGCCATCGATGCCCACCCATACACCGACCCCGGCGAGAGCCACCCGGATCGCTCGCTCCTCGGCGATGCCGGCGAGATCCGCATCGAAGGTCATGCTGCAGTCGTCGGTGCCGAAGACCGCAAAGACGGCGGCAGCTCGGCAGTCAGTCGATCCCGATGAGGCCAGGGATCGGGCTGTCGGTGAGTGCGTTGCGGCCAGCACCAGCAGGGCGGAAGTTTCCATCTCGGTGGCGATGACCCCACAGCGTCGCAGCCAGGCGGTATATTCGAGGTTCGCGGCTCCCGCAGGGCCTCGCCCGAACTCCCGACCGTACAACGACGCTTTACTGTGGCAGATGCCGAGAAAGGTGTCATTTTCGAGACCGCTCAGCCGGGCTCCCTCGGCGAGCGCCCGAACGCCGTCAGGGTGCGCGACCGCGGGATACTCCAGAGGCGCATAGTGGCGACTGGTCCGCTCGTCACGGACGGCACCGGTGGCGATTACCAACTGGCCGGGCACGATCTCGGGCACCATCGTGCCGCACGACCCGACACGCAACAGGCGTCGCGCGCCGCAGGAGAGCAGCTCGGAGACGACGACCTCGACCGACGCGCTGCCGATGCCGCTGGCCACCGCCATGACGTCGATTGCCCGCCCTTCTGCGGAACGGAGCGTGCCCAACTCGACGGTATGGCCGCGGGGGTTTCCGAGCGTCGAGCGATCCTGGAAGTGTTCGGCGATTTTCTCGGCCCGTGACGGATCTCCAGGGAGCAAAACATAGCGGCCGAGACCGTCGTTGCCGTCGACCTCATCGCTGCCGATGTGGAGGTGATGAGCGGGCGTCGTCATCCGTCGATCTTAGTCGAGGAGGCGTTTGCGTCTAGAATAGCGGCTCTTTGGAGGCTCTTATGCATCGATGGTCCATGCTCTTCGTCGTCAGTCTGCTTGCCGGTTGCGCGACCACCGCGCCCGTTCGGCAGCCACAGGGTCAGACACCGGAGCTTCCTCTGGAAATCCACTGGGTGCGCAACTCGGCCGAATACCGGGCCGTGCTCGAACAGACGTATCGGTTGGCAACGGAGGTTCTCGAGCGCCGAGCGGCGGGTCGCGAGCCCGGCACCTGGGCGGTCGCAATCGATGCCGACGAGACTCTGATCGGCAATTCGCTGCAGAGCAAGGAACGGGCTCTCGACTCCGCCGGCTCCTGGGAGAGCGTGTGGGACGAATGGGTCGAACGGCGTGCGGCGCCGGCGCTTCCCGGTGCGCAGCGGTTTCTTTCCAGGGTGCAGGAGCTCGGAGGGCGCATTGCCGTGGTGACCAATCGTCGGGATCGCCACTGCGTCCAAACGGCCGAGAACCTCGAGCAGGTGGGGATACCGTTCGATGTCATCCTCTGCCGGGGCGAGACACGCGACAAGCAGCCGCGATGGTCGAGTGTCGAGGACGGCACCGCCAGAGCGGATCTTCCAGCGTTGGAGATCGTCATGTGGGTCGGCGACAACATTCATGATTTCCCGGATCTTGGCCAGGACCTTCGGTTTGCCGATCCGGACGCATTTGCCGACTTCGGTGACATGTTCTTCATTCTTCCCAATCCCCTGTACGGGAGCTGGGAAGACAACCCGGGCGACTGATTCCTCCTGGCAGGACGGGTCGCGGAGTTCTCGGGCAAGGTCAACGCCGGTGTTCGCGCAGTCGGCGGATCTTCACCCTCTGCCGTGCTTCCGGTTCTTTCGCTTACGCTTGTCGCGGGGTCGGCGGAGCATACGGCGCGGGTCACTCCGGAAGCCGATCAGCCGTAATCGCTGGGAGTGCCGCCGAGCACAGTGCCGCCGAGCACGAGGCACAGCCTGAAAGGAAAGCGACGTCGAATCTCGAGCACTTCGAAGTCGGCAGCCAGACGCTCGACCTCGGATATCGTCCACGCCTGCTCGAGCGAGACCCGGCCGTCGTGGGTCGCCACCGTGCCGAGTCGCAGCAGTCGGAAGAGCGCGCGCGAGAGCAAGCGCGCGACTCGCGACCGGCGCAAGTCCACGACGACGACTCCGGTCGCGCTGACGCGGGTCATCTCGGCGAGGATGCGGCGATTGCTGGCACCGTCGAAATGGTGCAGAAGAAGAGTCGAGAAGGACCAGTCGAACGAGCCGGTTCTGAACGGGAGCATCTCGGCTTCAGCGACGAGTCGCCTGTGCCCGGGCCGCCAATCGCGTCCGATGAGCAAATGCTCGAGCTTGCGATCCACGCCGACGATCTCCAGGCAAAGCCCCCGACGGCGACCTGCCGCCGAAACCGCATCCGGGATCTGACCGCTTCCAGTGCCCAGGTCGAGGATCCGCTGGCCTCGCGACGACCGATCGAGACGCGGCAGCAGAGAGCGAATCACCGGACCGATCCCGAGGAGCCAGCGAGTGGCGCGCTCGAGATCGCGCAGCGCGCGGGCGGCCTCGCGCGGGTCAAGATCCTGGTCGAGGAGCTCGACCTGGCGGTCGCAGTCCATTGCGGGTGCCGACGTCGCGCTCAGGCGCGGAGCTTCTCCGTCACCTCGACGAGCCGCCGCCCAAGGGCCTCGATGGCCGTTTGCTCGGAGACCTCGACGAGATGCCCATTGTCGTCGAACGCCGTGGCGGCGCGGGAGATGGCTCGCTGTTCGGGCAAAACGAGGACGCGCAGGTTGCCGAGAATCGAGCGGACGTGAACCAAGCCGCGTAGACCGCCGAGTGCGCCTGGTGAGGCACTCATCAGCGCCGCGGTCTTGCCGGCAAAGGCGACGAGTGGCTCTTCGTCGGCGCTGCGACGCGAGGCCCAGTCGATCGCGTTCTTGAGCACGCCGGTGATCGAGCTGTTGTATTCGGGGGCGGCGATGAGGAAACCGTCGTGCTCGCGCATCAGCCGCTTCAGGGTGACGGCGTTCGCCGGCTGACCCTCGGCGGCTTCGAGATCATGGTCAAAGAGTGGCAATGGCAAGTTGGCAAGGTCGATCTCGGTGACCTCTGCCCCAGCGGCACGAGCGGCCGCTGCCGCGATTTTCACCAGCTTCTTGTTGAACGAGTCTCTTCGCGTACTTCCGGCGAAGGCCAGCACGCGCACCGATGAGGGCATCGAATCTCCTTGCGTTCTCACACTGTGCCCGAAGCGAGCATGGCATCCGGAACCTTGACGAAGCCGGCGATGCTCGCTCCGGCCACGTACTCGAGGTGCCGGCTTTTGCCGCCGTGCTCGACGCGGCGATGGTAGACGTTCTTCATGATCTCGTGGTTGCGCGGTGGACTTCGCATCGGCTCCAGGCAGCCGTGGAACGTGTCGATTGTAGGGGAATTGCGATGTCGCCGCCTATTCGGGTCGTCGCGAGATGTAAAGGATGAAGATTCTTCGGATTGGTGCTCAGCCCGGCGAATGGGTTGGACTCTCCGTGGTGTCGGAGCGTTGTGCCGCGGTGCTAGACTCGGGCGTCGGTTGGGGAGGTTGTCGAGATGTTCTGTCCGAACTGCCAAGCCGAGTACCGCGAGGGTTTCACCGAGTGCTCTGATTGTGAGGTGGCGCTGGTTGAGGTTCTGCCGCCTGAGCCCGAGCACCCCGAAGGACCATTCTCGACCGTTTTTCGATCCGCTGACACATCGCTTCTGCCGGTGATCGAGTCCCTTCTCGACGACGCGGACATCCCGTACCTCATCCAGGGTGAAGAGTCGGCGCAAGGGCTCTTTCCCCTCGGTTCGTTAGGTGGCGGCTCGGATGGTCGCTTGGTGGGAGCCGTGGTCAAGGTGCCGCAGGAGTACGAGGCTGAGGCTGCGGCACTCCTGGCGGAGATCGAAGAGCCATCTGAAGCTGCGGACACGGAGGAAGAGTAGCTTTTTCCGCTCCGTCGTTCTCGCGCGCCACGACTTCGCCTCCTTCATTCCGGCTCTCTCCTCCCGTCGGGAGTAGAATGAGGCCGCCCCTCCCTGTACGGGACCAAAGCCATGGCGAAGGAACGCCCTTTTCTCACTGCAGCCGACAGCGCATGGCTGCAGATGGAAACGCCGACCAATCTGATGACGATCACCGGGGTGATGGCGCTCAAGGGGCGGCTGAGCTACGACGCGGCGAGTCGCCTGCTCGAGGAAAAGCTCCTGATTCACGAGCGGTTTCGCATGGGGATTGCCGCGCCTCCAGGTGGCGTCGGTCGTTACCGATGGGTCGAGCAGGACATCTCTCTCGACGAGCATCTGGTGGCGGTCGGCACGGGGGAATCGTGGAATAAGCACCGGCTCGAAGACTTCGTCAGCCGGGAGATGGGAACGCCGCTCGATTTCGAAAAGCCTCTGTGGAAGTTCTTCCTTGTCGAGAATGTCGACGGCGGCTCGGTCCTGGTGTCACGCATCCACCACTGCATCGGTGACGGGGTCGCATTGATGAAGGTGCTGCTGGGCATGGCGGATCCGATGGATACCGACGCGACGATGACGACGGTGGGAGTGCGTAAAGCCGCGGAGATCGGCACGTCGGAGGGTATGGGCAAGCCGGGAAAGATCATGGCAGCCATCAGGGCGTCCGGCGCCGCGACGACCACCCTGGGTCGGCTGGTGGCAATGAAGTCTGATCCGGCGAGCGTGTTCAAAGGGGAGCTGGGGACGGAGAAGGTAGCGGTATGGTCGGAAGATATCCCCTTGGACGATGTCAAAGAGATCGGCAAGCGTCTGGGCGGAACAGTCAACGACGTGCTCCTGACGGCCGTGGCTGGCGCCCTGCGGAGCTACATGCAGGAGCGAAAGCAGGACCCCGACGGCCTCGATCTGCGAGCCGTCGTGCCGGTGAACCTCCGAGAGCCCGACGACACTAAGCTCTGCAACCGATTCGGCCTGGTCTATCTGCAGCTCCCGGTCGGCATCAAGGGTCGGCTCGAGCGCCTGCGCGAGCTGAAGCGACGCATGGATGCGATCAAGCGATCTCCCGAGCCCTTTGTCGTCTACGGCTTGCTCAAGACCGCCGGCATGGCAAACCCGGGGCTGCAGAGCAAGATCGTCAAGTTCTTCAGCAAGAACGCGACCGCTGTGATGACCAACGTTCCTGGGCCGCGATCACGACTGGCATTCGGCGGCGTCGAGATCGACAACCTCATGTTTTGGGTGCCCCAGTCGGGCGGCCTGGGGATGGGCGTGTCGATTCTCTCCTACAACAACCAGGTGAGGGTCGGCGTGGCAACCGACAAGAAGCTGGTGGACGATCCAGAGACGATCGTCCAGGGGTTTCACGCGGCACTCGCGGCGCTGCGCGAGGAGGCACTGGCGAGCGGCTGAGAGAGCCGATGCAGACGCCACTCATCTCGATTGTCTGCGTCGCCCTGGCCTCGGTGCTCGGTGCGCTCGGACAGTACTTGTTCAAGGCGGGCACCGATCGCGCAGGTGAGCGAGCGCTAAGTTTTCTCGCAACTCCGTGGGTGTGGTTGGGGATGGGTTGCTATGTCGCGGTGATGCTGCTCTTTACGTTCGCTTTTCGCAAAGGCGGCACGGTCACGGTTCTCTACCCGGTGTACGCCACCACCTTCATCTGGGCTGCGGTCATGGCTTACTTTCTCTATGACCAGCCGATCCGGGCGGTCAACGTCGTCGGCATGGCGCTGCTCCTTGCCGGCATGTGGCTGATGGGGATCGGCGGCGCGACGAGCGGAGGCTGAGATGGACTACGAGCCGACCTCTCGACGCCCGATTGCAGAGTTGTTTCGCCGCACCGCGCGCACCTCGGTTGCCCTGTCGCTGCGTTTCGGTATCCATCCCGACACCATCTCCTATCTATCTATCGTGGCGTCCGCGGCGGCGGCGATCTGCTTCTGGCGCTCGGGTCACGAGCCCTGGCTGCTGGTGCCGGCAGTCCTGTTCTGCTATCTGCGATTATGGTTCAACATGCTCGACGGCATGGTGGC
>Ga0224512_10004921_pt1 | contig 11137 bp, 8 predicted proteins | sample SF_May12_sed_USG_4_FD_169103 | JGI IMG/M metagenome (GOLD analysis project Ga0224512, IMG submission 169103) | Sediment microbial communities from San Francisco Bay, California, United States - SF_May12_sed_USGS_13 | ecosystem: Environmental > Aquatic > Marine > Sediment | place: USA: California...
GAACCAGGGGAAGTCGTCGGGTGTGATGGCTTGGGGCTTCAAGTGTCCTCCCGGACTGTCGTGCGGCTCAGCAGCTTGGAGAGATCCGCGATCCCGGCGAGATCGAGGATTTCGTTGGCGAGGCCGGCCGGATCGGATGTCGCAGGTCCACAGTTGTCGACGAATTTCGCGACCAACTCCTGGTCGGTGAGAGGGTTGTCGGGTCCGCCGCGACTCGAGGGAGTTTCCGCGGTGAGCTGGCGCCCATCGCGCAGCCGAACTTCCACTCGACCGGGGGCGCTGGCCGGCACCGTCGCCGTTTCGTAGCTCTCGTAGGACACGCGCTTGGCCAGGTCCCTCACTTCGGGCCGATCCAGGTCATCGAATGTAGCAACCCCAATTTGTCCGTCGACAAGTAGTGCCGCCGCGTCCCAGGCCAGCGAGAACTTGGCCTCATACGGCGTACGTGGCTCGAGTTTTGTGGAGTGTGGCTCACACACGATGGGAACGCTGGCCTGAGGAATCCTGAACTCGATCGTCTCGATCAGCTCAGCATCTCCGATATCGCCACGCAATTGACTCAGCGCATCGAGCGAGGCGTGGGACAGCTGGCACAGCGGGTATGGCTTGATCGTGATCTTTGAGGTCTCCCAGTCCTCTCCGAGACCGTCCAGCACTGCCGATTCCGCAACCGACTTCCCGGTGTAGGCCCTGAACAACCCGTACTCCCCTTCGAGGATGGTCGCCGGCCCGGTCGCGCCGGCCGCGGCGAGGTCGGCGGCTGTGATGCCGGCGAGAGCCGACCATCCCGGATGGAGTTGTTTGGTCGAGGAACCGTCGGATAGGAACTCGAGGGAGCCCGAGGCCAGGCTGCCGGCAATTCCCAAGGCGTTGACGGCCTGGATCGCGGACAGCCCGGTGAGCCGACTCGCCACAAGCGCCGCTGCGAACACGCCACAGACCGAGGTGGCGTGGAAGCCGCGGCTGTGGAATCCGTGGGGAACTGCGCGGCCGATGCGGGTCACGGTTTCGAATCCGGCGATGGCAGCACCGAGAAGTGTGCTGCCATCCGCTCCGGCCCGCTCACCGGCCGCGTAGGTGGCCGGCAAGACTGCCGCGGTGGCATGGACCAGGGCCCCGGCGTGGGTGTCGTCGAAGTCGAGGGCGTGAACGAGTGTGCCGTTGGTGAAGGCGGCCTGGGCGGCCGGCAACCTGCGGCCGCTTCCGATCGTCGTCGACTCGGGCGGCGCCGGCGTTCTTTCGGCCACGGCGGCGGCATATGTCGCCGCCTGATAGCGATAGCCGGCGACGGCCGTTCCCGTTCCGTCGAGAAAGTGGCGACCAGCCGCGTGCCGCACCTCTGCCGGCACTTGAGCAACGTCGAGGGTCCACGCCCAGTCGACTAGCTGCTCGGTGATCGTCACCTTTCGACCACTTCACTGCCGAAGGCGCCCTCACCCGCCAATTGGTCGACGGTCTCGCCGCTGTACCCGAGGAGCTCGTTGAGAACGTAGGCGGCGTCTTCGTTGCGAAGCGGAGCCCGCCGGTAGGTGAGCTCGGCAGGATCGCCGACTCGCACCGGGCTGGCCAGCGAGCGCACCGTGCCGAAGTGGGGGTGCTCGGTTTCAACGATCAGCTGGCGGGCAGTGGTGTGCGGCTCTTCCATAGCCTCGGCCACTGTCTGGACCGGACCTGTTGGAACGCCCTCCTGAGCTAGCTGGTCGATCCAGTAGGTCGACGGTTGGGCCGCGAAGACCTCGTCGAGGATGTCGACAAGCTCGTCCTTGTTGGCGGCGCGAGCGGAAAAGTCGTGAAAGCGCGGGTCGTCGGCCAGGTCGGGCCTGCCGATGACGTCGGCCACTCGATCCCAGAAATACTCCTTGGCGCATCCAACGACGAACCAGCGATCGTCCGATCCCTTGAACAACTGGAACGGCACCAGCGAGGGGTGGGCGGACCGGGAGGTCTTGGTCGGCTCCCAATTCTCATTGAGGTACCAGGTAGCCGGGTAGGTGAGCAGGCTGACGGCCACGTCATAGAGGCTTATGTCGCAGTCCATGCCAACACCGTCGCGCCGGGCGGCATGCACGCCAGAGAGCAATGCTAACGCGGCGACGAATCCGCCCGAGTAGTCGACCAGGGAGAGGCCGGTCTTCGTGGGCGGGCCGTCCGGTTCACCGGTGACGCTCATCCAACCGGCCAGGCCCTGGAGGATGTAGTCATAGCCAGGTTCCTTTGCCCTCGGACCCGACATTCCGAACCCGGATACCGAAACGCAGACGATCTTCGGGTTGATGTGCTTCAGATCGTCGTAGCGGATTCGCAGCTTGGCGGGAACATCGCCGCGCAGGTTCGAGTACACGACGTCGGCCGTCTTCACGAGGTCTTCGAGGACTCGACGGCCCGACTCCGTGGAAATGTCGAGGCTCAGGCTCCGCTTGTTGCGATTGAAGGTCTCGAAAAAGAGGCTGTCCTCGCCGTCCTGGAAGGGCGGCACATATCGCCCGACATCGCCGCCGAAGCGAGGGTCTTCGATCTTGATGATCTCGGCACCCAGATCGGCCAAGTGAACTGAGCCGAATGGCCCGGCACCGTACTGTTCGACCGCCACGATCCGCAGGTCCTCCAGTGGCTTCATCATCCCCTCCGTGCTTGGCGGTCGATCTTGGTGTAGGTGGTGTGGAGACGGGCGAGATGCTCGGTCATCTCCTTGGCGGCCAGATCGCCGTCCCCGCCCTCGATTGCCTTGGCGATGCGCCGATGGTCCGTATCGACGTTGCGCCAGAACCGTCTTGGTGCGGCATCTCTGAGGAAGCGCGTCTGCAGGACGTAGAAGATCGGCCGGGTTATCACTTCAAGTAGGCGGTTCCCTGAGGCCTCGACGATCCGCACGTGGAATCCGACGTTCGTGTCGAAAGTGGGGGCAACCTCGGGGCCCGCCTGTGCCGGGAGTGACCCGAGGATACGTTCGAGCTGCTCGGGGGTCCGCATTTCCGCGGCCTTCTTCGAGGCCGGCACCTCGAGCAACTCCCGCGCCTCGAGGAGCTCGGCCACGGTGAGTTTCTCGGCAACGGCCAAGAACCCGAGTCCCGTGGTGAGCGAGTCGGATACCTGGACCGTGTCTGGCCGGTTGACGAACGTGCCACCGGTAACTCCGCGGGTAGTCACCGTGAGGTTTTCCGTCGTGAGCGAGCGCAGCGCCTCGCGTACCGTCGAGCGGCTGACGCCATAGTGCTCTGCAAGATCAACCTCAACGGGGAGGCGCTCTCCGGGCATGAGCTCACCATCGAGAATCAGCTTCCGGAGCTCGCCGGCCACCCGGCTGTAGGCAGGTCCCGTTTGTGTTCCGGTCATCGATCTCACTTGCTAGTGCATTCTCGATTGTAAAGGTCAGACATTTTTGGAGCAACCGCGCGTCGGGCGATAGGCTGAGCTCATGATCACCACCGAACTGCAAAGCCGCCTCGGCATCGAATACCCGATTGTGGGCGGTGCCATGATGGACATTTCGACGCCGCAATGGGTCAGCACGGTCGCCAATGCAGGAGCTCTCGGGCTGCACACGTCGGCCACCTACAAGAATTACGACGATTTCCGCGCCGCTTTGCGCGAGACGAAGGAGCTGACGGACCGCCCTTTCGGCGTCAACATCAATCTCTTCCCGATGATGGAAAAGCCGGACAACTCTCGCTTCCTCGAGATCATGGCAGAGCAAGGAGTGCTGATCGCCGAAACCTCCGGGTTTGCTCCGCCTGAGGACCTCGCCGCCCAGATGAAGGACCTGGGGATCTTCTGGATGCACAAATGCGTCGGCGTTCGTTATGCCCGCAAGGCTGAGAAGGTAGGAGCCGACGCCGTCACCGTCGTCGGGTATGAAAACGGAGGCGCCACCGGCAACCTCAATGTTACGACCCTGGTGTTGGTGCCATCCACAGTTGACGCAGTTGATATTCCCGTTATCGGAGGAGGGGGAGTCGTCGACGGCCGCACGCTGCTTGCGGTGCTGTCACTCGGCGCGTCCGCGGTGATCGTTGGGTCGCGGCTCATGCTTTCCGAGGAATGTCCGATTCATCCCAACGTGAAGCAGGCACTCCTCGAGGCCGACGAGCTGCAAACAGATGTCATCATGCGCTCCGTCGGGTTTGCCCACCGCGTGTGGATGAACGACCCGTGCCGGCAAGTGGCCGAAATCGAAGCACGGGGCGGTGGCATCGACGAGGTCTACCCGCTCGTCTCCGGCTCGGCGACCCGCAAGATGCTGGCGACCGGCGACCTGGGTGTCGGCAGCCTGTCGGTGTCGCAGGGCGTCGGGCTGATTCGCGAACTCAAACCGGTGCGGCAGATCCTCGAGGACATGATGGCCGAGGCCGAACGGATGCAGAGCGCGCTCGTAGGCAGCTGACCGGTGTCGCTACCCGGGCCCGGAACCCGACCCACGGGCTGCGCAAGGTCATTTTTGACTCAAAAAGCTATCCTCCTCGCAACCTAGGAGGACGGCCATGCGCAGACTCTTCACAATTCTGATGGCTCTTGCCTTGCTCGCGGCGGCATGTTCGGACGACAGTTCCGACACGACAACGGCAAGCCAACCCAGCACGACTGCCGCGGCGACGACCGCCACGCCCCAGGCGACCACGGCGGGCCCGACTGTTGCGCCGACCGGGGCACCCCCCTCGGGTGAGCCCATCAAGATCGGGGCAATTCTGGGCATTTCCGGGAGGTTCGCCTTTGTTGGCGCGCCACAGCAAAACGCGCTGCTCCTGGCTCAGGACGAGATGAACGCGGCCGGTGGCATCGCCGGAAGGCCCGTTGAGTTCGTCATATACGACGACGAGGTGGACGAGACGAAGACCGTCCCTCTCACGAACCGCCTAATCGGTGAGGACGGCGTGGTCGCCATCATCGGACCGTCGATCACGATTCCTGCCCTGGCGATGGCACCGATCGTCGAGGGCACTCCCATTCCGAACATCACACTCACGTCGAGGCCGATCTGGGAACAGGACGGGCTGGAATACGTGTTCCAGACGACTCCACGTGAAGAAGTCGAAGTGCTCTCGCTGCTGTCGTTCATCAGCAACGATCTCGGGACGACCGAAATCGGGGTGCTCTACGACGCACAGCCGTACGGCACCGGCAACCTGGCACACATTGAGAACCTGGCTCCTGGCCTCGGGCTCAACATCGTGGCCACCGAGTCGATCGAAAACGGTGACACCAACGCGGTTCCGCAACTCGAGCGTCTGCGCGACGCCGGTGTGGAAACCCTCATTGTCTGGGTCGGTGATCCGGCCGCCAGTTCGACTGCAAAGGGTGCGGACCAGATCGGCTGGGACGTCAACATGATCGGCTCGTCGGCAATCGCCGGGCCAACGTTCCCCGAGCTGGCAGAGGCTGCGGGCGAAGGCGTCTACTCGGATGGCGCGTACAACTTCGACGATCCACCGCCCAACCAGGCTCCGTTCCTTGCCGACTACCAGGCAAAGTTCGATTCGTTTCCGACGCAGTTCGCGGCGTTTGCATACGACGCGGCATACGCGTTCAAGTACGCCATCGAGCACGCCGGTGGTGACACGAGCCCAGACGCGATTCGCCAGGGTCTGTTGGACATGCCTGCGTTCCAGGGAGTTACCGCTCTCTACGACTTCACCGATGAAGACCACAATGGATTCGGATTGAACCCGTTGTTCTACATCGTGCAGGTCCAGGACGGGGCGTATCGAGTCGTCACCAAGACCGGGTCGTAGCCCTCTGTGCTGAGTATCTAAAGGTGTGAGCGGCCAGCTGCTCTCGTCGGGCGTTACGTTCGGGGCCATCTACGCGATGGTGGCCCTGGGATACCATTTGATATTTGTCTCGTCGGGAATCCTGAACTTCGCCCTGGGAGAGCAGCTGGCGATCGCCGGACTCATTGCGCTGTCGTTCCATGAGATGGGCCTTCCCATGCCTATTGCCATCCTGGCGGCGCTTATCACCGGTTCACTGGTCGGCCTCGTCTACGAACGACTTGCTCTCGCCCCGGCAGAGCGCAGCCTGCCGGGGGCGGGGCCGATCATCACGTCAATCGGCGTGGCGTTGATCTTCACGCATGGCCGAACGCTCATTTGGGGCCCCAACCCCAAAGCCTTTCCCCCATTCAGTGGCGAGTCGAACGCCGCAGTCGATTTCCTAGGTGGGCGGTGGCTGGTCCAATCGTTCTGGGTGATAGGCATCGTGGCAGTCATGACCGCTGCGCTCTTGCTCTTCCTGCGGCGTACCTACTTAGGGCGTCAATGGCGGGCCGCCGCCCAGAACCCGGTGGGCGCGCAGCTGTGTGGAGTCAACCCGGCAGCGGTCACGGCCGGATCGGTGATGGTCGCCTCGTTCCTCGTAACGCTGGGTGGAATCGCGATCGCTCCCATCGTCCTGGCCGGTGGTTTCTATGGGCTGACGTTCGGTGTCAAAGGATTTGTCGCCGCCATTCTCGGAGGATTCGAGTCGACCGGAGGCGCCATCGTCGGTGGGATGACCATCGGCATCCTCGAAAGCTTTCTGGCGGGCCAACTCTCGAACGCCCATGCCGACATCATCTTGTTCGCGGTCTTGATCCTGATGCTGATCGTTCGACCCAAGGGGCTAATCGCGGTCCGGGAGGCGGCCCGGGCATGACCCGCCGCAATCTGCAGCTCCTCGTTGTGCCAGGCCTTCTTCTTGCTGTGGTACTCGGATTCTCCCTTGTCACCGATTCGCTTTATCGCTATCAGCTCGGGACGTTGGCCGGGATTTATGCGGTGGCCGCCGTCGGCCTCGGCCTGCTCCTCGGCGGCTCAGGACAGATCTCGCTCGGTCACGCCGGTTTTGTGGGGGCGGCGGCCTGGGCGGTGGGCGTGTTCACGCGTGAACAAGGTTGGCCGTGGCTACTCGCGGCCGCGGTCGGCATCATCATCGCCACGCTCGTTGGCGTGGTGCTGGGCTACGCCGCGCTCCGCCTCGAAGGGCACTACCTGGCGCTGGCGACGCTGGCCTTCGGGCTGTTGTTCTTCGAATTCATGGATACGTACCTCACGGCCGGTATCTACGGCGTCCCCGCCATCGACATCTTCGGATTCGAATTCAAATCAGCCAAAGCTCTCTTCATTGCGGTGTGGATAATTGTCATCCTTTGTTACATCGGGTCGCGCGCCATGCTCACATCACGATTCGGCCGCGCCTTGGCCGCGCTGCGCGATGACCCGCTGGCTGCCTCATCGACTGGTGTCAACCTCGCCCGCACCAAGATCACGGTCTTCGCCATTTCGGCGGCGCTTGGTGGCTTGGCGGGGGCACTTTTTGCTCCCTATCAGGCATCCGTCACCGACTCGTCCTTTGGGTTCTTCTTGTCTGTCAACCTTCTGATGATGGTGATCATTGGGGGAATGCGGTCGCCGGCGGGCCCCATCGTTGGTGCGCTCTTCCTGGTGATCGTTCCCGAGTTCGGGAGGCAATGGGAGGAGTATCGACTCCTCGGATATGGGATCGCCCTGGTAGCCGTAATAGTGCTTTTCCCGGGAGGGATCACATCGATCGGCGAACGACTACGGCGGCGGGCGGTGGCGGTGGATCCCGTGACTGCAGCAAGCCCCGACGGTGCGGAATTCGAGCACGCCGCCGAGCCGCACGGTGCCAGCGCGCCTCAAGAGGCAGCAGCGACACCCGCGCTATCGGTTGCCGGGATCTGCAAGCGGTTCGGCGGTCTCGAAGCGCTCGTGGATGTTGATCTCAACGTGTATCCCGGCGAGATTCACGCTCTGATCGGCCCCAATGGCGCCGGCAAGACGACCCTCTTCAATTGTGTGTCCGGTGTCGATATGCCGGACTCGGGAACCGTCACAATGGGTGGCCTCGAGATGACCGGCAAGCCGGCGCACACGTTTGCCCAGAAGGGTCTCATGCGGACTTTCCAGCATGCTCGGGTTTTCGGCGGCTTGTCGGTCCTCGAAAACGTCATGGTCGGATCGCACAGCGCGATGAGGACCGACCCGCTGCGCGGCATGCTCCGCACTCCGGCTGCCCGCAAAGAGGAACGCGCCATCAGCGATCTTGCTATGGGGCATCTCGAAGCGGTTGGGCTGCTTCATCTCCAGAGCCGCCCGGCCGATGAGCTCACTCTGGCGGACGAGCGCCGCCTTGAAATCGCTCGTTGTCTTGCCGGCGACCCATCGATCCTCCTTTTCGACGAGCCGGCGGCCGGGCTCGGCGACGCCGAGGCGGCAGAACTGGGTGAGTTGATCCTCCGCATCTGTCGGCGCCAGAACATCGGCGTAGTCCTAATCGAGCACCATCTCGAGATGGCGTTGGGGCTTGCCAATCGGGTCACCGTGCTTGACTTCGGGGAAGTCATTGCCCGCGGCACTCCGGACGAAATACGCAACAACGAGACTGTCGTGGCGGCCTACATTGGGACGGCAGCATGAGCCTCCTCGAAATCAGCAATCTCTCGGTCGCGTACGGTTCGGTCGTTGCCGTTCGTGGCGTCGACCTGATGGTTGGGACGGGAGAGCTGCTGGCGTTGCTTGGGCCCAACGGCGCCGGAAAGACCTCGCTGATTTCTGCAGTTGCCGGGCTGATCAAACCCAATGAGGGCTCCGTCCGATTTCGCGACGAGTCGATCACCGACATCGCGGCTCATCGGCTGGCACCGCGCGGCCTCCGCCTGGTCCCGGAAAGCCGCGCTCTGTTCCCGCATATGACCACCCAGGAGAACTTGATGATGGGTGCCGGCCGCATGGCGCGACAGATCTTCGAGACAAGAGTTGAATCCATCATCGAGACGTTTCCCGTCCTTGGCGAGCGGCAACGCCAGCTGGCCGGAACACTGTCGGGAGGGGAACAGCAGATGTTGTCCATTGCCCGGGCACTCATCGCGGGCCCCGACCTGTTGATTCTCGACGAGCCATCCATGGGCCTCGCCCCGATAGTGGTATCCGAGATCATGGCGACCCTCGCCGGGCTGCGTGACAGTGGCCTTGCGGTCCTCGTAGCTGAGCAAAACGCGCGAGCCGTGTTGCCCGTCGCCGACTCGGCGGCGTTGATGGAGCGGGGCACGATCACCCTCAAGGACACACCTGACGTGATCGAGGCGCGGTTGACGGAAGACGGCTACATGGGCGCCACGAGGCCTTCGACCACTGGCCCTGACGGATGACGGCGCCGTCCCTCGACGATCGGTATCTGGTCGAAGATGGCCGGGTCTATCTGACCGGGATGCAGGCCATCACTCGTGCCGTCATCGACCAATCCCGTCGCGACCAGCGCGCCGGGGCGTCGCGAGGGACGTTCATTTCCGGCTACCCGGGGTCACCTGTCGGCGCGCTCGAGAACGTGCTGCGAGCCGCAGATGGATTGCTCGGTGAGAAGACCGTGCTGCGGCCTGCCGTCAACGAGGAGCTGGCTGCCACCGCCGTGCTGGGCGCTACAAAACGCGAGATCTTCACCGACGAGCACGTCTCGGGCGTCAATGGAATCTGGTACGGCAAATGCAACGGGATCGACCGATGTGTCGATGTCTTCAAGTACGGCAACTACGGCGGGATGGGCACCGACGACGCCGTTATCGTGCTCGCCGGTGACGATCCCAACGTCAAGAGCTCCGGAATCCCCGGGGAAAGCGAGCACACCCTGGCAGCGGCCGGAATGCCGGTTCTCTACCCCTCATCCGTTGCAGAGTTCCATTCTTTCACACTGCACGGGCTCGCCATGTCGCGAGCGTCCGGTTGTTGGGTTGGGCTCAAGCTGACAACGGACCTTTGCGACGGTGGCGCCGTCATCGATGTGTCTTTTGCGCAGCCATCCACGGCGATTCCCGAGCCGCCGCCCGGGTTCGTCAAGACTGACACGTACTTCTACTTCGGGGCGCCGATCCTTGACGGGGAAGCCAGTCTCTACGGCCCGCGCCACGAGCTCGTTCGCCGCTACGCCCGCGCCAACGGCCTCGATCGGGTTGAGGTGGAGGGCCCCCAGGATCGGGTGGCGATCGTGGCCGCCGGCAAGACCTTCGCCGATGTTCGACAGGCGCTCCTCGATCTCGGTTTGAGCGACGACGACCTCCATTCTCTCGGCCTGCGACTCATCAAGGTCGGTCTCATCTATCCGCTCGATGGTGAAGGTTTGGTCGCGAGTTTGGGCGGCATTGATGAAGTGCTGGTCATCGAGGAGAAGCGAGGGATCGTCGAACAGCAGCTCAAGGCCCGGCTCTTCGGTGCTACCAATCCGCCGACAATCACTGGCAAGCTCGATGAAGCTGGCGAGCCGCTATTCCCGATTCGTGGCGAGATGGACGCCGACCTTCTGCGGCCGCTGCTGGCGAAGCGGCTCCAGCGGCTTGGTTGGTCACCGCCCGCTACCGATAGACGGATTCCAATCGCCGTGCCGGTCTTGGACGTCCGCAGGTCGGCCAACTACTGCTCCGGATGCCCGCATAGCCGCGCCACGGTTGCCGGGCCCGGCCATACCGTCCTCGGCGGCATTGGCTGCCATTCGATCGGGATGTTCCTCGACCAGCCGTCCCGCCGCTACGAGTACAACGTTCAGATGGGAGGCGAAGGGACGCCGTGGATCGGCACGGCGCCGTTTGTTGGAACCGATCACATCATCCAAAACCTCGGTGACGGGACCTACTTCCACTCCGCCAGCCAGTCCGTCCGAGCATGCATCGAGGCCGGGGTCAACGTCACGTTCCGCCTCCTCTACAACGGGTACATCTCCATGACCGGAGGTCAGGGAATTCCCGGAGCGGCCGGAGTGGCCGCCCTCGCCCGTGAACTCGAAGCCATGGGCGCCGCCCAAACCGTGGTTGTGACGGAGAAGCCGAAGGAGCTTCGGCATGTGTCCGCCAAGAAGATCGACGTCGTCGGCCCCAACGATCTTGCCGCCGCCCTCGAAGGTCTGGCCGCCACCCCCGGCGTCACCGTCCTTATCCACGATCGGGCCTGTGCGCTGGAACGCCGCCGGGCGTGGCGCCGCGGCGCCGCTGCCCCGACCGAACGATTGATGATTCATGAGCGCCTGTGCGAGGGCTGTGGCGACTGTGGGGCCAAGGCCAATTGCCCATCGCTCGAACCGGTCCACACGGAATATGGTCGGAAGACCCGAATCCAGCAGTCCTCGTGTGCCGTCGATTTGGCGTGCCTGGAGGGCGAGT
>Ga0224512_10004922_pt1 | contig 11133 bp, 7 predicted proteins | sample SF_May12_sed_USG_4_FD_169103 | JGI IMG/M metagenome (GOLD analysis project Ga0224512, IMG submission 169103) | Sediment microbial communities from San Francisco Bay, California, United States - SF_May12_sed_USGS_13 | ecosystem: Environmental > Aquatic > Marine > Sediment | place: USA: California...
CCGCGCTCGACGTCGGCGAGCAGCTCGATCGCGATCTCGCGCGGCGTCGAGTCCGTGTCTCGCCCGGCGGACCTCTTCAATCGGCACCGCCGTCGCGGAGCCGCTCGCCGGCGACGAGGTATCCGCCGGACAGGGCGGATGCCGCCCCCATCGTCTTCCGGTTGGCGGGCTGGACCTCGCGAACCCGCAGCACGCTCCCGTCCCCGCAGGCGATCTCGACCGCGTCAGCGGCACGCCCGAGCACCGTTCCGGGCTCGCAGCCGTGAGGAGCCGGCCGATCGACGGCGGACGCCGCCGTGAGGCGCAGCGGTCCGCGCGGACCCGTCGCCACCACCGGAGGCCACGGCAGGAACGCACGCGTCATTCTCTCGATGCGCGCGGCCGGCCAGCTCCAGCGTACGGCCCCCATCTCGCGCGACAGCCGCGGGGCGCCCGTGGCGAGCCGGTCGTCCTGCGGGTGCGGGTGGACCGCGCCGCGCTCCAGCCGATCGAGCGTCTCGATCAAGAGATCGCTCCCGTCGCTCGCGAGCCGCGACCCCAGCTCCGGCGTCGTCTCGTCCGGCTCGATCCCGACCTCACGCTGCAGGAGGACGGGGCCGGTGTCGAGGCCGCGGTCCATGAGCATCGTCGTCACCCCCGTGACCGCATCGCCCGCGAGGATCGCGTGCTGGACCGGGCTCGCTCCGCGGTGGCGCGGGAGCAGTGAGAAATGGAGATTCACGGCGCCATGCGGCGGGCCGTCGAGCAGGCGGCCGGGGAGGATCCTCCCGTAGGCCACGACGACGAGCGCGTCTGCCCCGAGCCGCAGGATGGAGTCGCGAGCCTCCCGCGAGCGCAGCGTCTCCGGCTGCAGCAGCGGCCCGGCCGCGAGCTCCTCGGCCATCTGCTTCACCGCACTCGCCACCGGCCGCCCCGATCGCCCGGACGGTTTGTCCGTCGCCGTCACGACGCCCACGACCGCGTGCGACGAGGCGACGAGGGCTCTCAGGGACGGGACGGCCCAGTCAGGCGTGCCGCAGAAGACGACCTTCATCGGCGCGCGTCCGTGTGCGGCGCCCGGTGCGAGCGGTTCCGGAGCGAAGGCGCAGCGGCGCGTCCCGCCTCGCGACGCGGCGCGGGGCTCACAGCGCCGCGGCGGCGGGCCACTCCCCTTGCCGTTTCAACTTCTCTATCTTCTTGAGCGTCAGGCGGCGCTTGAGCGGTGACATCCGCTTCAGGAACACGATGCCGTCGAGATGATCCGTCTCGTGGCAGACGACGCGGGCATAGAACTCGTCGATCTCCTCCTCGACCTCTTCGAAGTCGAGATCCCGGTAGCGGACCCGGATGCGAGCCGGCCGCTCGACGTGCTCGAAAATCCCCGGAAAGGACAGGCAGCCTTCCTCGCCCGTCTGCCGGCCGACCTGCTCCACGATCACGGGGTTGATCATCACCTTGACGGCTCCCGGCTCCTCCCCCGCCGACAGGTCGAGCACGAACACGCGCCGCAAGTCGTCGACCTGATTGGCCGCCAGGCCGACCCCCACCTCCGCGTGCATCGTCTCCACCATGTCGCTCACGAGCGCACGAAGGTCGTCGTCGACCTCGCAGACCTCCCTCCCCGGCGTCGTCAGCGCCGGGTGCGGGTAGATCACCACGTGTCTCCTGGGCATCTGGTGGACCCTCTGCTCGCGGCGTTCGCCGCAACCGGAGGCCATTCTAGCCAGGTCCTCCGGAGATGGGGATGGCCGCGTGGCTCCGGCTTCCGGACTCTGTCGCATGCACAGGACGGTCGTCCTCCTAGGATGACATCGCGTGCGCGTCAAGACCCGCCCGGCCCTTCGCGGCAGCATCGATGAAGACAGCGCAAGCTGTTATCATTGAGAGACTTATCGCGGAGCGCGCTGGAAAGCGCAGATTGATCCGCCCGGATGGGCCGCGTTCTCGACGACGGAATGCATCTTGCACTCTGTTAGGCCGGACATGCAGATCGATCGCGATCGACCGGCCCGGCCCGTCTGCGGTAGCCCCGGCCGCTCCGATCACGAGCGAACCTGGAGACCACGACCATGACCCGACGACCACGGCCCGAAGCAGAAACCAGACGGCGACTCCGGCGCCGGGTGCTCGGCAGCGGGATCGCGTGCTTCCTGGCCGCCTTCGCGTGGCCGGTGCTCGCTCAGTCGTCGGACGATCGCTGGACCGCGACCTACGCGGACACGCCCGGAGCCTTCGCCAGCCTCGAAGAGGACGAGCTGGTGCCGGGATTCGGCAGGGTCCGCTTCGCCGACGGAGGCCTGCGCGCCGCCCGGGCGACCGGTGAATCCGCCGAGCTCGCGTTCAACTCCGCCGTCTATCAGGGCGACCGGCTGGAGACCGACGGCCGCCAGCGTGCCGAGATCCAGCTCCCGGACGGGTCGCTCGTCCGCCTGGATCGAAGCACTTCCGTCGACATCGAGGGTCTGTACGGGCCTCAGCGAGGTGCCGACGCCGAGACGATCCTCGCCCTGTTCCGCGGGCGGCTCCAGGTCGACGTGCCCCGGCCCGATGGCGGGGAGCGCTTCCGGGTCGACACGCCGAGCGCGTCCGTCTACCCGCTGCAGCCCAGCGCGTTCCGGGTCGACGTCCTCGGGCCCGACGAAGTTCTCGTCATCGTGCAGTCCGGCGAGGTGGAGGTGTCGGGTGCGGCGGGATCCGAGCTGCTCGTCTCGGGCGAGTCGACCCGCGTGCGCAGCGGTGACGCCCCCCGGCGCGCTCGTCGCGTCGGCGTGTCGCCGCACGACGGCTTCGATATCTGGGTCTCCCGTCGCGACGACGTGCACCGGCTGCGCAGCCGCCCGGGTGAGGAGTACTCGTCGCTGTCCGACGAGGTGCGCCCGTACTACGGCGAGCTGTCGCGACATGGAGAGTGGATCGACTCCGGCGACTACGGCTGGGCCTGGTCGCCGCGCGTCGACAACGACTGGGCGCCGTACCGCCACGGCTACTGGGATCCAGGACCGTACGGCCCCGTCTGGGTCGCGAACGAGCCGTGGGGCTGGTCCGTCTATCGATACGGCCGGTGGGAGCACTCGCTGCGCTTCGGCTGGATCTGGCTTCCGGGAAGCGTGTTCCGCCCGGCGCACGTCGCGTGGTACTACGGCCCCGGCTACGTGGGCTGGTGCCCGCTCGGCTACTACAACCGCCCGTCCTACCTCAGCATCAGCTTCGGCTGGGGGCACAGCTACTTCCACCACTCGCCGTGGGTCTTCTCCGGGTACGGGAACTTCTACCACCACCGCGGCGGCTACATTCACAACCGCCACCACCGGCACGCGTCGGCCGTTCGCCGCGAGCTGGGCTACGGCAACGGCGTCGTCACCCGCCGCCCCGTGTACAGAGACGGCAGCACGCGTGACGACGCACTCCGCCGGGTCCGGCCCGATGGGCTGCCGAAGGACACGTTCACGCGCGCTGAGAGGCTCGCCGAGCGCCGTGCCTCGATCGCGCGCCCGCTGCGCGACCTGGACCGCACGAGTCGCGGCTCCGGCGCCGTGCGGGCTCGGCGCTCGTTCGTCGAGGAAGAGAGAGCCCTGCGCGGAGACTCGACCTCCTCGCGCGTCGCGCGCCGTCGCAGCCTCGACAGCAAGCCCGAGCGCGTCCGGGGGAGCGAGTCCCGTGCCGAGCGGGGCACCGCCAGCCCGAGGACCGGCGACCGCGTGACCCCGCGTCGCGAGCGCGTGGCCCCGCGTCGCGATCGTGTGGCCCCGCGTCGCGAGCGGGCGGCCCCACGCCGGGAGAGCGGGACGGCCGCGCCCGACGCACGGCAGCCAAAGAGGACGGCCCCGTCACGCCGCCCGATCATTCGCGTCGTCCCCGGTGGTCGAGACCGCGAGCAAGTCGAGCGCTCGAACCGTGACCTCGCTCGGCCGAGCGAGCGACGCCCCGCACGCGAGTCCGGAGACGTCTCCCGAGGAAGTCGTCGATCCGGCGCGGACTCCGCACGCACCACCAAGGCCGTGAGGTCGCCCGTGGCTCCGCGACGGCACGCGGGAGAGCCCCGCGACGTCGATCGGCCGCCTTCCCGCTCCGTTAAAGACAGTGTCCGGCGATTCTTCGGTCGCGTCGGCGCCCCGGCCGACCGCGACGGCGCGCCCGCCGCGCGAAGCCCGCGGCGGAGTCCCGCGCGCACGGAGAGCCGCGGACCAAGCCGCACTCCCGAGCGCGCGCCGGCAGCGCGCCCGCGCCCCGCTCCCCGCCGCGACACGGCCGAGCGTTCGTCTCCGTCGCGCCGCTCGGCACCGGCCCGGGTGGACCGCTCCAGATCCGAGCGGCGGCCTCCCCCGCCCTCCGTCAGGCGCGGGCCAGCGCCGAGCCGACGCTCACAGGCCAGACCCTCGAGCCCTGCTCGCCGCCCGTCGGGTAAGTCCAGCACGGCCAGCCGGCCGAGCCGCCCGTCGGGAAAGTCGAGCGGTGCGAAGAGCCGCCCGTCGCGAAAGTCCGGCAGCGAAAAGAGCCGCTCGTCAAGAAAGTCCGGCGGCGCGAAGAGTCGCCGACGCTGACCACCCGACGACCGTAGGGGCCGAGCTAGCGAGCGCAGCGAGCGTACGCCGGCGCGGGCGGCGCGAAGCGCCGCATCATCGCGAGGGGCGCAGATCCGCCCTCGCACTCGATGGGCTCATGAGCGGGTACGGGCTATCGCCCGAAGACGTTGAATCCGTCGACGGCGCGCCGGTAGACCTCCCGGTTCAAACGCGCGTTCGGCGTACGCCCGAGCGCGAGAGCGCTCTCCTCCAGCCATCCGGCCCGATCGGCGGCCAGCAGGAATCGTCCACCGGTGCCCGCGAGAGCGGCGCCCTCGAGCAGCCTCAGGGCCCGGACGGCGGACGACGGCTCGTAATCCGCGTGGACCAGGGTCGCCAGTGCCGATCGGTCGGCCGCCCGCTCGGCCTCCGGCCCGTAGCCCATCTGGAAGGTCAGATCGACCGCCTCGACGAGCGAGTTGCGTGACCGGAAGGCGAGACGCCGCAACCAGCCCCTGTTTCGCTTTGAAGCCGCGCCGAACCGGCGCCAGATCCAGCCCGAGCGGTCCAGCGCCACCTCGCGCGCCAGGACGAAGGCCAGCTGCGCCTCGTCCTCCAGGGCTGCAAGCAGCCCGAGCGTCAGGACGAGGTCTCCGCGTGGAAGAAGCGCAACGGCCGGCTCCCCGAGATCCACGAAGACGATCTTCGCCGACCCGGTGGCTCCGACCTTGTCGAACACGCCGGCCACGTAGCGTTCCAGACCATTCGGCTGGCAAGGCTCGTAGAGCTCCGTCGCGGCACGGAAGACGCGCACACCGAGCTCCTCGCGCTCCGTCGGCGACGCGGCCATCCGCTCCAGCGCGCTCTCGTCGACCGGGCAGCCCTTGTCGCCGTGCCCCAGGAATCCGCGCGGCAGAGCGCACACGCTGCAGACGTCGACGGTCCCGCCCCGGCTGTTCAGCCAGCCACCGCAGCGAACGCAGATCAGCGGCCCTTCGCCGCCCGCGAGACGCACCGGCCACGCGGCATCGGTCGCGTCGCAGTGCCCGCACTGCGCGTCGAGGGGCACCCGCCCCGTGTCCTCGTCTTCTTGCCGCTGACCCGGTCCGATCGCTGCGGTGAGCGGGCTCAGCATCGATGTGGCCATCTGACTCGGCGTCCCTCTTTGGTCGACTCACGCCGTCCACCCCGGCGCTCGTCGTCGAATCTATGGTCGCGACGCCGTCGAGGCGAGTCGCGCGGGACATCTCCCGAGGCGGCCCGCGGGAGCCCGTCCCGTGAGCTCGCGAGCCCGCGACGAGCCCGCTCCCGGCCCCTCCCGTCCGCTTGACGCCCCTCGGGGAGAGAGCCTAGAGTCCCCTGTTCGTTCCGCTCGATCCGCGCCGCTCCGGCCGGTTCGCGCCCGGGTCCGTCGCCCAAGGCAGAGTCGGATCCGCGCCGCTCGACTGGCGCGAGGGGGCCGCGTCCGCGAATCTTCGCTCCGAGCGACATCATTTATGAGACGACTCCGCGAGGTCAGCATCCGATGAAGGTCCATGAGACGGCGAACATCCGCAACGTCGCCCTGGTCGGGCACGGCGGCGCGGGCAAGACGGCGCTCACCTCCGCGCTGCTCTACGCGGCGAGGGCAACCGAGCACCTCGGCTCCGTCACCGAGGGCACGACCGTCACCGACTTCGACGAGGACGAGATCGAGCGGAAGTTCTCCATGTCGCTCGCCGCGGCGTTCGCAGAATGGCGCGACCACAAGCTGAACCTGATCGATTCTCCAGGCCACTCCAGCTTCGTGGGCGACTCGGCCGCCGCGCTTCGAGGCGCCGACGCCCTCCTGATCGTCGTCGATGCGGTGGAAGGCATTGGCGTCCAGACCGAGCGCATGTGGGACGAGGCGGAGAGGCTCTCGCTTCCCGTCCTGTTCGCCGCCACGCAGATCGACCGCGACCGCGCGGACGCCGGCAAGACGGTGAACGCGATCGTCGCGCGCTTCGGCCGGCAGGTCGTCCCGATCTCGACGCCGTTCAGCGCGGACGGCGCATGGGGGATCGTGCGCCTCGTCTCCGGCCGGGCTCAGGTTCCCAAGAGCGGCAGCCCCGACGTGGACACGGTGGACGTCCCCGCGTCCGTCGCCGACGAGGTGAAGGAGGCCCAGGAGAAGCTGTTCGACCTCGTGGCGGAGAGCGACGACTCGCTGATGGAAGCGTTCCTGGAGCAGGGCTCGCTGAACGAGACGCAGCTGAAGGGCGGGCTGTGCAAGGCGATCGCCTCCCGCTCGCTGTTCCCCGTCTTCTCCGTCTCCGCGACCACGCTGGCGGGAGTCCACGGCCTGCTCGACGCCCTGGTCGACTACGCGCCGACGCCCGCCGACCGCCCCGCCCTCACCGGCACGCGGGAAGACGGCGAGGAGGTCGAGGTCACCGTGAAGAGCGACCTGCCGTTCGTCGCGCAGGTGATCAAGACGTACATCGACCCGTTCGCAGGGCGGATCAGCCTGCTGCGCGTCTACTCGGGCGGCTGCAACGCCGAGCAGACGGTCTGGAACGCGTCCACCGAGTCGAACGAGAAGCTCTCGCACCTGTCCGCGCCGAGAGGCAAGCAGGGCGAGATCATCTCGGCGGCAAGGGCGGGGGACGTCGTCTCGGTCACCAAGCTCAAGGAGACTCAGACCGGCCACACGCTCGTCGCGGACAAGCAGCACTCCCTCCTGCTCCCCGATATCCCGTTCCCCAGGCCGGTCATCGCCTACGCGGTCATGCCCGACGGATCCGGCAACGACGAGAAGGTCTCGGCGGCGCTCCACAAGCTCGCGGAGGAGGACGCGACTCTCCAGATGGAGCGCGACCCACGCAGCCACGAGCTGATGCTCAAGGGGCTCGGCGCCTCGCACGTCAAGATTATTCTGGAGCGGATGCACAAGCGGTACGGCGTCTCCGCCACCCTGGAGAAGCCGAAGGTTCCCTACCTGGAGACGATCACGAAGAAGGCCCAGACGAGCTACCGCCACAAGAAGCAGAGCGGCGGCGCCGGCCAGTTCGCCGAGGTGCACATGCGCATCGAGCCGCTCGCGCGCGGGGCCGGCTTCGAGTACGACTCGGAGGTCTTCGGCGGCTCCATCTCGCGCAACTTCTGGCCGTCGATCGAGAAGGGGGTCAAGCAGGTCCTGAACTCTGGCGCGATCGCCGGCTACCCGATGGTGGACATCAAGGCGGTGATCTTCGACGGGAAGGAGCACCCGGTCGACTCCAAGGACATCGCCTTCCAGATCGCGGGGCGCAACGTCTTCCGCGAGGCCGTGCAGGCCGCGGGCCCGGTCGTCCTGGAGCCGATCATGAAGGTTGTCGTGACCTGCCCCGACGAGTCGATGGGCGACGTGCTCGGCGACCTCAACAGGAGGCGGGGCCGGGTGCTGGGCTCCACCGGGCAGAGCGGCCGCGCGACCATCGAGGCCGAGGTGCCGATGGCCGAGATGCTGGAGTACTCGGCGACGCTGCGCTCCGTGACCTCGGGGGCCGGGTCGTACACGATGGAGCTCGACCACTACGACCGCGTGCCGGCCGACATCCAGAAGACGCTGAGGGAAGAGTTCAAGCCGCAGGTGTCTGAGGACTGATCTGTGCGGCGAGCGGTCGACATCCGGCGGCTCCGAGACCACGTCGGCGAAGAGGTCACGCTCCGCGCCTGGGTCACGAACCGGCGGAGCAAGGGGAAGATCGCGTTCCTCGTGCTGCGGGACGGCACCGGCGTGTGCCAGACCGTGGCCTCCGTGAAGGACGTCGACGAGGCCACCTTCTCCGTGATCCAGAAGGTCTCGCAGGAGTCGTCCGTCGTGGCGACCGGGACGGTGCGCGAGGATGCGCGCTCGCCCGGCGGCGTCGAGCTGACGCTCTCGGCGCTCCAGGTCGTCCAGGCCGCGGGCGAGTATCCGATCTCGCCGAAGGAGCACGGCGTCGAGTTCCTGCTCGACCACCGTCACCTCTGGCTGCGTCACCGGGGCCCGTGGGCGGTGATGCGCGTCCGCGACGAGATCATCAAGGCCTGCCGTGACTTCATGTACGACAACGAGTTCGTCCTGATCGACTCGCCCATCCTGACGCCGGCCGCGTGCGAGGGGACGAGCACTCTGTTCGAGACCGACTACTTCGGTGACACGGCATTCCTCTCGCAGTCGGGTCAGCTGTACCTGGAGCCGGCCTGCATGGCGCTCGGCAAGGTGTACTGCTTCGGCCCCACGTTCCGCGCGGAGAAGTCGAAGACACGCCGTCACCTCACCGAGTTCTGGATGCTGGAGCCCGAGGTCGCGTGGGCCGAGCTCGACGAGATCATGGACCTGGCCGAGGCGATGCTGTCCGCGGTCGTGGCGCGCGTCCTCGACCGGCGGCGCGAGGAGCTCGACATGCTCGAGCGCGACGTCACGAGCCTCTCGCGGGTGACGCCGCCGTTCCCGCGGGTGACCTACGACGAGGCGAGCGCGATCCTGACGCGCGAGGAGAACGTGGCGCGGGCACGCGAGGCCGGCGCCCCGCCGTTCGAGCCGGGCGGCGACCTCGGCGCGATGGACGAGACGATCCTCGGCGAGATGCACGACCGCCCGCTGATGATCCACCGCTACCCGGCCGACGTGAAGTCGTTCTACATGGAGCCGGACCCGGAGCGGCCGGACCGGGCGCTGAACTTCGACGTCATCGCGCCGGAGGGCTACGGGGAGATCATCGGGGGGAGCCAGCGCATCCACGACCCCGGTCTCCTGGAGCGGCGCATCAAGGAGCACGGCCTCCCCGAGGAGGCGTTCCGCTGGTACCTGGAGATCCGGCGCTTCGGCGGCGTCCCTCACGGCGGCTTCGGCTTGGGGCTGGAGCGGCTCGTCACCTGGATCACCGGCATCCACCACGCGCGCGAGGCGATCCCCTACCCCCGCACGCTCCAGCGGCTCTACCCTTGAGCCGCGCCTCGAGACCGGTGTCGGAACGCTCCCGCCCGCGCGACCCGCGGCGGCGCGTCGCGCTCGTGAGCCTCGGCTGCCCCAAGAACCAGGTCGACAGCGAGCTGATCCTCGGGCGGCTAGCCGACGAGGGTGCGGAGCTCGTCGACGACCCCGACCGCGCCGACACGCTGATCATCAACACGTGCGCCTTCATCGACCGCGCCCGCGCCGAATCGGTCGACGCGCTGCTCGACGCCGTCGCCTGGAAGAGCGCGGAGCCGGGACGGACGGTCGTGGCGGCCGGCTGCCTGGTGCAGCGCGCGGGCGACGAACTGGCGGCGGAGATCCCGGAGCTGGACGGGCTCGTCGGCCTCGACGACATCGCGGCCGTGGCCGCCGTCGTCCCGACGGAGACGCGGCCGCCGGCCTTGCCCCGAGCGGCGCGGGCGCTCCCGCGCGCGTCCTCGGGACCCGCCCGCAGATTGTTCGATCACCTCTCGCCGCGACGCTCTCTCTCGCCGCCGTGGTGGTCCTACGTGAAGATCGCGGAGGGCTGCGACCAGCGCTGCGCGTTCTGCGCCATCCCGACGTTCCGCGGCAGGATGCGCTCCCGGCCGATCGCCGACGTCTCGGCGGAGCTCGCGGCCGCCGCGCGCCGGGGCGTCGTCGAGGCCAACCTCGTCGCGCAGGACTCGACGGGCTACGGGCGCGACATCGGCCTCTCCGACGGGCTCGCGAAGCTCGTGTGCGCCCTGGACGCGTTGCCCGAGGCTCCTCCCTGGATCCGCATCCATTATCTTTACCCGGGCCGGATCAGCCGGGGGCTCCTGGACGCGATGCGCTCCGCCTCGCGCCTCGTCGAGTACGTCGACCTCCCGCTGCAGCACGCGGACGAGGGCGTGCTGCGCCGCATGGGACGGCCGGGGAACGCGGACTCGTACCTGAAGCAGCTCGACCACCTGCGAGAGGCGCTCCCGGGCGCGGGCGTGCGCTCCGGCTTCATCGTCGGCTTCCCGGGAGAGACCGACGCCGCGTTCGACGAGCTCTGCCGCTTCGTCGATCGCGCGGGTCTCGACGCGGCCGGAGTGTTCACCTACTCGCACGAGCACGACACCACGGCCTTCGACCTCGATGACGACGTCCCGCCCGAGGTCAAGAGTGAGCGCAAGGAGGCCCTGGAGGAGGTTGCCGCCTCCGTGGCCCACGAGCGCAACCGCGCACGGATCGGAACGCGGCTCGAGGTCCTGACCGAGGGCGCGGCCGACGACGTGCCGGGTGCCACCGCCGCCCGCTGGCGCGGCCAGGCGCCCGACGTGGACGGGCGCGTGCTCGTCGAAGACGGCGCGGCGATCCCGCCGGGGAGCCTCGTGAGCGTGACGATCACGGACGCCGGCCCGCACGAGCTCGTCGCGCGCATGGACCGTGCCGAGGCGTCGCCGTGAGCCGGCTGCGCCTGATCCTGGCCACCTGGTTCGGCAGCGGCCTGTTCCCGTTCGCGCCGGGGACCGCGGGGACGATGGCGACCGTGCCGCTCGTCGCCTTGCTCTGGCGCGCCGGCTCGACCCCGCTCCATCTCGTGATGATCGTGCTCTTGGTCGTCGCCGGCCTGTGGGCCAGCGGCGAAGCAGAGACTCATTTCGGCAAGAAGGATCCCGGGCCCGTCGTCATCGACGAGGCCGCGGGTTTCCTCGTCGCGACGATCGCCGTGCCGGCGGGCGTGGGCACGATGGCGGC
>Ga0224512_10004923_pt1 | contig 11131 bp, 6 predicted proteins | sample SF_May12_sed_USG_4_FD_169103 | JGI IMG/M metagenome (GOLD analysis project Ga0224512, IMG submission 169103) | Sediment microbial communities from San Francisco Bay, California, United States - SF_May12_sed_USGS_13 | ecosystem: Environmental > Aquatic > Marine > Sediment | place: USA: California...
CGGGACGTCTCGAGGGCGGACAGCAGCGAGGACAGCCCCTCCCTCTTCTTGCAGAAGTTCCGGTATCGCTCCCCGGAGAGCAACCCCATCCGGTACCCGGTTTCCGAAAGGCGCAAATCGGCATTGTCCTCCCGCAGAAGTAGCCGGTATTCAGCCCGGGAGGTGAACATCCGGTACGGCTCCTGGGCCCCCTTCGTGACCAGATCGTCAATCATAACACCTGTGTACGCCTCGCTGCGGCCGAACACAACGGGCTCCTCACCCCGCACTTTCCGCGCCGCATTGATCCCGGCGACGATTCCCTGTGCCGCCGCCTCCTCGTACCCGCTGGTGCCGTTGATCTGCCCAGCGTGGAACAGGTTCCTTACGACTTTCGTTTCGAGGGAGGGATAAAGCTGCACCGGGTCGACGAAATCGTACTCGATGGCGTATCCCGGGCGGACGATCTCCACCTCTTCCAGGCCGGGGATGGTCCGGAGCATCGCAAGCTGGATATCGTAAGGGAGGCTCGTCGAGACCCCGTTCGGGTAATACTCGGCGGTGCGAAGACCTTCCGGCTCCAGGAAGACGTGGTGGCGCTCCTTGTCGGTGAACCGGACCACCTTGTCCTCAATCGAGGGGCAGTATCTCGGCCCGACCCCCTGGATCACCCCGGAATAGAGGGGGGAGCGCGAAAGGCCGGACCGGATCGCCTCGTGGGTCCTCGCGTTCGTGTGTGTAACGTAGCAAGGAACCTGGGGCCGGCGGATCTCTTTGTTTTCATATGAAAAAGGAACGGGGGGATCGTCGCCGTATTGTGGTTCGGTACGGGAGAAATCGATCGTTTTCCCGTCCAGCCGGGGGGTGGTGCCGGTCTTGAGGCGCCCGACGGAGAACCCCAGTTCCCGCAGGGAATCGGATAGCTTCATCGCGGGGAAATCCCCCGCCCGCCCCGCCGGGAAATTCACCAGCCCGATGTGGACAAGGCCCTTGAGAAAGGTGCCGGTGCACAGGACCACCGTTTTCCCCCGGTACCGGATTCCCAGGTTCGTTTCGACACCCGACGCCACCCCCCCCTCCGCGAAGACGGCGTCGACCATGGCCTGCTTGACATCCAGCCCATAGGTGCTCTCCAACGCCTTTTTCATCCGGAGGCGATAGAGCTGCTTGTCCGCCTGTGCTCGGGACGATCGGACCGCCGGTCCCTTGCTCGTGTTCAGCTGACGGAACTGGATCCCCGTCGCGTCGATATTTTTCGCCATCTCGCCACCCAGTGCGTCGATCTCCCGGACGAGATGCCCTTTGGCCAGCCCGCCGATCGCGGGGTTGCACGACATGAGCCCGATGGCATCGGCGTTGATCGTGAGGAGGAGGGTGGAACACCTCATCCGGGCGGCGGCCAGGGCCGCCTCGCAGCCGGCGTGGCCTCCTCCGACGACGACCACGTCATATTCCTTCGGGTATTCGTACATGCTCACTGCGTATCGTCTCCTCCCCCTGTTTCACGTGAAACGGAATACAGTAAACATATGCATAACAGCTATTTACCTATACAGAACGTATCGAAGATGGTGTTCAGCACTTCTTCGGGGGCGATCTCCCCGGTAAGTTCGGCAAGCGCCTGCGCCGCGTCCCGGACGTCGGAGGCGATGAATTCCAGCGGAAGGCCTCTTCCGGCCGCCTCTTGTCCTCGCTCCAGCGCGGCGTCCGCCTTCCTGGCCGCATCGAGGTGGCGGAGGCGGGTAAGCGGTGCCTCGGCAATTATAGCATCCTCCTCCGGGGCGATCTCGCAGGCGATCGTCCCGAGAAGGCCGTCGACTCCCTCCCCGGTCTTCGCCGACAACGTAAGGGTCCCGTTGTGACCGGGACCCCGGAAGTGGGCCCCGTCCTCGGCAGCCGTGAGGTCCCGCTTGTTCAGGAGAACCAGATGGGGGCGCCCCGCCACTTCCCGGTACGCATCGAAATCTCCCTCGTGCGCCGGGCGGCTCCCGTCGAGGACGAACAGGGTGAGATCCGCCCCGGCGATGATCTCCCGGCTCCGCCTGACCCCTTCCCGTTCCACCGGGTCCGAAGCCTCCCGCAATCCCGCGGTGTCGACCAGCCGCAGCGCAATCCCCGACAGGGAAATTTCCCCGGAGAGGTAGTCCCGCGTGGTGCCCGGGATCTCCGTTACGATCGCCCGCTCCTCCCCCAGGATGCGGTTCAGAAGTCGCGACTTCCCCACATTTGCCACCCCTGCGATCGCCACGGTCGCCCCGTCCCGGTACCGGTGTCCCCGGGTATACGACGCGAGCTGCCGCCCGACCCTGACTCTTAATTCCGATACCCGTGCTTTGAGTTGTTCGTGAGACAGGGGGGGGATGTCCTCCTCCTCGGAAAAATCGATGGAAGACTCCAGCAGCGTGAGAAGCGATACGATTTCCGACCGGAGGGGGGAAATCGTATCCCGGATGCCTCCTTTGAGCTGCCGAAGGGCCGCCCGGGCCGCCCCGCCCGTCCTCGCCACAATCAGGTCGGCCAGTGCCTCCGCCTGCGTGAGGTCCATCTTCCCGTTTTGGAATGCGCGCCGGGAGAATTCCCCGGGCGCGGCGGGAACGGCCCCGTTGTCACATGCAGCAGCGCCGGCCCGCTCCACAAGCAAGGGGTTGCCGTGGAGATGGATTTCCGCCACGTCCTCTCCGGTGAAGCTTCCCGGCGCGGGGAAGAATCCGACGAGGGCGGAATCGATCTCCTCCCCCTTCCCGTCGCGGACCGTACACCGAAGCAGCGTGCGGGGGGAAACCCGGGAAGGATCGACGCCGGTCATCCGGAACGCAATCGAAAACGCTTCCGGGCCGGAGAGGCGCAGGAGGGAAACGGCGCCGGTGCCGGCGGGAGTTATGGGAGCGACAATCGTTGTCCCGCCGCCGTCGCCTGCCCCCCCCCGCTGTCCCGTGTGAGCCCGGGGCCGTTGGTCGTCCACGGGTTCCTCCTTGGGGGGCGTTAGCCTGGCGAGAAATGCGGGCTAGGCCCTTACGCCCGTGCCGCCTTTTCCGCTTCGGCCTGCCGGTTCTGAATCAGCTGCTGGCCGATGCTCAGCAAATTGTTTGCGAGCCAGTAGATCGTAAGGCCTGTCGGGAACCCCCAGAACATGAAGGTGAAGATGAGGGGCAGGAAGAGCATCATCTTCTGCTGGGCGGGGTCCATCCCGCCGGAGGGCGTCATCCTCTGCTGGACGAACATCGAAATACCCATGAGCAAGGGGAGCAGGCGGATCGGGAGAGTATACCCCGCCACCGAGAGGTCCCACAGATGCTCGGGGGCGGACAGGTCGTTGATCCACAGCATGAACGGGGCGTGGCGAAGCTCGATCGCCACGAGCAGCCCCTTGTAGAGCGCGATGAATACCGGGATCTGGAGCACCATCGGCAGGCAGCCGCTTAACGGGTTGATCTTGTACGTCTTGTAGAGATTCATCGTCTCCTGCTGCTGCCGCGCCTTGTCGTCCTTGTACTTCTCCTTGATCTGTTTCATGACGGGCCCGAGTTCCTGCATCTTCTTCATCGAGGCCATCGATTTCTTCGTAAGGGGATAGAAGGCGATCTTGATCAGAATCGTCAGGATGATGATGTCGATCCCGTAATTTCCCGTAAGCCGGTTGAATATGGTGAGGAGCCACACGAGGGGCATCGCCAGGAGGGAGAACCATCCGTAGTCCACCAGCTTCTCCATGTCTTTGCCGGTGGCAGCCAGGAGGTTGTACTCCTTCGGCCCCATGAAGGCGTGGACGGAGAAGGAGATCACCTCCTGCGGCCCCAGAACCGCCGGAGAGCCGGCAAGGGCAAGTCGTAAGCCCTCCTCCCCCAGCGGGGAGACCCCCTCGAGACGCCATTCCTTCTCGGGGATGGCGATCAGGGTGAAATACTTGGCGTCGGCGGACGCCCATTGAACCAGGACCTTGTCGATTCCCCCCTTCCGGATCTTCTTGAAGTCGAGACGCTCGATTTTCCCGCCGGCGTCCACCACGACTCCCTTGAAGGAATAGGAATCGCCTCCCAGCTCCCCCGTGAAGACCTGGGAAAGCTCGATCCCGGGCGTGAGCCTGATCGATCCCGCACTTCCGTTGGCCACCTTTTGGGCCACGTCAAAATCGTACCGGCCGCCGGCGAAGGTGTACTCGCGGAAAATGCGGACTCCACGCGCGGAAATCCACGACAGGGAGAGGGTCTTCTTTTCCCCCGCCCCGACGGACAGCTCGTCCGGCGCGTCCGTGGCAAATACCGGCAGCTCGGGGAAGGCCGGCTGGCTTTCGGCCAGGTACAAGTCGAGGGGAAGCGGACGGACCGACCCGGAACCGATGATGTCCAGGGGTTTTCCCTTCGGCCCGGGGTGTTCGTTGTACCGGCTCAGGGAAAACGACTGGATTCCCCCCCCGGCGGTGGACACGGTCGCGGTGTACAGGGGGGTCCGAACGGTAATCCACCGAAGCGGATTCTCCCGGCCGGGGACAAGCCCACCGGGCGCCGCAGGCGGTGTGCTCGGACGGGCAGGGGCCCTTTCCACGCCGACGGCATTGTCCCCGGGGCGCTCCCTCGCCGTCTCCTGCTGCTTTGCGGGCGTCGGTGTGCCTTCTCGCCCGGGTCCGAACAGCTGCTGGTAGGCAAGCATAATGGCGACCGACAGAACGATCGCCAGGATCATCCGTTTTTCCATCGATACCTCGTGCCGAAAAACTGGATTCGCCGCGGTTCGTCCAGGCCCCCGGGATGAAAGGGATGGCACCGCAGGACCCGCCACATCCCGTCCAGAATGCCCACCAGGGTGCCGTTCAGACGGAGAGATCCGATCGTGTACTCCGAACAGCTCGGGTAGAAACGGCAGCAATCACCGAGAAACGGGGATACCAGCCGCTGGTAGCCGATCAGGAGGGTTATCGGGATGTCTCTTGTTTTCACGGAAACGATTCCCTCGTTTTTCCCCAACGAAGCTCTATCGCGGAAAGGAGCTCGGCGGAAACCGATGCGAGATCCGCATCCCGGGGTGCTTTCCTCGCTACGATGGCCGTTCGGGTCCCCAGCGGGAAAACACGCTTGTTGTGCCGGTAGAATTCCCGGAGGAGACGCTTTACCCGGTTCCGAACCACCGCGTTTCCCACCCGCCGGCCGACGGAGATTCCGATTTTCCTGGAAACGGGGACGCTCCCCTCCCCCCCGGAGGCGCGGAAATCCCGGTAGATGCTGTAGTGCGGTGTGGATGCGCGCTCCCCCCGGCGAACCACGTCCCGGTATTCGCGGTCGGTGCGCAGCATTTCCGCCTTTGACAGCCGAATACTTACCACCCGCGTCCGGGCCTTCCCCAACCCGGATAAGGTTACTTCTTGCCGCTGACCGAAACGGCGAGCCGCTTCCGCCCCTTCGCGCGGCGTCGGGAGATGATCTGCCTGCCCGCCGGAGTCGACATGCGGCGGCGAAATCCATGAGTTCGCAGCCGCCGCCTGTTGTGCGGCTGGTAGGTGCGTTTCATCCTGGAACACTCCTTCCCCGGTACCTACACGCTTCCCTGGAAAAAAGACAAGATATTCCGTTTGTTCCGCCCGTGTCAACCATGATTTTCCTCCATATGATACACTGCGCACGCCGTGAGCCGAAACCGAACGACGCGTCTTTCCTCCCTGCGCAGGCTCCTGTCGTTTCCGCTGCTGCAGTCCGGGAGGAAGAGGAAAGACGCCCCTCCATTCGAGGAGGAACTCCTCTTCGAACTGGCGGGCCTCAACCCGGAAAACCTTCTCTTCGGCCGGCTCCGGCCGGAGGAGGTCCGGGAGCGGATCCGGAACGCGGGCATTCTCGAGGGGCTCGTGCGCCGTGGATACCACGATCCCGTCCTCGCGCTCTCGTGTACCGACCCGGAGGAGCAGCGCGTCTGCCTGTACGCGGGGAGGAAGTCCCGCGAGCGCCTCCTCATGGAAGTTCGGGTCCAGATCCGCGCGTTCCGTCCCGGCAAGCCGATCGGATCGTTCCCCGAGGGGACCGTCTTTCGGATGCTCCTCATCCACTGGCTCGCCTTGTCCGACCCGGAACGTCCGTTTTCGATCGACCGCCCCCGGCTTCCCGGTCAGGAGCGACCGGGCCTGGGGCTGATTTCGGAATGCCTGTCCCTTCTCCGGCAGATCGGAAAGGAGTTCCTCCTCGACGGCATTCTCGACGTCCCCGATCATTTTCACACCGCTCTTATCTACTCCCGGACATTCCGGTTCCTCGACCCGCAAGCCGAGGGGCGGTTCCAGGCGATGGCCCGGGACCTCAAGGGGATTCCTCTCGCGCTCGCCTCGGAGGCCGTCCAGGAAGGGTGCCTGATCGACACCGGTACCGGACTGCCTGTCCCCTGGAAGCCTGCGGAGCAGATCATGCCGCTGCGCGAACCCCTTCGCCGCCACTTCCGATCCTCCGCGTTCCGCCGCGTCCGCGACGAGGTCGGTTCGGCCCTCCGGGTGGGCGTGGACTGGGATCAATACCGGTCTAAAATCGCCGCGAAGGGAAGGTCAGGAAAATATCCTTGATTCCCCTTTTCGGGGTATGGTACCCTTCCCTCGCTTCAGTCAGACAGCGCGGCGGAATCCTACCTCTTCCGATTCGATGACACGCGCAGGTCAAACGGAGAAAAAACCTGGGGTTATCACATTAAACCTTTCGATTTACATGCTTTTTTCGTCTTTTCCACAGATGTGGATAACCTTGTTGGCAACTCTCCCGGGGGGGAACACCTTAACCGCCTGACAATAAATGCGATTCCCCTTCTTTTGTCCACTGTACGACATCCCAGGAGGTAGGGAATCCGGTGACTTCCCAGGCGTGGGAAAAGGTCCTTACCCAACTGAAGAACAAAGTGAGCGACCAAGTGTTCGAGACTTGGCTGCGCCCGTTGCGCTTCGTCTCCCGGGAAGGCTCCCTTCTCCTGGTGGCGACGCCCCACAAGTTCTTCAAGCAATGGATCGAGGAAAACTATATGCCCAAACTCGAGGAGGCCGCCCGAAAGGAATTCGGGGGAAGCATCTCCGTCGAGATCGTGGTGGGAAGCGAGGAGGAAGGGGAAGAAGGGCGGTCGGCAAATTCTCCGGAATTGTCCCTGGATGGCCACCTGGACGCGAAACAACCGAAATCGAAGATGCACAGCGGGGAACTCAACCCGCGGTATACCTTTGACCGATTTGTCGTGGGCGCGGGAAATCAGTTTGCCCACGCCGCCTCCTTCGCTGTGGCGAGCGATCCCGCCAAGAGCTACAACCCGCTCTTCCTTTACGGAGGCGTCGGCCTGGGCAAAACCCACCTGCTCCACGCCATCGGGAACCTCTCCCAGGACCGCAACCCTCGCGTCCAGGTGTGCTATATCACCGCCGAGAAGTTCACCAATGAACTCATCTTCTCCCTTCGGACGAACCGGATGCCGGACTTCAAGGAGAAATACCGTAACGTGGGCATGCTTCTGGTGGACGACGTCCAGTTCATCGCGGGGAAGCAGCGTACGCAGGAGGAGTTTTTCCATACCTTCAACGACCTCTATTCCTCCCGGAGACAGATCGTCGTGTCCAGTGACAAGTTTCCGAAGGAGATCCCCGACCTGGAAGAGAGGATCCAGTCGCGGTTCGAGTGGGGTCTTGTGGCGGATATCCAGCCGCCGGATCTGGAGACGAGACTCGCGATTTTGAACCGCAAGGCGGAGGCCGACCAGATTCCTCTTCCCCCGGACGTCGCCCTGTTCCTCGCTACCATGATCAAGAACAACATCCGGGAACTGGAGGGATCTCTCATCCGGATCGGGGCGCACGCCTCCCTCACCAGACGGGAGATCAACATGGACCTGGCCCGCGAGGTGCTTTCCCGCCTCCTGGAATCCTCCGTCCGGGAGATCTCCCCGGATGCCATCCTGAAAGCCGTATCCGAACACTTCGGGGTGAAGGTCTCCGACCTGCGCTCCGCTCGCAAACACAAGGTGGTAGCCCACCCGCGGCAGGTCGCCATGTACCTCATGCGGGAAATGACCCAATGCTCCTTCCCCGATATCGGACAGCGCTTCGGCGGCCGCGATCATTCCACTGTCATGTACGCCGTAAAAATGATAGAGAAAAAAACCAAAGACGATGTATCGTTAAGAAACAGCATCGAGACGCTGCGCAAATCGATCAATGGATAACCCTGTGGGGGAATTGCGGATGAGTTGTTTCTCCCCGGAGCCCGGGTTTGCGTCACCCGGATTGTGCGCAGGTTGTGTCCCGGGTTTTCGGAAGGAGACAGCGGACTTCCTCATGCTATCCACAATTTCACATCCTCTACTGATACTACGGTCTTTATTAATGATAAATAAAAGAAGAGGGTGACGATGAACTTTACTGTGGATCGTGACCAGTTCGAGGGAATTCTTGCCCGCATCCAGGGAGTGGCGGAAAGGCGGCACACCATGCCGATCCTGTCGCACACGCTTCTCAACGCGGGCCCGAAAGCAGGACCGACGGGAAGTCCGGGACTTACGCTTGTCGCCTCCGACCTGGAGATCGTCGTTCGCTGCTCGCAGTCGCTTGACGTGGTCGAGCCCGGTTCCGTCGCTCTTCCGGCGCGGAAACTGTTCGACATCGCGAAGGTCCTCCCCAAAGGACCGGTTACCGTGGCGGCGCGCGAGGGAAATTACGTGGAGATCTCTGCGGGCCGGGGCCATTTTCGCCTGGCGGGCCTGGGCAGCGAGGAGTTTCCGGAGATGCCGGAAAGACCGAAGGGAAAGCCCGTCCCCGTGGATTCGGAGACGTTTCGCAGATTGGTCGATCGCGTCAGCGCCTTCGCGACCGGCGACGAGACGAGGTACAACCTTTCGGGAATCCTCCTGGAACGGCAGGAAGAGGAAGGGAAGACGATCCTGCGCATGGTGGCGACGGACGGGCACCGCCTTGCGATTGCGGACGAGGAGGTTCCGAAACTCGGAAGCCTCCTGGGGGAAAGACGCGTGCTCGTCCCGCGAAAAGGGCTGATCGAGATCCGGAAGCTCTCCGACGGGGGACCGGGCTCCCTTGAGCTGTCCACCACGGACAAGTTCCTCTTTGCCGGGAAGGGGGACACGGAAGTATGGGTGCGACTTCTCGACGCGGAATTTCCGGATTACCGGCAAGTTGTGCCCAAGGAGAACCGGATCGTGGCGAGCGTGCCCCGGGGAGCGTTCCTCGATGTCCTGAAACGGGTAAGCGTCATGGCGCCCGACAAGGTGAACAGCGTAAAGCTGTCGTTCTCGGGGAAACAGCTGGAGGTGTCCACCACCAGCCCGGATCTTGGCGAGGCGCGCGATCTGCTGTCGATCGAGTTCGAGGGAACGCCGGTCAAGGTCGGATTCAACGGTCGATATCTTCAGGATGCCCTCGGCGGGATCTCCGAGGATACGGTCCGAATCGAGCTCAAGGACGAGGTGTCCCAGGTGATCGTGCGGCCGGCGACCGACAAAAACTATCTAGCCATCATCATGCCGATGAGGATTCTGTAAGCCGGGAGGACATGGGGAACCACCCTCCGTCCTCCCTTTTCTCTCCGGAAAAACTCGTTTCCCCCGGCCAATTCGTAGTATGATAGATCGATTCATCTTTCGAGGGCAGAATACCGATGGCGAACCGTCCTGACGATATTGCCATAAACGGCAACGGTGTGGATGAGTACACCGGCGATAATATTAAGGTTTTAAAGGGTCTGGAGGCTGTCCGGAAACGGCCGGCCATGTACATCGGGAGCACGGATTCCCACGGGCTCCACCACCTCGTTTATGAAGTCGTGGATAACGCCATTGACGAGGCAATGGCCGGGCACTGCGACAACATCCAGGTCACCATTCATAAAGATGATTCCGTCACCGTGGACGACAACGGCCGGGGAATCCCCGTCGACGTGATGGAAGGAGAGGGAAAGCCCGCCATCGAGGTGGTTCTGACCACCCTGCACGCCGGCGGGAAGTTCGACAAGTCGTCCTACAAGGTTTCGGGAGGACTGCACGGGGTAGGCGTCTCCGTTGTAAACGCCCTCTCCGAAGAGCTCGAGGCGGAGGTGCGCCGGGACGGGGCTGTCCACCGGATCCGCTTCTCGCGAGGCGAGACGGTGTCGCCCCTCGAGGCGACGGGCAAATCCCGTAAGACCGGCACCAAGGTGATGTTCCGGCCCGACACGAAGATCTTCACCGAAACCGAATTTTCCTTCGATATCCTTTCCGGGAGGCTGCGCGAGCTTTCGTTTCTCAACGCGGGGCTTCGGATCTCCATCCTCGATGAACGAAGCGGCAAGTCCCACGAGTTCCAGTACAAGGGGGGCATCACCTCCTTCGTCCAGCACCTGAACCGGAACAAGACCCCCCTGCACCCCAAGCCGATCTTCGTGGAAGGGGAGAGGGAGGGGGTCCAGACCGAGGTCGCCTTCCAGTACAACGATTCCTACCAGGAGACCGTCTTCTCCTTCGCGAACAACATCAACACCCACGAGGGGGGAACGCACCTCATCGGCTTCCGCTCCGCGATGACCCGGGCGATCAACCAGTATGCGAACGCCGGGAATTTGCTCAAGGGCGTCAAGGAGAACCTGACCGGGGACGACGTACGCGAGGGACTGACCGCGGTCGTCTCCGTGAAGGTGCCCGAGCCCCAGTTCGAGGGACAGACCAAGACCAAGCTCGGCAACAGCGAAGTCAAGGGGCTTGTCGATTCGCTCGTCTACGAGAAGCTGTCCTCCTTCTTCGAGGAGAACCCCTCGGTGGCGCGCAAGATCATCGAGAAGGGGCTCGAGGCGGCACGGGCGCGGGACGCCGCGCGGAAGGCGAAAGAGCTCGCCCGCCGCAAGGGGGCGCTCGACTCCGCCGGTCTCCCCGGGAAGCTCGCGGACTGCCAGGAGAAGGACCCGGCCCAGTGCGAACTTTTCCTGGTCGAGGGGGACTCGGCGGGAGGTTCGGCGAAGCAGGCCCGGGATCGCCGGTTCCAGGCCATTCTCCCGCTCAAGGGGAAGATCTTGAACGTGGAAAAGGCGCGCATCGACAAGATGCTCTCGTCGCAGGAGATCCGGACGATGATCACGGCGCTTGGCACCGGCGTCGGCAAGGACGATTTCAACCCGTCCCGCCTGCGGTACGGGAAGGTCATCATCATGACCGACGCGGACATCGACGG
>Ga0224512_10004924_pt1 | contig 11130 bp, 12 predicted proteins | sample SF_May12_sed_USG_4_FD_169103 | JGI IMG/M metagenome (GOLD analysis project Ga0224512, IMG submission 169103) | Sediment microbial communities from San Francisco Bay, California, United States - SF_May12_sed_USGS_13 | ecosystem: Environmental > Aquatic > Marine > Sediment | place: USA...
CTCCGCTGCGATCGACTGTCCGATCGCCTCGCGCGCCTCGCTGGCGCGGTCGTACTCGATCACCTTTGCGCCCAGCGCTCGCGTCCGCTTCAGCTTGATCGCCGGGGCGTCGCGCGGCATCACGATAGTCGCCGGCATGCCGAGCAACTTCGCCGCCGCGGCAACCCCCTGGGCATGATTGCCTGAGGAGAAGGCGACCACGCCCTTTGGCCGGTCGGCTTCCGGTATCTGGCAGATCCGGTTGTAGGCGCCGCGGAACTTGAACGAGCCGGTACGTTGAAACGTTTCGGCCTTGATGAGCACCTGCCCGCCGGTTCGCTCGGCCAGAGCCGGCGGCTCGAACAATGGCGTGCGCACGGCCAGCCCCTTGAGGCGCTGCGCCGCGGCGAGGATGTCCTCATAGGTCGGCGGCTCAGCGCTCAGCGCCTCGCGGCCCAGTTCTGTCCGGTCGGGATCGGCGGCGGTGGCCATCGCGCGAGTTCCCTTAGAGATCGTTCAAAAATGCGTCGATCGCTTGCTTGGCGACAGGCTCTTCCATGCTCGGAACATGGCCGACACCCGGCACGGTGACGCGGGTCAGGTTCGCCATCGTCTCGCCCATACGCTCGAAGGTCTCCGGGCTCAGCACATCGGAGGTCTCCCCCCGCAACGCCAGCACCGGAACCTGGCGCAGCGCATGAAAAAGCGCCCACAGGTCGGGCAGTTCCTTTATTGCCCGCAGGTTGTTCACGATCGCGGTGTCCCAATCATAAACGAGCTTGCCGTCTTCGCGTATCCGAAAAGTGCGCTCGGCCAACGCGCGCCAGTCCTCTTTGCTGGTGATCGGTAGGCTTGGAAACAGCGTTTTGACCCGCGCCGTCGCGGCATCCCAGTCATCGACCGGTGTATCGTCGCCGACGTACTCCAGAATGCGCGCGATCCCGGCCGGGTCGAGTTCGGGGCCGGCGTCATTGAGGATGGCGCCGGCAAGGGTCGAGGGCGCGGCCACGCCGAGGCCCATCGTCAGCATGGCGCCGAGCGAGGTGCCGACGGAAACCACGCGGTGGCAGTTGGTCGCCGCCAGCACATGGCGGATGTCGCCGATATAGGTCTCGGGCTTGTAGTTGCGCCAATCGGGATCGTAGCCCGAGCGGCCGCGTCCCCGATAGTCGAGGGAGATCACGCGGCGATCGGCCGAACGGGCCGATGCAAAGGCGTGATAATCGGCCGAATTGCGGGTGAGCCCGGTCAGGCAGAGCAACGGTGTGCGCTCGGAATTCGCATCGCCGTAGTCGCGGACGTAAAGCGCCAGGCCATCCTGGGCCGATATCGTGTGCTCGCGAAAGTTTGCGCCGCGCGCTCTCGTCGCCGGCTTCAAGTTTCCGGCCATGCTCGCCGGCGAGCTCAAATCACAGCCCCAGCGCGGGCAGGAGGTCGTTCAGCGTCGTGCCTTCGACATCGGGGTCATGGGTCAAGCGCTCGCGCCGCTGGCCGTACCGGTTGATCCAGACCACGTTCATCCCGAACGTTCCCGCCGCGACCGCATCCCAGGCGTTCGAAGACTGAAAGGCGATGTTTGCGGCTTCGACGCCCAGATGCTTGGAGGGCAGCTTGTAGACGGCCGGATGCGGCTTGAAGACGCCGACTTCCTCGACCGAGATCAGCGCATCGAAGAGATCGCGTGTGCCCGTCGCATCGACCGCGCCGTCGAGCATCTTGGGCGAGCCATTGGAGAGGATCGCGGTCTTCAAGCCCGCATCCTTCAGCGTCTTCAACACCGTTGGCACTTCGGGAAAGGCCTCGATGCTCATGTAGCAATCCATCAGGCGCGTGCGCAGGCCGGCGTCGTCGATCCCCATCGTGTCCATTGAGAAATCGAGCGCATCGCCGGTGACCTGCCAGAACTCCTGGTGCTTGCCCATCAGCCCGCGCAGCCAGGTGTATTGCAGCTGCTTCATGCGCCACAGCGCCGACAGCTCATCGGCCTTGTCGCCGAGCACGTCCCGGCAGCGCTCGGTCGCCGAATTGAAATCGAACAACGTGCCATAGGCGTCGAAGACGCAGGCCTCGATATTCTCGAGCTTGTTGGCTGCCATGATGCACTCGCGCGCGAGATGGGCGTGGGCGAGCGCACTCTAGCACCCGCATCACAGGCGATCCAAACGCCCGTTCAAGGCACGCGTAACGCCTTGGGTTCCGTGAAGGGCGCCCGCAGGCCAAGCGCAGCCGCTGTCGTCAGCACGCGGCGCTGGCGGCCTTGGTCGAGGTCTGCTTGACGCAGCCCTTCTCGTCGCCCCCACCGGCAGAGGCTCGGGCGGCGGCGGTGACATCGATCGGCGCGACTACGCCGGTCCAGCGCCGGGCGACATTGGCGGCCGACAGCGTGCGATCGCCCAAGCGGGCCCGATAGATCTGCACCGATTCCATGACCCGTTGGATATAGTTGCGCGTCTCATCGACCGGGATCGCCTCGATCCAGTCGATCCAGCGCTCGGCGCCGCCGCCGCGCGGATCGCCGTTGACCGACAGCCAGAAATTCACGGCGCCAATGCCGGCATTATAAGCCCCGGCGACGAGCACATAGTTGCCGCCCAGCTCCTCCATGAGCTCGACCACGTGCGAGGTGCCGATCTTCATGTTGTAGTGCGGATCGCGGGTCAGCGCTTTGCGGTTGTAACGCACCTTGATGTTGCGGGCGGTCCGGTACGCCGTGCGCGGCATGAGTTGCATCAGCCCGCGCGCGCCGGCCCAGCTGATGGCCTCGTGGTTGAATTCGCTTTCCTGCCGGATCAGCGAGAGGATCAGCGAGGGTTCGGGGCCGATCTCCGCCGGCACCATGATGATCGGATAGCCGCTCTCGACCAGGAGCTGATTGTAGCGTCCGGCATATTTGGCGGTGCGCACCGCCGCCTCGAGGCGCTCGACCTCGATCCCGAGCTGTGAGGCGAGCGCACGCTCGGCTGCGTTCTTGGCATTGTCGAAGGCGGCGAAGACGAACCAGCGCGCCACGCTGCGCTGGTTCATCGCGTGCAGGCGCCGGACCGCACGCACCAGCTCCTTGCGATTGAACGCGGCACGGCTTGCCGGCGTGATGACGGTGCGCGCCGGCAGCACGAGCTGCTTGCGGCCGAGCTTGGCCAGGGCGAACTGCCCGTAATAGGTCTGAACATGGCGCGCGGCGGCCTGGTACCACTTTTGCGCGGCCTTGGCGTCGCCGCGGGCTTCGGCGGTGCGGCCAAGCCAATAAGCGCCGCGCGCCCAGCTCACCGGATAGCGCGCAAGCTTGTAGAGCGCCTCGAAATGCGGCTTGGCGAGCGCGGGCTTTCTGAGATAGCGGAGCGCGATCCAGCCGGCGAGCCATTCGCCCTCGTAAACGTGCGAACGCTCCTTGGCGCCATGATCGCGCGCCGCCGCGTAGGCAATGTCGTGCTTGCCATGGCGCAGCGCCACCCGGGCCACCCAGGCGCGCTGTTTCCACCATTGTTTCTCAGGCTCGCCCTTGGCGTCGGTGGCGTTGAGGATCGCCACCGCTTCCTCCAGGCGGTTCTTGCGCCGGTGCCAACGAATGAGATCGTGCGCCAGGGCAGGGTGCTTGCGCTCGGCTTCCGGCACCTTGGCCAGCGCCGCCTCCACCTTGCTCTCGCTCGGCCAACGCCGACCGACGAGTAGCATCCGCGCCTGGAACAGCGCCTTGACCCCATCGCTGAACTTGTCGCGATGCGCCCGAATGTAGCTGCGCGCGCTGCGTTGCTTGCCGCGGTAGAGCATGTAGTGGACGCGGGCGGCGTGATCGTCGGCGGTGAGAGTGTCGCCGAACCTTTGCAGGAATTGCCGTTCCGGCGGCCCGAGAAAACGTCCGCGCGCCCAGGTTTGCTTGAGAAGTGCCGTCGCTTCGGCCTCCTTGCCCGTCCGTCGCAGCGCCTCGGCGAGCCGCATCGCGCCGCTGACCGTGCGCGGCGGCGTGTCCTTGAAGAAGGCGATGATGGTGGCGTCGCGCGCGTTGCTCCAGCCCATCGCGATTTCGGCGCGATAGCGCAGGCGCAGCTTCAACGGCCAGTGTGGATTGCGCCGCATGAAGCTGTTGATTTGACCGAAGGACGCCCCGCTGGTGCGGCTTTGCAACCGGTACCAATTCAAGACTTTGCGCGTGAGCGGATCCCGGACCCGGCGGTAGGCGGCGATCGCCTCGCCCCATCGTGCCTTCGCCATTGCCCGGATGGCCCGCTCGGCAGGGTTGGCGTTTGCCCGCAGCGGCCCCAACGGGGTGCGAACTGAGAGTTGGATGATCGAACCGATTGCGGGCTGCAGCCGCTCCAGTCGCACTTTCCGGCGTTCTTTCGTCTCCAGGCGTTCGCGTTCGGCCGCGGTGGCCTGGGACCGTGCCCGGGCAATAGCGGCCGCCTTGGCCTTCGCCCGCGCGCTGGCAGCGGCCCGCGCCCTGGCTTTGGCGCTGACGCCCGGCTTTCTGGCCGATTTGCGGCGGTTTTTCGCGGTACCTTTGTGCCGTGAAAGCGATTTTCGCGAAATAGCCTTTCGTGATGCCGGCCGTGCCGCCGGCGTCTTTTTGGCGGCAATTGCGGGTTTGGCCGTTGGTGTGGCTTTGACCCGCGGCTTTCCGCTTTCGGCAAAACTGGTGGACGCGCCCAACGCCAGCGCGGCGATTCCCGCTAGTAGACCTCGAAACACCCCAAAACCTCCCAATTTCCCGCGTTCGAGCGTTGGTCGAATCATTGCCACAATTTGACTAAAATTATGCCAAATTTCGGCCCCGTTGTCAGCAAACCAAGGCCCGATTGGTTAATCTGAGCGGCCTTGCCGCTAAATCAGGCTGGCGCTATGCTCCGGCCAACCCGATTTTGGACCTGAAACCCTGACCCAATGAGGACGAAGCCATGCTGAAGGGCTCGATCACCGCCCTGATCACGCCGTTCCGCGACGGCAAGATCGACGAGGCCGCTTTTCGCCGCCTGATCGAATGGCAGATCGAAAGCGGCACCGATGGGCTGGTCCCCGTCGGCACCACGGGCGAATCGCCCACGCTGTCGCATACCGAGCATCGCCGGGTGGTCGAGGTCTGCGTCGAGACGGCGGCGGGCCGGGTGCCGGTCATCGCCGGCACGGGCTCGAACTGCACCGACGAGGCGATCGGCTTCGCCCAGCACGCCAAAAAGGCCGGCGCGGACTATCAGCTTTCGGTGGCGCCCTACTACAACAAGCCCACCCAGGAGGGGCTTTACCAGCACTTCAAGGCCATCCACGACGCCACCGATCTGCCGATCGTGATCTACAACATCCCCGGCCGCTCGATCGTCAATATTTCGGTCGAAACCATGGACCGGCTCGCGGCGCTGCCCCATGTCGTCGGGGTCAAGGACGCGACCGCCGACCTCGCCCGGCCGCTCCAGCAGCGCGTCGCCACCGGCCCCGATTTCATCCAGCTCTCCGGCGAGGACGCGACCGCGATTCCGTTCCTCTCGCAGGGCGGGGTCGGCTGTATCTCGGTGACCGCCAACGTTGCGCCGGCGCTGTGCGCGGAGATGCACGACGCCTGGGCCGCCCGTGATCTCGACCGCGCCATGGAAATCAACGACCTGCTGCTGCCGCTGCACGAGGCGCTGTTCTGCGAGACCAGCCCCGGACCGGTCAAATATGCCGCCAGCCTGCTTGGCCTTTGCAGTCCTGAAGCGCGGCTGCCGATTTGCGAGATTGCCGAGGACACCAAGCGCCGGGTCGAAGACGTGATGGCCTCCATCGGCCTCCTCGATAAGGCAAGGGCAGCGAAGGCCGGCTAGAGCGGGGCGCGCAACCGGGTCTTGCGGCCGTCCTTCGAGACGCCGTACTGCGTACGGCTCCTCAGGATGAAGCTGTGTATGGTGGCGAATGCCTTATCCACCCAGTTTTCGGGAGATTCGTCGTGAGGAGCGTCGCCCAAGCGTCGCGTCTCGAACCATGAGATGGCAGACGCCGACCCCGGCTCGAACGGCATGACGAGCAAGCCCATCATCGAACTGATTGGCGCACCGACCGATATCGGCGCCGCCCATCGCGGCAGTTCGATGGGCCCCGAGGCATTGCGGGTGGCCGGCATCGATCTGATGCTGCGCAAGATGGGGCTGCGCGTGCTCGATGCCGGCAATGTCGCCGGCCCGCCCAATCCCGATGCACCGCTGCGCGACGGCTACCGCCATCTTGAAGAGACCGCCGAGTGGTGCCGCAACCTTAAGGTCGCGGTTGCCGCCTCGCTTGCGGCGGGGCGCTTGCCGCTGGTGATGGGCGGTGATCATTCGATCGCCATCGGTTCGATCGCCGCGGTCGCCGAACATTGCGCGGCGAACGACACCCCGCTCAGCGTGGTTTGGCTCGACGCCCATGCCGATTTCAACACGCCGCGAACCTCGCCTTCGGGGAACATTCACGGCATGCCCGTGGCGATCCTTTGCGGCGACGGGCCGCCAGCACTGACGGAACTCGGCGGCGGGGCGCCCATCCTGGCGTCAGACGATCTCATGCTGCTTGGGGTTCGCTCGGTCGACCATGTGGAAAAGGCGGCGGTGCTCAAAGCCGGCCTTGCCGTCTACGACATGCGCGATATCGATGAGCGCCGGATGCGCAGGGTCATGGAAGAGGTGGTGGCGCAGCTGACGGCGCGCGGCGGCCATCTGCATCTAAGCTTCGACGTCGATTTTCTCGACCCCACGATCGCGCCGGGCGTCGGCACCACGGTGAAGGGCGGGCCGACCTACCGCGAATCGCAGCTTTGCATGGAAATGCTGTTCGAGACCGGGTTGCTCGGCTCGCTGGAGATCACCGAACTCAACCCGGCGCTCGATCTGCGCAACCAGACGGCCGAGCTGGTGGTCGAGCTGGTGGCGAGCCTGTTCGGCGAGCAGATCCTGAGCCGCCACCAGACGGCGTTCGACTAGCGACGCCGGACAAAGCGTCACCAAATACCAGGGAACAGCCGGTAGCGTACACGCTGCGCGTAATCAACGTACCCGGCCAGCTCGTTCCGCAAGGTTCGATCCTCGAGTGCGGTGCGCACGATCAACCCGGCCAGAGACAAGGCGGCGGGAACGAACGCCCAAAACGATCCCAGCAACAGCGGCGTTGCAATGTGCCACCCAGCGAAGCCGACATAGCCGGGGTGGCGCACGAAACGGTACGGGCCAGTGTCGATCACCCGGTGCGCGCGTTCGGTCTGGATCCGCACCGTCTTCTCGAAGAACGGATTCACGCCCATCGACCAGTTGAGCAGCGCGCTGCCGAGGAGAAAGACCGCGAGCCCAACCGGCCAAAGCCACCACGTCATCGCCGACCAGCCATAGCGGCCGGCATCGAGCCCGGCGACGACGTAGATGGCCAGAAATGCTGGCGTACCAAGCCAGGCCCACACCTTGTCCCAGGATTTGGTGCCCTTGCCGATCCGCATGCGGTAGCCTATCAGCTCGGGATTCACTCGGAGCAGATATGCGTAGGTGGCGGCGAAATACACGGTGACGATCGCAAGATAGAGCCAGCCCAGGACCCAATCCAACCGTCCCGCCGGGACAAAGAGAAGCCCGCCCAGAGCTACGAAACTGCCGAGCGAGGAAAGCGCCACGCGGGTTCCCGAGGGTGATGGCGGCTGTCCGGTTTGCATGCTCACGACAATTGCCGAATTCGTTCAAGGTGACGCCGGATCTTCGATCCGCGTCGGTGCGCGCATCATGGTCCATTGCGGCGACCAAGCAAACGATACAACGCGTTCGTTTGCTGGTGTTTATGCACCACCTTGATATGGTGATTGCGCCTACCGGAAAAACTCCAAGCGGAGGGAATGATGTCAACGAAGGTGATGACGTCGGGGGAAACCCCCGTCGACGCCGTCAGCCTTCGAGAGGAAGTGAAGGAGAAGTATCGCGAAGTGGCGGTCGACCCCGACGGCGACTACCACTTCCACACCGGACGCCCACTTGCGCGGCGGCTCGGTTATGCGGACGCTGTGGTCGACCCGCTGCCCGATGCGGCGGTCGAATCGTTTGCCGGCGTCGGCAATCCCTTCTCACTTCGCACTCTCGAACCTGGCGAACGCGTCGTCGACATCGGCTCGGGCGGCGGCTTCGACTGCTTCATCGCAGCGCAGCAAGTTGGCCCCGAAGGCCGTGTCGTCGGCATCGATATGACCCAGGAGATGCTCGACAAATCGTCCAAAACCGCGGCCGCGATGGGCCTTGGCGAGGTCGTCTCGTTCCGCGACGGCCTCATCGAGGATATGCCAGTCGAGGACGGCTGGGCCGATGTCGTGATCAGCAACGGCGTGATCAATCTGTGCGCCGACAAGAAGCGGGTCTTCGGCGAGATCGACCGGGTGCTCAAGCCTGGCGGTGTGCTGCAGTTCGCCGATATCGCCAACGGTGCGCCGGTGCCCGAATCCGCCGTGTCGAATATCGATCTGTGGACGGCTTGAATTGCCGGTGGCCTTCCGTGCGAGGGCTGGCAGCGAATGATGGCCGATAGCGGCTTCACCGACATTCAGATCGGACCGCCGGTGGATACGTTCGGCGGCGCGGGCGGCGAGGCCAACGCGCGCACCTTCAAGGTGTTCGGTTACGCCTTCCTGGCGCGCAAACCAGGATAGTCCAGGAGACAGAAAGCCGGCGGCCTGTCATGGCTGCCGGCTTTCTTGAGACAACAATCCTGTTGCCGATGGCGGGTGGCTACTTCTTCGATTCGTAGAAGTTGATCACCTTGATCACATCGGCCGCGTCGATGCGGCCAATCGGCCCATCGCTGTAGCTCGACGCCATCACCCTGTTCTCTGCATTCAGCAGAAACTCCGATGGCTGAATGATGCCGCGGCGATCTTCCCACCAGGAACCGAGCGCATCGGCGTCCGCGCGGGTAACGCCGTAGCCGAAGGGAAAGCCTTTGCCGGCGGCGATTTCGCCTGCCTTTTCCTCGTCATCCACGCTGGCGGCGACGATCTGGCCGCCCGCCGCTTCGATCGCGGCTCGATGTTCTGCGAAGCCGTCCAACTGACGGCGGCAGTAGGGTCACCAATGACCCCGGTAGAACAAGACGACGCGGTATTTGGCGTCCAGAGCGTCGGGCAGGTCGAGCGTGCCGCCGCCGACGAGATTCAGCGTCAGCTTCGGAAAGCTGGCGCCCATTCCCAATTTTTCTGACATCGTTGTCCTTCACTGATGGCCGGTATGCACCGTGCCGCCAACTGTGCCCGTGCCGCCCGCCCAATGCAACGCCCGAACGCCGCATTCCCGCTCATTGCCGCCCATTGTCCGCCGGGTTCGGGAACGCTACGATCCTGGGCCGCCGGGATGTTTCTGCCCGCGTGGTTCGTTTGGTCTGACACGGAGGTTGCCTGGTATGGGCAGTTTGTCGTTCGATGCCGCTCCGGTTCCGGTGCGCGACGATATAGCGGCGGCATTGCCGCGGGTGTGGGCGCGGATCGGCGAGCCGGGGAGCTGGCTGACCGCCGAGCAGCGCGTCGCCATCGCCGCGGAGGCACGCAATGTTGCCGGCTGTACGCTCTGCGAGGATCGCAAGGCGGCGGTCTCGCCATACGCCATCACGGGCGAGCACAGCCATCTGGGCGCCTTGCCCGCTGTATGGGTCGACGTCATCCACCGCGTTATCAGCGATCCTTCTCGGCTCACCGAGCGCTGGTTCCGCGAGGTCACCGATGGCGGCATCTCGGTCGAGGAATATGTCGAACTCATCGGTGTGGTCGTCAGCGTCGTCGGCATCGACACCTACTGTCTTGGGATCGACCAGGCGGCTCCCGCGATCCCGGCGCCAAAGCCAGGCGCCCCGAGCCCCGACAAGCCCGACCAATTGAACGCCGAGCTTGCCTGGGTGCCGACGCTCGACGCCGACGTCGACGGCCCACTCCAGCAAGAATTCTACGCGGGCGCGCCTGCCAATATCCGCCGCGCGCTTACCCTCGTGCCGGCGACCGCGCGCAGCTTCTGGGAAATGGCCAACACGCTCTACATGAACGGCGCCCAGATGCGCGACTTCGGCACCGAGTACCGGGCCATCAGCCACGCCCAGATCGAGATGATCGCGGGCAGGGTCTCGGCGCTCAATCAGTGCGTCTACTGAACCACCAGCCATGCGGCACTGCTCCGTGCGAGCGGTCAACATTCCGGTGACGACTACGATTTGAACGCGCTGTTGGGCCAGAATGGCGACGAGAGCGGCATTCCCAATGCCGGCATCCTGATCGAATTCGCCGAGGCCGCCGTGGGCGCCGATAGCCCCCGGCTCGATGCGGCCCGCGCGGCGGTGATCGAGGCCATGGGCGGTGCGGCGCTGTCGGATGCGGCGGGGGTCGCCGCGCTCTTCAACGCCATCGACCGCGTGGCCGATTCGACCGGCATTCCTTTGGAGGAAGAAAAGGCAGAGTTGACCGCCGACATGCGCGATCAGCTCGGCATCAACGAATTCGGGGCGGTGCCGGAGGCGTAAGCCGAGGTGTCGACCGGGCAGACAGGACCGGAAGGGAAGACTTGTGATGAATTCTAGGTCGGGGACACCGTTCGAAGCCCCTGTGGTGGATCATCTCGCCGTCCGCGTCGTGGTCGACTCGTGGTACGAGCGCTTTCTTCCCAAGGAAGAGCACCGCTTCGTCAAGATCGAGCATGTCGGCGGCATTCCCGGGCGGCAGATGAGCACGCTCGCCGGCGAGTGGGGCTTGTCGCTGCATCTTGAATCGCGATCGGCCGGCGCCACGGCAGAGTACCTCCTGGACTTCGGGTACACGCCCGAGATCCTCAACCGCAACGTCAGCCTGCTCGACATCGACCCGTCCCGGCTCAGCGGATTGATCCTCAGCCACGGGCACCGCGACCATTATGGCGGCCTCGACGGGTTCGTGAGCGCGCACCGCGCCCGCATGCGCGATGATATGTCGCTCTACGTCGGCGCCGAGGACGCCTTTCATGTGCGCTGGATCCCCGAGAAGCCGGCGGTGCCGGGCGGCCCGCCCGAATACGTCTACTGGGGCGCGCCCGACCGGACCGGCCTGCTGGCGCAGCAGGTCATCCCAATGTGCTGCGAGGCGCCCCTGGCCCTCGACGGCGCGTTCACGACCGGCTACATCGAGCGCGACACCTTCGAGGAGGTCACCGGCGGCTCCAAGGTCGAGAGCGT
>Ga0224512_10004925_pt1 | contig 11128 bp, 6 predicted proteins | sample SF_May12_sed_USG_4_FD_169103 | JGI IMG/M metagenome (GOLD analysis project Ga0224512, IMG submission 169103) | Sediment microbial communities from San Francisco Bay, California, United States - SF_May12_sed_USGS_13 | ecosystem: Environmental > Aquatic > Marine > Sediment | place: USA: California...
CACCACGGCGCCCTGTCCGGCGGAGGTCTGCTGCACGTGCACGCCCGGCGTATCCCGCAGCAGGTCCGCGGCCACGCGACTCGCCGCGCGGTCGGCGGCGGTGGCGGTGTCGATCGAGGCGGCCGCCGGACTGCCGGCGCGCGATCCCTGTTCGGACCGGGTGGCGGTGATGAAGATCTCGGGAAGCCGCACGGCCGAATCGGCGCGCACGGAGTCACGCACCTGGCCGGTGGCGGGGGGAGCGGCGAGTGTGAACGAGATCGCCGTCACGGCCCATCGGGCAGCGCGGTGAATGATCGAGCGTCGCATCGGTCCGAAGTATACCCGACCGCTGCGGGCGAAGTTCAGGCGCGCGCGGCCGCCAGTGCGCGCGCGTCCGCCCGCAGCGTCACGTCGAAGGGGCAGCGCGTGCCGATGCCGGCCAGCCAGCCCCGGGCCTCCTCGGTGCGGGAGGCGGCGCGCAGCGCCTGGCCGTAGAGGAACCGCTCGTGCGTCAGCGCGAAGCACGGCGACGCGGGCGCGAGGTGCATCCACGGTCCGAGCGGCAGGCCCTCGAGTATCTCGCACGCTGCCGCGGGATTGCCCGTTTCGACCTGGACGCGCGCGCGCACGCCCCGCGCCAGGGTCGTCGGCAGTGACGTCGCCCACTCGGGGGCTGCCGCGCTCTCGCAGTGAGCGGCGCACCGCTCCGCGTCGGCGGGGACGCCGGCCGCCGCGTGCACGAGCCCGAGCAGGTACAGCCGCAGTGGCTCGCGCACCGTCTCGTGCGGGTCGAGGGCCGGGCGCCCCGCGGCCCCCGGTGTGGCAGGATGGCCGGCGAGACGATCGCGCAGGCGGGCGAGCGCGTCCGCGTCGGTGACGCCGCCGGGACGCGTGGCAAGAAACGCTTCGTGCACCAGGGCCACCCAGGGCTGCTGGGCGGCCGCGGCGTCCAGCGCGCGGCGCTGTGCGGGTGCGTCACCGACCGCGGCCGCCAGGTGGGCGGTTACCAGCGCGGGCAACGGGCCCAACCCCCGCGCCGCGGGCAGCGCGGAGAGCCGCCGCACGTCGTCCAGGGCCGCGCGCAGGTCGGGCACGACGCACCCCAGGTCGGCGAGCACGCCGGCAAGCCCGGCGGCGCGCGCCGGCGCCCGCTCGATGGCGCCGATCGGATCGGCCTCGGGCCGCGTCCGGAGCACGTGCATGGCCAGCGCGTCGTCGCCGTCGGGACTCAAGGCGAGGTAGCGGCTGGCGAGCTCCGCCGCGGCGCCGGGATCGCCGGCGACGGCGGCGAGGCGCGCGAGCCCGGCCACCGCCGCGGCGTGCCGCGGGTCAAAGGTGCAGGTCTGCTCGAACGCGGGCTGCGCGTCCGCGGGACTCCGCCCGCGGAACGGACCGCCATCCAGCAGGACGGTGCCCAATCGGTACCACGCCTCCACGTCATCGGGGCGCTCCTGCAGCACCGTGGTGCAGCGGCGCTCGGCGAGGGCCACGTCACCGTCCAGCCACGCCGCTTGGGCCGAGAGCAGCTGCCGCGTGTGGGCCGTGAGATCCCGGCTTGCGGCGGTCGCGCGCGCCGTCGCTGCCCGCGCGGGCTCCGGCGCGCCCCCGGCGAGCAGGGCGGCCCCCAGCCGATAGAGCGCCAGCGCAAAGCGCGGATCGGCGTCCACGGCGCGTTCGTAGGCGCGCCGCGCGTCGGTGGCCCGCCCCTGACGGAGCGCCCGTTCGCCCTCGAGATAGGTCTTGATGGCCGGCAGCGACTCGGTGGTCATCGCTCCAAGCCGCGCGAGATGGCTTCCGAGCGACGTCGTGCGCGAGGCCAGGAGCCGGCGGACGAGTTCGTCCACTGCCGCGAAGATCTCGCCTTCCGCCCCCGCCTCCGCATCGACCCGCACCTCCCCGTCGCCGCGCGTCTCGTACAGCGTCGCCCGCACGAGCAGCTGCGGCTCCGCGGCGACGATGCTCCCGAGCATGAACGCGCCGGCGCCGAGGCGTTCGGCCACGGCGCGCGCCTGCGCGGGCGGCAGCCCGTCTCGACCGAAGGGCGCGGCGTGCGCGAGCGTGGCGTGCGGATCCACGGTCCGCACGTCGCCTGCCCCGTCGAGCTTCGTGCCGAGCAGGTCGACCATGCCCTCGCGCAGGTACTCCAGCTCGGGGCGACCACGCACGACGAACGGGAAGATGGCGACGCGATTGGGTGAGGGCGGTGCCGCCGGAGCAGCGCCGGCCGGCTGGCCGGCGAGGCGGGTGGGCGCGCGCAAACCGGCCACCAGCGCCGCCGTGTCCGGTGACGGTGTCAGCTCCATGTCGGACGCCAGCCGTCGCGCGAACTCGTCGTAGACCTGGAGTGCCGCCGCACGGTCGCCGGACCGATCGAGCAGCACGAGCAGACGGCGGAGACCGGCCTCGTCGTCGGGCTGGAGGGTGACGGCGCGGCGCGCCCAGCGGGCCGCGCTGGCGGGGCGGCCGGCACTCTCCTCCTGCTCCGCCAGACGCCAGGCCCCGTCGGCCACGGCGCGGCGCAGGCGCTCGCGCGTCTCGTCCAGCCAGCGCTCGAACCCCGGGGCCGACGGGACGTGGAAGCCCTCGAGCAGGTCGCCACGATACAGTTCGAGCGCCCGCTCGAGCTCCCCCTCGGCGAGGGCCGCGTCGCAGGCCGCGACGTCGCACCAGCACGCGTCCGGCGCGACGCCTACCTCCTCCCCACGCGTCCGCACGACGTCCGCTCCCACATACCGTCGGAGGAAATGCAGGGCGCGGCGCAGCGCCGCCCGGGCGCGCTCGTCGTCCAACTCCGGCCAGAAGAGCGCCAGGAGGGAATCGCGACGGTACAGCCGGGCGCCTGGCGAGGCCGCGAGCAGCGCCAACAGGGCGAAGCGCTTCGGCTGATTGAGGACGTCGGTGATCTCGGCGCCGTCGGGTCCGTGCAGTTCGGCGCCGCCCAACAGCCGCAGCCGGATCACCGCGTGCCCACGGTGGCGGCGAGTGCCGTCCGCGCCGCCACGCCGGCGCCGTTGGCCTGTTCGAGCGCGGCCAGCGCCCGCTGGCGCAAGTCGCGCGCGGCGAGCACGCCTTCGGTGCGCTCGACCGCGTCGGCCCGGAGCGGGAGCGTGACGAGGCGCGGGACCTGGTCCATGAATCCGGTCGCGTATTCGAACGGGAACGTGGCGACCAGAACGAGGTCCACGTCCCCATGTGCCACGGCCGCGCGCGCCCACGCGAGCCGCAGCGGCCAGAGCGACGCGACGAGTCCGAACGGCACCTGCTCGATCTGATACCGGGCGGTGGCGCCGCGCCACGCCGCGAACGCCGCGAGCGTATCGCCGCGGGCCAGGTGCTCCAGCGCCTGGAGATCCTGCTCGAGGCTCCGCGCGAGCAGGGCCGGCCCGTCCGCCGCTCGCCCCAGGCGCTGGAGGTGGCGCCGCGAGCGACGCTCGGCGCCGGCGTCCCGCCCGCGATACCAGCGGGCGGTGAGCCAGGCGGCCGTCGGGTCGGTGGTATCCGCCGCGAGGAGGGCGGCCGCGTCGTCGCGCTCGCGCGCCGTGCCCAGCGCGTCGTGCAGGCCGGTCACGTGCAGCAGCAGGAGCCAGCTGGCCGTTTCGTCGGCCGGCACGCTCCAGCGGCGCGCCTCCCGCCACAGCGAGTCGGCCGTGGCCAGCCGCCCCAGGCCCATGGCCGTTCCCATCTGCAGGCGGAACGCGTGGCGGCGTTGGTCGTCGGTGGTGGCGCGGTCGCGCAGCGTGCGCGCGGCCAGCTGCACGATGTCCCGCTCGACCGGCCGGAGGGTCAGGGCGCTGCCGGCGAGCGCGATGAACTCGAGCGTCGCGGCGTCGCGCTCGGGGATCGAGGCGAGGATGGTCAAGGGTGGGCCCCGGAACCGCAGGGAATCCACCATGCGCACGAGTTGCGCCCAGGCCGACGTGCTGTCGATCGAGAGGTAGGTGCGGAGCTGGGCCCTGGCGACCTGATCCTCGTTTTCCGAGATCGCGATCCAGCCGAGCAGTCCGTGCAGCGCCGCGAAGCCCGGCATCAGCTCGCTGGCGCGACGGAGTTTGGGGCGCGCCTGCACTGGGCGTACCTGATAGAGGGGTCCAAAATACCACTCCAAGTACCCGAGGATGAACCAGGCATCGGCGGAGAGCGGCGCGGCGATGACGATCTCGGAGACGTGGTCGTGGGCGCCCTGGACGTCGCCGCGCGCCACCAGCATCTCGTAGCCCTCCAGCACCCGCTGGGTGGTGGAGTCCAGCCGGTCCCGGTAGCGCCGCGTCGCGCTCAACGCCGACCGGACGGCCGCGCTCGCGCGCGTGGGCTGCGCCTGCATGACCTCGGCGAGCATCCGCTTGAAGTAGGCCGGGGCATAGGTGGAATCGAGCGCGATCACGCGGCGGAACTCCTCGATCGCGCGCGCGTAGGCGCCGGCCCGCAGCAGACTGTCGCCGGTGAAGTAGGCCTGCCACGCCGCCGCGCCGCCCGACGGCGTGGTGATGGCGTAGCCCACCCGCTCGCGCGCCAGAGACTGGGCGAATAGGTCGCCCATGAGGGCCACGACCATGGCCGAGAGACTGTCGCGCGACCCCGTGCGGACCGCAGGGCCGACCAGCCGCCGCCCGTCGCTGGCGCGGCGCTCGACGCTGAGCTCCACGCGACCGGGCTCCGCCGTGCGGAGTCGACTGACCAGCACCTCCGCGACGCCCGCTTCCCGGGCGAGATGGGCCGCTGCGGAATCGGGGTCGAGGATTCGAGGTCCGAAACGCGACGCGAGACTCGCCGCCGTTGCCGCCGCCGGCAGCACCTGCATGCCCGAGACGTAGCGGAGCTGCTCCTCGAACGTGAACGCCACGTCACGCGGGAGCCCGGACGTCGCGAGCTCGTCGTCGGCGATCGTGGGGAGCAGGGCGACGATCGGAGGTCCCGCGGGCGGCGTGGGCGTCAGCATCCGCAGCACCGTCACGCCCGCGGCGATCGCGAGCGCCGTGCCGGTGAGCCCGAACACGACCCGGCCGGTCGTGCGTCGGCTGTGCGCCGTCTTGAGGAGGCGCAGCCACTCCCGCACGCTGGCCGGGCGCTCGTCGGGCGCCAGCGCCAGTGGGGCCGCGAGAATCGCCGCCTGCCGCGACGGCAGGCCGGGCGGGTGGGCCTGGAGTCCGGCGACCGCCTTGGGGCGATCGGCCATGGGCTCGGGGCGATTCCCGGTGAGCGCCTCGAACGCCACGGCGGCCAGCGCGTAGAGGTCGGAGCGCTCGTCCACGTGCGCGGCCGCGGCCTGCTCCGGCGCCATGTACGCCGGTGTCCCGATCACCATGCCGGACGCGGTGAGCGCCGTCTGGTCGGGCTGGACGTGCCGCGCGATCCCGAAATCCGTGATCATCCATCGGGCCGTGGCCGGCTCCCACAGGATGTTGCCCGGCTTGACATCGCGATGCACGACGCCGCGCTCGTGCGCGAACGCGAGCCCGCTCCCCACCTGTTCCAGCAGTTCGGTGGTCTCCGGGAGCGTGAGCGGGCCGTCGGCGGCGAGCCGGTCGGCGAGCGACGCGCCCTCCACGAACGGCATGATCAGGTAGGCGAGATCGTCGTGGATGTCGAACTCGTGCACCGGCACGATGTTCGGATGCCGGAGCTGTGCGGCGAGCATCGCCTCGCGGCGAAACCGGGCCAGCTCGTCGGCGCCGACCGACGCGGGCACGGGCAGCACCTTGATGGCCACCGGAGCTTCCAGGCTGACGTGTCGCGCCTTGTAGACCGCGCCCATCCCGCCGTGGCCCAACAGATCTTCCACCACGTAGTGATCGCGTACGGCGCGCTGGACTTCGTCGAGCGACGGGATGCGCATGGAACCCTGGGGTCGAGGCGAGCCGATCGGCGGCGTGACGTCACCTGAAGTATGGGTGCGCCCGGGCGTCGGGACCAGTGGGGTCTTGCGAATGACGCGCCCTGTGATCGCCGCGCCCGTGGGTTGAGGGAGGGGGCCGGCCAGGTTACACTTCGCATCCCCTTGGGGCCCGCGCCGCTAGCTCAACTGGCAGAGCAACGGACTCTTAATCCGTAGGTTCTAGGTTCGATTCCTAGGCGGCGCATGGTTTCGCGCGGGCGTCACGCACGACTGCCCGCGCGTTATCGTGCTGCAGAGGGCGCTACTCGCGCAGTCGGGGCATGGCCACGGGTTCCCAGTGATTCCTGGGGATGGCCGATCCGACGAGGAACCCCGCGAGGGTGCCGGCCCCGACTCCCATGGGGATGTACTCCAGGTTCTCGCTCGTCGCCCCGACGAGCGTGCCCGCAATCGCGCCGGCCCCGGCGCCCAGCAGAGTCCCGAGGATGTTCCGTGTGCCGCGCCCTCGGTACACGGCGACCTCGCGCACGGCGGCGAGCGGCACGAGCGTCGGGCGTCCGTCCGTGGTGAGTGCCAGCCCGTCGCGCGATGGCGGCGCGGCCAGAACTCCTTCGAGGGTCGCCGCCTCGGGCGCGGTGGGCCGCACGCGAATCCGGATGCCGCGGTCGTAGAACTGGTCCGTCGGTACGGGGTCCCAGCGTGGTGTACGTCCCAAAAGCCCGACGATCGAGCCGAGGGCTGCCCCGCCGCTCGCGCCCAGGACCGTGAGGACGCTGACCCACGTGCCGGGGGAGATGTCGCAGAAGGGCGCGTCGTAACAGTCCTTCGTGGCGACCGCGCCCACCACGCCGAGCAGCAAGCCGGCGCCGCTCCCGACGACCGCTCCCCACGCCGCGCCCCGACCCACGTGCGGCACACGGCCCCGGTAAAGACCGAGTGTGGTCACGCCGTGCAGGACGGCGGTGCCCGCCGGCTGTCGGAGGGTGAGCGACGTGGGAGTCAAGTCGAGCAGCTGGCCCTCGACGATCGCGAAGTCCGGCGGCGGTCGCGCCGCGCGAACGCGCATGCCGAACGGCTCGAGCGGCGCTTGGGCGTGAGCGGCATCGGCGAGGGCGAGCCGGCACAGGAACAGGACGACGAGCAGGAGCCGGCGCATGGGGATCGGGGTGATGGAGCGGCCAATCTCCCGGAGGAGGGGGTTCGGTGTCAAGCCAGGGGATGGCGCCAGGTCACGCCGGGGGGTCGGGCAGGGGACGGGCCCCTCCCATCGTGGTCCCGACCCCATCCCGCGGAGGGCGCCATGCGTTACTCGGTCGTTCGCCCCTGGCTGCTCCTGACCCTGATCATCGTCCCCCTCGGTTCCGCCCCGCTCACCGCTCAGGAGTTGCCGGCGTTCCTGGCATCGCTCCCGGGTCGGCGGGCGCAGCCGGCGGCCCGCGATTCGGTCTCGCACCCGGTGGACGAGACGACACCCGCCGTCTTCGGCGCCCTCGTAGGAGGCGTGCTCGGGGCGTTCTTCGGCAGCTACAGCGGCTACTACCTGACGGGCGGCGGCCGGATCTGCGGCGACGATCCGTGCGGACTCGTCGGCGGGATCTACGGGTTTCTCATCGGCGAATTTGTGGGCATCGGCCTTGGTGCCCACCTTGGGGATGCGCGCCGTGGCCAGGCGGGCGCCGCGATCGGGGCGTCGTTCGCCGCGCTGTTGCTCTCGGGCATGCTCGCGTCGGTGGTGGAGCCCAACGACGCGTGGATCGTGCTCGTGCCCGCCGGGCAGATCGCCGCCGCCGTGGCCGCCGAGCTGGCGTCGAGTCGCTGACGGGAGTCCGCGGGTCCGGCTGGCGCGTGAACGTGCCGTCTGGCGATGTTCCGGCGTCGTTTCCACGCACTCGTTGCTCGGAGCCCCTCATGCCGTTCCGTCTGTGCCTGTTGCTCGTGCCGCTGCTCGGGACCTCCCTGGTGGCGCAGGACGCCCCGGACCTGCGTACCCGCTACACGAAGCGCGAAGTGATGATCCCGATGCGCGACGGCGCGCGCCTGTTCACGTCCCTCTACGTCCCCAGGGACACCACGCGCCGCCATCCCATCATGCTCACGCGCACGCCCTACTCGTGCCGACCCTACGGCGATAGCGCGTACCACCAGCGGCCGCCCACCCAGTTCGCCCACTATTTCGCGGCCGGGTACATCGTCGCGTGCCAGGACGTGCGCGGGCGCTACCTGTCGGAGGGCGACTACGTGAACGTCCGGCCGTACAAGCCCACCAAGCGGTCCCGGCGCGACATCGACGAGACGACCGACACGTACGACACCGTCGACTGGTTGGTGGCCAACCTGACGACCAACAACGGGCGCGTGGGCATCGCCGGCATCTCGTATCCGGGCTTCTACACGTGGATGGGCACCATCGACGCCCATCCCGCGGTGAAGGCGACGTCGCCGCAGGCACCCGTGTCGAAGTGGATGGGGGGTGACGACTTCTTCCACAACGGGGCGTTTCTCCTGCCGCACGCGTTCAATTTCTACAGCCGGTTCGGCTGGCCGCGACCGGCCCCCTCCACCGAGACGGCCCCGGCCCCGTTCGACAAGGGCACGCCGGACGACTACGAGTTCTTCCTCGAACTGGGCCCGCTGCCGAACGCCAATGCGCGGTACCTCAAGCATGGCGTGGCGTATTGGGATACGATCACGGTCAACGGGCGGTGGAACGAGTTCTGGGCCGCGCGGGACGTGCTGCCGCATCTCAAGAACCTCAAACCGGCGACCCTCGTCGTCGGGGGCTGGTTCGATACCGAGAACCTGTTCGGCGCGCTCAACTCCTACGCGGCCAACGAACGGCAGTCGCCCGAGGCGGCGAACCGGCTCGTGATGGGACCGTGGTTCCACGGCCAGTGGAACTTCGACCCCAGCGGACGCCGGTTGGGCGACATGGACTGGGGGTCGGAGACGGCGCGATTCTATCGCGACAGCATCGAGGCGCCGTTCTTCGACGCGTACCTGCTGGACGGCGGGCGCCCTCCGCTCCCCGAGGCGTTCGTGTTCAATACGGGGGCCAATACGTGGCGCCGGCTCGACGCCTGGCCCCCCGCGGTCGCCACGCCGGCGAACCTCTACCTGCAGGCGGACGGGCGACTGTCCTTCGAGCGCCCGAACACGACGGCGTCGGCGTACGACGAGTACGTCCACGATCCCGCCCGACCCGTGCCGTACACCGCCGAGGTGACCCGGTGGTACAACCGGGGGTTCATGGTCGAGGATCAGCGGTTCGCCGCGCGTCGTCCCGACGTGCTCGTGTACGAGACCGACGTGTTGACGCAGGACGTGACCATCGCGGGCCCGATCGAGGCGCACCTGGTGGTCGCGACGTCCGGCACGGACGCCGACTGGGTCGTGAAGCTGATCGACGTGTTGCCCGACACGGCGGGGCGGGGAATGGGCCGCAGCGAGCTGGGCGGCTATCAGATGCTCGTGCGGGGCGACGTGCTGCGCGGCAAGTACCGGAACAGCCTGGCGCGGCCCGCGCCGTTCACGCCGGACGCGCCCACGCCGATCGCGTTCACGCTCCAGGACGCGTTCCACACGTTCCGCGCCGGGCACCGGATCATGGTGCAGGTCCAGAGCTCGTGGTTCCCGATGATCGACCGCAACCCGGGCACGTTCACCGACATCTTCCAGGCGACGGCCGACGAGTATCGCCGGACCACGCAGCGGGTGTACCGCTCCGCGGCCTATCCGTCGTATCTCACGGTGCGCCGTCTGGACTGAGCCGGACCGCGGTCACGGTCACGGGACGTCGAGCACCGGCTCGCCGAGCACCTCGGGGCGGGGCGTGACACCGAGTCCGGGCGCGGGCGAGGCCGCCATGGTCCCGTCCGACCGCTGCGGTGCCCCGTCGGCCGTGCGCACCGTGACGTAGCTGTTGAAGTCGGTGGCCGAGAAGCGCAGCGCCTCCGGCGTGCTGTGGGCGAGGTGCGCGATCGCCGCGGTGGTGATGTCGCCGCCCCAGCTGTCCTCGATGGTCATCGCGATCCCCAACTCGGCGCAGACGTCCCGCACCAGCCGCGCCTTCGTGAGCCCGCCGACCTTGCTGATCTTCACGTTGACCACGTCCATCGCGCGATCCGCCCACGCCCGCACGACCGCGGCGAGGTCCTGCACCGATTCGTCGAGCACGAAGGGGTGGTCCGTGTGCCGGCGGACGGTCAGGCATTCCTCGTACGTGGCACAGGGCTGCTCGATGTAGATGTCGAGGTCGGCGACGGCGCGCACGACCCGCAGCGCCTGGTGGGTGAGCCAGCCCGTATTCGCGTCCGCCACCAGCACGTCGCCCCGCTCGAGCACCTGCGCGACGGCCCGGATCCGCGCGACGTCCTCCTCGGGATCGGCGCCCACCTTCAGCTGGAACTTGCGGTAGCCCTCGGCACGATAGCCGACGACGCGCTCTGCCATCACCGCCGGCGGTTCCTGCGACACAGCCCGGTACAGCGCGACCGCCGCGCCATGGCACCCGCCGAGCAGGGCGCTGACCGGTTGGCCCGCGGCCTGCCCCAGGAGGTCCCAGCACGCCATGTCCACCGGGGACTTGACGTAGGGATGTCCCTTGAGGGTGCGATCCATCAGCATGTTGAGCGGCCCGAGTTGCGTGGGGTCGTGGCCGAGCAGCGCGGGGGCCAGCTCGGCCAAGCCCGCGCGCACCCCGGCGGCGTACGCGGGGAGGTACACCGGCCCGAGCGGACAGACCTCGCCGTGCCCGACGAGGCCCGTGTCGGTCTCGACCCGGACAATCGTGCTGTCGAAGACGGAGACCGACTTGCCGCCGGACCAGGCGTAGCGGCCCTCGTGCAGCGGCAGTGCCACCGCGTACGCGGCGATGCGGGTGATCTTCATGCTGGGAGCTTGGCGCGTCGTGCCGTCGGCGGCAAGTCGCCACTGGCGCCCGTGCCCCGTTTTCCCCATGGTGGGGTAGACGCTCACTTCGGGACGCGCGTTCATGCCCGACTCGCTCCAATCCGCCTCGCCGCAGCTGCGCCGCGCCTACGGCATCCTCAAGGCCGTGGGCCTGGCGGCGGAGCGCTTCCTCGCGTCGGGGGAATGGGAGGGGCACGTCGCGGAAGTGTTGGCCGAGCTCGGGGCGGTCACGGACGTGAGCCGGATCTACGTATTCCAGAACCACCGCGGCCCCGAGGACGAGCTGCTCGGCAGTCAGCGCTTCGAGTGGGTCGCCGCGGGCGTCGAGCCCCAGATCGACAACCCGGACCTGCAGGGCCTGCCGTACCGAGCCGCCGGGTTCGGGCGGTGGGAAGAGCTGTTCGC
>Ga0224512_10004926_pt1 | contig 11128 bp, 10 predicted proteins | sample SF_May12_sed_USG_4_FD_169103 | JGI IMG/M metagenome (GOLD analysis project Ga0224512, IMG submission 169103) | Sediment microbial communities from San Francisco Bay, California, United States - SF_May12_sed_USGS_13 | ecosystem: Environmental > Aquatic > Marine > Sediment | place: USA...
GCGCGACGCCGAATCCGAATACCCGGCAACGCTCCGGGAATTCAAATCGAGCCAACTGAAGCACGAGGGGGACCCCTTCAGCGAACCTGGCCGCTAGCATCCCCGCCCGTGCTGGCATTGCGACACCTCGGATCGGGCAAGGTACGCGAGATCTATGAAGTAGACGACGAACGCCTCTTGTTCGTCGCAACGGACCGCATCTCGGCGTACGACGTCATTCTGGGAGATCCCATCCCCGACAAGGGCCGCGTGTTGACCGGTCTCTCACTGCATTGGTTCGATCTTCTCGACGTCGACCACCACTTCCTCTCCACGGATCTCTCCGGTCTCGAGCTCACCGACGCCCAACGGGCCGACCTCTCCGGGAGATCGATGATCGTCAAGCGAGCCGAGGTCATTCCGGTCGAGTGCGTCGTACGCGGGTACCTCTATGGATCGTCCTGGCGTGAGTACCGGGACGGCGGCGGGCCGACCACGGAGCACCTTCCCGCCGGACTCCGGATGGCAGATGAGTTGCCCGAACCCATCTTCACGCCTGCGACCAAGGCAGAGAGCGGCCACGACGAGAACCTCACCGAAGCCGGGGCGCGCGACGTGCTCGGCGACGAGTTGTACGACCGCCTCAAAGAGACCTCCATCGGGATCTACAAGACGGCCGTCGAATACGCGGCGCGGCGCGGCGTGATCCTCGCCGACACCAAATTCGAGTTCGGTTTCAGCGATGGAAGACTGCTGCTCATCGACGAGGTGCTCACTCCCGACTCCTCCCGTTACTGGCCGGCAAACGAGTGGCATCCGGGGTCGGCCGTCCCGTCGTTCGACAAGCAATTCGTCCGTGATTGGCTCGATTCAACCGGGTGGGATCACGCTCCTCCGGCCCCATCCCTGCCGGATGACGTCATCGCCGGAACACGGGCCAGGTATGTCGAGGCGTACGAGAAAGTCACCGGCAGATCGTTCGACAGGTACCTGGAGGAAGCATGACGGGCCCGCACACCGATGTCACGGTGACGGTCAGGCGACGTCCGGACATCTCCGACCCGCAGGGCGCCACGGTGTCACGGGCTCTGCGTGACCTCGGCTATGAGGTCGAGGACGTCCGGATCGACAAGATCATCACCCTCCGGGTCTCCGGCACACCGAATGACCTCAACGAGCAAGTCGCAGCCATGTGCGAGCAACTACTGGCCAATCCGGTCATGGAGGACTACGAGATCCGGATCGACGAATGACCACAGCCGTTGTCGTGTTTCCGGGCACCAACTGCGAACACGATGTGGTGTACGCCCTCGACTCCCTCGGCGGTGACGCCCAACTCGTGTGGCACAGAGACACCGACCTGTCCGATTTCGATTCCGTGGTGCTCCCGGGCGGGTTCGCCCATGGCGATTACCTGCGAACCGGAGCGATTGCCCGCTTCTCGCCGATCATGGCCGAGGTCCGGCTTTTCGCAGAAGCAGGCAAGCCGGTGCTTGGCATCTGTAACGGGTTTCAGATCCTGTGTGAGGCGGGCCTGCTCCCCGGGGTGCTCCTCCAGAACCGCGACCTGGCGTTTATCTGCAGGCCGGTGAGCGTCCGGATCGAATCGACCGATTCGGTTCTCACCAGGGCTGCCAACGTGGGCGACGTACTCACGATCCCGCTCAACTCCTACGAGGGCAACTACACCCTCGACGATTCCACGTACGCCCGCCTCGAATCGGATCACCACATCCTCATGCGATACGCCGACTCAGACGGTGAGGTCACGCCCGAGTCGAATCCCAACGGATCCGTCACGAACATCGCAGCCGTGGCGAACGACCTCGGCAATGTTGCGGGGATCATGCCTCACCCCGAGCGTGCCACCGAAGAACTCCTCGGGTCATCCGACGGGCGAGTTCTGCTCGAGTCCTTCCTCCTGTCGGCGGCCGGGATGGCGAATGTCTGAGATCGCACCGCTCCATCGCACGCTCGGCATGACCGATCGGGAGTTCGAGACGGTGTGCGAGATCCTGGACCGGCCGCCCTCCAACGCCGAACTGGCGATGTATTCGGTGATGTGGTCCGAGCATTGTTCATACAAGTCTTCGCGAGCGCACCTCGGGCGATTCCCGAGCGATGCCCCTTGGGTCGTGGTCGGTCCCGGCGAGAACGCCGGCGTCGTCGATCTCGGCGACGGGTGGCTGGCTGCGCTACGGATCGAGAGTCACAACCACCCGTCCTTTGTCGAGCCCTATCAGGGCGCGGCGACCGGGGTGGGGGGCATCCTGCGCGACGTCTTCACGATGGGCGCTCGCCCGATTGCGCTCTGGGATCAGATTCGATTCGGACCGCTCGACGACCCGCGCAACCGCTACCTGTTCGCCGGGGTGGTTGCGGGGATCGCCGGATACGGCAATGCAGTCGGGGTGCCGACGGTCGGCGGCGAGGTCGCATTCGACGAGTGCTACGCAGGAAATCCGTTGGTCAATGTCATGTGCCTCGGCATTCTCCGTAAGGAGCAACTCGTTCTCGGCACGGCCGGCCAGCCGGGCACGATCTCGATCCTCCTCGGCTCGGCCACCGGCCGCGACGGCATCGGCGGAGCCTCGGTTCTGGCCTCTGCGAGCTTCGAAGAAGACTCCGGGGCCAAGCGTCCTTCCGTCCAGGTCGGAGACCCATTCGAAGAGAAGAAACTCATCGAAGCATGCCTCGAGTTGTATGAAAGGGGCCTGGCGGTCGGCGTCCAGGACCTGGGCGCAGCAGGCTTGTCTTGTGCGACCTCAGAGCCGGCCGCCCGGGCTTCGGTCGGCATGGATGTCGACCTGGATCGTGTCCACGTCCGTGAGGACGGCATGACGCCCGCCGAGCTGCTCATGTCCGAATCCCAGGAACGGATGATGGCATTCGTGCTGCCGGCCAACGTCGACGAAGTGCTGGCCATCGCCGCCAAGTGGGAGGTTGATGCCTCGATCGTCGGCGAGGTGAAACAGGGAGGCACCCTCACAGTGCGCCACAACGGTGCCGTGATCGCAGAGATCCCGGCCGCCTCGCTGACCGAAGATGCGCCTCTCTACCACCGGCCGAGCGGCGAGCCGTTCTGGCTGGAGGATCTGTGGACCAACACGCTCGAGTACTTGCAGCCACCCGACATCGGCGCCTCCCTCCTTCAGATGCTCGACGCCCCGTCGCTCGGCGACCCTTCATGGATCTACGAGCAGTACGACCACATGCTGTTCCTCAACACAGTCGTCGGACCGGGCAACGACGGATCGCTGCTCCGCATCAAGGGCACGAGCAAGGGCCTGGCCGTGTCCACCGACGGCAACGGACGCCATTGCCATTTGGATCCGCGGCGGGGCGGAGCTCGCCTTGTCTACGAATCGGCGCTCAACGTCGCCCTCACCGGGGCGAGGCCGCTCGCCGTCGTGGACAATCTCAACTTCGGCAACCCGGAGAAGTCCGAGGTCATGTGGCAGTTGATCGAGACCATCGAGGGCATCTCAGAAGCATGCGAAGCCCTCGAGGTACCCGTGATCGGTGGCAACGTCTCGTTGTACAACGAGACGGACGGAAACGACATCTACCCGACACCCGTTGTGGGCCTGCTCGGACTGGCGGATCCCATTCCCGAACGCCCCGCTCGCCTCGATCAGGCGACCGCAGGTATGCGGGTGTTGATGTTCGGACCGAAGCACTCTCGCAACCTGGCCGGCAGCGCCTTTGAGAAGGTGGTCAAAGGACATGTCGGCGGCCGGCCGAATGCCGCGGACTCGACGATGGCCCGCGCCGTCATCGACCTCGCCATCGACCTCGCTTCCGAAGGGCTCGCCCCCGCCATGCACGACGTCTCAGATGGCGGCTTCGCGCTCACCCTCGCCGAGATGTGCATCGCCTCCGGGGTAGGAGCGACCGTCGGATTCACATCGTGGATCGGGCTGTTCGCCGAGGACCCCCACCGATTCATCGGGGCAATTCCGGAGGAATCCCTTGCCCGGGTCATAGAACTCGCCGACCACCACGGCGTGCCCGTTTCGGAGGCCGGTTCGTTCGGTGGTTCGGCGCTCGTGTTCGATAATGGTGGGCCGGAAGCCACTTCGATCAGCCTTGTCGACGCGACGGCCGCCTGGCGTGATGCCATCCCCGGCCGGATGGCTTGATCAACTCACTCCCCAACGCACCCGGAACACGACCAGATAGATGAGCAGGCCGAGGAGGATCGCGCCCGCAACCGCCTGGCGGCGTGACAGGGCCATCAGGGCGGGTCCGTCACCCGAGAGCCACGTGCGGAGTCGAGATGGGCGACGCATCTCATCGACCGCCGTGACCGGCCGCCCGCACATCTCGCACACGTCCCCGTCGGCCGGAGCGTCACAGAAGTAGCAATAGCCGGATGTCACGTGCCCACTGTACGGACTCCGGACGGCCGGGCCGTTCATGGGCGTCCATCCCTCCGGGTTCGACCAGCGTCGGGAGACGGCCCATTCGCTCCGTCTAAGATGCCGTAGTGCTCGAGCCAGCCGACGAATCGTCCCGCCCCGGTGAGGCCTGTGGAGTCTTCGGCGTGTACGCGCCGGGGGAGGCAGCGGCCAACCTCGCCTACTTCGGTCTCTTCGCACTGCAGCATCGAGGTCAGGAGAGCGCCGGAATAGCCGTCTCCGACGGCGAGACGATGACGATCTCCAAGGATATGGGCCTTGTCGCCCAGGTGTTCGATGAGGCATCGCTGGCCGCTCTACCCGGTCATCTGGCTGTTGCCCACACCCGGTACTCGACCACGGGGGGCGTCACCTGGGAAAATGCCCAACCGGCGTTTCGTCAAGTAGGGCAACACTCGCTCGCGCTGGCACACAACGGCAACCTGACCAACACCGTGACGTTGGCGACGGATCTCGGTCTCAGCAACATGACCGACAGCGAGTTGATGCTCGACGCCATCGCACGTCGGGTCGACGCAGAACGCTCCGACGGCGGCGGCCTCGTCATGGCTCTTCTCGAAGTCCTGCCTTCGTTCGAGGGCGCTTTCTCGCTGGCCGTGATGGATCAGGGCAACCTGGTCGGCATCCGGGATCCGCACGGATTCCGACCGCTGTGCCTCGGCACCCTTCCCGGCGGTGGGTTCGTTGTGGCATCCGAGACGGCGGCTCTCGACATCGTCGGAGCCGAGTTCCTTCGAGAGGTGGAACCGGGCGAGATGGTGGTCATCAATGCAAGCGGCCTCCGCAGCCACCGGCCCTTCGGAGATCAGCCGGCCCCGCGTCTCTGCATTTTCGAGTTCGTGTATTTCGCCAGACCGGACAGCCGTCTCTACGGCAACAGCGTGCACGCCGCTCGCCAGGAGATGGGGCGGATCCTGGCCCGCGAGGCTCCGGCCGAGGCCGATGTCGTCGTCCCCGTCCCGGAGTCCGGGATCCCCGCCGCCCAAGGCTTTTCTGAATACTCCGGCATCCATTACGTCGACGGGTTGGTCAAGAACCGGTACGTGGGAAGAACCTTCATCGAACCAACCCAGCTACTCAGGGACCGGGGCATCCGGATGAAACTCAACCCGATTCCCTCGAACCTGGAGGGTCAACGGATCGTGCTGGTCGACGACTCAATCGTCAGGGGCACCACCACCCACCAACTCGTCAGGATGGTCAGGGAGGCCGGAGCGGCCGAGGTACACCTCCGGATCTCATCGCCTCCGTACCGTTGGCCGTGCTTTTACGGCATGGACACCTCCGACCGGTCGCGGCTGCTCGCCGCCGACAAGACGATCGATGAGATCGCCGCGTATTTGGAGGTCGACTCGCTCGCCTACCTGTCGCTCGAAGGGCTCACCAGAGCCAGCGGAGGGCCGGAGGCCGGTTTCTGTTCTGCCTGTTTGACGGGTGAATACCCGACAGTCTTACCCCTCGAGGGCGGCAAATTCGCGCTCGAGAGCCCGCACGCCTGATGGCCACCTACAAGCAGGCAGGCGTCGACATCGAGGCCGCCGATCGCCTCGTCGGTTCGATCGCAGCTGACGTGACCCGAACATGGGGCAACGACGTCGTCGGAGGGTTCGGCGGTTTCGCGGCAGGCATCCGGATTCCGGCCGGCTTCGAGCACCCGATCCTCATGATGAGCACCGACGGGGTCGGCACCAAACTGGAGATCGCCCGACGGCATGACGCACTGGATGGGATCGGATTCGATCTCGTCGCCATGTGTGTCGACGATTTGGCGGCCGTTGGAGCGTCCCCGCTCGGTTTCACCGACTACATCGCCGTTGGTGCCATCGACCCGGTGCGTGAGCAACGAATCGTCCGGTCGGTTGCGGCCGCATGCGCCGCCGCAGGATGCGCCCTCTTGGGCGGTGAAACGGCCGAGCACCCCGGGGTGATGGGCGTCGACCACCTCGATGTCGCGGGAGCCGCCCTTGGCATCGTCGAAGAGGGTCATGAGGTGACCGGTGACGGCATCCGGCCAGGAGATGCCGTGATCGGCATGTTCAGCCCTAATCTCCGGTCGAACGGATTCTCACTGGTCCGACAGGTGTTCGACCTCGACCGTCTCCATGATCAGTTCCCCGGAGACACCAGGAGTGTCGGCGATGTCCTGACCGAACCAAGTGTCATCTACTCGCCGGCCGTTCTGGCGGCGGTGGCCACCGGTGGCGTCCACGGACTGGCTCACATCACCGGCGGAGGACTCCCCGGCAACGTCGGGCGGCCGCTCCCGACTGGCCTCCAGGCGGTCATCGATACGGCATCGTGGATGCCACCCGGCGTGTTCGAAGTCGTTGCCCGGCGTGGCGAGATCTCTCGCCCCGAGATGTTCGCCACCTTCAACATGGGCATCGGGTTTGTTGCGGTCGCCCAACGAGGTGCCACCGACGACATCATCGCGACGTTCGCCGCACACGGTCACGACGCCGCCGTCATCGGGTCCATCCGTCCCGGCGATCAGCCGGTCGAGTTGGCCGGGCTTTCCTAGCATTCGTTGACTGGACAACTACCCGGGTACGGGCTAGAAACGGGCTAGCCGGCTTGTCCCTGGCGAGGTCATTTGACCTCAGAGCCGGCTGGGAGGGCCGTCTCTTTGAGGCGGCCTTTCTCAATTTGCCGCTCGATGCCGGACGTCAGGCCTCTCCACACGACGGCGACCGAGGCGGCGACCATCGCTGCAACGGCGAACCAATCCCCCCACCTGGTGAAGAGGGTGAGCTCGCCGGTGCGCAGGCGAACCGTGCCCACGACAACGTCCTCCGAGTAGAGATCGGTGATCCGCCCGAGTCGACCACCATCGGTGATCAGGGTCGAGGAACCGGTGACCGCACCGTGCACGATGTCGACCCCGTTCTCGGCCGCTCGCATCCGGGTCATCCCGATGAACTGGCGGGCAGCCGGCGAATCGCCGTAGCTCGCCTCGTTGCTCGCCACCACGATGACTTCGGCCCCGGCTCGCACCGCCTCTCGCACATACCGGGCAAACGACCCTTCGTAGGAAATGACCGACCCGACCTGTCCGAAGTCGGCGTCGACCACGACCGGGCCATCCCCCCGAACCATGTCGAGTGGCACCCGGCTGAGAACCGGGAGGAGGTCTCCGATGAGATCACGAACGGGAATGTACTCGCCGAACGGAACCGGATGGTTCTTCCGATATTCCGCGATCAGGTTGCCTGAACGGTCGTAGAACAGGTTCGAGTTCACAAAGAACCCCGGATCGGCCGGGCGATCTCCTCCGATCACCAGGTACGAATCCAACCGCCGGGCCTGGTCGGCGAGTGCGGTGGCGACAACGGACGACACGAGCGGGTCGGTACCGAACCCGGTCGAACTCTCGGGCCAGACGACCAGGTCGAACGCTCCCGCCGGAAGCCGGGAAGTCAAGACAAGATGGTTCTCGAAGATGATCGTTCTCTCGTTCGGGCAACTTGCCCCGGGACACGGCGAGTTCCCCTGGACGATGGCGACATCGACGGCCCCGCCCCCCGTTTCGTGGCCGGTGGTCGCACCCACCCCAAGCGCCACCAGCACCACCAGGGACGCCAGCCCAAGGGGACGAGGGTCCTTCCGGAGAACGGCCAGCGCCATGCCCGCCGCGAGCGACATGACGAGAACGCCCAGCCCCGACGTCCCGACCCACCCGGCGACCGCCCGGGTCACCTCGAAGTCCCCCAACGGGTATCCGACGGCGCCCCACGAGAGCCCGCCGAACGGGCCGCGCTCGCGGGCGAACTCCATGGCCGACCAGCCTCCGATCACGATGGCCGCCACTTCCCACGCCGAATGGTCCTTGAAGCCCCAGAGCACGAGAGAAAACACTGCGTAGAACCCGACCTGGGCCAGGATCAGCCCGGCGATGGCTTCTCGACCGAGGTTCGACATCCAGTACATGAGGAATCCGATGTAGACACCGCCGAAGACGAGGCCGGCAGCCACTGCCGCCTTACGACTTGGAGCAACCAGCACCGCGACGACGAGAAGTGCGGGTCCTGCTGCGACCGCTGCAGCGACGTCGTAGGGAGGGAAGGCCATCGCCGTGGTGAGGGCGGCCAGGATTGCCAGCAGGATTGAACGGGTCACAGGCGGAGTCTACGAGAGGTCTGGATGTTCACGGTATCCGGCCGGCCACTCCGGGCCCGCTGCGAGGTGCCCTGCGTGCCGGCCGAGGGGCAATCAGGCCGTAGAGTGACTTCGTGGATGACCTCGATCTTGCTCTCGACCTTGCCAGGACTGGTGCTGCGGTGATCCAAAGCTGGGCCGGCCGACTCGAAGGGGCCGAATTCAAAGGTTCCGTTGATCCTGTGACTGTCGCCGATCGCGAAGCCGAGGCTGCCATTCTCGACATGCTCACGCGAGCCCGGCCCGATGATTACGTCCTGGCCGAGGAAGGCGGGGGTTCGCGGGGCGCCCGGACCTGGGTGATCGACCCGCTGGATGGGACGGTCAATTTCCTCCACGGCGTACCTCATGTGGCGGTGGTGGTGGCTCTGGTCGACGGTGATGGCGTGTCTGTCGGAGTCGTGTACGACGTGTTCAGGAGCGAGGTCTTCCACGCAACCCGAGGCGGCGGGGCGTGGATGAATGACACCCGTCTGGCTGTGTCCACCCAAACCGATCTCGGCGCCTCGTTGATGGCGACCGGGTTTCCGTACGACAGGCGGGATCACGCCCATGAGTACGTCGAAGCGGTTGCGGCGGCCCTCATCCACCTGCAGGGCATCCGCCGGGCAGGCACGGCCGCCCTCGACCTGACCTGGACTGCCGCCGGTCGCTATGACGGCTACTGGGAACTGGGACTGAAGCCGTGGGACATGGCTGCGGGGGTACTGATCGTCGAAGAGGCCGGCGGCACGGTGACCGACCTGCGCGGTCAGAGACTCGACGTGTTCACGGCGGGGTCCGTGGCCGCCACCAATGGACTCCTGCACGATGGGTTGCTGACGGTGATGGCGCCGTATATCCCGGACCGATACTGATCATCACACCCAGGACGGAGCCTCCAGGTCGAGGTCTTGTGGCTCACCGTCGATCCAGACGCCGATCACGCTCGCATTCCGCAGTGTCACCGGATCCACGTCAACCGGATCGATGTCGAGCAACGTGAAGTCGGCCCGGGAACCTGCGGACAGGGGTGAGGGCTCGCGTACCGCGGTGGCCACGCCATCGGTGAAGAGAGCCAGTGCCGAATCCGGCTCGAGAGACTCCGAGGGCACCAGGCCGCCACGGTGACGTGCGGCGGCCATTCCCCACAGCGGAGAGGGAGGCTCGACCGGACAGTCGGATCCTCCGGCCATCGGTACCCCGGCCGACTCCATGGTCCGGAAGCGGTAGGTCTGTTCAACCCGGTCACCGAGGCGACTCCTCAACCAACCGCCTTCGGAGGCAAGGAAAGCCGGCTGCACGGAGGCCGTGACGCCCAGGTCTGCCATCCGGGCGATGTCTGCGTCGGTCGTGACGGAGGCATGCTCGATACGGAGCCGATCGGGATCCACCCCGGTCTCTGCCAGGATTCCGTACAGATCCAGCACACGGCCGACAGCTACGTCGCCGATGGCGTGCAGGGCAACGCTGCCACCCAGTTGTAGGGAGCGCCGGGCCAACGGATACAGACGCTCGTGGTCGAATCGCAACGTTCCTGTCGTGGTCGGATCGTCGGAGTACGGGAGCCCGAGGGCGGCGGTTCTGCCACCGAGGCTTCCGTCGGTGAAATCCTTCATGCCGAGGAACTGCAGCCGCCTGCCCGCCCTCTCCATCCTTCTCGCCGCCTGCTCGAGATCATCGGGGTCACGAGCCACGACGAGAGCCGACACGTGGAGCGGCAGATCAGAGGCGATGTCGATGAGCAGATCCAACTCATTGCCGACGCCGCAGAACAACTCGGAGCCGGTTGCGACGATCGCACAAATCCTCGTCATCCCCAGGGCGACGAGGCGGTGGAGCGCAGCCAGCACTTCGGCAGGCTTCAGGCCGCCGACCCGACCGCCCAGGACGTCACCAACCAGGCTCACGGCGGTCTCCTGGAGCAAACCGGTCAGCCCACCCGAGTCATCCCTGCCGAAGTGTCCGCCGACCGGGTCGACAACCGAGGGGCCGATGCCCGCCGCCTCAAAGGCCGCCGTGTTGGCCACAGCCACATGCCCGCAGTACCGGTACAGCAATACCGGCCGATCAGCCGCTACCGAGTCGATCTCATGGCGAAGGGGAAGGCGTTTCTCAGCAAGCGCCTCATCGTCCAGGCGGGTGCCGATCAGGGGTTGACCGGGGGAAGTGGAGCCGGCAGACGAGCGAAGTCGCACAAACACTTCATCGAGGTCGGCCGCACCGCCGAGATTCAGCCGGCTGAGCGCTGCGCCGTAGCCCATCGGATGGAAGTGGGCGTCGCCCAGACCGGGCACGAGGACGGCCCCGCGGTAGCGCTCCTCGGCGAGGCCGGGCCGGCGCAGAGCGTCTGCCCACCCAACGGCCTGGACGGTGCCACTACGCACGAGCACCGCATCGCCGAGGATCCCTGCCGCCGTTCGGACCCGGTCGGCGACGACGAGCACGGAGCCGGCATCGGACAGCATGGGAGGAGCCTACGTCAGTTGGGAGATCGTGGACCACTCGGGGTCAATGAGGATGTCGAAGTCGATCCGATGCGTCGGATGCTCGTCGCTCCACGGAGCGATGGCCTGCTCCAGGCGGTCTGGATC
>Ga0224512_10004928_pt1 | contig 11126 bp, 8 predicted proteins | sample SF_May12_sed_USG_4_FD_169103 | JGI IMG/M metagenome (GOLD analysis project Ga0224512, IMG submission 169103) | Sediment microbial communities from San Francisco Bay, California, United States - SF_May12_sed_USGS_13 | ecosystem: Environmental > Aquatic > Marine > Sediment | place: USA: California...
TTTTGACCGGCTGCCGCGTCGCTCGTCGTCGAATATGCCCAGCATGTCCTTCCTCCTCGCTCCTAACAGCCGGTCAAAATCGCCTGGACCACGACCGCAGCCTGAATGTCAAAAGGCCCTAATCCGGTCCGCGTGCGGGAAGCGTCAGAACTCGCGGCCGATGGCCTTGTCGAGCGACAGCTCGCCGCCGCCGCGGAAGGCCAGGGCCAGCGCGATCAGGCCCCAGAGCATGGGGTATTCATAGCCGCCGCCGCCCCAGAAGAAGCCGTTGCCCAGATGGACCTTGAACATGGCCACCGCCATGACCACCGCGATCGCCGCGGCCGCCGGGCGGGTCAGGAAGCCGATCGCCAGGAACAGGCCGCCGAAAAACTCGATGCCGCCGACCAGATAGGCGAGCGGCAGGGCGGGCTCGAGGCCCATCTCGGCGAAGAAGCCGGCGGTGCCCTGGATGTTGCCGCCGAACCAGCCGAACAGCTTCTGCGCGCCGTGGGGCATCAGGATCAGGCCGGTGAAAAAACGGATCATCGGATAGGACAGGCCCGAGAGGCCCCGGTAGAGCGGCGCCAGGGCCGGGATAATCGGGCGGATGTCGTCGTGGCTGGTCATGGCAGTTGGTATCCCGTCAGTTGCTACAAGTGTCACGGCAGATCGGCCAGCAGGATTTCGGACTCGTCCAGGGCCTGGATGGTCACCTCGGGTTCCCCGGCGATGGTCACGCCGTCGCGCGCCCGGGCCGGCACGCCGTTGATCTCGATGCGGCCCGTCGCGGCAACCAGGTAGCCCCGCCGGCCCTCGGCCAGGCGGTGGACCACGCTCCGGCCCGCGGCCAGGGTGGCGCCGAGGATCGCGGCATTCTGATGGATCGGCAAGGCGTCTTGGTCGCCGGGCCGGCCCGAGGCGAGCGCGACCAGCCCGCAGCCCCGCGCCTCCTTGGGAAAGCGCCGGGTGGCCCAGGCCGGCTGCAGCCGGGTTTCGGCGGGCTCGATCCAGACCTGAAAGATTTGGGTGATCTCGTCCTCCAGGTTGTACTCGGCGTGCCGGATCCCGGTGCCGGCCGACATGACCTGCAGGTCGCCGGCCTCGGTCCGGCCCTGGTTGCCCAGGTGGTCCCTGTGGCTGATCGCGCCGCGCCGGACATAGGTGACGATCTCCATGTCCCGGTGGCCGTGCGGGTCGAACCCGGTCTGCGGCTGGATCGTGTCGTCGTTCCAGACAAGCAGCGGTCCGACGCCGACCCGCGCCGGATCGTGGTAGCCGGCGAAGCTGAAGTGGTAGCGGGCCGCGAGCCAGTCGTTGTCGAAGCGGCCCAGCTCGTCGAATGGTCTTACCTCGATCATGTTCCCCGTCCCTGCGCTCAGGCGCTCAGCTTGGCCGCGATCTCGCGAGGAGCCGGCAAGAGTAGGCTACCCCGACGGTCATCGTGCCGTGATGCAGCAAATTTGTGTGAAACGAAGCCGGCGTCGTTTCCTGGCCCCGGTGTCGGCCAAGGTCTCCACGTGGCCGCCGCCACCATGGCAAAGCACCGGTCCTACTCATCGTCCGCTCCGCTCCTCGGGGTTGGCCGCGCCGGGCCTTGCGGCCGGCCCCTTCGAGATAGGGCGTTCACTGGAACTGTATAATATGCTATTTGAGAACAATATTGTTTCTTTATGTGGACAATCCCATGAGCCAGGACCTGGACGCCATGGCCCTCTTCGCCCGCGTGGTCGAAACCGGCAGTTTCACCGGCGCGGCCGCCCAGCTGGGCCTCTCCAAATCCTCGGCCTCGAAGCAGGTCGGCCGCCTGGAGGCCCGCCTGGGCGCGCGGCTGCTGAACCGCACGACGCGGCGCCTGGCGCTCACCGAGGCGGGGCAGGCCTTCTTCGAGGGCTGCCAGAGGGTCGTCGCGGAGGCGGCGGCGGCGGAGCAGGCGGTCACCCAACTGGCCGCCGCGCCGCGCGGCGTGCTGCGGGTCAACGCGCCCATGTCCTTCGGCGTGCTGCACGTGGCGCCGGCCCTGCCGGCCCTTCTGGCGGCCTGTCCCGAGCTTGCCCTCGACCTGACCCTGAACGACCGCCGGGTCGACCTGATCGAGGAAGGCTACGACATGGCCATCCGGATCGGCGCGCTGGGCGACTCCAGCCTGATCGCGCGGCGCCTGGCGCCGAGCCACCGGGTGCTTTGCGCCGCCCCGTCTTACCTGGACCAGCACGGCCGCCCCCAGGCGCCGGAGGACCTGGCGAAGCACGACTGCCTGGTCTACAGCTATCAGAGCCTGGGCCGGGAATGGCGCCTCGCCAGTTCCGGGGGCGGCCCGGGGGGCGGCCCCGACGGTGAACGCCGGGTCAAGATCGCCGGGCGCCTGGCGGTGAACAACGGCGATGCCCTGCTGAGCGCCGCCGTGGGCGGCTTTGGGATCAATTTCCTGCCCAGTTTCATCGCCGGCGAGGCGCTGCGCAGCGGGCGCCTCGAGCGTCTCCTGCCCGGCTGGCGCGACGCCGAGCAGAGCGGCGTCTATGCGGTCTACCCGGCAGGCCGCAACCTGGCACCCAAGGTGAGGGTCTTCATCGACTTCCTGGCCGCCCGCTTCGGCGACACGCCCTACTGGGACAGGGGGCTCGATCTCTGAGGTCGGTGGTGTCTCGGTTCGAAATCTGATCGGCAGAATCGGTCGAAATCTGCCGATCAGATGTCAAGCCGAGCCACTACGCTGAAGTCAAAAGGCTTGGCGCAGGATCGGCGTCTGTGTTAATCGGATTCGTCGTGCCGGCGTCGCGCCGCCACGGGGAGCCAGGAGAAAGGCGTCATGAGCCGCAAGGGGACAGACCGACGACGACGCCGACGCGTGCGTTCCACGCGCGCGATGGGGCCTGCGCTCTAAGTCTCCTTTCGTTCCCGGCACGCCGCAACGACCGCAGCCATGGGAACCGGGCAGGACCAAAGGGGCGAAGGGCCCCGCCGGAGCACCGGCGCCGAGTCCCCTGACCCTTCCTGGACCGGACCCATGATCGAATTTCGGATTCTGCCCCAGCGGCCGCAAGACCCCGCCCTCTTCGACTCCCTGCTCGACCGCACCTTCGGCGCCGACCGCCTCGCCAAGACCGTCTACCGACTGCGCGAGGGCGTCGCGGACATCGAGGCGCTGCGTTTCGTCGCCGTCGACGCGGAGGGGCGGCTGCTCGCCTCGCTGCGCTTTTGGCCGATCCTGATCGAGACCGCGCCGGCCATCCTGCTCGGCCCGCTGGCCGTCGAGCCGGCGCTGCAGGGCCGCGGCATCGGCAAGGCCCTGGTGCGCCACGGCCTGAGCGAGGTGCGGCGGCTCGGCCAGCGGATCTGCGTCGTGGTTGGCGGGCCGGAGTACTACGGCCCCTTCGGCTTCACCAGCGCGGTGGCGGCGGGCCTGGTGCTGCCCGGGCCGGTCGAGCCGGAGCGCTTCCAGGTGCTGGAGCTCGAGCCCGGCGCCCTGGAAGGCCTGCGCGGCATGATCGGACCCGCCCCCGGCGCGTCCGGCCGGAGCCTGGACGCCGCCGGTTAGAGCCGGTCAGTCCCACGGTTGTCCGGTCAGGCCAGGGCGTGTGGGTTGCGTGAGCATCTCCCATTGGAAACGGAGCGCGAAGCATTCGACCTGCGGTCGCCCGCATGACGGGACGGCGAGGGGGCCTTCCCGTCTTGGCGTTGCTGATTTCCGGGCATTGCCGGGCGTGCAGGGCAGCGGTCGGTCAGAAAACGACTCCCCCTCACCCTGTCCCTCTCCCGACGGGAGAGGGGACTCTGTGGCGCTGTTTGAAATTATACATTCGAGTTTGAATCAAGGTCCTTGATCCGCCGTCAAGACCTCAATCACCCTCATGTCTTAACCGGACAGAGGTGGATCAGTCGCGGTAGTCTTCCAGGAAGGGGTCCAGCTCGGTCCGGGCCAGGCGGTTGAAGAAGTTGGTCAGCGTGCAGTGGGCGATCTCGGCGACCACGGCGATCATCTCGGGCGGCGCGACTCCGTCATCGAGGAAGGCCGCGTAGTCCTCGTCCGCGAGCTTGCCCTTGGTCGCCACGAGGCGGCGAACCAAGCGCTGGATCACGGCCTCGCGGCCGTCGCCGTCGAGCGCCTCGCCTTGGGCGATACGCTCGATCATGGCGGCATCGACCCCGGCCTGGCGCGAGGCGGAGCGGTGCGCCGGCACGCAGTAGTGGCAGCCGTTGGCCCGCGCCATCTCCATGCAGATCACCTCGCGGTCGGTCGGGGACAGGCCGCTGCGGTCGAGCGCGGCGTTGAGCGCCATGAAGGCCTCGAGCACCGCCGGATTGTGCGCCAGGCCGCGGGAGATGTTCCAGGTCTCGCCCCACCTGAGGCCCAGCTCGTCGAGCAGCGCCCTGGTCTTGGCGTCGGCCTTGTCCGGGTCGAGCGGTTCGATCCGTGCCATGGGCGATCTCCTCGTCCTGCCGAGTCCCTTCGTTCGGACTGCCTAGTGCCCCTCGCGCCACCAAGCGGCCATGGCGGCGCCCAGGGCGAGCAGCAGGACGAGCAGCGCCGGCAGCAGGGGCACCTGCGAGACGCCGGTCACCAGATAGCCGCCGTTGGCCTGCACGCCGATCCAGCCGCGGCCATGGCGGTCGCGCCCCGGCTTGACCTTGCGCAGGCTGGGCAGCGGGTCCGTGGCCAGGCGGACCAGGCCGCCCGCGCTGGCCTCGATCAAGGGCGCCAGGGGCTCGGCGGTCGAGCGCAGATCCTCGAACTCGACCGGGTTGATCGCGCCGGCCGCCGCCAGTGCGGTCTTTTCGCCGTCGCTGACCCGGTAGAGGCCGGCTTCCTCGAGCGGCAGGCTGCCGCTCGCCCGGCCGCCGGCTCCGGGCTGCAGGGTCAGCTTCCGGACCTGGCCCGACGGCGTGGTCACCTCGAGTTCGGGCAGCGCCGTGTCCAGCGAACGGCGCAGCACCTCCAGGCGCCCGGCATTGACCAGGGCGCGCAGGTCCTCCTCTTCCAGGTCCGGCTCCTTCATCAGCCAGTGGGCGACCCGGCGCAGCAGCTCGGCCTGGGGGCCGCCGCCCTCGAAGCCGCGCGACCACAGCCACATGTGGTCGCTCATGAGCTGCGCCACGCGGCCCTCGCCGACCCGGTCCAGGATCAGCAGCGGCCGTTGCTCGACGCCGTTCATGACCACGATGCCGCTGGTCGGGTCCGCGTCGATCTGCCGGAACCAGCGGCCCCAGCCGGGCGCGCCGTCCTGGCCGCTGCGCGAGTCGGGCAGATTGGCGGTCACCGGGTGGCGCCCGCCCAGTTCGGTCAGGCGCGGCCGGTAGCCCCGCTCGAAGATGTCGCCGCTGGGCTCGCCCGGCAGGACCCGGCCGAGCGGCGTGCGGAACAGCGAAAGCGGCGTGGCGAAGGTCGGGCCGACCGCCTCCAGCAGGGCGCCGCCGTTCTCGACGTAGCGCGCGATGTTGTCGAGGTAGATGGTCGGCAGCACGCCGCGCCGGCGATAGCGGTCGAAGATGATCAGGTCGAACTCGTCCAGCTTGACCTCGAAGAGCTCGCGGGTGGGAAAGGCGATCAGCGAGAGCTCGCGGATCGGCGTGCCGTCCTGCTTCTCCGGTGGTCGCAGGATGGTGAAATGCACCAGGTCGACGGAGGGGTCGGATTTCAGGATGTTGCGCCAGGCGCGCTCGCCGGCGTGGGGCTCGCCCGAGACCAGCAGCACGCGCAGGCGGTCGCGCACGCCGTTGACCTCGATCGCGGTGCGGTTGTTGACCAGGGTCAGCTCCCGGCGGCCCGGCTCGACCTCGATCTCGAGCACGCTGGCCCCCCGCCGGGTCAGCTCGAACTCGAACTCCTGCTCGAGCCCCGTGGGCAGCAGCCGGACCTGGGGCGCGCCGCCGTCCTGGCTGATCTCGACCCGGGCCGGGCCGCCGGGTCCCTGGTCGGGCAGGTCGTCGACCCTGAGCTTGAGCACCAGCTTGCGCCCGACGATGCCGAAGCGCGGCGCCTGGGTCACCGTGATCCGCCGGTCGCCTTCGTCCTCGCGCCCGGTCAGCAGCAGGTGCAGCGGCGCGTCGAAGCCCAGGGACTCCAGGCTTTCCGGCACGTCGTGCACCTGGCCGTCGGTGATCATGAAGAGGCCGCCGATGCGCTGGCGCGAGACCGTCGAAAGCTCCTGGTGCAGGGCGGAGAAGAGGCGCGTGCCCTGCTCCTCGAGGCTGAACTCGCCGCCGCCGGCGCGCAGCACCCGCACCTCGGTGTCGGGCAGCTGCTCGAGCGCCCCGGTCAGATGCTCGAGCGCCGCCGCGCTTTGGGCGCGGCGCGGCTCGACGTCCTGGCTCGGGCTGTCGTCGACCACCACCAGGACCACGTCGTCCAGGCCCTCGCGCTGTTCCTCGACCAGGGAAGGGTTGGCCAGCGCGACCAGCAGCACCGCGACGGCCGCCATGCGCCACCAGGCGCCGGGCGAGCGGCACCACAGCGCCAGGGCGACGACGACCAGGGCCGCCGCCGCCAGGGCCGCGATCAGGGACCAGGGCAGCAGCGGTGCCCAGCTGATGGAAAGCTGGCCGCTCATCGCGCGCCTCGCGACCGGAAAAGCGCCCCTGTCATTGGCCCAGGCGCTCCAGGATGAAGGGCACGTGCACCTGGTCGGCCTTGTAGTTGCCGGTCAGGGCGTACATGACCAGGTTCACGCCGAAGCGGTAGGCCAGCTCGCGCTGCCGCTCGCCGCCCGGCACCACCGCGAAGTAAGGCCGGCCCTGATCGTTGACCGCCCAGGCGCGGGCCCAGTCGTTGGAGCCGATCAGCACCGAGGCAACCCCGTCGTTGACCCGGCCTTCGGTCTCGCCGATCCACAGGGTGCTGCCGGCGAAGCGGCCCGGGAAGTCCTGCATCAGGTAGAAGGACTTGGTGATCACGTGGTCGGGCGGAACCGGTGCCAGGGGCGGAATGTCCAACCCGGCGCTCAAGCTCCTGAGGGCCTCGCTGCCCCGGCTCGCGCGGCCGAGCAGCTGAATGCCCGTGCCGACCTCGCGCAGGTCGAACAGGATCGTGCCGCCGTGGCTCAGGTAGTGGTTGACCTTGCGCCTGGCCTGGGCGTCGAGCGGCCGCTGCTCCGGGGCGATCGGCCAATAGAGCAGGGGGAAGAAGGCCAGCTCGTCGCTGTCGAGCTCGACGCCGAGGGGCGCGCCGGTCTCCACCGAGGTGCGCCGCTCGAGCACGCGGCTGAGGCCCATGAGGCCGGCCAGGCTGGCGTCATCGACCGCCGGGACGCCCGTCTTCACATAGGCGAGCCGGGTCTGCAGCGTCGCCTTTATGGCGAAGGCGTCGCTCGCCGAGCCGTAGGCGCTCTGGGCGCGCGACTCCGCCATCGGGAACAGGGCGACGATCGCCAGACCCGCCGCCCCCGCCCGCATGGCGGGACGCAGCAGTCCGCGCAAGCCGAGCGCGATCAACAGATCGAGCAGCGCCAGGACCAGCGCCGCGGCGAGCAGCCAAGGCTTCAGGTCCGCTTCGCCGCTGCCGGCATAGAAGCCGATCGAGACCCCGGACGGCAGGTCCCGGACGAGCTCCAGCGAGGGCGCGGAATCGATCAGGTTGTGCGCCCGCTTGCGGCCGTCGAACCCGTAGTAGCCGGGCGGATGGCGCGGCCCGATCAGGCCCTCATCGAGCGCCCTTCGGTCGAGCGCCAGCGCCGTCGCGGGCGGCGTGCCGAGCCGCCCGAAGCCGTCCAGGGTGGCCAGCGGTGCCAAAACCTGAACCTCTTCGCCCGTGCCCTGGACGCCCTGGCTGAGCGCGACGATGCGCCGCAGCATGTCGACGAAAAGGCCCGAGAGCGAAAGGTTCGACCAGTCGTTGTTCGCCGTCGTGTGGACCAGGACCAGCCAGCCTTCGCCGCGCGGCTCGGCGGTGACGAGGGGGGTGCCGTCGGCGAGTCGCGCCCAGGTCTTGTCGCCCAGGTCGAGCGCGGGCTCGGCCAGCACCTGCCGGTTTATCAGCACGTCCTCGGGTGCGGCGAGTCCCTCGAAGGGGCCGCCCGGGTCGAAGGGCGCGAGGCGCACCGGGGTGTCCCAGGTCATGACGCCGCCGAGCGTGCGACCGCCGCCGCGCAGCACCACGGGCAGCAGCGAATCGGCGCCGTCCTCGGCCAGGCGCGGCCCGGCGAAGCGGAGCAGCAGGCCGCCTTGCTCGACCCAGGCGCTCAGCGCCCCTTCTTCCTCTTCCGGCAGGCGGCCCAGGTCGGGCAGGGCCAGGACGGCGACTTCGCGGCGCAGCAGCTCGCCGATCTCGCCGCGGCGCAGCTCGGTGTAGGGCTCGAGGGCACGCTCGAGATAGTAGAGCTCGCTGAGCAGGGGCTGCGCCGTTTCCAGGGGACCCGTGGCGACCAGGCCGACCGGGCGCCGGCGCCAGCGTTCGTCGAGCAGCAGGGTGGCGCCGGCCTGTTCCTCGCCCTCGATCGAGAGGCGGGCGATACGGTTTCTCAGTTCGGCGGGCAGCTCCAGCGTCGCCTGCGCGGTCAGCTCGCCCGCCTCGAAGACGACCGGGGTGCGCGCGACCAGGGTGCCGTCCTCCGCCGTCGCGAGCAGGGCCAGCAGATCCTGTCCGGCCCCGGTCGCCCGTTGCAGGTTCAGCGTCAGGGCGAGGCCGTCGCCGTCCGGCGGCAGGACCAGGCGCGGCAGGGCGCCGTCGCCGTCGCGCAGTAGCTCCAGGCTGCCCAGACTCTGCAACTGAAGCGCCAGCCGCGCCACGGGGCCCTCGGCGAGCCCGTCGGAGAGCCAGACCACGTGCGCGCTGCCCGCGCGTTCGATGGCTTCGGCGGCGGCGAGGGCCGCCGCCCGGTCCGTCGACCAGGGCTTCGGCGCGATGCCCTGGATCCGCCGCCGCGCTTCGGTCGCCGTGAGCAGCCCGGAGGCCGCGGCGGGCTCGCCGAGCGCGCTCGGCGCGGTGGTCAGCAAGACGACCGGGCGGGCCTCGCGCTCCGCCTGATCGAGCAGCTCGTTCCAGGTCGAGACTCGGGCCTGCCAGCTTCGCGCCGCGGCCCAACCGTCGTCCACGACCAGCACCAGCGGTCCGCTGCCGGTCAGCCGGGCCGAGGGATTGAGCAACGGCTGGGCGAGACCGAGCACGATCAGCGCGGCAATCGCCAGACGCAGCAGAAGCAGCCACCAGGGGGTGCGGGCCGGGGTTTCCTCGGGCGGGGTCAGGCCGAACAACAGGCGGATCGCCGGAAAGCGCAGCTGTCTCGGGGCCGGCGGCGTTACCCGCAGCAGCCACCACAACAGGGGCAGCGCGAGCAACGCCGCCAGGATCCACGGCTGGGCGAATGCGAGCGGCCCGAGCTGGAGCATTGCCGTCATTTCCCCAGAGTTTGCGACAGCACCGTATACAGCGCGAGTAGCGCGGTCTGCGGTGGTCTATCGGTATGGTGGCAGGCATAGCTCCAACCCACCGTCCTGGCAATGGCCGCCAAACCCTCGTGCTGCGCCTCGAGGCGCTCGAGATAGACGTCGCGCACCGACTCGACGCGCGACAGGAGCCAGGGCTCCTCGCCCTCCAATCCTTCGAAGCGCACGCGCCCGCCATAGGGCAGGCTGACTTCCGCCGGGTCCAGGATCTGCAGCAGGTGCCCCTTGACGCCGCGTTCGGCATAGCCGCGCACGACCTGATGCACCTGGTCCAAGGGCGCCAGCAGGTCGCCCAGGAAGACCACCTGGGCGTTGCGCGGCAGGGGCTGCGACGGCGGCATGTCGGGGGAGTCGGTCTGCCCGGCCGTTTCCGCCTGTCCAGCGATGGCGAGCGCCAGCCGGTTGAGCGCGCCGCGGCCCGACTGCGGGCGCAGACCGGTGCCGAGCAGCGAGACCCGCTCGCCGCCGCGCACCAGCAGGACGCTCAGCGCCAGCGCCAAGAGGTCGGCCCGTTCGCGTTTCTCCGGCAAGGAGGGGCCGGAGCGCCAGGCCATGGAGGGCGAATGGTCGCGCCACAGCCAGACCGACTGGGCCGCCTCCCACTCCAGTTCGCGGATGAAGACGTGATCGGACTTGGCCGACTGACGCCAGTCGATCAGCTGCGGCGTATCGCCGGGCTCGTAGTGGCGGAACTGCCAAAAGGTTTCGCCCTGGCCGACGCGCCGCCGGCCGTGGACGCCCTGGAATACCGTGGAGGCGACCCTTTCCGCCGCGACCAGCAGCGGCGGCAGCGTGGCGGCCAGCTGCTCGGCGCGTCGTCTCAGGGGCAGGGCACCGCGGGCCATCAAAGCGAGTCCGGTTTCCTGTCCAACTCGTCCTGCTAGGCGTAGGGCGCCGCAAGCCGGCCGATCACGTCGTCGACCGTGATGCCATCGGCCCGCGCGGCGAAGTTGAGCGCCATGCGGTGGCGCAGGATCGGCCCGACCAGGGCCACGACGTCGTCGACCGAGGGCGCAAAGCGCCCCTCGAGCACGGCCCGCGCCCGCACCGCCAGCATCAGCGCCTGACTGGCCCGCGGACCCGGGCCCCAGGCCACCTGGTTTTCGATCTCCGGAAGATCCGTGCTGTCGGGCCGGCCGTTCCGCACCAGGCCGAGGATGGCCTCGACGACGCTCTCGCCCACCGGGATGCGGCGCACCAGACGCTGCGCCGCCATCAGCTCCTCGGGGGTCAGGACCGGCTCGGCTTCGACCATTTCGGCGCCGGTGGTCGCGATCAGCATGCGGCGTTCCGCCTCGCTGTCCGGGTAGCCGACGTCGATTTGCATGATGAAGCGGTCGAGCTGCGCCTCGGGCAGGGGGTAGGTGCCCTCCTGCTCCAGCGGGTTCTGGGTGGCCAGCACATGGAACGGCCGGGGCAGGTCGTGGCTGTGCCCGGCCACGGTGACGCGGTGCTCCTGCATGGCCTGCAGCAGCGCCGACTGGGTGCGCGGACTGGCCCGGTTGATCTCGTCGGCCATGAGCAGCTGGGTGAAGACCGGCCCCGGGATGAAGCGGAAGCTGCGCCGGCCGTCTTCGTGCTCCTCGAGAACCTCGGAGCCCAGAATGTCGGCGGGCATGAGGTCCGGCGTGCACTGCACCCGCTTGTCGTCGAGCCCTAGAACCGTGCCCAGGGTCTCGACCAGGCGGGTCTTGGCCAGCCCCGGGACGCCGATCAAGAGCGCGTGCCCGCCGGCCAGGAGGGTGATAAGGGTTTGATCCACGACCTCC
>Ga0224512_10004929_pt1 | contig 11124 bp, 12 predicted proteins | sample SF_May12_sed_USG_4_FD_169103 | JGI IMG/M metagenome (GOLD analysis project Ga0224512, IMG submission 169103) | Sediment microbial communities from San Francisco Bay, California, United States - SF_May12_sed_USGS_13 | ecosystem: Environmental > Aquatic > Marine > Sediment | place: USA...
GGTGCTGGTGCTTTGCCTGTGGACCGGGGCGGTTGCATTGTTTACACCGAACGTGCCGCGTGCGATGCGCGCCAGGGTGCTGTCGGTGCTTGGCATGGTCAGTTGTGGTTTTTTGCTGTTTATTATCATTACCTCGAACCCGTTCGAACGCCTGCTCCCGGCGGCGGTCCAGGGGGGTGACCTGAATCCGCTGCTGCAGGATATCGGTCTCGCGATACATCCGCCGATGCTGTATCTCGGTTATGTCGGCTTCTCGGTTGCGTTCGCGTTTTCGATTGCGGCGCTGATGTCCGGGCAGGTGGATTCGGCCTGGGCGCGCTGGTCGCGACCCTGGACGAATGTCGCCTGGATTTTTCTAACCCTGGGAATCGCACTCGGCAGCTGGTGGGCATATTACGAGCTGGGCTGGGGCGGCTGGTGGTTCTGGGATCCCGTCGAAAACGCGTCCTTCATGCCGTGGCTGGTTGGCACCGCCCTGATGCACTCTCTCGCCATCACCGAAAAACGCGGCACCTTCAAGGCCTGGACCGCGCTGCTGGCGATTTTCACATTTTCCCTGAGCCTGCTTGGAACTTTCCTGGTGCGCTCCGGGGTGCTGACTTCGGTGCACGCTTTCGCCAGCGATCCGGAGCGCGGCGTTTTCATTCTCGGGTTTCTGGTGGTGGTTGTCGGCGGCTCGCTGGCCTTGTACGCCTGGCGGGCGCCATTGCTCAAAAGCGCCGCGCAAACCGCTATTGTCTCGCGCGACGGTGCGTTGCTTCTGAACAATATCTTTCTCGCGGTCGTAACCTCCGCAATCCTGCTGGGCACGCTCTACCCGATTGCGATTGACGCCATGGGTGGCAAGATATCGGTGGGTCCGCCGTACTTTAACCTCATGTTTATCCTGCTTGGTGCGCCGCTAGGTGTGTTAATCGGAATCGGCATGCTGATTCGCTGGAAGAGCGACTCGCTGCAGCGCCTGAAGACCCGGCTATGGCTGCCGGCATTGCTGGCGATATTGCTGGGGGCGGGTTTCGCGCTGTTACAGCCCGACTGGCAATGGGCCGCGTTTGCCGGGCTCGCGATGGCGGTGTGGATTGCGTTGACCGCGGTGATGGCGATCCACGAAAGGTTCCGCAACCGCTCGCTGTCATCGGCGCTGCGCTCCACACCCGCCGGTTTTTACGGCATGTTGCTCGGACATATCGGGATCGCGGTGTTTATCGTCGGCGTAACGCTGACGAGTATTTACACCATTGAAAAGGATTTACGCATGGCGCCTGGCGATACCTATTCGGTGGCCGGATACGAGTTCACCTTTGAAGGTGTACGCCAGTTCAATATAGAAAACTACGTGGCGACCCGCGGCGGTTTCACGGTGCGCTCGGAAACGGGTAATTACCAGGTCGACATGTTCCCCGAGAAGCGAACCTATCTGGTGCAGACGATGCCGATGACCGAAGCGGCCATCGATGCCGGTCTCACCCGGGACCTGTTTATCGCGCTGGGCGAACCACTCGATAACCAGGGCGCCTGGGCGATAAGGATTTATTACAAACCCTTTATCCGCTGGATCTGGCTGGGCGCGATTATCATGTCCGTTGGCGGCCTGTTCGCCGCCAGCGACCGGCGCTACCGGCGACTGGCGCGCAGCAGCAGTCCTGCCGTTGACGAGATGGAGCGGGCTTCATGATTCGATTTGCGCTTCCGCTGGGGATTTTCGTGCTGATGGTCGGGCTGCTTGGATACGGCCTGCGGCTGGACCCGAAGATAGTCCCGTCGCCACTGATCGATAAACCGGCGCCGGCTTTTTCGCTGTCGACCCTCGAGGACCCCTCGCGCCAGCTGTCGACCGTCGACATGGCGGGTCAGGTCTGGGTGCTAAACGTCTGGGCTTCCTGGTGCGTCTCCTGCCGGGCCGAGCATGAGGTCATCAAGTCGCTCGCCAGCAGGAACCTGGTTACCGTGGTCGGACTGAATTACAAGGATGACCCGGGTGATGCCACGCGCTGGCTCAAGCAGCTGGGCAATCCCTATGCCACCAGCGTCGTCGACAGGGACGGACGCGTCGGAATCGACTGGGGCGTCTACGGGGTTCCGGAAACCTTCGTGATCGGTGCGGATGGAATGATCAAGTACAAGCATATCGGGCCGGTCACCCACGAGTCCCTTGAACAGAAAATCATGCCCATTCTCAGGGAGTTGCTCAGTTGAAACCATTGTTGTTGTTTATCCTGCTCGGAATCTGCTGGATTCCGGCTCAGGCCGCAATCGAGGCTTACGAGTTCGATTCGCCCCAGATGGAAGCCGATTACAACCAGTTGATCAACGAGTTGCGCTGCCTCGTCTGTCAGAACCAGAACCTGTCGGGATCCAACGCGGAGCTGGCCCAGGATTTACGGCGCGAGACTTATCAAATGCTGCAGCAGGGCAAGTCGCAGCAGGAAGTTGTCGACTTCATGGTGGCCCGCTACGGAGACTTCGTGCTCTACCGCCCGCAGTTCAAAGCGAGCACCTACCTGCTGTGGCTGGGGCCCTTCCTGCTGTTGTTGGTGGTATTGTTCGTCGTAATTCGCCGGCTGCGCGCGGCGCAGAAGCCGGTCGAGGTCGACACCGCCGCCCTCGACAACGCCAGGCAACTGCTCGAACGGAACGAACCCAGGCCATGAGTTTCTGGATAGTCGTAATTGCGCTGCTCGCGCTCGCGCTCGTTATACTGCTGCTGCCGCTGATTCGCGCTGCTGGCGTGCAGCAGGGAGATCAGCGCCAGCAGCAAAATATACAGATCGCTCGCGAAAAGAAGCAGCTGCTCGAAGCCCAGCTGGCCGCCGGTGACATCGACCAGGCCGAATTTGACGCTGCCTATCTGGATTTGCAGACCGCGCTGGCGCTGGAACTCGATCGCAAGGCCGGTGACGTGCAAAAAGCGCGCGGTAAGTGGATGGCCCTGGTCGTGGCGCTCGCGATACCGGTTGCCAGCGTTGCGCTCTACCTGATGTTCGGCGAGTACCGGGTTATCGAAAATCCCCAACTGGCGCGGGCGATGTCGCAGAGTCAAACCGCAACCGCACCGCAGATGACGCTCGACGAGATGGAGGCCGCTATCAAGAAGCGACTGGCCGACAACCCGGGTGACGCAGAAGGCTGGTTCATGCTCGGTCGCACGATGATGACAAAACAGCAGTTCGACGAAGCGGTAACCGCCTTCCAGCGCAGCAACGACCTGATCCCGAACGAACCCGGCATCCTGTTCGCGCTTGCCGACGCGCTCGCAATGCAGAACGACGGCAGCCTGCTAGGGGAACCGGAAGAGCTGGTGCTGCAGGGTTTGAAATTAAATCCCGGCTTCCCCAACGGGCTGTGGCTGGCCGGCATGGCGGCGGAACAGCGCCAGGATTTCAAGACGGCGCACCGCTACTGGACGCAATTGCTGCCCCTGATCGAAGATAACCCGGCTTCGACTCGTGAAATCAGGGCGCTGCTGGCGACGCTGGAAGAACGCGATCCCGATCTGGCCAGCGTCAGCGCCAGTGCCACAGCCGCGGCCGCGGGTGACGCAAACCAGTTGAGCCTGGTGGTCGACATCAGCCCGGAGCTGAAGGCCAGGGCGAAGCCCGGAGATGTCGTCTTTGTCTATGCCAAGGCGATGCAGGGCCCGCCAATGCCGCTCGCGGTAAAGCGGCTGACGCTTGCCGATTTACCGGTAGCGCTGACGCTGAGCGACGCCGATGCGATGATGCCGGCAATGAAGCTTTCGTCTTTTCAACAGGTTATCGTCGGTGCCCGTGTATCTCCCAGCGGCAACCCGGTCGCTCAGAGCGGTGATTTTTACACCGAACTCGGGTCGATCGACAGTTCCAGTCCTCCCGCCGAAATCTCGCTGACGATCGACCGGGTCAAGTAGACCGTCAGCCGAATACCTTCTTGATTTCGTCGAAGGGCGCGGTTATCGCGTAAACCTGCCGGTAGCCGAGCTGCTTCAGCGAAAGCGCCGCCAGCGAAGCGCGCCCGCCGCCGGCACAATGGGTAATGATGATGGTATTCGCATCGGGGCATGCCTTATGCACTTCGTATTCGAGCACCCCGCGCGAGATATTGATCGAGTTCGCCAGCTTGACTTCGTCCGCCTTGTGCGACTCGCGCACGTCGACGATAACCGCGTCGGGGGATTCTTCGTATATTCTCTTGGCTGTTTGCACGTCCACGCACTCGATATGTTGCTGCGCTTCCCTGATCAGTTCATCCGCGGTTTTAAGCATTGTTCCGGCCTGTGGTTAGTCGACTCCCGAAGGCTACAGTTTAAACCTTTGCGCGCGCCGAACAATAGCAGCTGATACCTGCTTGCATCCCGATTGTCGTGGCCGCGGCTAATTTTCTGGCGATAATCAGCTGCCGAAAGTTTCCGCTATGGCGGCGAGCCGCGCCGGGATCGCTTCAGTATTCCATTCGGCCACGGCACGGTTCAGGATTTCCTCCGGTTTGGCCTGCAGCATTGCGTCATCCGCGGACTGGCCGAGGTGGCGCAGGGCCGCGAGCAGCAGCTGTGGGGCGCGTTCGTGGTCGATCGCCGCGGCGCCCGATTGCTTGCTGAGTTTCACGCCCTGCGCGTTGTTCACCAGCGGAACGTGCAGGTAACGTGGCGATGCAAAATCCAGTTTGCGCTGCAACAGCAGATGCAGGCAGGTGTTTTCGAGGAGATCGGCGCCGCGCACGATTTCGTCTACGCCCTGCAGTTCGTCGTCGACGACGACGGCAAGATGGTAAGCGTATATACCGTCGACGCGCCGCAGCACGAAATCGCCCACCGCTTCGCTCAGGTTCAGTTCGAACCCGCCGTAAACCTGGTCGCTAAAGCCGATCAGCCGCGCGTCGGCGGTATTCAACCTTATCGAACGGCCCTCGGGCGCCAGCTGCCTGTGACGACAGTTGCCCGGGTAGATCTGCCCCAGCGGACCACTGCGCACCCCCTGTTCGCGCAGGCCGCGGCGGCTGCATTCGCAGGCATAGCAATCGCCCTGATCGAGCAGCCTGTCGAGGTAGTGGCGGTACTGTTCGAACTGATCGCTCTGGTACAAAACCGGGCCGTCCCATGCGAATCCGAAAGCCTCGAGATCACGCTGAATCTGGTCGGCGGCACCGGCGACCACGCGCGGCGTATCGACATCCTCGATGCGCAGCAACCAGCGCCCCTGCTGCGACCTGGCGTGGCAGTAGCTGGCCACGGCGGCCACCAGCGAGCCGAAGTGCAGGGGGCCCGAGGGCGAGGGTGCAAAGCGACCGGTCGGCGGCATCAGGCCAGCAGGTTTTCGAGGATACCCTGGTAGATATCGGACAACTTGTCGAGTTCGCGCGTGTCGACATGCTCGTCGATCTTGTGGATGGAATCGTTGACCGGACCGAGTTCGAGCACCTGGGCGCCGGTCGGTGCGATGAAGCGTCCGTCGGAGGTACCGCCGGTGGTCTGCAGATCGGTGGTCAGTCCGGTGTGCTGTTTGATCGCCTGCTGCGCCGCAAGCACCAGCTCTCCCTCGGGCGTCAGGAACGGATAGCCCGAAATCGACCAGTCGATGTCATAGACTAGCTCGTGCTTGTCGAGAATTACCCGCGTCGTCTCGATGATATGTCTGGCGTCGATTTCGGTCGAGTAGCGCAGGTTGAATAAGACCTCGGCGTGCCCTGGGACGACGTTGTGCGCGCCGGTGCCGGCGTTGATATTCGAAATTTGCAGGCTGGTCGGCGGAAAGAAGCGATTGCCCTGGTCCCACTCATGACGGGCGAGATCATGCAGGGCCGGCATCGCGCGATGAATCGGATTATCGACCTTGTGCGGATAAGCGACGTGTCCCTGCACGCCATGTATGACCAGCCTGGCACCGATCGAGCCGCGGCGCCCGTTCTTGACGACGTCGCCAACCTGCTCGTGGCTGGAGGGCTCTCCGATCAGGGCCCAGTCGATCTTCTCACCGCGCGCCTCGAGCACTTCAATAACCTTGACCGTGCCGTTGACGGCGACGCCTTCCTCGTCGCTGGTAATCAGCAGCGCGATCGATCCGTCATGATCCGGATGCTGCGCCACGAATCTTTCGCAGGCGGTTACCATCGCGGCGATGCTCGACTTCATGTCCGCGGCGCCACGGCCATAGAGAATACCGTCGCGAATTTCCGGGCTGAAGGGATCGCTACGCCATTTGTCCAGTGGCCCCGGGGGCACGACATCGGTGTGTCCGGCAAAAGCGAGCACCGGTGCCTGCTTGCCGCGGCGGGCCCAGAGATTGGTGACGTCGTCGAATACCATCGTTTCGCAGTCGAACCCGATCGCGCCGAGGCGCTCTATCAATAAAGCCTGGCAGCCGGCGTCGTCGGGCGTGACCGACGGTTTTGCAATCAGGGCGGATGCCAGTTCAAGCGTTGCGCTGCTCATGGTTAGCTGAAAATCTCCTGATAGCGGTGTTCGTTGAAACCGATAATTAGCTGGTCGTTTCTCGATAGAATCGGGCGCCTGATAATCGCAGGATTTTCCAGCATGACATCGAGCGCCGTTGCGCGATTCATTTCCTGCCGGAGCGACTCGGGCAGCCGGCGCCAGGTGGTGCCGCGGCGATTCAGCATCGCTTCCCATCCGAGCGCGGATTCCATGGATTGCAGCAACGAGGGATCGAGGCCCTGCTCGCGATAGTCGTGAAAATGAAATTCGACATGGTGCCGATCAAGCCAGTTCCTGGCCTTTTTGATCGTATCGCAATTGGCGATGCCGTATAGCGTTACCCGGGTCACGGCAATCCTGTCAGATGTTGCGCAACAGGTCGTTAATGCCGACCTTGGCGCGCGTTCTGGCGTCGACCTGCTTGACGATTACCGCGCAGTAAAGGCTGTATTTGCCGTCGTCCGAGGGCAGGTTTCCGGATACCACCACCGAGCCCGCGGGGATGCGTCCGTAGCTCACCTGGTCGGTCTCGCGGTTATAAATCTTGGTGCTTTGTCCGATATAGACTCCCATCGAGATAACCGAGTCCCGCTCGACGATGACACCCTCGACAACCTCCGAGCGCGCGCCGATAAAGCAATTGTCTTCGATAATCGTAGGTGAAGCCTGCAGTGGTTCGAGTACGCCGCCGATGCCGACGCCCCCGGAAAGATGGACATTCTTGCCGATTTGCGCGCAGGATCCGACGGTGGCCCAGGTGTCGACCATGGTTCCGCTATCGACATAGGCGCCGATGTTGACATAGGAAGGCATCATGACGACGCCCGGCGCGACGAAGGATCCCTTGCGCGCGACCGCGGGCGGCACCACGCGAACGCCGCTGGCGGCATGCTGTTCGCTCGTCAGTCCCTGGAATCTGGAATCGACCTTGTCGAAATATTGCGTAAAACCACCCGGCATGACCTGGTTCTCGCGAATGCGAAAGGACAGCAGAACCGCTTTCTTGAGCCATTCGTTGACCCGCCAGGTTCCGTCGACCGGTTCGGCGACCCGTTGCTGTCCCGAATCGAGCAACTCGATCGCTTCATCGATCGCCTGCTTGACCCGCGGGTCGACGTTAGCGGGATTGATTTCAGCGCGATTTTCGAACGCCTGCTCGATAATTAGCTGAAGGTCTGCCATGGCTGGTCTCCTAGAGAACTGATATCAGTTGGTTAATGCGCCGCGCCGCTTCGAGGCACTCGTCGAGCGGAGCCACTAGCGCCATGCGAACCCGGTTCTCGCCCGGGTTCACGCCATCCTGATCGCGCGACAGAAAGCGCCCCGGCAGGACCGTGACGTTTTGCTCGGCATAGAGCCGCCGCGTGAACTCGGTATCGGAAACGGGCGTGCTGGCCCACAGGTAAAAACCCGCCTGCGGTTTCTGCGGCGCGAGTGTATCAGAAAGCAGGGCCAAAACCTGCTCGAATTTCTGCCGGTAAAGATTCCGGTTTTCGACGACGTGGCCCTCGTCGCTCCACGCGGCGGCGCTGGCGGTCTGGGTGGCCGGCGGCAGCGCGCAACCGTGATAGGTGCGATACAGCAGAAAGCGTTGCAGGATTTGCGCATCGCCGGCGACGAATCCCGATCTCAGCCCGGGCAGGTTGGAGCGCTTGGACAGGCTGTGAAAAGCGAGGCAGCGTTCGAATTTCTCGTTGCCGATTTCCGCGGCAACCTCGAGTAGCCCCGGGGGAGGTTCGTCCTCGTCGAAGTAGATTTCCGAGTAACATTCGTCGCTCGCGATAACGAAATCGTGCCGATGCGCGAGCTCGATCAGGCGTCGCAGATACGCGCGCGGCATGACGGCCCCGCTCGGATTTCCGGGGGTACAGATGTAGAGCAACTGGCAATGCGACCACCTGGCGCTGTCGATTGCGTCGAGATCGGGCAGAAAATCGTTGTCGGACAGGCAATTCAGGTAGCCGGGCTCCGCTCCCGCCAGCAGCGCCGCGCCCTCGTAAATTTGATAAAAAGGATTGGGCATCAACACCAGAGGATGGTCTGCCTGGCGGTCGACAACGGCCTGGGCGATTGCAAAAAGGGCTTCGCGGGTACCGCTCACCGGTAATAGATTCGTCTCCGGGTCGACCAGGTCCGGGCGTATCGCGAAGCGCCTGCTAAGCCAGGACGCGATCGCCTCGCGCAGCGCCACGCTGCCCCTGGTGCTGGGGTAGATCGAAAGCTGATGCAGATGGGCGATCAGATTATCGATAACGAAACGCGGCGCCGGATGTCGAGGTTCCCCGATCGACAGGGAGATGGGGTCCAGCTGCGCTGCTGGCTGCAGGCCCTGTTTCAATTCGGCCAGTTTCTCGAACGGATAAGGCTGCAGTCGCAATAAGTCTTTATTCATCGGTCGTCGGTCCGGGCTTGGACAGATAGTATAACGGCACTGTCGGGAATTTGGATCAACTCGCATCGGCATTGAATGCATCGAGGGCGGATTAGCGTAACTGGTTTATCGACCGAAGGCAGGAATTTGCGATCCAGGTCCCAGTTCCGACGTCTCAGAGGTTTATAATTTTTGCTTAATAAGCCCAGGTTAGATATGTGTGTTGGCCCCATTCAAGCGATGGGGTTTTTTTCGGTTCCCGTCTTTTCCTTTTTCCTTCCGTGGTTACAGGATTGTCCCGGTATGTTTCTCGCCCAGGTGCGGGAATCGCAAAGGCCGCGGGGTGGGGAGGGTGTCGCCAGCCTGATACCGGGCGGCGGATGAGGACGAATCGGGGATTTCCGGAGTTGCGATCAAGCTGGATCCGCGTTTTAAACTCCGCGCGCGCCCTGCTAACTCCGCGTCTCTTCGAGAACCCTAAATAGGGAGGGCAGGGGGATTCGGTCAGGCGACGGCGATGTCGCGGCTGCCTAACGGATTGATGGTCTTGCCCTTGCTGCTGTAGGTTTTACATCCTGCGGACGTGCCGAGGCCGGTGAGTATACCGATCGAGCGCCGAACCCGGTCCTGTCCCTTGTTGATCAACAGGCTGTTGAGTTGCAGCGAACGCTGCATCTGCACCAGACCATGGATCAATTGCTGGTAGAGTTCGGCTACCTGGCCCTGGCCGTCATCGCACCAGGCGATGCATTTTTCAAAGCCGTCACGATCCTTGCCGAAACCGCTGCGTTCGACCAGTTGGTAACGCTGTTGTTCGAGGCCTTCGATATCCTCGATGGCGAGCCCGGGGTCGGCGATCGATTGCTGCAGGATTTCCAGACTGTTCCCGGCGATAGCCTGCTTGACGGTGACCAGGTAATCGTTAGCCTGGTCGATGAGTTTGTTCTGAGCCTGCAATAGCGCGGTCAGGCGTTCCCGGCATTCCGACGCGTTCATGGCAGCAGTTTCTCGATCTCGCTGTACTTGCGGGCGATGACCTCGGCGTCGGGCTGGTATTCGCCTTTCGTCAGCGCCTGCTTGACCGCCTCCACCCTTGCCTCGTTGACCTGGGGGAGGTTCTTGATCTGTTCGCTCAGTTCGTCGATCCGGGCGGCGCCGCTAAGCTGCACCTTATCCGAGTCGTCCGCCTTGCCGGCCGCGGATTTCCCGCGCGCCGATTGCCGGTCGGCCTTGTCGGCGGAACCTGCCCTGGCGTCCGTCGAGACCCCGGTATTGCGCAGGCGATTTTGCGTGTTGATCGGGTCAGTCATCGCTGATCTCCTTAATAGTTCTCTTCCACCTTATCGGCGGCCTGATTGAAAAGTTTACTCGATAATTCGAAATAGGCTGCATTATATACCCACGCGTACCAGGGCTTCACCCGAAACCACGCCCTCGACTATTCGCTGCGACTGGCTGTTGCGCACCCTGACGACGTCGCCAAGTCGTGCGGACTGCAGGGCCTTGCCGGTGGACTTGATCTGCAGGCCGTTGTAATTGAGCACCAGCGTCACCTGCTGACCGGAGCGGACCAGCAGTTTCGGAGCCAGGTTCGACGGCGTCAGTACGGCGCCGCGCGAAAGGTTGCGCCCGGCCTGCAGCTGATCCAGCGCGCTATTCTTCGAGTAGTAGCCGTTATTCAGGCGCGCTATGTTGTGTTTTTGAAAGGCGATCGCCGAAGCGTCAATAAATTGACCTCTGAGCAGGGGTTTCGCTGCAACAATGACGTCGTCGAACACGTCGATGCGCGCCGGCAGGTGAATTTTCCAGCCGGATTGCACCGGGCATCGAACCAGCAGGGCGGTGTTACCGTAAACCTTGCCGGGGCGGGAAAATTCGATCGATAGCGGCTGCTGGCAAGCTTTAAGCCGCAAACGAGAGTCCAGGTTTCCGAGCTTGAGGCCCGGTGGATAGGGGCTTTCGTAGGGATAGGACATGACATAGGATTCAGCCTGCATTCGAATCGATGCGAGGCTTTGAATCTCTCCCGCCCACAGCGCAAACGTCGGCAGCAGCAGCGTGCAGCATGCCAGCGCGGCGCGAAGTTTGGATTTTATCCCGGAATTTAATGACATAAAGTTACCCCTCGACCGGATACGCTGCAATTATCAGGCCAAAAATGCCCGCTGTCGCCGGCGCGCTGTCGCGCGCGCGATACCTACTATAAACCAGAGGTAACGCCCGTCGATGCGATCGACGTGAATACTCGTTCGGGATTGTCGAGGCGCGGGTTCGGGCATCGACAATCGAAATTCCGATCACGCCGGATCCATTTGCCCGGGTGACGTTTGCATGCAACCCGGGTAAG
>Ga0224512_10004930_pt1 | contig 11124 bp, 8 predicted proteins | sample SF_May12_sed_USG_4_FD_169103 | JGI IMG/M metagenome (GOLD analysis project Ga0224512, IMG submission 169103) | Sediment microbial communities from San Francisco Bay, California, United States - SF_May12_sed_USGS_13 | ecosystem: Environmental > Aquatic > Marine > Sediment | place: USA: California...
GGAGACAACGTCTCCGACGACAACCTTCGGCCCCTCGCCTTTGGCCTTCCCGCTCAGCACCGCGCGGACCGTACCCCTGGCCGTCGCGATGTGATAGACCGAGCCGTCGCGCTCGAGCACGGTTCCGGTCAAGGTGGCCGTCACCACTCCCCTGGGGCAGTCGCGATCGCCTCGTCCAACGCCGCTTTCACGTCGAACAGTGACAGGGCTTTGAGGCGCTCTTCCGCTTCTTCCCGCGTTCGGCCCCACGCGAGATACTCGGTCTCCACGTGACCAACTGCGCTCGTGCCTTCCGGGGACCAGCGAATGAAGAGCAGGGCCGCGCCGTAACGACCGGTGCCGTGTGGCTCGTCATCGGTGAAAATGCCGACCGAGTACGCCTGGTCGTCGCTGCCGCGAAATGCAGCGGCACGCCCATGCTTTTCCATATATCCGCCTAGTGTGACCTCGGGCTTCACGAGCTCGGCCGCATCTCCCGCAGGATGTTGCCCAACATGAACGCCACATTCGACGGTCGTTCGGCCAGTCGCCGCATCAGATAGGGGTACCATTGGCTGCCGAACGGGATATAGACCCGCACGCGGGCCCCGCTGTCACGCAACTGCCGTTGGAGATCGCGGCGCACCCCGTACAGCATCTGAAATTCAAACCGGTCAGCAGCAAGCCCGTGCTGGGCCACGAAACTTTGGGCGTGACGGATGATGCGTTCGTCGTGTGTGGCGATCGCTGGGTAGTGTCCGTGCAGGAGCAGGCGTTCCATGAGGGTGATGAAGTTGGCATCGACATCGGCCTTCTTGGGAAAGGCCACGTCCGGTGGCTCGAGGTAGGCACCCTTGCACAAGCGGACACGCACCCCGTCTGCAATGAGGCGCTGAATGTCGTCTGCCGAGCGACGGAGGGCCGATTGGATGACCACGCCGGTGTGGGCTCCAAAGCGTGGGCCAATCCGACTGCGGTAGAGATCGAGCGTTCGTTGGGTGTAGTCGGAACTCTCCATGTCGATCCGCACAAACCCACCGTGTTCCATCGCCTTGGACGCGATGGCGGACACGTTCGCCGCGCAGAGACCTTCGTCGATGTCGAATCCCATCTGCGTCAGCTTGACGGAGACGTTCACCTCGAGGTCGTTGGCTTTGAGCTGGCCGAGCAGTGCCAGGTATTGATCGCGGGCGGCGTGGGCGGCCGGAGGGGCGTCGACACTCTCTCCCAGGAAGTCGACGGTCGCGCCGATGGACAGGTCCCGGAGGCTGAGGGCTGCGGCCACCGCGTCGTCCACCGTTTCACCGGCCACGAACCGCGAGGCCATGCGCCAAGCCAGCCGGTTTCGGCGGACGAAGCGGTAGACGCCTCGGCGTTCGGAGAGCCAGAGCAGTCCTCGTCGCAGCATGCTCGGCAGCGGGCTCCGCTCACAATGGGTTTACGTGCGGGGGGTCAGTCCCGGGGCGCCCCGAAACTAGTCCCCCCGCTCGCGGCCTACAAGACGGGCAACGACCCCACACCGGGGTGTCGCACAGTGCCACCCAGGGCCGGGGTCGCTACCAGATGGTTGGTTTGAACTCGTTGTCATAAAAGAGCTTAGTTTGTTGGCCGGTGTGGGAAATTGTGGCATGACTCTCGCTGTTTCGTGGGGTGCGGGCAGAGGCCCGTGCAGCAAAAAAACTCGATTGGAACGGACACACGATCCGCCCGATAAGAGCACACCCGGAGCGATCCGGGGCCGCAAAACTAGAGGTCTCCCCTAGCGGGTGAGATAGCTCGGTGCCGAAGGTGGAAGGCAGTGCGGAGCGTGATCCCAGCAAGGATCGCGCTTTTGTGTTAAATCGGGCGTGGGAGCCGCAAATGCCTCTCACGCTACACATCCTGAAACGCTGGGCCCAGCTGGCCTGCGCCTTTGCCCCGGTGGCAATCGGCGGGTGCGGTGCCTTCGAGCCAAGCGACATTCCAGCTGGGGCCATTCCCATGGACCCTCCGGCGCACTTCACCGAGTGGTGGACGCGCACGGAGCAGTGTTCGGGCTTGACGGGATCCATGGCGCCGATCCACTGGTACGTGATGCCGAACGTCTCCTCGTTCCAGACGGACATTGGAGAGAAGGTCGGCCTCTGGATCAAGACCTCATCGCACGTCGCGATCGTCCTGGCGGAAACCTATGCCGATCACGAGTTGGTGGTGCGCCACGAAATGCTCCATCAGCTGCTCCAGCGCGCGGGGCATCCGGCGGACTATTTCGATGGCAAGTGCGGCCTGACCTGGGAGCGGTGGAGCGGTGGCCCGACGATGATGGCATCGTTGAGCTCGTAAGCCGGGGCTCGAGAAGCTCCTAGACACCATGCGGGGCGTGGAGGAGATCCTCCACGCCCCGTTCATGTTTCCAGCAGCCGTGTGCTATCGGGTGAACTGTGTGATGAGACGATCGAGGCTGGGATTACCCACCCCGGTGAAGGTTCCCGTGAAGACCCTCGGCGGCTGACCCACCACTTGCAGTGTGACCACGTAGTTCGACTCGGCCTCGCCGCAGTCATCGAAGTACACCAGGTTGACCGTATAGCTGCCTGTCGGCGCACCGCCCGTGGGCCAGACGATGTTTTCGTTGTTGATGCCGTCGATGTTACACGCAGGATTCGAATCGAGGTCCAATACCCCGCCACTCGCGGACGCACGATTGGCGAAGTAGATCTCTTCCTGGGCCGGATCGATCACGTGGAGATCGACATCGGTCGGAGCATCCCACCACACGCTCGCCTGCACATCTCCCGTGGCTACCCGAATGATCCGGACGGCACTCGAGGCCGGTGTGCCCAACCCCCCACCTTGCGCGGCGGCCCCGAACAGGAACGTGGTATTGCTGGGTCGTGCCTGGCGGCTCACCGACGCAATCAGGTCCGCCGACGACACCGGCGCGGGGAACGTCAACTCGTAGTAGCCTTCGAGCCCCTGCACCGACACGATGACGCGGGCAAAGGGGGCGCTCCCAACCGCCTCGACCTGGAAGCTACCGCCGTTGATGGCTGTCGGCGTGGCGTCGACCGTGACCGACGGTCCGCCCGCGGCCGCTGGTCGTCCGCCCTGGTGCAGCACGCCGACCACGGCGCCGTCAGCCGTGGCAATGCGGGTGACGATGTCCTGAATGTCCGGCAAGGTCCCGCTGGGTTCGCTGTCACAGCCGCTGGCACCGACCCAGGCGAGTACGAGCGCGAGCGCGAGGCCTCGCTTGCGAATGAACTGGAGTGCTGACACGCGACGACTCCTGCTGGAGTGAGTGATCTCGATCACGCGACGAACAAATGTCGGGATCGCCGGATATTCGCCGGTGCCAAGGGCAATCAGGATGTGTGCCACCGTGTGATGGAGGGGCGAGGGCCCGGACTCGGAGGCCTAACTGCCAGTTTTAGCTTGAGTTATGGCTCTGGCAAGGGGAATAGGCGCGGGGGGAGAACCGATGCCGTATCGGGAATCGGCAACGGGGATTGGCAGGCCGCAAGGGCTCGGAGCCCTAGGCGGCCGTCGGATAGTACGTGTCGCCGCGCTGGGCCATTTCCACGAGACCTTGGGCCGGGGCAAACCGCGGCCCGAAAGCCGCCTCTAGAGCGCGCAGTACTCCCACGACTTTGGCAGGTCCGAGATCGTCGATCATCCGAAGGGGCCCGCCACGAAACGGCGGGAATCCGAAGCCGAAGATGGCTCCGATGTCGCCGTCCCGCGGACACCGCACCACACCCTCGGCCAGCGCCATGGCCGCCTCGTTCAGCAGGCAGTACACCAGGCGCTGCTCGATGGTCTCGGGGCTTACCGCATCGGCGGCCCGAACCCCGAGCAGGGAATAGATCGATTCATCCGGACCCTGCTTGTGCCCTTTCCGATACAAGTAAAATCCGCGTCCGTTCTTCCGTCCCTGCCGCTTGTCGGCAACCAGCTTCCCCATGGCATCCGCGGGCCGCAGCCGGTCACCAAAGGCGTGGTGCATTACGGATCCACCCTTGTGCGCCACGTCGAGCCCGACTTCATCCAGCAACGCCAGTGGGCCTACCGGAAATCCGAAGCGGGTCATGGCCCGGTCGATGGCGTCGATCGGGGTTCCCTCGGCAAGGAGATGGCCGGCTTCGTTGAGGTATGGCGATAGGATGCGGTTGACCCAGAATCCTGGGCGGTCGCCCACCACGATCACCGTCTTGCCCAGCTTCTTGCCAAACGCCACCGATGTCGCAATGGCGTCGGGCGCTGTCAGCTCGCCGGGAATGATCTCGAGCAGTGGCATCTTGTCGACCGGCGAAAAGAAGTGCATACCCAGCACTCGCTCGGGGTGGCTGGCCTCAGCGGCGATATCGGTAATCGGTATGGTGGATGTGTTGGTAGCGACAATCGCGTCGTCGCGAAGAGCTCCTTCGATTTCCGCCAGCACGTTCCGCTTGACATCGAGATCCTCGAATACCGCTTCAATCACGAGGTCGGCTAATCCGAAGCCGTCATAGGAAACCGTCCCCGACAAGAGCGCCTCGAGGCGGGCGTGCTCGAACTTGGAGATGCGTCGTTTCTTCAGCCGAAGGTCGAGGATCGTGCGGGCCGCTCGGAGTCCGCCTGCAACGCGCGCCAAGTCGGTATCCTTGAGCCGGACCCCGACCCCTGCCTTGGTGACCGCCGTTCCGGCGATGGCGGCACCCATGAACCCCGATCCCACGACGCCCATATTCTCGATCGCGTGCGGGGTGGCAGTGCCTGGAGGGACACCGTCGTCCTTCTTCAGGGCCGTCGTCGCGAAGAAGATTTGAACTAGTTTGCGGGAAACGTCGCCAACGGCGAGTTCGCCAAATTTCCCGTGTTCTACCCGAAGCCCTTCGGTCATCCCTTTCTCGAGGCCGGTCCGGACGGCGTCTAGTGCCGCGAGAGGCGCCGGATAGTGGCCGCCGCCCTTCTTTTCGAGTTGGCGCCGTGCCCCAGCGTAAACCACACGACGGCCGAGCGGATTGCCGTCGAGTAGCCACCCCATGAGACCACCGGGGCGGCGGCGTTTCTGGATACCGCGCTTGACCAGGCGGCTGGCGGCTTGGCGTGCCACGGCTTCCATGATGGCGGGAGGGACCACCTCGTCCACGAGGCCCAGGCGGCGTGACTTGGCCGCCGGCACAGACCGGCCCGTCAGAATCATGTCGAGCGCCGCCCTGGCGCCAATCAATCGGGGGAGGCGTTGGCAGCCACCCGCACCCGGTAGGAGACCGAGCTGGACCTCGGGTAAGCCGAGTTGGGTCTTCGGATCGTCCGTTGCGATGCGGTAGTGGCAGGCCAGGGCCAATTCCAATCCGCCGCCCAGGCAGGTGCCATTGATCGCCGCCACGATGGGCTTGGGACTCGATGCTACCCGGTTGATCATTTCCTGCCCATTCCTGCTCAACGCCTCCGCTTCCTCTTGCGTCTGGATGGTGGTGAATTCTTCGATGTCGGCACCCGCGATGAAGTTGCCGGGCTTGCCGGAGCGAAGGACGAACGCGTGCACGCGTTCGTCCGTTTTGAGTTCGGAAAAGAGAGTCTCGAACTCGCGCCGGGCATCGGCGTTCAGCACATTGACCGGTTGGTCGGGAAGATCGAATGTGATGACGGCGATCCCCTCGTCGATGGATACCTGAAAGGCCGGCATGGTCTCGACTCCTCTGGGGACGATTTAGGCCAGCTCGAGAACGAGCGCGAACCCCATTCCACCTTGGGCGCAGATGGAAACGAGGCCGAATTGTGCGTCCCGCCGCTTCATCTCGTTGGCGAGCGTGGTCACTACCCGGGCGCCGGTGGCCCCGAAGGGATGGCCGATCGCGATCGAACCACCCATGACGTTGGTCTTATCCCAATCGACCTCACCGACGGGTTCGCTGCGACCGAGGCGCGTGGCCCACTCCGTCGAGCCCCACGCCTGCTCGTTTGACAGGACCTGCGCCGCAAATGCCTCATGGATCTCGACGACGCCGAGATCCCGCCACCCGATACCGGCCCGCTCCAACGCCGTGGGGACCGCAAAGGCCGGTCCCATCAACAGCTGCCAGGCCGGATCGACTGCACTCACGGCATAGCTGCGAATGAAGGCCAGCGGCTCGTGGCCGAGGGCATGCGCCTTCTCCTCGGCCATGAGAATGACGGCGGCGGCCCCGTCGGTGAGGGGGGAGCTGTTGCCCGCCGTCACGGTGCCATAGCGTCGGTCGAAAACCGGCCGGAGCTTGGCGAGCGCCTCCAAGGTAGTGTCCGGTCGGATCCCGTTGTCGCTTGTAATGACGTCCTCTCCCTCGCGCACGTCGAGCCAGGGCACGATTTCAGCGGTCAGCCGACCGTCCGCCGTAGCGGCTGCTGCTCGGTGGTGACTCATCAGGGCGAATCGATCCTGCGCGTCTCGGGAAATATCGTTCTCCTTTGCCATCTTCTCGGCCGACTGACCCATCGACTGCCCCGTCGAAGGCTCGGCAATGGCCGGAGCAATCGGAATGAGATCGCGAGGGCGGAGCCGGAGAAAGGCGCCCAGGCGCGCGCCCACGGAGCGCGCCTTGCTCGCCTGGACCAGGAGTTCGCTGAAACGCCGGGAGTGCAAGATGGGGACTTGAGACAACGACTCGACTCCCCCGGCAAGCACGACGTCCGCATGGCCAAGGGCAATCTGATCGTGTCCGGACGTGATGGCTTGCGCGGCGGAGGCGCAGGCGCGATTGAGCGAGAAGGCCGGAACCGTGCGAGGGAATTGCGGCAGCAGGCTCACTTCGCGCGCCACGTTCGGGGTCAGGACGGAGGGCACGACTTGGCCGAAAATGACTTCGTCCACCTCGGAGCCCCGAAGGTCCGTTCGATAGAGGAGCTCCTTCGCGACGTAGCGTGCCAGGCGGACGGGTGCGACATTGCGAAACACGGTCCCGGCCTTGGCGAACGGTGTCCGTATTCCGCTGATGAGTGCCACTCGACGGCCTGCCGGAGCGGTTGTCATAGTGGAAAGCCCTTCCCCCTGGGTTGCCATTGGGGCCGTGCCCCATCGATTATCTCAGGAACGCCGGTGTGACACATCGAATCGATGCGGTCGCTCGGCCGAGAACCATGGCGACTCATCGGTTCTGGGCCACCACACTCGCCACCGCTCGCCACGTCTGGGCATCGACCGGTTCAATGACTTCCCGGCAGTGGATCACATCGAGTGGCGCTACGAGGCCGGGCAACTCCCCCGGTCGAAGCAAGTGCTCTTCACTCTGCGGGCCCCAGCCGAGGTCTCGTTGAGCGAGCGAGTAGGTTTCCATCAACAAGACGCCGCCAGGGGCAAGGCGATCCCGGACGTCGTCAATGCGGGACCGATCGAGGTAGTTGAACATCAAGACGATGTCGAACTGGCCGAGATCAGGCCAAGGAGCCTGGAGATCGACCTGTCGGAAATCTATCGAGACCCCTGCCTGGCCGGCCGCCGCCTGAGCGTCGGACAACTTGGCCGCGTCACGGTCGAGCCCAATCACCGTGGCCCCACGGCCGGCCGCAGCGATGCTGTGCCTCCCTCTGCCACAGGCAAGGTCGAGCACCCGGACACCGGGAGTGATAAGGTAATTATGCCAGACGAACCAGGTACTGGGTCGGGCGAGGGCGGGGAGCGACGGCATGGACACTAAGGCCTCACCTGCACGACGGGCCACCCTCACGAGCCTCACCGCCCGGGCTGTCGATCTTCTCGTGATCGGAGGTGGAATAACGGGAGCGGGTATCGCCCGCGATGCGGCCATGCGCGGCCTCAAGACCATCCTGGTCGAGCAGGGCGACCTTGGTTCTGGGACGAGTTCTCTGTCGAGCCGATTGATTCACGGCGGCCTCCGCTACCTGGAACACGGTCATCTTCGGCTCGTCCTCGAGGCAAGCAAGGAGCGCCGGGTATTGCTCCACCTCGCCCCGCACTTGGTCCATCCGCTTCCGTTTGTCTTTCCGGTACACCGAAGTGACCGGGTACCGCTGTGGAAGCTCATCGCCGGAATGTGGCTCTACGACCTGCTTGCGATGTTTCGGAATGTGCGGCGACACCGTCCCCTGAGCAAGCGCGGTGTGCTCGAAGCGGAACCGATGCTTCGCGAACGGGGCCTCATCGGTGGCGCCCTCTACTACGACGCCCAATGCGACGACGCGCGGTTGACCCTCGCCACAGCGCGGTCGGCCATGGTGCACGGCGCCCTGATTGCCACCTACATGCCAGTCACCGCCTTGGTGTTGGCCGACGGGACCGTCCGAGGGGTCCATGTCCGGGATACGCTCACAGGACAGGAGGCCGTGCTCCACGCCAGCATCGTCGTCAACGCGACCGGGCCCTGGAGTGACCGGATTCGACGGATGGAGGACCCGTCGGCACCCGCCCTCTTGTGCCCCACCAAAGGGGCCCACGTCATGGTTCCCAGAAACCGGGTCGGGAACCAACACGCTGTTACCATCACCAGTCCGATCGACGGCCGGGTCATGTTCGTCCTTCCGTGGGGCGACCTCGCCTACATTGGGACCACCGACACGGATTCGGGCGAATCACCGGAGCGCGCCCATGCCACATCGGACGACGTCATCTATCTCCTCCGATCGGCCAATGCCTACTTCCCCAATGCCAGGCTTACCGAGGCCGACGTGGTGGCGTCGTGGGCCGGGCTCCGGCCGATGCTGGTGGCACCGCAAGGGGTCGCGGCCTCGGAACGGTCACGCGAACACCAGATCCATGTCGGGATCGGGGGAATGCTATCGATTGTAGGCGGGAAACTGACCACATACCGAATCATGGCGAGGGATGTCGTGAACCAGGCGGTTCGCCGGTTGCACGAGCTGGATGGCACCCGGTATCCGGTGCGCGCCGAGACGGACAAGGAGCCGCTCCCAGGAGGCGAGGCGCAAGATCTTCAACCATTTCAACAGGCTCCGCGCGACTTGGGAGTGCCGCTGGACACAGTAGAACACTTGTTGAGGCACTACGGCACGGAGACCGCGGCCATCTGCAACCTGATTCGAGACGACCGGACCTTGCTCACACGCCTGCATCAAGACCATCCGGCGATCGAGGCCGAAGTGGTGCACTCCACCCGGAGAGAGCTGCCCCAGCACGTCGACGATTTCTTGATTCGCCGCATCCATCTCTACTATGAGGTCCGCGACCGCGGCGCCCCGGCCGCAGCGCGTGTAGCCGCCCTCATGGGGGCGGAGCTCGGCTGGGCTCCAGACCGGATCGCCGAGGAGGCCAAGCGGTATACCGACTTGGTGGCCGAGAGTGCTCCCCATGGCTGAGGCTGACTAGGCCGGATTTCTGTCGGAGTCGCTCCGCCGCAGGTTATCTTACGACCCTTCGACCAGCGTGAAGTCCCTCGCTCGTCCGGCGCGGCCGCGAGCGACCGCAGGAGCAAAGCTTTGGATCCAAATCCTTTCGAGACGGCAAACGCCGGGTTCGCCCAGGCGCTGTATGAGGAGTTCCTGCGCGACCCACAGTCCGTGGGTCCCGCGTGGCGGAGGCTGTTTGAGAGCGGAATCGTCGGCATGCCGCCGAGCGGACCCAACGGCGCAGAGGCCCCGGCGGCAGAGCCTCCCCCTGTGCCAGCCAGCGAGTCCTTGCCCCCCGGCGCCGAGCCCATCACGGGTCCCGCCGCTCGACTCGTTGCGAACATGGCCGAGAGTCTCACCGTGCCCACGGCAACGAGCTTTCGCGACGTGCCGGTGTCCGTGCTCGAGCGCCGCCGAAAAGAACTCAACGAGGCACGGTCTGCCACGGGGCAGGACGGCAAGATCTCCTACACACACCTCATCGGCTATGCGCTGATGGTGGCGGCCCGATCGCACCGCGGCATGGCGCACTCGCTCCGCATGATCGATGGGGTGCCCCATCGAATCGTCCCGCCGGAGATCAGCCTGGGGCTCGCGGTCGACATCCAACGCAAGGATGGAAGTCGCGGGCTAGTCGTCCCGGTCATTCGTGGCGCGAGCGGCATGGGCTTCGCCGAGTTCTATGCGGCGTACGAGGCAGTGGTCGCCAAGGCCCGCAGCCACAGACTCATGCCGGATGACTTTGTCGGCGCCACGATGACCCTGACCAATCCGGGCGGGCTGGGCACGGTCGCTTCCGTCCCCCGCCTGATGGCTGGGCAGGGCACCATTGTGGCGGTCGGATCCATCGGCTTCCCGGCCGCGTTCGCGGACAGCCATCCTGGCCAGGTCGAAGCCTTGGGCGTCAACAAGGTGATGACCCTGACCAGCACGTACGATCACCGGGTGATCCAGGGTGCCGAGTCGGGGGAGTTTCTTGGCGCGGTGGACGGACTGCTGCAAGGGAACGACGGATTCTATGAGCAGGTGGCGGCTGATCTCGGATTGACGATCGGCCCGTCCCCACGGGGCGGGGCGCCCCTCGAGCCGATTCCCATTTCCATGCCAGCGGTGGCGGGAACGCGACCCCGCGATGCAGCGCCGGACGACTTGACGCACGTTGCCGCGGCCATACGCCTGGTCGAAGCCCTGCGGACGTTCGGCCACCTCGCGGCGCGGCTCGATCCCTTGGGATCCGAACCCATCGGCGACCCCTCACTCGATCCGGTATCGGTCGGGCTGACGCCCGAGATCATGGCCGCGATCCCGGCCCAGGTCCTCCGCATTGCCGTCCCGGGCGAGACGCTGGCCGACGCGTTACCCCATCTCGAAACGACATACTGCGGCACGATCGCGTACGAGATCGAGCACATCGACAACCACGACGAACGGGTATGGCTACGTCGTGTCATCGAATCGGGAATGTACCGTGCCCAGCTCACGCCGGAGGAACAGCACCGTCTCCTGACCAGGCTGACCGAGGTCGAGACGCTAGAGCAATTCCTTCACAAGGCCTATCTCGGACACAAGCGCTTCTCGATCGAAGGCGTGGATGCGGTGGTCCCGATGCTGGACTTGGCCATCGAGAGCGCCGCCGAGGGTGGCGCTCGCGAGGTCGTCGTCGGCATGGCGCACCGAGGCCGGTTGAATGTCCTCGCCCATACGGTGGGCCGACCGTACGAGACCATCTTCGCCGAGTTCGAGGGAGGTAGGCACGTCGAAGCCGGCCGACTCACCCCCGAAGGCGGGACAGGCGACGTCAAGTATCACCACGGCGCGGAGGGCGCGTACCAGACTGCCAGCGGA
>Ga0224512_10004931_pt1 | contig 11120 bp, 11 predicted proteins | sample SF_May12_sed_USG_4_FD_169103 | JGI IMG/M metagenome (GOLD analysis project Ga0224512, IMG submission 169103) | Sediment microbial communities from San Francisco Bay, California, United States - SF_May12_sed_USGS_13 | ecosystem: Environmental > Aquatic > Marine > Sediment | place: USA...
ATCGGCGAAATCGGTGTCACCAACTTCGATGCCGCCCATCTGCACGTGGCGCACGCCGACGGTATCCCCTTGCGGACCAACCAGGTGTCCTTCTCGCTGCTCGACCGCCGCGCCGCAGGACCGATGGCCGAGGTTTGTGCCGCGACGGGCATGCGCCTCTTCGCCTACGGCACGCTGTGCGGCGGCTTCCTGACGGGCAAATGGCTGGACAAACCCGAACCCGCCTCCCTGTCCGACTGGAGCAGCATGAAATACAAGCGCTTCATCGACGTGATCGGCGGATGGGAGCCGTATCAGGGCGTGCTGCGCGCCGCTGCGAAGATCGGCGACAAACACGGTGTTTCGATCGCCAATGTCGCAACGCGCTGGGTGCTCGAGCAACCGGCCGTCGCCGGCATCATCATTGGCGCAAGGCTGGGCGAGAGCGAGCACCGCGCCGACAATCTGCGCCTCTTCTCTTTCGCGCTCGATGCCGAGGACCACGCAATGCTCGACGACGCCTTCGCCGCGACGAGCCCGGTGCCCGGCGACTGCGGCGACGAATACCGCAAGCCGCCCTATCTGACCGCCGCCGGCGATCTCAGTGATCACCTGACATCGCTCGAAGCTGCTTATCAGGCCGAAGACGTACCGGGTAAACCGGGCCAGCGCCGGGTCCTGTCGGGCAGCAAATGGGAGGACATTGCGGGATATTGCCGCGCGCGCCGCATCGGTGACCGCATCCTGGTTTCCGGCACGACCGCAACGGCAGGCGCCGATCGGATGGTTGCGCCCGGCGATGCCGGCGCGCAGACCACCTATGTCCTCGACAAGATCGCCGGCGCGCTCAGCGCCCTGGGCGCATCGATGGAGGACGTTGTCCGGTCGCGGGTCTATATCGCCGACGTCGACGATGTCGAAGCCATTTCGCAGGCACACGGACGCGTTTTCGGGGACATCAAACCCGTCAACACCTTGTTTGCCGCCAGGTCGCTGATCGGCGACTACAAAGTCGAAATCGATGCCGAGGCACTGGTCGGTTGACGCTGCTTCGCCGCCGCCTACCCGTAGCGGAACGGTTGCGTCCGCCGCTCCAGCGCAGCGATCAATGCGACCGCGACCGGATGCAACCCGCCTGCCGCGGCCGATCCCAAATCGACCTGGGTCGTGAAGCGCTGGGCGCCGATCTCAATCTCGCCGTGGATATAGTGCGCGCCGTCCGGCCCCGAATCGATCAGCTCGATCACCGTGTTGTCGAGACCGGGTCCGCATAGGGCGGCCGCAACAGCCGAGTTGACATCGTCGGGGTACAGGCGGGCCGCTTCACGCAAGGGACCCTCATAGACCACGCCGGGTCGCTCGGCCCAATCGGGCCGTGCGGCGCGCAGCTTCAGCCGCGCCGAAACGCCGGCAACACATTGATCCGCCGCCGCGATCCAATCCGAGAACAGCCGCAGCGGTCGGCCGTGCCTCAGCGCCAGATCTTGCATCGTTGCGCGGAAGTCGTCATCGGCCAGCGCGCTCGCGCCCACCGTCCACAACTCCGTCTGCGCCAAAACCTCAGGACCATACTGGCGGAGCGCCGCCGGGCCCGCAGCTTCGATGACGATATCGGCTGGCACGGCGAGGAACGCGCCGATATCGGTGACACATTCGGTAACACCGTGCGCGGTCCCCCGTGTCAGGACTTGGCCGAGCCGCAAGTCGGCGCTCTGCTGGATACGGTCGATCACCGGCGCGGCAATCCGGCCCGCGCCGATCATACTTACGGTCATTGGCATCGCGTCGCCGGCATCGCGGAGGCGCGCCTCCCTCCTTTGTCCTAAATCTCGCGCGGATGCCCCGGACCTCGCCAGGAGGTCCGGGACAGCCGGCAAGCCTGCTCTTTACTTGAGCTTCGCGATAAACGCGTTGACTTCCTTGAGCGAGATGAACCGGATCTCCTTGACGCCGGTGTTGGTGAAGCTCCACACCACGGCTGGAGCCGAGACGTCGCCGTTGCGGTCGAACTGCACCGCGCCAGTTGCACCCTGGTAGCTCACCGTCTTGCCGGCCTTCAGCAATGCCGAGGCTTTCTTGAACCCGTCTGCGTTCGCTTCGACCGGGGTTCCGTTCGGATCCGTGACCGCAGCAACTTTAGCGGCAATAGCTGCACCACCGGCCCCCTTCCCGGCGGCCTGCATGGCCAGCAGCACGACCATGGTGGCATCGTAGCTGTTGGCAAGGCCCGGACCGTTCGGCTCTTTCTTGAAGCGAGCCTTATAGGCCTCCACGAACGCGCTCGCCGATTTCGTGCGCGGTGAAGAGGTGTCCGTCCCAACCACATCGCCCAGATATTTGAACCCGACCCCCTTGCGGAAATCGTCTGACTTCAGCGAGTTCGCTACTACCATGCGCTTGGTGCCGCCGAGCGAAATCCACTCGCGGACAACCGCGGTGCCTTCCTTGGGATAGAGGGCCAAGTACAAGGCATCCGGTTTGTTCTTCAGCGCCTTGGTCACCTCGGCGCGATAGGACGGCTGGCCGTCGTTGATCGGGATGGTCGCGGTAACCTCGATACCGACCGACTTCAGATCGGCGGCGACCAGCTTGACCATGTCCTGGCCCCAGTCGTCGTTCTTGTAGAAGATGGCCATCTTCTTATAGCCCTTCTCCTTTGCAACCATGGCGCCCATCGACGTCTGCACCCGGCTGGTGGCGAAGGTGCGGAACCATAGGCCCTTGGTCTTGCCGGCCGCGGCATGGCGCGTAAAGCTCGTCGACGAGGAACAACACGACATCTGCATGACGCCCGCCGGCACGGTCACCGACGTCAGGATCGGCATCGAGACGCCGCTTGAGACCGCGCCGAGTATGACGGGGACTTTATCGAGGGCGACCATGGACTTGGCCGCATCGACGCCGACCTTCGCCTGGACCTGCGTGTCGCGCAGAACCATCTCCACCTTGCAGCCATTGACGCCGCCCGCCTTATTGGCAACCTCGACCGCGAACTGCGCCGTCTTGGCGATCGGGCGGCCCCAATCGACCGAGGTCGGCAGGACCGCGCCGATCTTGACCGTACAGCTTTGAGCTTGAACAGCGCCTGGCGTCGCCGCCAGTCCGACAAATGTGGCCGCCGCCACCATGGCCGCGGTTCGTATACCGGTGTTTAACATTTCCTTGTTCCTCCCTCTTGCTTACTCAGTTCAAGTTGATTGTACGGACCGACGGGCGGTTCCGCTTCCCGATTGTGAAATCACGAGCCTTTCCGGCAGCAGGCCTTGTGGCCGCAGCAGCAGCATGCCGACGATGACCAAGCCTATCAGGATATACTGCATGGTCCCGGTGTAGAGCTGCATCTCCACCGGCGCGACCCGCGCGAGCACCCATCCACTTGCCGTCCATGCCGCCCAGATGACAAAGGCGCCGAGCAGCGCTCCCTTGTTGTTGCCGGCGCCGCCGACAATAAGCATCGCCCAAATCTGGAATGTCAGGATGGGCAGCACATCGTCCGGGCTCACAAACGCGTAAAACGTGGCGTAGAGGCCGCCCGATGCTCCAAGGATCATTGAGCCGGTAATGAAGCTCGCGAGACGAACTTTTGCCGGGTTCTTGCCAAGCGACTGGGCGGCGTCCTCGTCCTCGCGGATGGCGCGCAGCAGCCTGCCATAGGGCGAGCGGATCAAGCGGCCAAGGCCGAAATAGACGACGACCAGCACGGCCAGGACGAAGACGAAGAAGCAGAGATTGAACACGAATGGATCGCCGATCATGGCTTCGAGCGGACGCTCGAACCCGCGCAGACCCTTAGCTCCCCCGGTGAGCCATTCGGTGTTGCGCACGAAGCTTTCGAACGCCACGGCCACGCCGAACGTGGCGATTGCAAGATAGTCGTGCCGGAGCTTGAGCGTCGCGACGCCGACGATCCAGGCAAGCAGGCCTGAAGCGCAAATGCCGCCCACCAGCGCCATCGGGTAGACCAGACCGAAGCCACCGAACTGGCCGGTCTGCGGCGTGCCGCCGAGTATGATCGTCATGTAGGCGCCCATGCCGAAGAACGCCGCGATGCCGCCGTTGAACAGGCCGGTATTGCCCCAGTGCAAATTCAGTCCGAGGACCGCGATCGCCAGGATCGAGGCGATGGTCAGGAAGAACACCAGATAGGATACGACGCCGGTCACCGCTGCTCTCCGAAAATGCCCTGAGGCCGGATGAAGAGAACGGCGAGGATGATCAGAAACGGCATGGCCGGACTGTATCCCGGCGGCATTATCACCAAGGCGAGGCCGAAGGCGATCCCGACGAGAAAGCCGCCGATCACCGCGCCATAGACACTCCCAATGCCGCCGACGATCGTGGCGGCAAACACGGCAAGCACGAAGTTGTGCCCGATCATCGGCGAGACCTGGTTGTCGAGCGCATGGAACACGCCCGCCGCGCCGGCAAGCGCACCCCCGACGACCCATGTCACGGAGACCACGGTCGAAAGCCGCACGCCTGCGACCTGCGCAAGCGCAGGGTTCTCCGCCACCGCGCGCAACGCCCAGCCGAATGTGGTGCGCGAAAGGACGAGATGCAGGACCAGCATGATCAACACCGCCGCGCAGAAAACGAAGACCTGATCGGGTTTGATCAGCAGCTGCGGATTGGTGCTGATGGTGACGGCGAAAACGATGTCATCGCTGTAGAGCCGGGTCTTGAGGCCGAATACCAAAGACAACCCGCTGCGGATGATGAGCGCCACGCCGAACGATGCGAACACCATCGACAACGGCCCCGCCGTCTCGCGAATGCGCTTGAACACCAGCCGGTCGATCACGATGGCCGAAAGCCCGGTCAGCACCATGGCCGCGATGATCGCCAGGAAGAGCGCCCAGGTCAGGCTGAGCGACCCGACCGCCGCCTTCGATGCCGGCAGCACCGCGGCGAAGATGCCGTCGAAGACGAGCGCGGCATAGGCGCCGATCGACAGCAATTCGGCATGAGAGAAGTTGGCGAAGCGAAGCAGGTGCATGATCATCGTCAGCCCGATGGCGCCCAGCGCCACCACCGACCCGACCAGGATGCCATCGAGAAGCGCCTGGATCATGCCGCGCCCACCCGCTTGCCGCCGAGGTAGATTTCCCCGACCACGGGATCAGACAACAGCTCATCCGCAGGCCCGTCCACCTGATTTCTGCCTTCTGCGAGAATGTAACAGTGATCTGCAATGCGAAGCGCCTGCTTGACGTTTTGTTCGACGAGCAGCACCGAGACGCCTTGTTCTGTAAGACCGCGCGTGAACGCCAGCACTTCGCTGGCCGCTTTCGGTGACAGCCCGGCGGACGGCTCGTCCATCAGTATGACCGACGGCTCCATCGCCAGCGCCATGGCGATCGCCAGCATCTGGCGTTGGCCGCCGGAGAGCGATTCGGCGCTGTCGCGTTGCTTCTCCGCCAGCGGTGGGAAAAGCGCGTAAAGCTCGTCGAGGCGCCGGCTACTCGACGGGCTTCGGCGCAAGACGAGCAGAAGGTTCTGGCGGACCGTCAGCGTGCGGAAGATGTTCTCGGTCTGCGGCACATAGGACACGCCGAGCCGCGATAACTGGTCGGGGCGGATACCGCCAATATCGCGGCCGTGCAGGCTTATCGTTCCTTCAGATACCGGCACCAATCCCGCGACGGCCTTGATGAGAGTCGACTTGCCGGCGCCGTTCGGACCGATGAGGACGGCGATGCTGCGCTCGGTCAGGCGGAGGTTGACCTCCCTCAGGATCGGCAGGTCTTTGACATAGCCGGCGACCAGGCGGTCGACGCTCAAAACGGTCTCGGAGGGAACGGTCTCCGGGGGAGCGGTGCTCGGTTCGCTCATGCGACCTCCGTCCCCAGATAGGCCTCGAGCAAACCGGGATCCACCCGGGCTTGCTCGGCCGTTCCTTCGAAGACCACGCGCCCTTCGGCCAACGCGATCACCGGCTCGCAATGGCGCATGACGAAGTCCATGTCGTGCTCGATGATGAAGAATGTGGTGCCGCGCCGATTGAGCTCCTGGATACGCTCGATCAGAACTTGGGTCAGGACGGGGTTAACCCCGGCCGCCGGTTCGTCGAGCAAGATGATCGAGGGATCGCCCATCAGTACGCGCGCCAGTTCCAACAGCTTCATCTGGCCGCCGGAGATCTTTCCCGCCGGGTGATCGGCCAGCTCCGACAAGGTCATGAACTCCAATATTCCCATCGCCTTGTCGCGCAACTCGCGTTCCTGCCCGGCGACTTGCCGCGGTTTTAGGAGCGCACCGAAAATCGATTCCCCCACCTGACGGGTCGGGGCCAACATGACGTTTTCCAGCACGCTCATTCGGGCGAACGGTCGTGGGATCTGGAAGGTGCGGGCAAGCCCCTGCCGGTAGAGCTGGTCTGGCGGCAGACCGGTAACGTCGCGGCCCTCCAGAATGACCCGCCCGCTCGTCGGCTTGAGCGCGCCGGTCAGCGTGTTGAAGTACGTCGATTTGCCCGCACCGTTGGGGCCGATCAGTCCGGTGATTGACCCCTGGCGGATGGACAGCGACACCGTATCGACCGCGCGCAGCGCACCGAAGGCGCGCGTCAGCTCGCGTGTTGCGATGATCTCGCTTTCACGGCCCGGCGCCGTCGGTGCAGCACCGTGGTTTGTGCGTCCCTCGACCAATTTCCGCCTCCGACCCGAACCTGGGCGCGTGCCAGACGTCAGACGACGCCGACAGGTCGCGGGACATCCGCGTCAACCAAACTTTTCATGGAATCAGGCCCTCCTCCCTTGACGTCGAGCGCTTGGCATTCGTTGTGACCGAGTGGCTCAGCCGGGCCACGGCCGATCCTCCAGCTTATTCTGATTGCGGCGCATGATGCGGCCGTGGCGCCCCTCCCGGTCGCTTTCGAGCTCGTAGCAGTCACCAGCCGGCCCTTGGCGCCGTTCGCATATTGCGGCGAGCGCGCCGCGGTCGTCGTCGCTGAGCTGCAGATCGAAGACCGACAGGTTTCGTTGCAGATGCCGCGTCGAAGTTGCCCCGACGATACAGCCCGCCACGCCCGGCCGGTCCAGGGTCCAGCGCAAGGCGATTTCGCCCGGCCCGACGCCGTGGCGTTCGCCTATGCGGGTGAGTTCGGCCAGCAGGTCCTGGAACAGCGTCCAGCCGCCGAAGTCGTCGATGATGAGCTTGTACTTGACCAGGGAGCGGTTGGCGTAAGGCTCCTGCGGCTCCTCGGTGCCAAGCCAGTCTTCGGCGAAAAACCCGCCGAGCAGGTGCCCATAGGTCAGCAGCGCGATGCCATGTTCACGGCAATAGTCGATCTGTCTCAATTCGGGCCGGTTGTCGACCAGCGAGTATTGGAGCTGGTTGACCAGGATCGGCACGCCGGCGTCGACGAACTCGGCAAGTTGATCGGTCGAGAAGTTGGTCACGCCTAGAAACCGGATCTTGCCGGCGCGAACGAGATCGCTCAGCACAAGCGCCATGTCCACGGCCCCCGGGATCGACCAGTCCCACCAGTAGAATTGGACGAGGTCCAAGGTGTCGACGCCGAGGCGGCGCAACGACCGGTCGATCGTGCGCTCGGTGTCCTCGCGCGTGAGTGTCGGCAGTGCCTCGAAATCGGGCACGTACTTGGTGTGAACCTGCAAATTGTCAGCGAGCGCAGGATGGGCGCGACGGAAATCGCCGATGAGCTGCTCGACGCCGAGATAGTGATCGGCGCAGTCGAAGCTCGTGATGCCTGCTTCGACGAAGGCGGCCATATCCTGGATTGCGCGGTCGCGATCGACCCCCGCCGAGTGCCCGCTCGACAGGTGCCAACCGCCCTTGAGGAGACGCGAGATGCTGTAACCGGGCGCAATCTCCGTGCGTTCAACCCTACTCAAAACGTGCCTCCCCAATGATCTGCTCTTGTCGTCGCGGCTGGCAGCGGCGTTCGACCGCGCCGGCCGGCCGTCGTCATTCCGTCGGCAACGGCACAGCCGTCGTTTCGCTATGGCGAAACCGCCGCTTGCCGATGCGGCTGATGCGCAAACGCGTTGGACAGTTCGGATCCGGACACGCGACCTCGGCATCGCTCGCCATCCAGTCATTGCGATGGACCTCGCGCTGCTTGGCCGGCAGCAGCGGCAGCACAGCGGCGAGCGAGTAGATGCTGAACGATTGGCCGGGCGGCAGATGGAGCTGCTCGCCCCGGAGTTCGAAATAGTCGCCAGCCTCGCCGCAATAGATCTTCGCGCCTGCCGGCGCCACGACCTCGACCCTCAGATCGTAAAGCTCGAATTCGTCATCCTGCTCGGTCGTCATCATTTCCGCCCCATGATTTCCAGCTCATGATTCATGGCTCATGCTGCCGAGTTCGGCATTTGCTCGATCTCGATGCAGAGATCGAAGAACCTGTTGATGTCGCCCTCGATCGCCGCCTGCAGGCTCTGTGCGTCACCGCTCCGGAGCGCGGCGATCGCGGCGACGTGGAATTCCGCGCCGCGCCCCTCGCGCGCATCGAAATACTCGGCCGCGCGCCGGATATAGGGGCCGATCTGGAGCCACAGGCTCTCGATGATCGGCGGCAAGACCGTCGAGCCTGACAGGCGATAGAGCGTGAAATGAAAGGCCTGGTTCTGAGCGACGCTTTGCTCCGGGCGCGCTTCGTCGTCGGCGCGAACCTCCTCATCGACCAGTTCGGCAAGCGCCTCGATGTCCCGGTCGGTGATACGCTCGGCGGCCAATTCCAGCGCCAGCCCCTCGATCGTCAACCGGGCGCGGCGCAGATCGTTCATTCGCTCGCGGTCCAATATCGGCACGCGCGCGGAACGGTTGGGCGATGCCTCGAGCGCCTTTTCGGCAACGAGCTGACGTATTGCCTCGCGCACCGGCTGCGCGCTGGTGCCAAAGGCATCGGCCATATCATGAATGAGCAATGGCTGGCCGGGTTGGAAGCGGCCGCGCATCAGAAGGTCGCGCAGCTGGCGGTAGATCCGCTCCTGCACCGTCTCCCGGTTGATCGGGACAACGTCGACTTGCCCGGCAACACCACGCCCCATCCGTCCGCTCATCCCCGCCGACCCGGTGTTGTTCTGATTTGATCAAATATTTTATATCATAAAAAGCGTGCTTCTGTCATGGGCACCATGGGACGGCTGTCGCCGCGGCGTTGAAGCCGACGCGCATACGCCTGAAGAAGATTGGCATCGCATGAGAGGGCACGCACGGAACGCCGGCGATCGCGCCTTGGCCTCCTTGAAACCAGCGCCTGATCAGGCAGGGCCGATTGAGCGCTGGAGCGGAGTACTTTAAAGCCCCGCCCCAGCCGCATTTCGTCTCCGCACAAGCTGTGCAACTGTTTCGTCGCGGCTGCGAAACTCAAAACGGCCGTGCGTGGTTTCGGCCACGGATTCAGCGGCGTCCGCCCATCCATCATCCCATTCAACGGCGTTCTCGCCGCGCTGATAGGGATTGTACCGGGGGTGCTTGCCTTCGAGCCAAAGCAAACAAGCCTCAAAGCCCTCTTGATATGGATCGCTCATTTCCGTTTCGCCTCTGCTCAATTGAGCTTGGTCTGGTAGACCGACGCTGCGCTGAATTTGTGAAGCAGCCTGGCCGAAGGCAGCGCAGAAACCCTGGACTTCTTTGCGGCCTTCGGCCTCTTCGATTGCGGCAAGATCGCTAACTTGACGGTGCGATCCGCGATATGTCGCTGCGCCGCATGCGGTCGCTTTGCGCCTCAATTCCGCGCAAGCGCGATCAGCGCTTCGGCGATGGCGCCCGGCTTGGCCGGGAACTGCTTGGCGCCGCCGTTAGCGGCACCGGAGCGGACCCGTTGGCGGCTCCTGCAGATATTCTTCTGGCAGGTGATCGAGCCCCAGCGGGTGGCGCAAGACAGCACCTCGCCCCACTTCGCGCCCTGATCGTTGTAGAGCCAGGATCGCTCGAAGCGGCCGCCATGTTTTGTGCAGACCTGGCGCATATCGGACATCCGAATAGCGCTGTTTCCGTCGGCATGGGCCATGCCCGAAACGAAAGTGGAGCCCAGTCCGATCAGCACCGCGGCAAGAACGCCGCTCGACTTCATACTCATCCTCATCTCACGTCTCCGTCCATCAAATGCCATCACTCAATTCGCTCCTGCATTTCGAACGGGTCTCTAGCGGCGGTGGCGACCAAGCTCCGGTCGCGGCCGCTTCGATGCCGGTCCGAATGGAGGAGCGGCCGCAATATGGAGGGGCGATGTATCAGGACGATGTCGCAGAACCGAAGAAAGTGTCCCAATTGTATCAATCCATAGGCGTGCGCCAGGCGGGCGTGAGCGCCGACGCCGGGCGGGTACCATTGGGCTCGGGCTCTACAGGCGCGGAAGTGCTGCGGCCGCGCCGCGACCCATCAACGGCCGTCAGGGTTCAAGCGTGCTTGCATATGCGCTGAATGGAGGCGGCGACCGGGCGTCCGCTCCGTCGCTCCATGAACCGATGTACGGGCTTGCCGGCAAGGCAGAACCGGATAGGCATGCCGTTCGGTTTCACGTGACGCTGTTGAGGGTGGTCGGGACACACTTGAGTAGCACAGGCCTCAGCCCTTCCGCGGCCGCCTGCGGCTGTTTTCGCGGCTTGCCAACGTCTCCCCGACAACCCGGCAAAGCTGCTCGGGAAGGATTGGCTTTTCCATAACGGGGCGGCCGGTGTTGGCGAGGAATTCGCTGATCCCGGGGCTGAGCGTGTCGCCGGTGAGGAAGATGAAACTGGGGATCAGGTCGGGCTTGGAGACCTTGACCCAGCGATAGAGTGCCCGCCCGTCCGTGTCGGCCATGCGCACGTCGCTGATGATGATGTCGAAATCGACCACCTTGAGCTTGTCGATGGCGGCCTTGCCGCCGTCGGCGACCGTGGCGTCGTATCCCTCCTTGTTGAGGATTTCCACGACCATGGCCGCGACATCCTCCTCGTCCTCCACCACCAGAACATTGGGGGTGTCGGTCGTCGGTGCGGGCGTCGACTCGATACTGTCGGCTTCGGCGTCGCCGGGGGCGATGGGCAGCGCTACGACAAAGGTCGCGCCGCCGCCTGGCGTGTCTTCGACGACGATCGTGCCGTCATGAGAATCGACGATCGCCCGGCATACCGACAGACCAATGCCGGTGCCCTTGCCCACGGGCTTGTTGGTGTAGAGCGGCTCGA